>Ga0187777_10003386_pt1 | contig 10188 bp, 8 predicted proteins | sample 1015_Q2_SP5_10_M_FD_132416 | JGI IMG/M metagenome (GOLD analysis project Ga0187777, IMG submission 132416) | Tropical peat soil microbial communities from peatlands in Department of Meta, Colombia - 1015_Q2_SP5_10_MG | ecosystem: Environmental > Terrestrial > Soil > Wetlands > Peat | place...
CTGGGCCGCCGCGCTGCTGCTGGAGGGACTCCCCAGGAGATGGTGGCACCGGACGGTGGTCGCCGGCGTGTTGGCCTACAGCCTGGTCGGGGTCTTCACCGGGATCGGCAGGGGCGTCCTGATCGTGTACCCGGCGGTGTTCCTCTGCTTCGGCTGGCAGCACCGGCTGCACCACAGGCGCTGGTTCGCCGCCGCGGCGGCCCTGGCGTTGCTGCTCGCCGCCACGGGTTCCGTCGCCCTGTTCCTGGAGACCGGCCCCATCACCGTGGACTCGCCGCTCTACGTCTACTCGACCTTCACCTCCGGAGACGCAGCTGTCGCCACCCGTGGACGGGAGGTCGCGAACTTCGTCGCCAACCTCGAGCGGCGTCACTCCGTGTTGCAGGGGATCGGGCTGGGCAACAAGTGGTTCGAGTACCTGGAGCAGCCCCCGGATCTCGGCGCTTTCCCGCGGCAGGAGTGGGGCTCGAGGTGGCATCTGGGCGTCCACGTCCCGTTCCTGCGGCTGGTGCTGGACTTCGGCCTGGTCGGCGGCGGGCTCGTGCTGGCGGCCTTCGCCGTCAGCTTCGTGTCGAGCACGAGGATGCTGCGCTCGCGGAGCGTGGACGGAGCGAGTCGTGCCTTCGTCCTGGCGAGCTGGGCGGTGGTCGGGTACCAGCTCTCGGTCAACAACCTGTCAGGGCCGAAGACCAACCTCATCGCCGGTGTCCTCTTGGGGGCGGTGGCGGGGATCCTGCACCAATCCGGGGAGCAGGCTTGAGCCGCACCGTTCTCCACCTGACGCCCCATCCGCCCGTGCGCAGCGGCATCGCCGACTACGCCCGGGAGTACCGCCGGGCGATCGAGAGGCACACCGATTGGCGGGGCTGGTGGCCCGAGACCGACGTCGTCGCCGGGAACTCGCCCGCCGACCTCGCCTCGACCCGCCGGCGGGTGCAGCAGTGGCTCCGCCGCGACAGCCTGCGCGAGGTGGCCCTCGTCCACGCCGAGATCGGGGCCAAGCAGCACGACCAGTTCTGGACGGTGTTCTGGCTGCAGCGGCTGGTCCCCGACCTCCCCTGCTGCATCACCGTCCACGATCCGCCGCTGCTGGTCGCGCCGGTCTTCTACCCGCTCGCGTGCGGGTCCCGGGCCTCCCTCGTGCGCCGTGCCCTGCGGCTGCTCGACTACACGCCCGCGGGGCACCGCCTGCGCCGCTACGTCCTCGCGCGGGCGCGCGCGGTATTCGCCCTGTCGAGTGCCGGCACCGAGTCGCTGCGCGGGCTGATGGCCGATCCCGCCCGACTTCGGACGCTCCCCTTCCTGGCCTACGGCGGGTCGCGCCCCCGGGAATGCGGCGGCGTCGCCCGACCGACGAGGCTGTTGTTCCTTGGCTTCTGGGCGCCTGGCAAGGGACTGGAGCTGCTCCTCGGGGCGGCGGAGGAGGCTCTGGCGCAGGCCCCGGGCCGCCTGCAGCTCCTTCTCGCCGGAGGCGTGGAGGAGACGGGCGCGAACCGCGGCTACGTGGAATCGGTGCGGGACCTCATCGGCCGCTCGCCGGTGCGGCAGGCGCTGGAACTGACGGGATACGTACCCGGCGACCGCCTGGACGACGTGCTCGCCGACGCCGACGTGCTGGTGCTGCCGGCGACGCGGGCGTCCTCGCTGGCTGCCAGCAGCGTGCTCTTTCGGGCGATGGCGGCCGGGCTGGCGATCGTGGCCAGCGACGTGGGTGCGATCCGCGAGGAGGTCCGTCACATGGAGACGGGGCTCCTGCTGCCTGCAGGGAACCGGGCGGCGCTGCGCGATGCCCTCCTGCTCCTCGCCGGCGATCAGGCGCTGTGCGCCAGGCTGGGCCGGGCGGCGCAGGCCCACGTGCGCGCCGAGCACGACGAGGCGACGGTGGCGAGGGTGGCCAGCCAGGTGTACGCGAGCGTGGCCCGTGGCTGACGCCGCTCGGGTGTGCGTGGTCGTCGTCAACTGGAACGGCTGGCGGGACACCCTGGAGTGCCTGGAGAGCCTGCTGCGCAGCGACTACCCGGAGTACCGGGTGATCGTCTGTGACAACGGCTCGACGGATGGCTCGCTCGAACGCCTCGAGGAGTGGGCGCAGGGCCGACTGCCGGCGCCTGTCGTGCCGGAAAGCCCGCTCCGCCGGCTCTCCTGGCCACCGCTGCCGAAGCCCGTGCCGCACCTCGTCCACGGCGGGGGCGGCGCGGGGCCGGTGGCGCGCCCGGCGGCGCCGCGGCTCGAACTGGTCGCCGCAGGGTCGAACCGGGGGTTCGCGGCCGGCAACAACGTCGCCCTCCGGCTGGCCCTCGACACGGGCGGCTTCGACTACGCTTGGCTCCTCAACAACGACACGGTCGTCGAGCCGGACGCCTTGCCGCAGCTCGTGGCGCGGATGCTTGCGAAACCCGCGGCCGGGATGTGCGGCTCGACGCTGCGCTTCTACCAGCCCCCGCACGAGGTGCAGGCGTACGGGGGCGCCCGCTACAACCGCTGGTTCGGGGTGCCGTCGAACATCGACCGCCTCCGCCGCGGGGAGACCCCCGCGGACGTCGAGGGCCGGCTGGACTACGTGATGGGCGCCTCCCTGCTCGTCTCCGCGTCGTTCGTGCGCGATGTCGGGCTGATGAGCGAGGACTACTTCCTCTTCTGCGAGGAGGTCGACTGGGCCACCCGCGGTCGCGGTCGCTACTCGCTGGCGTACGCCCCCGGGAGCGTCGTCTACCACAAGGGCGGCCGTTCGACGGGGTTGTCCCGCGGCGGGTGCAGCCCGCTCGCCGATCGACAGATGATCCGCAGTCAGCTGGTCTTCGCCCGGCAGCACACTCCCGGGCTGCTCCCCTTGGTGGCCCTGCGGCACCTGCTGGTGCTGGGCAACTCGGTCCGGCGCCGGCAGCCAGAGCGCATCCGCATGCTGGCGCAGGTCTACCTGGACCTGCTGCGCGGCAGGTATCGCCCGGGAGTGGGTGCGAAGAACCAGGATTGAGCCGACGCGTTCAAGGGAGCCTCTGCCGATCGAAGAGAGGCCGTCTCCGGGGCTGCGATAAGCTTGCCGGGAAGCAGGGACATCCATGGCGCTCGAGCCGACGGGCGAACGCATGATCGTCGAGCACTTCCAGTCGTCGCTGGAAGACTACCTGCTGTACGTGATGCACATTGCCGGCTACCGGTTCGCGGAGCTCCATGCCCATGGAAAGCGGATCCTGGACTACGGCTGCGGCAGCGGCTACGGGGCGGCGCGCCTCGCGGAGGCGGCGCAGCAGGTGTGCGGGGTGGACGTGGACGAGGAGGCCGTCGCCCACGCACGCCTGAACTTCGGCAAGCCCAACCTCAGGTTCGAGCGGGTGGGGGCGGCCGAGCGGCTCCCCTACGCGGACCGCGCGTTCGACACCGTGCTCTCCTTCCAGGTCTTCGAGCACGTCAGCGACACAGTCCACTACCTTTCCGAGGTCCGGCGGGTGCTCGCGCCGCAGGGCATCCTGCTGCTGATCACCCCCGATCGCCGCCGCCGGCTGCTGCCCCTGCAGAAGCCGTGGAACCGCTGGCACGTGCGTGAATACGACCCGCGCACGCTGCAGCGGACCCTCTCCCCGTTCTTCCGCCAGGTGGAGATGCTGCAGATGAGCGGCCGGCGCGAGGTGATCGACGCCGAGCTGCGTCGTGGTCGCAGGCTCAAGTGGCTGTGCCTGCCCGCAACGCTGCCGTTCATCCCGGAGCGACTGCGCTTCCGGCTGCTGAGCGCTCCCGACGTCCTGCGCGGCAAGAGAAGTCATGCTGCTCCGCGCAGGTTCGACTTCGACGAATCAGCGATCGACATCGGCCCCGGGCTCGAGCCGTCGCTGAACCTGGTCGCCGTGGCTCGCGGCTGAGCCGCCTCAGCCCGCCAGGCGCCGGAACTCGGCGAGGTACCTCTGCCCCATGGTGGGCCACGTGCAGTGGGCGGCGACATGGGACCGGGCCATCTCGCCCGCCTCGCGCAGCTTCACCGGGTCTGCGAGCAGCTCGCGGAGCTTTCCCGTCCACTCCTGCGCCGCCGCCGGCTCCAGGAACCAGGCGCCGCTGCCGGCCGGCACCGTGTCCCGCAGCCCCTCGAGGTCGGCCACCAGGGCCGGGCAGCCGTGGGCGGCGGCCTCGAGCACCACCAGCCCGAAGCCCTCCGCATCGTGCGGTGTCGGCACGTTCGGCGCCAGGAACAGGTCGCTGGCGAAGTAGGCGTCGGCCAGCTGCTCGCTCGGCAGTCGGCCGGCCAGCCAGACGTGTCGACGCAGGCCGCGAGCCTCGACCGCGTGCTGGAGGCGCTCGCGCTCCGGGCCCGCGCCGACGACCAGGTAGAGCAGCGACGGATCCGCCGTCACCAGCCCCGGCAGGACCTGCTCCACGAAGAAGCCGACGCCCTTGCGCGGCACCAGCCTGCCCACGGTGAGCAGGACCTTCGCCTCGGCGAGTGGCCGGCCCACCAGCGCGGCCAGCGCCTCGCGGGCCTGGTGCCTGGAGCGCCGCTGCTCCGGTATGTCGGTGCCGGGGGGGATGGTGATGCAGCGGTCGGCCGGTACGCCGCGGTCGAGGCTGAGCGCGCGAGCATAGCGGCTGATGGAGATCACCTCGTCGTACTGCCGTAGCCAGGCGGGGACGAGCCGCTGGTAGGCCGGCATCGGGAAGGTGAGGTCGAGGCCGTGGACGGTGACCACGATCGGTACCCTGAACAATCGTTTCAGCAGGACGCCGAGCCACGACAGCACCGGGTCTCCGATGTGGACGACGTCGGTGCCGCGCCAGCACGTCCTCAGGCTGCTGAGGAGCGCGCGCAGAGCGAACGCCGGGAGCAGGTACTGGGTGTGCCCCCAGACGACGGCTCGGGCGCGGACGCCGGGGGCCCGGCCGACCTCACGGACCAGGTGGTAGCTGAGGCCCTCCATGCCGCCGACGGCTGGCGGATGCTTCCGCGAGACGAACAGGACGCGAAGCTCGGCGTCGGCGCGCGGGGGCGGATCCGGCGGTGTCAAGGCCGGGCGCGGCACAGGAAGTAGACCTGGTACTGCCACTCGAGCGGCCACAGGAGGAGCGCCGCAGCCTGCGCCGCCCGCAGCGGGACGTGGCGAAGGCCGCTGGCGCCGATCCAGGACCAGGAAAGCGGGTGCAGGTCCTTCCATCTCGCCTGTATCCGGAGGCCCGAGGATTCGAAGAGCTCACGCCAGGCGGCCAGTGTGCGCACGTCCTCCCGCAGCGCAGTCTGGCCGGTGCCGCTGTACAGCCCGAGGCGCCGCGTGAGAAAGCCCGCGTTCGGCACGAGTAGCACGAAGCGGGCGCCGCCGGCGCCGACGCGGCGCATCTCGTCCAGCACACGGCACGGATCGAGCATGTGCTCGAGGGCGCCGAGGCAGCTCACGACGTCGAAGGAACCGTCGGCGAAGGGCAGCTCCTCGGCCGCACAGGAGTGGAACTCCCCGCCCCGGATCCGCTGCCGACAGGCGGCGATGGCTCTGGTCGAGATGTCGACGCCCGCCACCCGGGCGCCACGCTGCTCTGCGGCGAGGAGCCAGCCGCCCGTGCCGCAGGCCACGTCGAGGAGCCGCTCGCCCGGTCGCAGCGCCAGCCGGGCGGCGAGCCGGCGGAAGTGTCGGGCGTAGGTCGCAGGGTTCTCCGGTTCCCGATGGTACACGTCGTCGTAGTACTCGCGAGCCTGGTCCTGCTCCAGAGACATCTGGCGCGAATCGTTGACCAGGCCGATGAGGGAAGGCAAGCGGTCGCCGGATCGAAGGCTCAGCCCGCGGGGACGACCTCCGGGGGGGATGTTCCGCGGTCCAGACGGCACGCGACCAGGAAAGCCAGAAGGTCTCCCAGGCTGGTGACCACCCTCAGCACCAGGGCCAGGACGAGGACGGCTCCCTGGCCGATCCGGCCGCCGTACAGCCAGACCAGTATCGCCTCCCGCACCCCCAGCCCCGCGGGCGCTCCGGGGACCACGAAGCCACCGATCCATGCCAACGCAAAGCCCCAGGCGAACCGGTACCACGCGACCTCCGAACGTACGCCGCACACGGTGCCCAGCACGAGTGAGATGAGAACGCCGAAGAGGGCGAACTCGGCGACCAGGACCGCCACCAGGGCAGCGACCGATCGAACCGGCAGGCTGGCGAGCGTGCGCCGCGCATACGCTCGCGCGGCCGGCAGGACCAGGGCCGCCCCGCCCCCGGCAAGGAGGGCGACGGCGAGCGCCGCCCGGTTCCCGTCCAGGTGTGCGCCGGCGAGGCCCAGCAGCCGCCAGGTGTCCGGGCCCTCCCAGCAAAGCCCAACGACGCCAATCACGCCCGCCGCCAGCACCGTCAGCAGTGACTCGGCGCCGGCCGCGATCAGCGTCACCCCCACTGGGATTCCGCGCTGATAAGCGAGAGTCGCGCGCCCGGCGTACTGGAACACGTTCCCCGGCAGGTACTTGGCGATCTGGGACTTGCCTACGATGATCCCGGCCGCTCGTAGCGAGATGCGAGTGCCCGCGCCGCGCAGCGCCAGGGACCAGGCGAAGGCGCTGGTGACCACGGTGGCGGCGCAGTAGACGACTGCGGCCGTGAGTACCGCCGCCGCGGCGAAGTCCCAGGCGATCGGCGGAAGCGCGTGCACGCTCTGCCGCAGTCGATGAGCCAGGAAGACGAGCGAGACGAGCGCGCAGGCCGCTCCGACCACCGGCGTGAGACGGCCGCGATCGATCAAGAGGGCGGCGATCGTATCACGGGGTCCGGTATACTCGTCCCCGATCTGGCGGCCTTGGAGTGTTCCACGCAGTCGTCCTCATCCCAGCTCTCTGCCTCTGGACGGGCCAAGGCATCCTCCGCCTCACCGGCCACCGGCTTCGCGGCGGCGAGCTGGCGTCCGGGCTGTTCCTGGCCGGAACGACGGGCGTGCTGGCGATCGGCTGGATCGCCCTGCTGGCGGCGGAGCTGCGCGTCTTCTCGGCCCTCGCCGTGGCCAGCGCCGGCCTGCTCATCGGCGGGCTAGGCCTCCTGATCCGGCGCGATCCGCGGCGCCTGACAGCTGCGGGAGAGGGCGGGCGGAGGCCCGCTGACGGGGCGCTGCTCATCGCCCTGATCGCGCTGACGGGCCTCCTCTACCTGCGCCCGCACCAGTTCATCTTCGGCGCGGCTGACGCGGGCGTCTACGTCAACCTGGGGGCCCAGATCGCGCGGTCGGGAGCATGGCTCACACGGAACCCCGACCTCGCGGCGCTGTCCCGGGCCGAGCAGCCGATGTTCCTGCGCGAGCTGCCCTCGGACCAGATCCCGCGCTACATCCACCTGCCCGGTTTCGCCGTCGCCGACGACGGCAGCGGAACCATCGTCCCGCAGTTCTACCCGCTGCATGCCGTCTGGCTGGCCCTGGCCTGGGGACTGGGCGGCGTCCAGGCCGCCCTCTGCCTGACGCCGCTCTGGGGCCTGCTCGGCGTGCTGGCGCTCTTCTTTGCATTGCGGGCTGGGTTCGGCTCGCGGGTGGCCTCCGTCGCGGCCGGCCTGCTGGCGATCACCCCGACGCAGATCTGGTTCTCCCGCTACCCGACCGCCGAGCCACTGACCCAGTTCCTGCTCTTCGCGGGCCTCTACGCCTTCGTGCGTTTCGCCTCGCGCGGCGGGACCTGGCTGGCGGCGCTCGCGGGACTGGCTCTCGGCCAGCTGACCCTCGTCCGCATCGACACAGGTTACGTGGTGGCGATCGTCCTGCTCTACGGGGCCTGGCTGCGCCTCAGACGGCGCCTCGACGGGCGCTTCTGGGCGGTGGCGGCACCCATGCTGCTGATGACCGCGCATTCCGTGGTGCACGCGATCGCCTTCGGCTGGCCCTATGTCCACAACACGCTGTCCGCCGTCAGCGGGCTCACGGCCCACGGCACCGGCATCGCCGCTCTTGCAGCGACTGCGGCGTTGGTCGGGCTGGTGATGCTGGACCGGGAACACGCCCGGCTGGGTCGGCTGGCTGCGCGACTGCGGCCACACCGAGCGCTGGTGAGTGCGGCGGCGGCCGCCGCGCTGCTGGCGCTGGCAGCGTACGCCTACTTCCTGCTGCCGCTTCGGGCCGATCCCTCACGGACGATCTTCTACTGGTACGGGCGGAGCACGATTCCCGACGTCGAGCCCTACAACTTCGTCCGCCTCGGCTGGTATCTCTCGCCGCTGGGCCTCGGCCTGGGCGTGGTGGGCCTTGCCGCCCTGCTCCGACGGCGGCTCCGCCGGGGAGCCTGGCTGATGCTGGCGGTCGGCCTCTTCTCGTCGGTCCTCTTCGTCGCGCGCACCTTCAACAACCCCCACCACGTCTACGTGATGCGGCGATACGTGCCGGCGGTCGTCCCGACGTTCGCCCTGGGGATGGCGATCGCCCTGCGAATGCTGTCGCGGCGGGGCATCGCCGGTCGTCTGGCGGCCGGCAGCCTCGGGCTGGTCGAGCTCGCCCTCCTGCTCCACGCAGGGCGGTTCATGAACCCGCAGGTCGACTTCGCCGGCGGTGTCCCGCAGTTCGCCGCGCTCGCCGACGCGGTCCCGAACGACGCAGTCGTCATCTTCAACGACACGCAGCCGGTGGGTGCGGCTGCCCTCTTCGGCACGCCGCTCGCCTACGTCGCGGGACACACCGTCTTTGCGCTCCAGGAGAATCGGATCGAGCTGCGCCGGCTCGACGCGCTCGTCGCCCGTTGGCTGGCCGCGAGCCGGCCGGTGGTGGTGATCGACGGGCCGTTCCGGGCGCCGGGCCTGTGCGATCGATGGCAGTGCCAGCCTCGCGGATCGGCACACTTCGACCTGCCGGTGCTCGAGCCGTCGTACGCCGCCTTTCCGCGGGCTGTCTTGAGGCTCGGGTACAAGCTCGATCTGCACCGGGTCCGGGCCGTCGCGCGGCGTTGATCGCCCGCGCGGCGGCTCACTCGGAGTCCCTCTTCTCGGCCGCCAGGTAGATCTCGTCGCCAGCACCCGGCATCACCAGCAGCAGTGCAGCCTCGAGCGCCTCGAAGGTCCGCCCCAGCAGCCTGTCCGCGAGGCGGCGTGGCTGGCCCGGTTCCAGGGTTCCCGTGCGGGCGATCTCGCGGCTCCACTCCCAGTAGTCGCGCCCGCCGCGCGATCGCGTGCGGACAGCGGTGACGGTGAACCCCGAGCCAGCGACGAGTCGCCGCAGCGAGCGTGGGTTGAACACCTGAAGGTGGCGTGGCGGCTCGAGCGTGAAGCAGCTCGCGCCGAACAGCCGGTGGCACAACCCCTCGTTGTTCGGCGTGAGGACGACCAGGGACCCGCCCTGCTTCAGCAGGCGGCGGCAGTCCGCGAGGCGCGCCCGGGGCTCGTGCAGGTGCTCGAGCACGTGGCTGAGGAGAAGGACGTCGAAGCCCGCCTCCTCCAGGTGGAGGTCCTGCGGCCGACCAAGGTGGACGCTCAGCCCCTTGCTCCGCGCGTTGGCGACCGCGACAGGGTCGACGTCCGTCCCCTCGACGTCCCAGCCGGCGTCGCGGAGGTTCCGGAGGATGACACCTCCGCCGCAGCCGATCTCGAGGAGGCGGCCCCCCGAACGGGCAGGCAGGTTCATGATGCTCGCGTCGACGTCCGCTCGGTGTCGCGGCAGCAGCCAGAGCGCGCGCCCGAGCAGGCGCTGCCGCCGCGGCGTCGAGCCCAGCCGATATCCGTAGCGCCCTGCGAGGTAGCCCTGCTTCAGCCAGCGAAACCCGCGGCGGTACCAGGTGAGTGCCGCCGCCTCGTCGTGGTGGGTGTAGTAGCCGTCGTGATACGCCTGGGCGATGTCCTCTTCCAGGGGCATGGGGTCGAGCCAGAGCAGACGGCAGCCGGGGTCGACGCAGCGATCGAGCGTCCACCGCTCGGCGGTGTCGGCGGAGCGGTCGCGCAGCCCGCGGTGGAACGGCACGCCAGGCGCGCCGCACAGCGGACAGTTCGGCGCGGGGCGGCTGCGGATCGGCTTCGCGGCAACCGCCGGACCGGCCGGGTTTCTCACACCCGCCTCCCCGCGCGGGAGAAGGCTGCGGCGAGGCGCGTCCGCGCGAGCAGCCGCTCCTCGGTGGTGAGCAGGAGCCCCCACGACAGCACGGCGAGGAGGGCCAGCGCGAGCACCAGCACGGCGGCCCGGACGCCGGTGGCGTCCGGGGTGCCGCCGGCGGCGAAGGCGGCGGCTGCCAGCGTGACCGCGCCGGCGCGCCAGCGTGCCGCCGGCCTCGACGGGGCC
>Ga0187777_10003387_pt1 | contig 10186 bp, 9 predicted proteins | sample 1015_Q2_SP5_10_M_FD_132416 | JGI IMG/M metagenome (GOLD analysis project Ga0187777, IMG submission 132416) | Tropical peat soil microbial communities from peatlands in Department of Meta, Colombia - 1015_Q2_SP5_10_MG | ecosystem: Environmental > Terrestrial > Soil > Wetlands > Peat | place...
ACCCGGGTCGACCGCAACCCCGTGCGCCGGTCCGGCGCAAAGCGCCTGCGGACCGGGATCGTGAGCGCCAAGACGATCGCTGCCTTGGCGCTCGTCGCGGCGATTCTGGCCGTTGTTCTCGCCACCAACGGACCGGACTCCTCGCCGCCGCCGGCACGCGCGGCCGCGTCGCAGGCCGCGACCGGGTCTTCGCCGGCCAAGCCCCACCCCGCCACCGCTCGAGAACGCGGGTGGCGCGACTGCCCGCTCGCGGTCGCGCCGGGCGACTACGTGAATCCGCTCGCGCAGGCGATCGTTAACCCCGAGCGGATCGACCAGGGCGTCGACTACGCCGGCGTCGGAAAGCTCGTGGCGATGGGCGCCGGGCGGATCACCCATGTGGCCGCGGACAACAGCGGGTGGCCCGGGGGGTTCATCGAGTACCAGCTCCTCGACGGCGCCGACGCCGGCTGCTACGTCTATTACGCCGAGGGAGTGACACCCGCGGGCGGCCTGCGCGTCGGCGACACGGTCGGCGCCGGCCAGCCGATCGCCACGATCATCCCCGTGTATCCGACCGGCATCGAGATCGGATGGGGCGCTGGGATCGCCACCAAGGCATACGCGCAGGTGGCCGGCCAGTGGAGCTCCACCGACGATGAGGACAACGTCGGGTCCGCCGCGGGCAGGAGCTTCTCAGCCCTGATCGCCGCGCTCGGGGGCCCGCCCGGAAAGCTCGAGGGATAGCGGCCTACCGGAAGAAGATGCCGTTCCGCTCTAGACCGACGGCGGGCGAACCGGCGCCGCCTTGATCGACGGTGGGGTTGTACTGACCCCCCGGATCGGACCTGTAAATCACGCGGCTGCCGGCGTTGGAGGCCGTGAATCTGATCGTCGTTGCGCCGGGCACGTAATGGCCCGTGAAGCCGAAGGTCTCGTCGCGGATCTTCTGCCGGGCACCGCTGCCGGACCAGCGAACCTCGAAGCTCACATGCGACGGCACCGGCGCCGGGCTGCCACCGAGGACCGCGCTGAAGAAGTCGTGGTAGTCCGGCACCGGCACGCGTTCGGCGTGGAGCCGGGCTCGGCCGCGACCCGGATCCACATCGATCGCCCAGGGCGGGATCGGAATCGTCCAGAACAGTCCCGAGGGCGCGATCCCCGGCTCGAAGTCGTGGACCTGGACCGATGGATCGCCGACGGCGTCCGGAGGGAACAGGTCGATTCATATGAATCCGAACGATCCGCCGTGCAGCCGGCCGTCGAGCCCGACGTACACCCCTCGCATGAACCGCATGTCGCAGTCGAAGCTGTACCTGGTGCCGTCGCTTCCATATGCCGTGCCGCGGGTCTCGGATCCGCCGACGACGCCGTTGAAGTCCGTGATCGTCGACATCTCGAACCCGATGCCAGGCCCGAAGAAGTGCAGGTCCGCGCCGCTCGGCACGAACTCGAACGTCGTGAGCGAGAGCCCGCCCGGAATCGGGCGGGGCGCCGCCGTCCGCGACCCGAGCACCGGGCTTGGATCGAGGAGTCCCGCGCCTGCGACCCCGCCGAGCGCGGCCGCGCTACTGCGCAACAGCTGCCGCCGCGAGAGTCTCGCCGCGAGATCATCGCGAAGCGACGATGCGTCGCCCGCGTCCAATTGTGCCCGGTCCGGCCCCATTGCCCCGTGGGATGTTCGGTGCGAACCTAACAGCGGCGGGATGTAAGTGCAAGGCATCCTCCTGGCGGCCCTCGCGGCACGCGGCGGGAGCTACTCGAGGACGATCACCTACTCGCCCAGGATGCCCATCGAGCGCTTCATCGCGTCGGCGAGGTGGCGGCGCGTGAGCGACTCGGCGCGGCGGCTGTCGCCGGCTTCGATCGCCTCGAGGATCAGCTCGTGCTCGCGCACATCCAGCACCATCCGCTCCTGGGTCTCGACCTGGCGCTCGTAGATCGTCGCGCCGATCCGCGCGACCCACAGCCGCTCGGCCAGCTGAACCAGGTACTCGTTGCCGGACGCCGCCACGAGCGCCAGGTGGAACTCGCGGTTGGCCTCGAAGCTTCGCTCGACGTTCCGCAGCGACCGCCGCTGCGCCACGGCTGCCGCGCGCATCCGCGCGAGAGGCTCGGCCAAGCGTCGCGCCGCGGCCAATCGCGCGGCGCCCGGCTCGACCACGAGCCGCGCGTCGTAAGCGCCGCGCATCCCGCCCTGGTCGATGTCGGCGACGCGCGCCCCGCGGTTGGTCCGCATCTCGACGAGCCCTTCGGCGGCCAGCCGGCGGAGTGCCTCGCGCACCGGCGTGCGCGACACGCCGAGCTCCTCGGCCAGGTCCTCCTGGTGAACCCGCGCCCCGCGGGGGAGCGATCCGCTGGTGATCCGCTCGCGGATCGCCTCGTAGACCTGGTCGACGACGCTCGCGATGTTCAGGCGGTCTGGCCCGGCTACAGGTTCAGGCAAGCTCATCCAGTACGGCCGCGCTCGCCGCCACGAGCTCGTCGACCTCGTCGTCGGAGATGATCAGCGGCGGCGAGAACGCCAGCGAGTTCGCGTACGGGAGCGCTCGTCCGATCACCCCGCGCGCGAGCAGCGCCTCGGACATCGCCGCCGCGGTCACCGCCGGCTCGAGTCCGATCGCCTGCATCAGCCCCTCGCCGCGCACCTCGGCGACCCCCGACCGCCCAAGCAGCCCCTCGAGCCCGGCCCGCAACCGCAGGCCCGCGGCAACCGCCCGAGCCGGTAGGTCCTCGGCCCGCATCAGCTGGAGGTTGGCGATGCCGGCGGCGCAGCACGTCGGATGGCCGCCGTAGGTCCCGCCGTGGGCGAGCAGGTAGCCGGGATCTTCCTCGAGCCAGGCGCGCAGCCTCGGCCCGACGATCACCCCTCCGAGCGGCAGATAGCCACTGGTGATCGCCTTGGCGAACGTCATCATGTCGGGCGTGACGCCGTAGTGGTGGGTGCCGAACCATGAGCCGAGCCGCCCGAAGCCGGTGATCACCTCGTCGAAGATCAAGAGCGCGCCGCTCTCGTCGCAGACCTCGCGCAGCCCGGCCAGGTACCCGTCGACGGGCGGAAACACGCCGCCGGCGCCGATCACGGGCTCGGCGACGATCGCCGCGATCCGCTCGGGGCCGTGGTAGGCGACCGCATCCCGCATCGCATCGACGCTGTCGCGATCGACCTGGAAGAAGTCCGGCAGCAGCGTCCCGAACGGATCGCGGTTGGCGGGCAGCCCGCCGGCCGAGGTACCGCCGAGCATCACGCCGTGGTAGGCGTAATGACGGCTGAGCACGACCGTGCGGCCGCCGTCGCCGGCGGCCTTGTGGCCCGCGCGGGCGAGCTTGAGCGCCGAGTCGATCGCTTCCGAGCCGCCGCAGGTGAGGAACACGCGCGCGTCGGGGATCGGCTCGAGCTCGAGGAGCAGCCTCGCCAGCTCGTCCTCGGGGGCGTTCGTGAACCGGGCGAACGTGTGGAACGCGGCGAGCTTGGCCATCTGGGCCGCGACCGCGTCGGCGATCTCGTGCCGGCCGTGCCCGGCGGCGCAGTACCACAGCGACGCGGTGCCGTCGAGGTAGCTCTTGCCGTGTACGTCCCACACGCGGCAGCCCTCGCCGCGCACGATCTCGAGGTAGTCCTCGGCGGGCCTGGCCGGGACGGCAAACGGGTGCAGCACCTGCGGAACAGTCATCGGATGACCCCCACGCTTCGTTCGGCTTCTTGTTCGGGCATCGTCAGCGCGACGTGCAGCGTCTGCGCGGTCACCGCGGGCTGCTCGCCCACCTCCGGGAGCGGCTCGTCGGACTGAACGACGGTGTTCTCGAGCCGGCCGATCCCCTCGACCTCGACCGCGACCACGTCGCCCGGCTCGACCGGGCGCGAGTGGGCCGGCGTCCCGGTGAGCAGGACGTCACCCGGCTCAAGCGTGATCAGCCGGGCCAGATCCGCGATCTGGTAGGCGAACGAGAACATCAGGTCGGTGCCCGTGTGGCCGTGCTGGACCTCTTCGCCGTTGACGAATGTGCGCAGCGTCAGGTCGTCCGGGTCGACGTCGCCGGCGTCGACCATCACCGGCCCGAGCGGGCAGAACCCGTCCTGTCCCTTGACGCGGAGCATCGAGCCCCGGTCGGCGTGGCGGAAGTCGTGGACGCCCCAGTCGTTCGCGACGGTGTAGCCGCCGACGTAGTCCAGCGCCTCGTCGATGGTCACGCGGTGGCAGGGGCGACCGATCACGACCGCCACCTCGCCCTCGTAGTTGAGGAACCGGCACCCGACGGGCCGAACGACGAGAGCCAGATGACCAGACAGCGACGACGGCGGCTTCATGAAGTACGACGGCTCGCTCGGCATGCGCGCCATCATGTATTCCTCGGCGCGCGAGCGGTAGGTCAGGTGCGTGGCGAGGATCTTGCCCGGCGTCACGGGAGACAGCCACCGCGCCACATCGCCAACGCGCACCTCGACACCGTCCGCCCGGATCATCTCTCCGTCGAGCGTGCCCTCGACCACACGGCCGTCGTGCTCGATGCGAACGTGCTTCATGCGTAGGCCTCCTGTCGGTGTTGGGCGACGACCTCGACCCCGTCGACCGTGTAGCCGAACGAGAACCGGTAGCCGCGGAGCATCTCGCGCGGGGCGATCGCGCGCAGGTCTTCGAGCGTGTCGTCGTACAGGCGGAGCTCGGCGCTCCCCTCCCAGATCTCGGTCGTGTCTCGGTCATAGCCCCCGGCGCGTACCAGCTCGAACACGTCCGGGCGGTCCCCCGCCGCGGCCGGGAAGTGACGCGTGTTGTGCATCGGCGGATCGTTGACGGTCGGGCCGGTCCGTGAGACGTGCTCGAGCGTGACCACCAGCCGCGCGATCTGACGGTCATTCGCCGCGCAGGTGGCGCCGAAGCGCGCGTCCGGCTCGAGCCGAGGCGTCGCTTTGCCGACCGCGAACAGCCGGGTCATGTGAATCGAGCCGAGCTTCTTCGGGAAGCCCTGGATCCAGCCGCGGTACATCGCGAAGTCCTTGTCGACCCAGATGTATACGCAGCGGCTGACCGGCCGGCCGCCGAACTTCGCCCCGACGACCAGGAAGAACTCGCGGTACTGGGACTGGATCGGGTCCTCGAGCTCGTGCAGGTCGACCGAGCACGACTGCCAGTCGGCGAAGATCGCGGCGACCGCGCCGGGGTCGTCGGCGGGCTCGAGCTCCGGCGGCAGCAGCGCCGCGACCGCATCCGGATCGGTGCGGTACTCGGCGATCAGGAAGTCGCCCGAGTAGTGCCACGGTGGCGGCGGGACGATGCCGGCGCGGCCGTCGGGCGACAGCGGCGCGGTGTACCCGCGCGGCGTCACGCAAGCGCCCCGGACCGGGCCTGCGCCGCCGCGACGAGCTGCCCGAACAGGCCGGTCTGCTCGGGCTCGGCCATCTTCTCGGGATGCCACTGGACGCCGACGCACGGCCACTCCGAGCGCGGCTCGACCGCCTCGATCACGCCGCCCGGGGCGGTGGCGGTCACGTCGAGGTCGCCGGGGTCGGCGATCTCGTGATGGTGGATCGTGTTCACGGCGATTCGGCTCGCTCCTCCGAGCGCCCGCTGCACCCTCGAGCCGAAAACGAGCGCGACGTCGTGTCTGGCCGTCAGGATCTCCTCGGGGGCGAGGCCGTCCAGGGTACGGTGGCCGTCCCCGGTCGACAGCCGCTGGGCGAGCCGCCCGCCGTGGGCGATCGCGAGCAGCTGCGCGCCCCGGCAGATCGCGAGCGTCGGCAGCGCCCGTTCGCGCGCGGCGGTGATCAGCGCGAGCTCCCACTCGTCAGCGCCGGCGTCGGGGTCCTCGACGTCCTCGGGCTCGGCTCCGTAGCTCGCGGGGTCGACGTCGCCACCGCCGGTGATCAGCAGCCCGTCGGCGAGCGCGAGCATCTCCTCGACCACGGCCGCGGTCCTGCCCGGCGGCCGTGACAGCACCAGCGGCAGGCCGCCGGCGTCGGCAATGCGCCCGGCGTACGCAGGATCAAGCGTGTCGAGGATCGTGCTCTCGCCGAGGTAGGTGGGGAGCGGCCGGCGCCAGCAGGTGACCAGGATACGGGGACGAGTCATGCGTGCGTGAATACATTATGTGATTGCCCGCGCGCCCGCCAGCGTTTCACGGACCTGCTCGGCCTCGCGCAGCTTGTAGCGCTGGACCTTTCCCGTCGGTGTCCGCGGTAGGTCCTCGACAAATTCGACCACGTGCGGATATTCGTACCGCCGCAGGTTCTGCTTGCACCACTGCCGGAGCTCGTCGGCGAGCGAGTCGGGCTCGTCGGGAGCGGCGGCGCAGATCACGAACGCCTTGATCCGGCTGAGGTCCTCGACGGTGATGCCGATCACAGCGGCCTCGGACACCGCCGGGTGGCGCACGAGACAGCCTTCGACATCGGCCGGCGACACCCACAGTCCGCCCACCTTGATCATGTCGTCCGAGCGCCCCTGGTAGACGTAGCGGCCGTCGGCGTCGACGACGTAGCGGTCGCCGGTGTGGAACCACTCTCCGCGCATGCTGTGCCGTGTCTTGTCGCGCTGGTGCCAGTAGTACGCCAGGCAACTGTCGCCGCGCACCATCAGGTCACCCGCCTCGCCAGCGGTCACGTCGAGCCCGCGCTCGTCGACCAACCGCAGCTCGTAGCCCGGCACCGGGCGGCCCGACGTCCCCGGCGCGAGGTCCTCGAGCGTGTTTGAGCAGTAGATGTGGAGCATCTCGGTCGACCCGATCCCGTCGAGGATCGGTACTCCGGTGAGCGCCTGCCAGCGCGCGAGCACCGCCGCCGGCAGCGCCTCGGCCGCCGACACGCACGCGCGGACCGACGAGAAGTCGACATCCGCCGCCCCCTGTGCCTTGACCATCGCCGCATACAGCGCCGGAACCGAGAAGAACAGCGTCGGCCCGTACCGGGCGACCGCCTCGAAGATGCGCTCCGGCGTCGACCGGCCCTTGACCAGTCCGGCGCAAGCACCCACCGACAGCGGGAACGACAACCCGTTCCCCAAGCCATAGGCGTGGAACAGCTTCGTCGTCGAGTAACACACATCGGCGGCGGAGATCCGCAGGACGTTGCCCGCATATTGATCGACGGTCACGCCGATGTCGCGGTGGGCGTGGACGACCCCCTTCGGCCGCCCGGTCGAGCCTGAGCTGTACAGCCAGAACGCCATGTCCTCGCGGTGCGTGTCCGTTGGCGGTGGCAGCTCGCCCCCGCGGCCACGGGCGACGGCATCGAAGCTCGCGTGCGGACCGGGGTCACCGTCGACCACGAGCACGTGCAGGCCGAGCCGCGACTCGAGCTCGGGCTCGAGCGCCGGCAGCAGCGACGCCTCGACGACGAGCACCTTGGCGTAGCTGTCGTCAAGGTAGTAGACGTAGTTGTCGACCCGATCCATCGGGTTCACGGGGACGGGAACGGCGCCGATCCGCATCGCGCCGAGGAACGTCGCCGGGAACGCCGGCGAGTCGTCGAGGATCATCAGCACCCGCTGCTCGCGTCCGACGTCGAGGTCGATCAGGTACGAAGCGACCGCGGCGGCCAACGAAGCCAGCTCGCCGTACGTCACCTGGCCGTCGGCGGTCATGAGCGCGGTCTTGCCGGCGCGGCCAGCCTCCAGGTTGCGGTCGAGCAGCGTGCTCGCGTTCAGTCGCTCCGCTCCGCTCACGTTGCGATCGAGTCTAAAGCGCGGGTCAGTGGCGCGCCCGCTTTTTCCGGCGCGCGTCGTGCTGTGCGTCCCAGGCCAGAATCCGCCTCGTGTAATCGACCCCCTGGGACGGGGTGCGCCGGATGTGGAACCCCCCCGGATAGCGCACGAACTCCGCCTTCTTGCCGAGTAGCCGCAGCCCGTTGTACAGCTCCTCCCCCTGGCTGATCGGCACACGCAGATCTCCCTCCCAGTGGATCACGAGCACCGGCGTCCTGACCGCCGGCAGGTAGGACAGAGGCGAGCGCATCGTGTACTCATCCCGCGCCGTCCACGGCGTACCCGACATGTTGAACACCGAGAACTCGGGTATCTCGGTCGTCAGCGTCATGCTCGTCTGGTCGACCACCGCCGCCACTGCGGTCGCCGCCCGGAACCGCTCGGTGTGGCCCACCAGCCAGCTCGTCATGAACCCGCCGTACGAGCCACCGCTCACGAACATTCGCCCGCCGTCGACGACGCCGCGCCCGATCAGGTCATCGCAGCAGGCGAGGATGTCCTCGTAGTCGCCTCCGCCCCAGTCCCCGGTGCAGGCGCTCGCGAACGCCTGGCCGTAGCTCGTGCTGCCGCGCGGGTTGGGCAGCAGCACGGCGTAGCCGTCTGCGGCCAGCGCCTGGTGGAAGGCGAGCGACCGCCCTGACGGCCACGACGCGTGAGGGCCACCGTGGATGTCGACATGGAGCGGTAGCCGCTCCGGCGGGCGGCCTGGTGGCAGGAGCGTGAAGTACTCGACCTCGGTGCCATCGAGACGGGAGACCGTCGACCGGCCGACCGGGGCGAGGTCGACCTCGTCGAGGAAGTCGGCGTTGAGGCACGTCAGCGGAGCGGGTTCGGCGCCCGTGGTCGTGGTCGCGATGACCTCACTCGGCCGGTCGGGCCACGTGGCCGTGAACGCGACCATCCGCCGGCCAGGCCGCGCGGCGACCCCATCGATGATGAGGTCGCCGCCCACCACTTCGCGGCTGCGGCGATCGCCGAGCCGAGCTCGATGCAGAGTCACCGAGCCGCGGTCGGCCACGAGCATCAGCAGCTCGCGATCCCCGATCCAGCAGAGGGGTGTGGGCAGGCCGGGGAACAGGACAGCTGGACGGTCGAGGTCCGGCGCGACCATCTCGGCCCCGCCGCTGCCGTCGGCGGGAACGACGAATACGTGGGCGTCTTCGTTCCAGCGGTCGGTGACCTGGCCCGCGAACGCGATCGTCTCCCCATCGGGAGAGAACACGGGGAAGGCGACGCGGCCCCTGCCGTTCGTGAGCCGGCGCGGCCTGCCGCCGGCGGCGGGCACGGCCCACGCGTCCCCTCGGAACTGGCGGTCGTCCCGGCGCGGGTGGCGGTCGGAGGCAAACAGGATTGTGGCGCCGTCAGGCGAGAACGACGGGTCGTCGTGGTCGTACTCGCCACGGGTCAGTTGCCGGGCGGAACCTCCGTCCACGTCGACGACGAATAGATGGCGCCGGCCGTCCTGCCACCCGACCCCGTCGAGCCGGGCCGCCAGACCGCGCACGACGCGTGGGGCGTTGCGCTCCGCGGCGCCGGCCTTCCCGCGATCGGTAGCCCCAACCCGGCAGACCACGACCAGCCGCGTCGAGTCCGGCGACCACGCCACCTGGCTGACGGGACCCGGCAGATCGCCGAGCCGCATCGGCGTGCCCCCGTCGAGCGGGGCCAGCCGCACGTGAGCGTCGTCGGATTGGCCGTGGGTGGCCGATATGTAGGCGAGCCACCGGCCGTCCGGGGACCAGCGCGCGCTCTTGTCCTCCGGGCCGTCGGTGAACCGGCGTGGCGGAGAAGAACCGTCGAGCGCCGCGACCCAGATGGACGAGCCCAGCCTGTCCTCGTCCGCGTTGGCGACGCTCACGGCGAACGCCACCCGCCGCCCATCCGGAGACAGGTCCGGATCGCTCGTCGTCCTCAGCGCTAAGGCATCCTCTGGGCGGAAGCTGCGTTTGGCCATGATCGTTCCCTCCCCGGCCCCTTCGTTGATTCCTCGGCGAAACGGCCTCCGCCTGGCCGGCCCGGGCCAAATCTACACATTCCGAAGGAAACAACGCGCGGTTTCACGAGCGTCAGCTGGATGTCGCCGATGCGGTGCTCGGCGAAGCCGGCCTCGCAGTATTTGAGGTAGAGCGTCCACAGGCGGCAGAAGCGCTCGTCGTACTCAAGCGCCGCGAGCGCCTCGGCGTGCGCCGCGAAGTTCACCTGCCACCGCCGGAGTGTCTCGACGTAGTGCGGGGTCAGATCGTCGAGCGCCACGATACGCATGTCGGTGCGGCGGGCGACGTTCCGGGTGATCACCTCGAGCGACGGCAGGCAGCCGCCGGGAAAGATGTGGGTGTTGATGAACGACCTCGAGGCCTTCTCGACCTCGTAGGCGCGGTCGTCAATCGTGATCGCCTGTAGGAGCATCGCGCCGTTGGGCGTGAGCAGCTCCGAGCACTTGGCGAAGAACGCACCGATGTTCCGCCACCCGACGGCCTCGATCATCTCGATCGAGACGAGCTTGTCGTAGC
>Ga0187777_10003389_pt1 | contig 10178 bp, 13 predicted proteins | sample 1015_Q2_SP5_10_M_FD_132416 | JGI IMG/M metagenome (GOLD analysis project Ga0187777, IMG submission 132416) | Tropical peat soil microbial communities from peatlands in Department of Meta, Colombia - 1015_Q2_SP5_10_MG | ecosystem: Environmental > Terrestrial > Soil > Wetlands > Peat | place...
CACCGCCGCGCAGCGGCAGCATCATGACCGGCTGCACGCCGAACTTGCGATTACACCGTGTTCGGAGCGGTGCCCGGTCTGGTTGCGCTACGGCATCGTGCCAAGAGGCGCGACTAGTAAAACAGTGCCCGGGCGGTGCAAAGGCAAAGCACACCGCCGCAGCACGCTCGGACTGCCCGGACGCCGAGTGCTGGTGTCGCGAAAATGGACAGGCAAAACCCTGCCCGACCACCAAACCGATCGCGAGGAATTTGTTCGGCAACTCCTGGCGGACGCCGGTATCAGCAAGCCTGTACGTGACCCGGCCAGAGTGATGATCCTCAAATGTGAACCCGGCGACCGGGCGATCCCGTCGCCCGACGAGCTGATCATGCGTGCTGTGGCCCAACGCGTTATCTGGCGCGCCGAATACAACGAAGCGTTACTTGCCGCTGGGCCACCAGGCGGCCATGAAACCTCCGAAACGGATACGGCGGCATGACAACAGACAGGGAAACGACATGGAGATGAGCGAACTGGTGACCGTGCAGGCGGTGGCGGATCGACTGGCCGTAAGCCGGTGGATGGTGTACCGGCTGATCTGGAATCACGAGGTCAAGTCGGTGCAAATTGGCCGGTGCCGTCGAATTGTTCGGCAATCGCTAGATGACTACGTGTCCGGGCTCATTGAAGGCGCTGCCTGATGGCCCCGAAGAAGCGTAACCCGAACGGTTCGGGCAGCATTTCGCAACGTCGAGACGGGCGCTACGAGCTGAAAGTGTTCGTAGACACACCCGACGGTCGACGCAAACGTATCACCGTTTACGGTGCGACGTGGGAGGAAGCCGACGCCGAACGCACTCGTCTAAAAGAGCAGCAGCGCAAAGGCATTCCCGTCGAGAGTACGACGATTACGGTCGCCCAGTACACGCGGTACTGGTTGGCGGAGATCGCAAAGCCGGCCGTGCGTGAGACGACGTTGTCGTCGTACGAATTGCTGGTGCGGCTGTACATCGCCCCGCGCTCGGGAAGCGCAAGCTGCGAGCTCTACAGGCGCAGCACATTCGGACCTGGCTGAATGAACTCCGGACGATATGCCAATGCTGCGCACAGGGCAAAGACGCGGATCGGGCGAAGAGAAACAGAGCCCGGTGTTGCGCGAAGAAGCCCCCCGTTTGTTGCGAGCAGCACGTGAGTACCGGAACACTGCGGTATCTGCTGCGCCTTCTGCGAGCTGCGCTGCAAGACGCGGTTGACGAGGAGATCTTGGCGAGGAACGTAGCTCGTCAGGTCAAGATGCCGAGTGGTGGGATTCGCAAGGTGCAGCCGTGGAGCGCTGAAGAAGCCCAGCAGTTCTTGGAGACCGCGCGCGGCGATCGACTCTATGCGCTGTGGTCGGTGGCCCTTGCGATCGGACTGCGCCGGGGAGAAGCGCTGGGCTTGCGCTGGAGTGATGTGGATCTCGTAGAAGGCCGTGTCCGGATCACGAAAGCGCTCAGCCGTGTCGGGGCGGAGCTCGCGTTACGGGACGTGAAGACGGAGTCGTCGGCCGCGACAGTGCCGCTCCCCGATGAACTGGTCGCTATCCTGCGGTCGCATCGGCGGGAACAACTAGCCGATGCGGGAATTTCCCAGGCAAATTCGTTGGGCCTCGTCTTCACAACAAAGAACGGGACACCCCTGGAACCCCGGAACGTCAACCGAGCGTTCGAAGCGCTGTGCAGGCGGGCCAATGTTCGCGTTATTCGGTTGCACGACCTGCGGCATTCCTGTGTCACGTTGCTGTTCGCGATGGGCGTGGAGGCAGCGACCGTGCAGCGCATCCTGCGTCACAGCTCGATCGCCGTCACTACTGGGACCTACGTCGATGTGATCGAGCAAGTGCAACGTGCCGCTGTGTCGGGCATGGACGAACTGTTTCGGAAGCCGGGAAATGGACGGCAGTCGGGATGACCGGATTACGCGGCTACTGTCGTCAAAACTGTCGTCAAGAACGCGCGAGGCCCCTTCCTGGAATGACGGAAAGGGGCCTCTGAGCTGCGCGCGCCCGAAGGGATTCGAACCCCCAACCTTCTGATCCGTAGTCAGATGCTCTATCCGTTGAGCTACGGGCGCCGGTGTTCACTTGTCTCCGCGGAGGCGAGAGGATTTGAACCTCCGGTCCCCGGTAAGGGGGACAACTCATTAGCAGTGAGTCCCATTCGGCCGCTCTGGCACGCCTCCTCGGACTTCCTGAGGGTACCCGAACCCAGCCGGGCGACAATGCGGGCCGCCCAGCGGCCCGAGGAGGAGCCCGGCAATCGAACTGAGCCGGGCGACAATGCGGGCCGCCCAGCGGCCCGAGGAGGAGCCCGGCAATCGAACTGAGCCGGTGTCCCCGAACCGCCGGAAGCAGAGCGTACACAGCCTCGACATATGCTGTCGACGTGACCGCCCGCCTACGCCCCGAGCTGGCTGGGTTGCCAGCCTATGTCCCGGGGAAGACGGTGCCGGGCGCCATCAAATTGGCCAGCAACGAGACGGTATTCGGTCCGTTACCCAGTGTCCGCACGGCCATCGAACAGGCCACCGACATCGTCAACCGCTACCCGGACAACAGCTGCGTCGAGCTCAAGTCAGCGTTGGCCAAACACCTCAGCGCTATGAACGCCGGGGATTGGACCCCTGAGCACATCGCCGTCGGGTGCGGTTCGGTCAGCCTGTGCCAGCAACTTCTCCAGATCACCACCTCGGTGGGCGACGAAGTGCTGTTCGGATGGCGCAGCTTCGAGATCTACCCACTGCAGGTCCGGGTCGCCGGCGCCACCCCAATCCAGGTGCCGCTGACCGACCACACGTTCGACCTCGACGCCATGCTCGCCGCGGTCACCGACCGCACCCGGCTGATCTTCGTCTGCAGCCCGAACAATCCGACGTCCACCGTCGTCGACCCCGACGCGTTGACCCGGTTCGTCGAGGCGGCACCGCCGTACATCCTGATCGCCATCGACGAGGCCTATGTCGAGTACGTCCGCGACGGCATGCTGCCCGACAGTCTGGGCCTAGTCCGCGCCCATAGCAATGTCGTTGTGCTGCGGACGTTTTCGAAGGCGTACGGGCTGGCGGGCCTACGGGTGGGCTACGCGATCGCCCACCCCGACGTGGTCACCGCGCTGGACAAGGTCTACGTGCCGTTCACTGTGACCAACGTCTCGCAAGCCGCGGCGATCGCCTCGCTGGACGCTGCTGACGAACTGCTGGCCCGCACCGACGCCGTGGTCACCGAGCGCGTGCGGGTCAGCGCCGGGTTGCGCAACGCCGGGTACGCGCTGCCGCAGTCGCAGGCCAACTTCGTCTGGCTGCCGCTAGCCGAACGCACACTGGACTTCGTTGAACGGGCCGCCGATGCGCGCATCGTGGTCCGTCCCTACGGCACTGACGGTGTCCGGGTCACCATCGGCGCCCCGGAGGAAAACGACGCCTTGCTGCGGTTCGCCCGCGGCTGGATCGGCAGGAGTGACCAATGGGTGACGCACTGGCCCGCAAGAAGTTCACCGAGTTAAAGGAGCGCACCGGCCGCATCCCCGACGTCGAGCTGGACGATTTCTGGGCGACCCTGGAACCGGCCACCATCGACGACATGATCGGCGAATGGAAGGGCGGCGAGTTCGTCACCGGCCACCGGATGAACGGCCAATTGGAGAAGAGCCGGTGGTTCGGCAAGACGTTCAACTCGGCCACCGATGTGCAGCCGCTGGTGTGTTTGGACGCCGACGGCAACAAGTTCTCCAACGTCGAAATGGGCAAGGGCGAAGCCAGCCTGTGGCTGGAGCAGTTCCGCGGCGAGGTCACCGCCACGATGGTCTACGACGGCCAACCCGTGCACGATCATTTCAAGAAGATCGACGACGACGCGCTGATGGGCATCATGAACGGCAAACGCGTCCTGGATAACGGGCGTTACTTTCATTTCTACCTGGAGCGGGTGTAAAGACCCACTATGCGCTGACGGCACTCAGCGCTACGACAACACCTCGCAAGCTCGCTATCCGGCGGGTTTGCGGCCGGTGAAGGCGATCAGCCGGTCGAGCGCGCCGACATCGGCGGGCACCTCGACCGGAGGATCGAACCCCACGTTCGTGCGCCCCTGCGGGGTGATGATCTTCTTTGCCAGCCCCAGCACGTATTCGGCCAGCGAATCGGGAACGTCGACGTCGCGTCCGGTGGCCATGGCGTAATCCCATGCGTGGACGAGGAATTCGATCGACAGGACACCGGCCATGACCGCTGCGGGTGCCTCGTTCGGACCCACCATCACCATGCCATTCAGACCGTGGCGGTGCCATGCGTCCAGGGCGGGCCGGGCCGCGGCGATGATCTGCCGCTCCACCGAGTCGGTATCGTCGCGCGGCGGAAGTTCTGCGTCCACCGCGCCGCCGATGACGGTTATCGAGTTAAGAAGATGGTCGGTCAGCTGGGCCACGTCATACTCCGTGCACGGTGTCTGGCGGGACAGGTCGTCGCGGGCGATGGTGTGCAGAACTTGCTGCAGGATCCCGAGCGTAGCTTCGGCGCTGTCCAGCTCGTCGGTGGGTGGGGATTCAGGTCCGGGTCGCAGATCAGATGACATGTTCGCCACGCTACGGTCTGGATATGGGCGAAGTCTACGAATCCGTCACCGTCGAAACCAAGGACCACGTCGCGCAGGTGACGCTGATCGGACCCGGTAAAGGTAACGCTATGGGGCCCGCCTTCTGGTCGGAGATGCCGGAGGTGTTCGGAGCGCTGGACGCCGACCGCGATGTGCGAGCCATCGTCATCATCGGATCGGGCAAAAACTTCAGCTATGGCCTGGACGTACCGGCGATGGGCGGTGCGCTTGCCCCCGTCCTGGCCGGGGGTGCCCTGGCGCGCCCACGCGCCGACTTTCACGCTGAGGTGCTGCGCATGCAGCAGGCGATCAACGCCGTCGCCGACTGCCGCACCCCCACCATCGCATCGGTGCACGGCTGGTGCATCGGCGGCGGTGTTGACCTGATCGCCGCGGTGGATATCCGCTACGCCAGCGCCGACGCCAAGTTCTCCGTGCGTGAGGTCAAACTGGCCATGGTCGCCGACGTGGGCAGCCTGGCGCGGCTGCCGCTGATCTTGAACGACGGGCACTTGCGGGAACTCGCATTGACGGGTAAGGACATCGACGCTGCCCGCGCCGAGAAGATCGGTCTGGTCAACGACGTCTTCGCTGATGCCAAGGCCACCCTGACCGCCGCGCATGCGACGGCCGCCGAGATCGCCGCCAACCCGCCGCTGACCGTCCAGGGCATCAAGGACGTCCTTGACCAGCAACGCATTTCGGCGGTGTCGGCGAGCCTGCGTTATGTCGCCGCGTGGAACGCTGCCTTCCTGCCGTCGAAAGACCTCACCGAGGGGATCAGCGCGACGTTCGCCAAACGGCCGCCGCAATTCACCGGGGAGTAGGCGGCGGTGGTCCGGGGACACTGGTAGAGCCCGCGACCAGCACGCGCATCAGTGGGTCCTCTGCTCAATGACACTGTAGCGCAAGGCAATCGCGAGCAGCACGCTAGCTATTGCCAAGCCGGCGAATTCGAGCAGCCCTACCCCGGTGCCGTCGTGGTGGTGGGTGTCGAGGATATGGCTCAGCGCGTGCAGCGCCGAGTGCACGGTGGCGAATGCCAGCGCCGGCACCCGCCATGTCGACAATCCCACCGCGGCCAGCATCATGAGTCCGAGCGGCAACTCGAAGGACGCGTTGTCGAAGATGTAGTGATCGTTGCGGACGCCGAACGCCCCGAGCGTGTCGAAGAACACGCCGGGCGCAACCATCATGAACACGCCGAGGGCGGCAGAGTAGAGCCCGAACACGATCAGAATCACGTCGACGAACCGGGACCGTGTCGGCGTAGGTGCAGTGATCATATGACCACGCTAGAGGCCAAATGGTTCCAGATTAAGGTCCACTTCTATGACGATTTTCGGGTATCAGTACTGGTCCGGAAATGCCGGCGGAGTTCGACCGGCAGCTGCCACTACGTGACGCGATCCGCACCGGCCGTTGGCACCGGTGGCGCCCTGCTACGCCGATCACACCTCGCCAGCGGGCTTGATCCTGGGCTACGCGAACCTGAGCGAACCGCAGATCGTGGCCGGGTTGCAGGCCCTAGCCGACGCGCTGCGCGCATGACGCCGGCACGTACCCTGACGGACGTGACCGACGATGGCAGGATCCGCGTCCCGACCGACCCCGACGCCGTCACGGCGGTAGGCGAAGAAGATCACTCCGCGATCGACTCCCCGGCCGTCGAACGGATCTGGCGGGCGGCGCGCTACTGGTACCAGGCGGGGATGCACCCCGCGATCCAGTTGTGCCTGCGACACAACGGACGGGTCGTGCTCAACCGGGCGATCGGGCACGCCTGGGGCAACGCCCCGATCGATCCGCCCGACGCCGAGAAGATCCCGGTCACGACGCAAACGCCGTTTTGCGTGTACTCGGCGGCCAAGGCCATCACCGCCACCGTCGTGCACATGCTCGTCGAACGCGGATACTTCGCGCTCGACGATCGCGTCTGTGAGTACCTGCCCAGCTACACCGGCCATGGCAAGGACCGCACGACGATCCGCCACGTGATGACCCACAGCGCAGGAGTCCCGTTTCCTCCCAGGCGCAGGCCGGACGTCACCCGCGCGGACGACAGCGAGTACGCCCGCGAAAAGCTCGGCGAATTAAGGCCGCTCTATCGGCCGGGATTGGTGCACATCTACCATGCGCTGACCTGGGGCCCGCTGACACGGGAAATCGTCTCGGCCGCCACCGGTAAGAACATTCGCGACATTCTCGCCACCGAGATCCTCGACCCGCTGGGCTTCCGGTGGACGAACTACGGCGTTGCGGCACAAGATGTTCCACTGGTCGCACCGAGCTACGTCACCGGCAAACCGTTACCCGCGCCGATCGCCGCGGTCTTCCGGAAGGCGATCGGCGGCACGATACACCAGATCATCCCGTTCACGAACGACCCGCTGTTCCTGACCAGTGTGGTGCCGTCATCGAATACCGTCTCGAACGCTTACGAGCTGTCGCGCTTCGCCGAAATCCTGCGCCGCGGTGGTGAACTCGATGGTTTACGAGTGATGCGGCCGGAAACGCTGCGCGACGCGGTGATTGAATGCCGGCGGTTGCGGCCGGACTTCGCGACCGGGCTCAAGCCGCTTCGCTGGGGTACCGGGTTCATGCTGGGATCGAACAGATTTGGGCCGTTCGGACGCAACGCGCCCGCAGCGTTCGGTCATCTGGGCTTGGTGAACATCGCCGTCTGGGCCGACCCCGAGCGCGGGCTTGCGGCAGGCCTGGTCAGTAGCGGCAAACCCGGCAGGGATCCCGCGGCCAACCGCTACACCGCCCTGATGGACACCATCACCGCCGCGATCCCTCGGACAGCCGGCGAGTGAGGGTCGCGAGCGTCGACAAACGCGGTGGCGGAGGGATTTGAACCCCCGGACGGTGTCAGCCGTCTCTCGCTTTCAAGGCGAGTGCATTAGGCCGCTCTGCCACGCCACCGCTGACAAGGGTAACGGTGTCGCATCCGGCGACGATGCGGCCCGCGCGGGGACCCCGGCTTGCCACGGGACGGCCCGGGGCCTCCCGCTTGCGGGGGCGAGCCGGTTCGTCGGCCCGAGCACGTCAGCGGCGGCCGGACTTCACCGACCGACCGGACAGCTTCAGCCCGGCGCTGATCCGGCGGCAGTTCTCCCCCATGGCGGCGATCTGCGGACGTGACAGCCGGCCAAGATAAGTAGGTCCGCACACCCTGGGCGTAGGTCACCATCTGCCTGGTCAGACGGCTCGGCAGCTACGGAATCGCAACGCGGCGTCTAAGAAGCTTTGCCACGAGTTCTGTTCGGCGATATCCAGCCCGGGCATGTCACTGGCTGTCCGGCCGGCGATAAGGCCGCCCATGACGTCATGTTAGGCGGCACACCGGCAGCCGGATAGCCAAACCCGCAAGCACTAGGGTGTTCGGCATGCACGCCATCGTCGCCGAATCCGCTGAACAACTGGTGTGGCAGGAAGTGCCCGATGTGCAGCCGGGCGCTGGCGAGGTGCTGATCAAAGTCAGGGCCGCGGGCGTCAACCGGGCCGACGTGCTGCAGGCCGCTGGTTACTATCCGCCGCCGCCGGGAGCCAGCGAAATTCTCGGAATGGAGGTGGCCGGTGTCGTGGCCGCAGTTGGCCCAGGTGTCAACGAATGGTCTGTCGGGCAACAAGTCTGCGCTTTGCTGGCCGGCGGCGGATACGCCGAATACGTCGCGGTTCCCGCCAGCCAGGTCATGCCGATTCCCGGCGGTGTCGACCTGGTGGACGCCGCCGGGCTACCGGAGGTGGCGTGTACGGTCTGGTCGAACCTCGTGCTGACCGCTCACCTGACCCCTGGCCAGCTGATCCTGATCCATGGCGGTGCCAGCGGCGTGGGCAGCCACGCCATCCAAGTCGCGCGGGCGCTGGGCGCCCGGGTGGCGGTCACCGCGGGGTCACCGGCCAAGCTGCAACTCTGTCGCGACCTGGGCGCGGAGATCACCATTGCCTACCACGACGAGGACTTCGTCACGCGGGTCCGGGAGGCGACCGACGGCGCGGGCGCCGACGTGATCCTCGACATCATCGGGGCCGCCTATCTGGACCGCAACATTGACGCCCTGGCCAACGACGGTCAGCTGATCGTCATCGGCTTGCAAGGCGGGGTGAAGGGCGAGCTCAATCTCGGCAAGCTGGTCAGCAAACGCGCGCGGGTCATCGGCACCGCACTGCGGGGGCGGCCGGTGACGGGCCCGAGCGGCAAGAGCGTCATCGTGGACGCGGTGGCGACCTCGGTCTGGCCGATGTTTGCTGATGGACGGGTCCGCCCGATCATCGGCGCCCGGATACCCATTCAACAGGCGGCTGACGCGCATCAGCTGCTGTCGTCCGGGCGGGTGGCTGGAAAGGTCGTGCTGACCGTTTAGCGCGGCGAGACTTGCCGAGCCAGTGCCGCGGCAAGCTTCACCGCCGCGTTGGGAGTCAACGCGGCGTGGCCGATCAGCAGCCGGTACCAGAGCACGCCGTATGCCTGGTCGACGGTGAGGTCGAGATCCGCGTCGGGGGCCAGTTCACCGCGTTCGCGCGCGCCGCTGAGGATCCCATGCAGCACAGCGCGCCGGTCGGCGGTGAACGTGTGCAGCGCCTGCGCTGCGGCGGCATCCTTGAGCGATTCGGCCATGGCGTTGCGCAGCAGTGCCGCGTTCTGCGGCTGCCGGGCGCTGCGGAACGTGGCGGTGAGGAACGCTCGCAGGTCGCCCGCGAGCGAGCCGGTGTCGGTGGCCGGAGCGAGTTCCTTGGCCCGGTCGACCATCGCCTCAAGTAGGACCGCACCCTTCGAGGGCCACCACCGATAAATCGTCCGCTTGCTGACGCCGGCGACCGCCGCAATGGTGTCAATGCCGACGGCCGCACCCTCCGCACTGGCGAGCAGGTTGGCCGCCGAGTCCAGAATCGCCCGCCGTGCCGCGTCGTTGCGCTTGCGCCCGGTGTGAACTCGCCTGCGCACTTTGCTTGTCATGCACCAAGTGTAGTCCTTGACGAAACAGTGAGTATACATAAGATATATGGAAACTTGTTGTTTCTACAAGGAGGGTTCCACGATGCCGGGCGAACGAAAGCGACGGGTAGTGACATGGTTTCACCGCACCCTTGCTAATCCCGTCATGCGACGGCTCGGGCTGTTCCTGCCCGGACAGGCGCTGCTGGAAACGGTCGGCCGAAACAGTGGACAGCCCCGGCAGGTACCGGTCGGCGGTCGGCTGGACGGCGACACTTTCTGGCTGGTCTCCAACCACGGCCAGGGCGCAAATTACGTCCGCAACATCAAAGCCGACCCCCAGGTGTAGGTTGCGCATCCGTAATCGGTGGCGCGGCGGCGTCGCCCACCTGCTCCCAGGTGACGACCCCCGCGCTCGGCTGCGTCAGCTCCCGGCGTACAACAGCGCGATGGTCCGCCTGCTCGGCACCAACCTGCTAACGGTTCGGATCGACCTCGACCAGCCCGGCGCGACGATGCAGACCGCGAAGCGGTCTGAGGAGGAGGCGGGCAATCAGACTCAGCCCGGCGACGATGCAGACCGCGAAGCGGTCTGAGGAGGAGGCGGGCAATCAGACTCAGCCCAGC
>Ga0187777_10003390_pt1 | contig 10175 bp, 15 predicted proteins | sample 1015_Q2_SP5_10_M_FD_132416 | JGI IMG/M metagenome (GOLD analysis project Ga0187777, IMG submission 132416) | Tropical peat soil microbial communities from peatlands in Department of Meta, Colombia - 1015_Q2_SP5_10_MG | ecosystem: Environmental > Terrestrial > Soil > Wetlands > Peat | place...
AAGAAACCCGCCAAAAAGAAACCCGCGAAGAAAGCGAAGAAAGCGAAGAAGGCGGGACGTAAGAAGCCGGCACGCCGTCGTCGTTAACGCTCAACTTTAGGGAAAGGAAAGCCGCAGCGAATGCTGCGGCTTTGCCGTCTCGGCTGGGCTTAGGCGGATTGACGATTATCTATTGCTCTGGACCGCACGCAAGCATTTTCCATAAAGTTCCAGTAAATGGTTTGCGTATTCTTCGGGTTTAGCCGCGGTTCCTCCTCCTTGAAACCCGACTCCTCCCGAGGTGGTGCGGCCATAGCCGGTGGTCATGGCCACAAACTTCATCAAATCGAGTGCGATGTCTTCGTTGCGACGCGCATGAGTGGGGGCAGAGCCAGTTTCCTCCATGAATGCCTCCGTGGGAATCCGAATGCTGGGAGCTTCATCGTCCATTCAAAAAACTCAGCAGAACTTGATGATAGCAGATATGTTTTGGCTCTAACGCGGTCACACCGATCAACGCGGGGATGCTAGTTCCGCGGCACCTCGCTCATCAACGCGAGCAAATTCTGCTCCGAATCACGGAAGAATGTCATCCACAGATCGTGGTCCGGCATTCTGGCGATTACATGCGGCATGTCCTCGAAGGCAACAGAGTGGTTTGTCATCTGCCGATATGCAGCGTGGATATCGGGAACGCGAAAGTAAAGAATCGAGCTGGGGTGATCGAACTCGGGTTTTTCAGCCACGTCTAACATAAGGCGAATCCCGCCGCAGTCGAAAAATGCCAGCTTGCCGGTAGTGAATAATAGACGCAGTCCGAGTTTGTCCCGGTAAAATGCAGTGGCGCGCTCGATATCATGCGCGTTGACAGCGATCTGACCCAAACCGGTGATTCCAAGAGATGCGGTTGCTGTATTCATTGACGGCTCCTTTATTCGGGATTTAGTTAGCATAGCTAATAATATCTGATGAGAAAAAGCAAGAAAAAAAGTAACCCGAATCGCAGTACGGCAGAAATCGCGGACCGAGTGCACTCAGCAGCGATCCACCTATTGCGCAGGGTTCGCCGGGAGGACAGCCTGTCGGGGGAAGGACCTGCACGTTTATCTGCGCTTTCGGTCCTGGCATTTGGCGGGCCGAAGACCCTCGGCGACTTGGCTGCTGCCGAGCAGGTCAAACCGCCGACCATGACACGGATTGTTGCCGGGTTGGAGCGGGCGGGTTTGGCGCGCCGGGTGGTCGATGGAACGGATAGCCGCAGGATTCGTGTTCACGCCACCGCCAAAGGTATGCGAATTCTGCAAGCAGCGCGCAAAAGGCGAATCGACGTTCTGGCTCGCGGCTTTAGCACGCTATCTACGCATGATTTAGTTGCGGTTGAGCGTGCGGCGGAGATCCTGAATGACTTATTGGAGCAATGGAGCTAACAAGGCACTGCAGACCAGGATCAGGTTTCGACACCCACGTAGCAAATGCGTCCAATAAGGTAATCGGAAACCCGCTTGCCGTCCTGCAAGGGGATTAGCTCGACGGGATAGGCCTGATTGTGAGGGCGAAGTAGAAGCTGATTGGACGCCCTTTCGAGGTATCCAACTTTGCATCCTCCATTCTGGTTCACCGCATACATGTTTAATTCTCCCTTGCGATAAGCTTTGAGGGAATTGTAGTGGCGGTCAATCAGAACATTGGCGCCGGGCAAAAGGCGAGGATACATGCTCATTCCCTGGCGTGCGTCGACTTTTATGATGACGAAGCGTTCCCAACCGCTGCGACTTCCTTCCATCGCAGCATGCAAACTGTGAAGAAACTTTTTCCTGAACTTCAGCACATCTTTAACATTCATGCTTACGATGAGCGGTTCGGTTGCAGCCACACTGCCATCGACCAGGAGCACATTCTCGAATTCATCCTCGGCGGGCGGCACGATGCTGGCACGCTTGTTGATCTCCGCCGGATCAAGGAGGTCGAGCACGGAAAGGCGCTGTACACGGAGAACCTTGTCCATGCCTTCCAGGCTGAGCCCTCGTTTCCGGTTGAGAAAGTTGCAGATGTGAGCTTGTTTGAAACCGGTTTGCTCGGCCAGGCCGAGGCCGGTCAGTTCGCCTTCATCAATGCGGTGCCATAAGGTTCTACGAAGATTTTCCTGCAAGTGTTTGAATTTCATGCTCCGACTATAGCACAGGTATAGCACCATGCTATTTGAGATATAGTCTGCAACATCTGCGGGGAAATGATTTCCACAGCGTTCCCTGTCGATTCGTGCACGTTCTCTGTGGATTGGGTGATTGGCATCACGGCAAAGGCTTAACCACATAGATATACCATTAACGCTGCGTTATAGCTCATTGAGGGGTGCAAGAGAACTATGAGTCATGAAGCGAATCCACAAGCGGCAGGACAGGCGTTTTGCGAATTCCGCCGCAAAATACGGGCCGCGGAAGTGCTTTCGGCCGCGATGGAGCAGATTCTGCGATCGCTGGAATTTACCGGAAAAATCAGTCTAGTGGTTCAGAACGGTAGAGTTTTGAAATCTGGTTACGAGGAGGGATATTTCCGACAACAAGAGTGAAAGGGAGACGGCTCAGAACTAAATAACACAAGCAGGCATTCCGTAAAAGAAACGGGCCCTGTGCCGGGAAACGGCCAGGGCCCTCAATGTTTGCGGTCAGTAAGTTCATGCGACCGCTTACTAAGGAGGTAAATATGGAAATCGATGAATTGAATGTGGTGCTTCTGGAACTGAAATATTGCGAGCGATGCGGTGGATTGTGGCTGCGGCCGCGCGACTGTGACGACGTGCTTTGCGCCTCCTGTGCGGCAGAAGTCACGAGACTGCAAAGCGGCTGGAGAGCAAGAAACATGCGTTTGGTACTGAAAACGACACTGCAGGTCGATGGTGAAAGCAGGGAGGTGTTGGTGATGTGCGGGGAAGGGGGCAATGCATGAGCGCGCAGACGAGTCCGAGTATTGCTGGAAATACTCTCGTTGAGTCGCCCATTGAACCCGCGAATTTCGAGTCCGAGTTGCTCACCGACGCAGTGGAGGACTGGAAGCGGAACGAGCACGCTGGAATCGATGATGATAGTCAGGAATGGGAGAGGCCAGACTTTTGGCTGTACCGCGATCGGACCACATCGCTGCTTTGGCGGTACACGCGATTAGCGGTTGAGTTGGGCCGTTTGCCATCTTTATTAGGGCGAGAGTTCTTTCGAGCCCGTGTGAGCCGGTACGACGCGCAAACCTTCGAGGACTCGGTGATTTTTGTGCATGACGTGGAGTCCTGCCTGGAATCACTCGATCCGGTGGACAAAATCGTGATCGCGATGTTGGCCTTGGAGCAATACACCCAAGCGGAGGCCGCGCGCTACCTGCATTGCACGCAACGTACCATAGTGCGCCATTATGGTGAAGCGTTAGATCGATTAAGTGAGATTTTCCTGAAGCGGGAAGTTTTGCGGGCAATGCCCAGCGAAAACTTGGTTCGGCAGGAAACTTGTCAAGAGGCAAAACCGGCCGATTTGTTTGCAAGTGATTCAGTAGGCTAGAAAAATATTTTTCGAAAATGTGTCATAATGCCCCCTGCAAATTTGCTATTCTGAATTTAGATAGAAGAAATTCCGACGGCGCGCTAAACGGCGCGCCTTTTTAATTGGTGAGCAGCAATGCCAGCCAGGCCAAAGAGTCGATCCACCCCCAGGGCTTTTGCTCGTCGCAAGTACAAACCTGCCATTGTGGATAGGGTTCAGCAAGGGGCTGGCACTACGATTGACTTAGATACTGTGCGCCAGAAGATAGCAAATGCCGTAACTAGGCGCGCAGTTGAGTTGGTGGATGCCATGATGCAACACATCGAAGAGGGCAACTTCCAGGCGATGAAATACCTATTCGAAGCGGTTGGACTGCTTCCGATAAAAATGGAAGATGCGCAGTCTGCCCAGAACGAGTTGGGGAAAAAACTATCGGATTTGTTGGAGGAGAGTATCCCGGCGGAACGGGAGAATCCTCCGCTGGACACCACGTTTTCTTCTCCTGCCGTAAAATGAAGGCGGAGCTGACGAGAATGTTGCAGTTTTTGCATCCAAGCGGCGGAACACGACACATTCGGCACAGGACCGACGAATGGACATGACCTGGATCACTGACCGCATCGCGGTTGGTGGGGGAATCTGGAGGCCGGAGCAAATGGCGGAGGTAGCGAGATCGGGCGTTACTCACATCATCGACATGCAGATCGAATTCGATGACAGCGCGCTTGCAAAGCCGCATGGAATTACGGTGTTGTGGAATCCAACGGATGATGATTTTCGATTGAAGCCACCTGAAATTTTCCAGAGCGGTGTGGACTTTGCCTTGCAAGCTCTGGACGAGAATGGAAGTAAGATTTTCATCCACTGTGCCGCCGGAGTGCACCGTGCTCCGATGATGACTCTCGCGATTCTCGGTGCTCTGGGTTGGGATCTCGATACCGCAATCTCACTGATTGAAGCAAGGCGCCCAGTGGTCGATTTTGCTGACGTATACGTAACAAGTGTGAAGAGATACCTGCAGCAAGCTGAGGTCGAGAAGTAGTACTCCTTTTCTAACCTTAGTCTAGCCATTTGGTTTTTAACTAATCAGTTGAATTGACCGACGCGAGCAGGCCGAGAGGTCTGCGCATGCGTGGAGGTTCACATGTTCGCAGTGTGCCGCCTTTCGAGGCGGCTTTTTTTGTGCCTGTTGGCCATCGCAGTTCACGTGGCAGGGCAAACAATTCCGAAAACCACGGTTCAAGACACCTTGTACCGTGCCGATGGCAGTACGGCCCAAGGTACGTTGCTGATTTCGTGGCCCGCCTTCACCACATCGTCTGGTACTGCAATCGGGGCCGGTTCGACCAGCGTGAAGTTGACATCCAGCGGCACTTTCTCGGTGGCTCTCGTTCCTAATGTGAATGCCACTCCTCAAGCCACGGTGTACACCGTTGTTTACCAGCTCGACCCACTTTCATGAGCCCTCAGTCGGACGAAACTCTGGTCAGCAGGCCCAGGCAGCGGACCGCCACGGGCAAGCAGCAACTCGTCGTCCGTGGAGCGCCAGACGATTTGCAACCTGAAGTCCTGGGCAAGTTGACCCATCTGGAAAGGTCGCTCGCTTCAGTCGAATCGGAACTGCAAGCGATCAAGAGTCGGGACCCGAAGCGGTGGGACGCGCGGACCCTCGTTACTCTGGCGGCCATTGCGCTATCGATAACAGGCTATGTCATTCAGGATGCGCGGAGCTCGTCTCGACAGGAAGCGGAAATCGAGATGATGCGCGTTCGGATCGTCAACCTGGAAGGCATCGCAACTGCCAATACCGAAGCGCGCATCCGCACCGAAGTAGAGTTGAAAGGCCTTCGGGAAGGGCAGGAAGAGATTAAGCGTTTGCTACAGCAACACGACACTCACACGCAAGGTTTGTTACAGCGTGGGCACCGGTAACCGATGTTCCGTATCTGCGTTCAAGATCCTGCTCGGATCAAATCCACTCTCAACCATAGGAGACTTTATGATTTTCATGAATAAACTACTTCAAGCGATTGCGTTTGTTCCCAGCCTGGTCACCGCGATGGAAGGCTTGTTAGCTCACCGCAGTGGCAGCGATAAGAGAGATGCAGTCATGTCATTTCTGCAGTCTGCGTTGTCGATGTCCGATGCATTGGGACAGAAAGAAATTGTGGACGAAGCACAGTTCCGGCAAGGTTTGTCCCAAATAATCTCCGGCACAGTGCTGTGTTTCAATTCATCGGTTTGGGCGAGCGCTCAGGGTGCCCAAGTACCGGTTGCAGGCGCACCCACTCCGGCAGCGAACTAGCCGACCTCTTCGCTCCAGTTCTCCAGTGTCTTCTTCACAAAAGCCATGAACTGATCGGCAACAGCTCCATCGATCACGCGATGGTCGTAGCCGAGCGTCAGGTGAACCATCGAGCGGATGGCAATGGAGTCATTGCCGTCCGCATCTGTCACCACCAACGGCATCTTCATGATTCCACCGACGCCGAGAATGGCGGTATTCGGCTGATTGATGATCGGCAACCCAAAGACAGCTCCAAACTGCCCGGGATTGGTGATAGTGAAGGTTGAGCCTTCCACTTCCTCCGGCTTCAGCTTCTTTGATCGTGCGCGTTCTCCAAGATCGGTGATGCCGCGCTGCAGGCCGAGGAAGTTTAGTTCATCGGCATTCTTCAATACGGGAACAATGAGTCCCCAATCCAGCGCCACCGCGATCCCCATATTAACGTGACGGTGATAGCGGATGGTCTCGCCCTCGCCGGATGAATTCACAATAGGGAACTGCTGGAGGGCGATGATCGCGGCCCGTACAAAAAACGGCATGAATGTCAGACGTGCACCGTGTCGCTGTTCGAACGCGGCCTTGGTCTTGTTGCGCAGCTGTACGATGCGTGTCATATCCACTTCAAACATGCTGTGCACATGAGCACTGGTGCGTCGTGATTCGACCATCCGTTGCGCGATGATCTTGCGCATTTGCGTCATCGGCATGACATCGCCAGGAATCGCCGCCGGACTCGGAGTCGGTGGGGCAGGGCGGGAAACCGGAACCAAAGGAGCGCTTGGCGCAGCCGTAGGTGCTGCTTCCTGCCGCTCTAGAAATGCCATGATGTCCTGCTTTGTAATTCGCCCTCCCAACCCCGTCCCGGTTAGCTGTGAAAGATTTACGCTGTGTTCGCGCGCAATTTTTCGAACCAGTGGCGACGAACGGGCATGATCCTCTTCTTCTCTCACCGAGGGTGCTGGAGCAGGTGGCGGTGTCTTCGGCGCAACTTCGGATCTGGGCGGTGGAGTAGAGGCCGGCGCGGCAGGCTTCGGTTGCGGGACCTGCGCTGGCGCGGTGGTGGCACGCTCGCCGTCCGCGGCAATTGTTCCCACCACCGTATTAACCTGGACGGTGTTGCCCTCTCCAACCTTGATGTCCTGGAGTACTCCGGATGCCGGCGCGGGAATTTCGGCGTCTACCTTATCGGTGGAAATCTCGAAGAGTGGCTCATCGCGCTGGACTTTGTCGCCGGGTTTTTTCAGCCACTTGGTGATGGTTCCTTCGAAAATAGATTCGCCCATCTGGGGCATCACGATATCGGTCGGCATGTTTCCTCTTCACGCGTCCTCAGTCACTCTCTGAGGCCGCGCGCAATCCTTTATTATAGTCAAGACATTGGCCCGTTGAGATTAGTCCTTCCCGTGCTCGTGCTTCTCTTCACCGGGCGGTAACGGACCTACCCCGTACGCATTTTTCCAGTATTCCTGCACTTTGGGCGGCAGTTTTTGCACCCGCGATAAAAATCCCACGACCTTCCACATGTCTTCTTGACTGAGAACATGCCTCCAGGCCGGCATTCCGGTGTAACGCACCCCGGTACTCACAGCGTAATAAATGTGCCATTCGGGATCATCGAGAGGATCAAGAACAAGCTGGGGCGGCGGCGGGTAAAATGATTTCTCCAGCGAGCTCGGCTTGTTGTCCAGCGTGCCATGACACAAGGAACAGTTCATCGTATAGATTTTCATTCCATCAATCAGGTTTTCGTCCGTCGGCGGAACTGAATTGTTCACCCGTGGAGCATGGCGCTCCATCGAGGCATCCAGCGCCGAGGTCGCCATACGTCGCTCGAAACTGGGAGGAGGCGCATCCGCAGCAGTAGGAAAGAAACCAAAATTGAGTACGACCGCACAAATGACTGCCCCTACCAGAAGAGCGACAAGAAAACCCAGGGAAAAACGCATTTCTACCCCCAATCGTTAATTAAGATGACGTTGCGATAGCGCTAGGCCGCAAAGTGCGGGCCACGCTCCAAATGCTTCTCGATCGAGTGTTCAACTGACGTGATCGCAAGACGAATTGTACCTAATAAGCGTGTAAACGGCGCGCTTCGCGAACAACGTCGCTCACTTTGGGCAAGAAAAACTCCTCCTGTGGTGGGGAAAAGGGCACAGGCGAATCTTGTGCGGTGATGCGCACGATGGGACCATCCAGGTCGTCAAAAACTTCTTCGTTGATTACCGCCGCGATTTCGCCTGCGATGCCGCCGGTACGGACATCCTCGTGCAGCAGAATCACTTTGTTAGTCTTGCGCACCGTCTGCGCAATTGCGGCGTGATCGAGCGGTGACAATGTTCGCAGATCGAGAATTTCCAGTTCGATTCCGTCGCGTGCCAGAATTTCCGCAGCTTCGATTGCGACGTACACCATGGCGGCGTAAGTAACGATGCTCAGGTCGCGGCCCTCGCGTACCACTCGAGCTTTTCCCAACGGCACAAGGTAATCCTCTGCCGGAACTTCCTCCTTAATTCGGCGGTAAAGATACTTGTGCTCGAAGAAAATGACGGGATTGTTGTCGCGGATCGATGCCTTGATGAGACCTTTGGCATCATATGCGCTTGCCGGACAAACGACCTTCAGTCCGGGCGCGTGCACAAACCACGCCTCCGGATTCTGCGAGTGAAAGGGACCGCCGTGAACATTTCCCCCGCTCGGCCCGCGAATTACCAGGGGCGCAGGTGCTCCCCACCGATAGTGCGCTTTGGCCACCATGTTAACAATCTGGTTGAATGCGCAGCCGATGAAATCCATGAATTGAAACTCGGCAACCGGACGCATACCGGTCAGTGAAGCCCCGAATGCCGCCCCGACGATGGCAGACTCAGCAATGGGGGTGTCGATCACTCGTTCAGGGCCAAAGCGGTCGATGAAACCGTCTGTGACCTTGAATGCGCCGCCATAAATTCCGATATCCTCGCCCAGACAAAATACCGTAGGGTCGCGCTCCATTTCTTCCCAGATCCCCTGGCGGATGGCTTCGAGATATGTGAGTTGCGGCATCCTTAACTCTTCACTTTAGATGCACAGCCAATTCACTGGCGTGCGGAACCGCAGAACGTGATGTACTGCGCACTTTGGGCTTACTGTATTTCGGTTTAATTTTGTGACAATCATCGTTGCAGTACACGCCGGCTGCCGCTGATTCTGGCGCAGGCATTGGCGAGTTCACTGCAAATTCGCGATCGGCTTCGAGTTGCTGATCCACGCTCGCAATCAGTTCTCGATTTTCAGCCGGCGTCAGCCATTTCCTATTGAGCAGGTAGTTTTCAAGTCGAGTGATCGGATCCCGCTCGCGCCAGTATTTCAACAAGGCTTTCGGAACGTATTCGGCGGCATCGTGAATCGCATGGCCCTTCATGCGCATCATCTTTGCTTCGATCAGGGTCGGACCCTCGCCTCTGCGGGCGCGTTCGCAGGCTTCGTGCGCCGCATCGTAAACCTGGCATGCATCCGTGCCATCCACAATTACACCAGGAATTCCGTAAGCAATAGCTCGTTCTGCCAGATCCTTTACGCGAAACTGCATGTCGGTAGGCGTTGAATATCCCCAGAGGTTGTTTTCAACAAAAAGCACGAGGCCGAGATTCTGGACGGCCGCGAAGTTGATCCCTTCGTAGGTGACGCCAGTAGATTGCCCGCCATCCCCGATATAAGTCATCACAGCAATACTTCGTCCCTGCAAGCGTGCACCCAGCGCCACACCAGCGAGAACGGGAATCAGGTCGCCCAGAGTGGAGATCGGCGCGACTACATTGTGCTTCTGGATATCGCCGAAGTGCGACGACGCATCACGCCCTTTGGTCGGCGAACCTGCTTTCGCCATATATTGCATCATGATGTCGCGCGGCGAAAACCCCCGAACCAGCAGCGATCCTTGATTGCGGATCATGGGGCCGAGCCATTCGTCCGGCTTGAGTGCGTATGCCGATGCGCACGAGCACGCCTCCTGACCCAGGCCGAAGTAAACTCCCCCGACTACCTTGCCTTGTTTGTAGAGGTTCTCTAGTGCCGCCTCCATCTTGCGGTTCAGAATCATCCAGCGGTAAATCTCGATCGATTGCTTTTTGTCGAGATACTTCGACTCGCGGATAGGAGGGACTTCAGTGGTCAGGTCGCCCTCAATCTCATACTGAACTTCACTACCTTTTCGGACTTGCCGGAGAGTGAATTCTGGCTTTTCCAATCGATAATCAACAATGCTGTAGGTGCGTTCGAATCCGCAACGAACCCCAACCCTGCGCCCGTTTGAGCTTATCCGAGCAGATTTCTTTTGGCCTTTGTTCTTCCTGCTAGGCATTGACCCCACATCAAATGTCGAGTATCGGAGCTGTTTCGTCACA
>Ga0187777_10003391_pt1 | contig 10171 bp, 6 predicted proteins | sample 1015_Q2_SP5_10_M_FD_132416 | JGI IMG/M metagenome (GOLD analysis project Ga0187777, IMG submission 132416) | Tropical peat soil microbial communities from peatlands in Department of Meta, Colombia - 1015_Q2_SP5_10_MG | ecosystem: Environmental > Terrestrial > Soil > Wetlands > Peat | place...
AGTGCGTCCCACTCTTTCGCGATGGCGACCAAGGACTCCGGGTGATCGGAGCGGAAGCTGATGGTTTGGGTGAAGACGGTCTTCATGGCGCAGCAGCGTGCCAATCCGTGTCGTGACCGCGCAAGCAACGCCGAGCACTCCGGCCCGCAGGGCACCGAGTGACTCGAGACCGCTGGTTTCAGTGATCGGGAGCCGGATGCGTTAAGAATGCGTTCAGACGCGGGGCACGAACGTGGGAACGCGACGGGACGGAGCCGCACATGCACATCAATGCCGGAGACACCGCGTGGGTAGCGATCGCCGCCGCGCTCGTCATGTTCATGACGCCGGGACTCGCGCTCTTCTACGGCGGCATGGTCCGAGCGAAGAACGTCCTCGCCATGCTGATGCAGAACGTGTTCTGTCTCGGGCTGGTGAGCGTGCTGTGGGCAACGGTGGCGTACTCGCTGGCCTTCGGCGGCACCGGAAAGTGGATCGGCAACCTCGACTTCGCGTGGATGGGGCACTTCAACACCGCGCCCGCCGGACTCCACCTCTCGATCCCGCCGGCGCTGTTCATGATCTTTCAATGCATGTTCGCGGTGATCACGCCCGCGCTCATCACCGGCGCGATCGCCGACCGGTTGCGGTTCGGTGTGTGGGTGTGCTTCGTCGCGATCTGGTCGCTGGTGGTCTACGCACCGGTCGCCCATTGGGTGTTCTCGCCCGAGGGCTGGCTCTTCAAGCGCGGCGCGCTCGACTTCGCGGGCGGCACGGTCGTGCACGTGAACGCGGGCATCGCGGCGCTGGCCGTGGTGCTGTTCATCGGACGCCGGAACGGGTGGCCGAAGACCGCAATGCCTCCGCATTCGCTCCCGCTCACGATGATCGGTACCGGCATCCTGTGGTTCGGCTGGTTCGGGTTCAACGCGGGATCCTCGCTCGGCGCGAACTCCATCGCGGTTCAGGCGCTCGTCAATACCCACATGGCCGCCGCGGCCGCGATGCTCGGCTGGCTCCTCGTCGAGCGATTGCACACGGGTCACGCCACGACGCTCGGTGCCGCATCGGGCGCGGTCGCGGGACTCGTCGCGATCACGCCGTGCGCGGGGTTCGTCGGCGGCATGTCGCCGATCGGGATCGGTCTGATCACCGGCGTGATCTGTTACTTCGCCGTCAGCGTGAAGTTCCGCCTCCGCTACGACGACGCACTCGACGTCGTCGGCGTTCATCTCGTCGGCGGAATCGTCGGTTCGTTGCTGCTCGGCTTCTTCGCCGACAAAGCCGTCAACCCTGCCGGCGCGAACGGCGTCTTCCTCGGCGGCGGCTGGTCGCTGCTCGGCAACCAATTCGTTGCCGTCGGCGCCACGCTCGTCTACTCGTTCGCCGTGAGCCTTGCGCTGATCGCCGTTCTGTCGAAGGCGTTTCCGGCGGGCGCGCGCATCGACCCCGAACAAGAAGCCATCGGCCTGGATCTCACCGAACACTCGGAGACGGGCTACATCCTCGTCGAGCGGTAATCCGCGTCGCCATCCGAACCGGGAGCATTTCGTGAAGCTCGTCATCGCAGTGATCAAGCCGCACCGCCTCGACAACGTGAAGACCGCGCTGAAGGACGCTGGCGTCACGGGAATGACCGTGACGCAAGTCCAGGGATTCGGGCGCCAACGCGGTCACACCGAGATCTACCGCGGTGCGGAGTACACGATCGACTTCGTGCCGAAAGTCAGGATCGAAGTCCTCGTCGACGACAGCGCGGCGGACCGCATCGTGCAACAGATCGTCGAAAGCACACGCACCGGCAAGATCGGCGACGGCAAGGTGTGGACCCTGCCGGTCGAGCAGCTCGTTCGCATCCGGACCGGCGAAGCGGGTGCCGACGCGCTCTGACTGCGGAGTCGGTTCAGGGCGTGATCGACGCGGCCGGCACCGCGGCGAGTCGGCGCTCGAACAAGTTCACGATCGAGGGAATCGTCGTGTTGCCCGCGACTGCTTCCTGCGCGCCGGTCGCGTTCGCGAAGTACAAGCCGATCAGCGCGCGTCCGCGGCGCAGATACACGGCAACGGAACGCGTCGTGCTTCCGGTGGTGTCGGTCGTGGTGAAGTCGTAGGCCAGCCGCTCGACGCCCGTCACGTTCGCCCACTTCGCATCGGGCGCCGGGTTGAACTTCGTCGTCACGGTGACTTCGCCGACCGGGCTCACGACCGGCGTCGACGGGCACGCGGCGACGACGGAACGAAGCTCGGCGAACGCCTGCACCGATCCCGCGCTCTTGCCGTACAAGACCGCCTCGGTGCTGAACGTCGAGTCGCCGCTCGCCTTCGTCAGATCGACCTGCAGCCGCGCGGTGCGCAGCGATTCGCTCGGGAACGTGCCGTTGCACAGGTCGAGCGTGGGTTGCGTCAGTGAGTTTCCGTTCGGTTGGAGCACAACCGCGTCCGCGCTCGGCACGTCGACCTGGTGGACGACGAGCTTCGACAGCACGCTCGCGCTCGGGTCGGTCGGCGCGGCTGACGACCCGCCGCCCGCGGAACCGCTGCCGGACGAACCCGAAGAACCATTGCCCGAGGGACTGCTCCCGGGCGTGCTGCTCCGGGGGGTCCCGGCCGACGGGTTGCTGCCGAACGCGGGCGTCGAGCCGTTGGCGGGCACGCTCGACGGCGGTGTGGCCGTTGCCGGCGGCAACGTCGTCGCGGTCGACGAGAACGCCTTGGACCCACTGTCGGCACCGACGTACGCGATCGTGAACCCGAGCACCAAACCGATCGCGGCGAGCGTCGCCACGAGCGCGAGCAACCGTCGCCGGTTGCGGTGCGGTGATGCAGGCGGCGGACCGTCCGGCGCGGGCGGCGGTCCGAGCGGCGCGGGCGGCGGTCCGAGCGGCGCGGCCGGCGGCGCGGCGCCGCCCAGTGCCGAGATCCACGGGCCGTCACCGCCGCGGGTCTCGGCCGTCCACGCGGTTCCCGTCCACCGGCGCTGACGGCCGGTTTCCCAGGGATCGGCGTACCAGCCCTCGGCCCACGCGTCGCGGGAGGACCACGGCTCCGGTCCGCCGGCTCGGCCCTCGTTGTTCATGACGTCGATGACACCCGGCACCGTGGCCTCTCCGCAAGTAGCAAATCGTGTCAGGCGCCTGCCCTGCGGACATCTTGGGTCGGGGTGATGAGAACTTGCTGGTAAACGGCGGTTCCCCATCAAATTCTCACCTGCACTTGCAAGCATGCCCGAACACTTCCGAACTCCCGATGCAAGGAGCCTGCGATGACCGGCACCAATGCCGACCCCGCGAGCGACGACTACACGCGATACGCCAAGCAGCTCGAGGATGCGCTGTTCGAGGTGAAGCGCGTGATCGTCGGCCAGGACCGCATGGTCGAACGCGCGATGGTGTGTTTGCTGTCGCGCGGCCACTGCTTGATCGAAGGCGTGCCGGGCCTCGCCAAGACCCTCACCGTCTCGACGCTCGCAAACGTCATCGGCGGAACGTTTACCCGTATTCAATTCACGCCCGATCTCGTGCCCGCCGACATCGTCGGGACGCGCGTCTGGCGCCCGTCACGCGAAGAGTTCGAGATCGAGTGGGGACCGATCTTCGCGAACCTCGTCCTCGCGGACGAGATCAACCGTGCGCCCGCGAAGGTGCAATCCGCACTGCTCGAAGTTATGGCGGAGCGGCACGTCTCGATCGCAGGACAGACGCGCCCGCTGCCCGTTCCCTTCCTCGTACTCGCGACCCAGAACCCGATCGAGTCCGAAGGTGTGTACGCGCTGCCCGAAGCGCAACGCGACCGCTTCTTGATGCAGATCGTCGTGCAACACCCGTCGTACGCAGAGGAGATCGAGATCGCGCGCCGCATGGGCGTCAAGCCGCCGGCCGCGACGCAGATTCTCACGCTCGAGCAGCTGCAAACGCTGCAGCAAGCGACGGACGATGTCTTCGTACACCATGCCGTGCAGGACTACGCAGTCCGGATCGTCATGGCAACGCGTGACCCGAACGGCTGGGGCATCCCGCACGTCGCGCCGCTCATCGGTCTCGGTGCGAGCCCGCGTGCGACGCTCGGCCTGCTCGCGGCGGGACGCGCGCTCGCGCTCCTCCGCGGCCGGCGCTTCATCGTGCCGCAGGACGTCTACGACGTCGCACCCGAAGTGTTGCGCCACCGTTTGATCCTCACGTACGACGCACTGGCGAACGGGGTGAGCGCCGACGACGTGATCGGTCAACTCCTCGGTGCGATGCCGCAACCGCAAGTGACCTCGCGCCAGAACGATCAATGGCCGGCCACCGCGTGACGAACACGGTCGACGACCGGAATGACGGGGGCGTCGCGAACGTCGCGCGCAAGGCCGCGGAGCTCCGCCGGCTCGAGCTGCTCATCACGCGCCGGCTCGACGGGCTGCTGCACGGCGAATTCCTCGGCGTGCGCCCGGGACCGGGTACGGAGTTTGCGGGGACGCGCCGCTACGAAGCCGGTGACGACGCACGCCGCATCGACTGGAACCTCACCGCGCGCTCGCTCGGGCCGCATCTGCGCACGACCGATGCCGATCGCGAGCTGCAGACGTGGGTCGTGGTCGACCGGTCGGCAAGCATGAATTTCGGGACGGCCGAACGCGAGAAGACAGACGTCGCGTTCGCCGCGGTCGCGGCGTTCGGGTTCCTCACCGCGCGGCACGGCAACCGGTTCGGTGTCGTGACGGCAGGTGGCGACCGCGTCGAACGCCTCGGCCCGCTGTCGACCCGGCCCGCGCTGCTCGCCGCATTGTCTCGGCTCTACGAACTGCCGCGTTTCACCGAGCCGCCGGAGGCCGGTGCCGACCTCGCGGCCGCACTGCAGCACCTCGAACGATCTCGCCCGCGGCGCGGCGAAGTCGTGGTGATCTCCGACTTCTTCGACCAGAGCGATTGGGATCGGTCGTTGCGCCGACTGGCGTACGCGCACCACGTCGTCGCCGTACAGGTTGTCGACCCGCGCGATCTCGAGCTGCCGCCCATGGGCCTGCTCACGCTGGTCGACGCCGAGAGCGGGCGGGAGATCAGCGTGCAGTCGAACTCGAAACAGCTGCGAGCGCGCTACGCGCGCGCCGCGCAGCAGCGCAACGCGGAGATCGCAGCCAAGATCCACGACGCCGGCAGTCGGCATCTCGTGCTCACCACCGATCGCGACTGGCTGCTCGACATCGTCCGATTCGTCGTCGGCAACCGCACCCTTCAGCGCCGTGCCGAACCCGCGCTCGACAACCAACGCGCGAGAACACTCAGGAGCATTTCGTGACCCTCCAAGAACCGGTCCGCCTCGCGCTGATCATCGCGCCGCTTGCCCTCGCGGTCGTCTACGTCGCGTTGCAGTTCGCACGCCGGAAATACAGCCTCCGGTTCTCGAGCGTCGACCTGCTCGCGAAGGTCGCGCCGCGCCGCCCCGGCTGGCAACGGCACATCTCGGCACTCTTCATGCTCCTCGCCGCGAGCGCGCTCGTGCTCGCGCTAGCCGAACCGGCAACGACGACGCGCGTCCCGAAGCCGCGGGGCACGATTCTCCTCGCGATCGACACGTCGGGCTCGATGGCGGCGACCGACGTCGCGCCGACGCGCCTGCAAGCAGCGCGCACTGCCGCGATCAACTTCGTGAACGGAGTGCCCAGCGGGTTGAAGGTGGGCCTGTTGCAGTTCGACTCCACCGCGCGCGTGCTCGTGACGCCGACGACGGATCACACAACCGTCACGGCCGCGATCAACGGCCTCAACGCGGGCGGCGCGACCGCAACTGCCTCGGCCATCACGACCGGCCTCGACGCGATCCGCGCGCTGCCGCCGGACGCGCACGGGCAGAAGGCCTCGGCTGCGATCGTCCTGATGAGCGACGGATCGCCGACGATCGGCGAGAACGGCATGAGCCCCACCGACTCCGTCGACGCCGCGACCAGCCAGGCCAAGACCCAGGGCGTGCCGATCGACACGATCGCGTTCGGCACGAACGACGGCGTGCTCGACAACGGCACGCAGCAGATCCCGGTCCCGGCCGATCCGCAGGCGATGGCCCGCATCGCGTCGGGCAGCGGCGGCAAGTCGTTCACGGCGAAGTCCGGCCGCGAGCTCGACTCCGTCTACACGCAGATCCGCAAGACCGTCGGCTACGACACCGTGACGCACGACATCACCGAATGGTTCGTGGCACTCGGCTTCCTGCTCGCGCTGCTCACCGGCGCGGCCGGGATGTACTGGATGCAGCGTGTTCCCTAGCTTTCGACGGCGGCCACGCCGATGATCGGAGCGGGGATGTGCGTCGAGCCGAGGCTGCCGACGAACTTCTTGTTCGAAAACGCGAACACGCCCCCGTCGGACGAGACCATGAGGTAGCCGTTCCCGTACGCGACGAGGCCGTTCACCGGCTTGTTGAGCTTCTCGTTCCCGAGCGAGCCGTGGAAGCCCGCGTCGCCGAAGCCGAACACTCCGCCGTCGGACGCGACGAGCCAGTAGCCCTTGTTGTCGAGCGTCGGTGACAGCCCGACGACAGGCTTGTTGAGGTGCTTGCCGCCCATCGAGCCGTAGAACTTCGCGTCGCCGAAGCCGAACACGCCGCCGTCGGTGGCGACCATGTAGTAGCCCTTACCCGTCGGCGTCGCGACCGACGCGACGATCGGACCCTGCAACCGTTCATTGCTCAGATCGCCGAAGAACTTCGCGTCGCCGTGCGCGAAGACGCGGCCCTCGCTCGTGAAAAGCCAATAGCCGTTGCCTGACGGCGTTGCCGAGATCGCGGAGACGTGCTCGCCGGCGCGCAACGCAGGGGGCCCGCCGTACACGTGCGCGCTGCCGAACGCGTGCACGTTGCCGAACTGGTCGACGACCCAGTAGCCGGACGCGTCGTGCTTCGCCGCCATCGCGACCGCGGAGCCGGGCGCGTCTCCGTAATGCTTGGCCGCGCCGAACGCGTAGACGTGGCCGTCGGCACCCAACATCCAATAGCCGGACTTCGCGGCCACGACCGGCGCGACGATGAGCGTCGTGGCCTGTGGCTTGTTCGGTGGAGTGATCTCCACGTTGCCGACCCCGTCCGTCGCGACACTGAAGAACGCGTACCGGTGACCGACGACGCCCGGATACATGGCAGAAGTCGCGGCCGTCTTGTGCTTCCACAACGTGAACGTCTTGCCGTTGTCGGAGGCGTAGACGTCGAAGGATGCAACCCCGCTCCCTTTTCCGTCGCTTCCCGTCCACGACACCTTGAAGTTGCCGGGCGGCTCGGTGGACGGCAGTGCGTTCACATGGCTCGTCGGCGCGGCGTTGTCGATCGTGTTGGTCCACACCGGCGTCGCGATCGGCGCGTTCTTGTCGAAGACGATGCTCGCCTGCGCGTCGATCTTCGTACCGTCGGCGAGCCCGCCGTTCGCGTCGACGCGGAACGAGACGTAGCCTTCGCCGTTGCCCTGCGCGTCGTCCGGCGGCAGGAAGCCACCATCAGGACGGCCGTCGACGTCGCCGGTGTCGGGGTTGATCGCTTCGATCGTCCACGTGATCGTGTTGCTCGCGACGTCGTACTTCCCGGACGCGGAAACGTTGTCGCCGTTGGCGAGATTGAGGTTCGTGAGGTTCTGCGCGAACGAGCCGCCCGCGTTCAACGGCACCGACGTTTGTCCGAACCCGAAGCCGGTGAGGTGCACCGTTGACGGATCGGTATTCGGTGGCAGCGGCATCGTCACGAACACTTCCGTCGCCGGTATGTCACCGTTGTTCTGGAACAACACGGTGTACGGCAGCGTCGTGCCGGGCGTCACAAAATGATCGTTCGAACCATCACCCGCGTTCCCAATGATCTCGTTCGGATCATGCGGATTGATGTTGTGCGGATCCCCGTAGGGATAGATCGGCTTCGGTGGCGGGGGCGGCGGCTTGTGCGTGGGGTGGGGCGGGCACTTGTACTGGAAGGCCGCGGCCATCGCGGAGTCGAAGATACCCATGAATGCCTCGAAGTTCGCCTTCGCGGCGCTGTAGTCGTTCACTTCGTTCGTAAGCTCGGCGGCCGCGCTCTCGAACGAGTTCGCCGCGCCGATCGCCGACGTGAGCAAATTGACGAAGTTGCTCGCTTGGCCGAGCACCGTCGAGCCGAACTTCGCGAGCGAACCGTCCTTCAACTTCGCCTGAATTCCGGTAAGCGCGACACTGAGCACATTGTTGACATTGCCCGCGATGCTGTTCGCATCAAGGTCGCTGAGGCCGGTCAGCACCTGGCTCAAGAGCTCCGTGCCGCTGATTGCCGTGAGTGCCACCGTGACGGTGGTCCCCAACGTCGTGCCCAACAAACCGGCCGCGCCCGGCGCGAGCAGGGCCGCGGCTCCGGCAATAAGGGCGGCGAACGCCGCCGCGACAATCACCGCTTGGCTGGCCAGAACGCGCCGGTCGGTGTACGCCATCAACGCGAACGTTTCGTAGTCGGACTCCCAACGATTCAGCGCGGCGCGCGCGGAGCGGAGATAGGCGTAGGCCTTTTGGAACGACGGGTTCACACACGGCCAGCTGAAGTTGCTGGCGAGATTCAGGGCGTTCGCATACCGCTTCTCGGGCGAGACGCTCGTTGCGGTCGGCGCGTTCGGGTCGGGGACCAGACCCGACCAGCTGCTGAGGAAGAAACCGATCGAATGCCAAAAGCCGGGTGGCGGTGTCGCCGCCGACCGTTCCGAAACGAGCGCGCCCAGCTCGCGGCGCGAAACCAGTTGACCACCGCCGAGCAAACCGGCGCGGCTTCCCGACAACGACGTAGCGGTCGTCAGCGCCTCACCGACGGGTGCGAGAACATGCACCGTCGACGGAACACCAGTGATGTTCACCGCCTGCCTCACGGTCGCGCGGCCGCGTCCCGTGACGACGAGCGTGTAGTCGCCCGCGGTCACCGGCACGATCGTTGCCTGATCGGCCTGGTCGCTTGTCGAAACCGCAGCACCGAGCGGGGCGAACGCGATCGGGATTCCGTTGCCGTCGACGAGCGTTGCCGTCAGGCCGGGCAGCGGTCCACCCGCATTGGCGTCGAGCGCGACCGTGAGCGACGACGCCGACGTCGGCAGCGTGACGTTCTGCGTCGCGGTGTTGCCCGCGGTCACGAGCACGTTGCTCACGCCGGCTGGCGCGTCGTGGCCGCCGCTCGCGGAAAGGTTGTATGCGCCCGCCGGTAGGCCGTCGAAGTGATAGGCGCCGTTCGCGGCCGTGAACACCGCAAAGCTGAGCCCATTGGTCGCGCCCGTCGCGATCACCGTGCCGCCGGAGATGAGTGAGCTGTTCGCGTCGTTGACGACGCCCGCGATCGAGCTGGCCGCGCCCAACGCCACCGACCGCGTGCTCGCGCCGGCCGGAATCGTGAGTGGCTGGACGCTCGCCGCGTCGGTGCCATCGGTGACGGTCAGGGTGTACGCGCCGGGGGTGAGGTTCGCAAGGAGGGCGGCGCCGGTGCCGTCGGTGCTCGCTCCGACGCCGGCCGGCTGATCGGCGCCGCTGCCGGCCGAAAGCGAAACCTGCGCGTTGGCCACAGGGTTTCCACCCGCGGTCACTGAGACGCTCAGCGACGCGGTACCGGCGCTCATCGTCGGCACGACGATCGTCTGATTGAGGGCCACGGTCACGCCGGTATGCAAGAGCAGACCGACGGACGGGTCGCTGGCGACGATGTCGTACGTCCCGGCGCTGGTCGCGGTGAATGCGTAGTTGCCGGCGCTGTCGGTCTGCGTCGTCGCGATCTGCGCGGTGCCGTCCGCGAGCTCCACCCGCACACCCGACACGCCGTTGCCGCCGGCATCGGCGATCTGTCCCGAGACGGTCGTCGTCGGCACCGAGAGCGCGACGGTCGAGGACCGATTGCCGTGACTGATCGTGAACGCGTGGTGCACGTCGGCGCCGTCGACCTGCAACTCATAGTTGCCGGACGACAGCCCGGTCACGCTGGCCTGGCCCGACGAATCGGTCGTCGCCGCCTGCGAGCCTTCCGGCGCATCGGGCGTGCCCGGCGACGGACCGACCACGCTCAGGGTGATGTTCGGCAAGGGCGTGATGCCGTCGCCCGCGGTGATCGTCGCGTTGATCGCGCCGGCCGGGTCGAGAGACACATTGGCCGTCGCAGTCGATCCCGCCGTCACGGGCACCGTTGCCGACGTGACGAGATGCGTCGAATCGGGCGGCATGATCGTCAGCGTGACCGAACCCGA
>Ga0187777_10003392_pt1 | contig 10169 bp, 9 predicted proteins | sample 1015_Q2_SP5_10_M_FD_132416 | JGI IMG/M metagenome (GOLD analysis project Ga0187777, IMG submission 132416) | Tropical peat soil microbial communities from peatlands in Department of Meta, Colombia - 1015_Q2_SP5_10_MG | ecosystem: Environmental > Terrestrial > Soil > Wetlands > Peat | place...
AGCCTGAACTGATAACTGAAGTTCGCCGAGGTTCGCGGAATGAGAGCGGTCAGAAGGCCCACGGCGAAATGCGCAAACCACCAGGCCAGGAAGGCGCCAAAGGCCGCGAGCAGAAGAGTTTCGACGAGCACTTGGCGCAGGAGTGGCCAGCGCCCTGCGCCGATCGCCGTTCGTACTGCCATCTCCTTCTCGCGATAGACGGCTCGTGCCAACAGTAAACAAGAAACGTTGGCGGCCACGACCAGCAGGACAGCAGCGCTTACGGCAAATAAAATTCGCAATACCGGCAGAAACTGTGCTTGTCCGCCGAAAGGCGATCTCCAAAGCGGAAACATTCGAAAGCTGGCACCGCGATTGGAATCTGGGTAAGACATTTGCAATTCGGCGGAGAGCGTGGCCAGCGCGGCTTCAGCCTGTTTTGCGCTTACACCGGGACGCAGTCTGGCCAGCGGTTGGATCCAGCGAAAAGATCGGCGGGAGTACGAGCCATAGTTCAACACTGCATCATGCATCGAAAGTGGTGCCCACACATCCGTGTGATCGCCTCCAGTCACACCGGTGAACTTTCGCGGCAAGACGCCTACTATGGTGAACAGTTGCTGGTTCAGCCGCACTGTGGAGCCGAGGATCGTGGGGTCGCCTCCAAAGGCCTCTTGCCATAACCCGTAGCTGATGAGTAGGACTGGATGACCGCCTTCACCCGCATCTTCTTCAGGCAAGAATGTGCGCCCTTTTTCTGGCCTTATCCCCAAAACATCAAAGGTGTTGGCAGTGGCGGCCCGGGCGCTGACCCACCGGCTGCGTCCGCCGATCTCAAGAACAACATCTGCCGGCGTGGTCCCGAGGACGCCGTCAAACACTTGCCGCAATCCGGCAGCATCGGCGAAGTCGGGATAACTGATGCGCGAGGAAACTGCGCCACCGGCATCGGCTTGGATCAGCGACACCAACCGTGATGGGTGGGAAACGCCCGGCAAGGGATGCAGCACGATAGTTTGCAGCCAACAGAAGACGACGGTATTCAGCCCCACGCCAAGTGCCAGCATCAGCACAATCATTGCGGTGAAGCCTGCATTCCGCCGCATTACTCGAAGGCTAAAGCGAATGTCCTGAAACATTCCCGCTCCCGCTCATTCCCGTGGGTATGGCGCGAAGTATAACGCTACGGAACCGGGCACTCAATTGCGTGGGTGTATTGCTGCGCCATGAACTTCTAGGACCTCGCTGACACTGTCCGGAGATGTAAGTCCCGCTTCGGTAGCGGTTTCACCCTGTCGCCGAATGGTGGGCAAGCCCAAAGCCGTGGCCAGGCTTTCTGCCAGCATTCTCGGCAGTGTGCAATAAAGCCGGCGGCGTAGGTTGCGATAGCCTTGAGTGCCAGCAAAAAGATCGGACATGAGGCGGCGGAAACTTGCGCTTCCAGCAGTGAATTGGATGGTGCGTTCCAGCACGGTTTCACCCATCCACGTACCGCTGTAGAAGTGCTGAGCCATTTTCGCCGCCAGCTCCAACTCTGGCAGGAAATCTTGTCGCAACCGTTCACGATAACTTTCAGGTTCATCCGCAAGTAAAGCCTGACTTAACAATTCCGCAGAGCGCATCGAATAATAGAGACCTTCGCCGGTGATCGGATCGACGAATCCTGCAGCGTCGCCAATCAACGCCCAGCCTTCGCCATCCACCGGAACATCTGAGAATACTTCTTCGCGCAGTGAGGGCAGGATATGCGAATAGAATTGGGCGCCTTTGTAATCGAGTCCCAGACAGTCAAGCTCGCGCTCCAGAATCGAGCGCAACTCCGATGTAGTCTTGTCAAGCATTTTGCCGCAGATGCCGGCGGAGAAATGATCGGAACGCGGAAAGATCCAGATGTAGCCGTGGACGTCAGGCAGAAACTGGATTCGCATGAGTGGGCTTTGCCCGGCGATAAAGTAACCGGCCGTAACCATCAGATCTTCGGGAGCAAGCGGTCGGGTGAATTGTTTTCGGAAGCAGTTGCGGGCGCCAGCAGCTACGATCACGAAATCTGATTCCCACGCTGTGCGATTCGATCGCAGATGCCAGCGGTCTTCCGAACGGATGATTTGAATGATACGTTCGTGCACAATCTCAGCCCCGGCATTCGCCGCGCGATCAAGCAGAAGACCGTTCAAGATGCGTCGGGAAAAAATGGCGATTGGCTGCTGAAGGTGAAATGAAACCGTACGCCCGGATGGGCTTACCAATTCGCATTCTCTGACCCAATTCCGCTCCGCGTTTGATTCTGCAAGAAAGGGCCAGCTGGCAATCGCTTTGTGAGTGAGCCCCCCGCCGCAAGGTTTCTCCCAGGCTAGTTTTTCATCATACAGTCGTACCTGACATCCGCCCCGAGCGAGGAGGGCTGCAGCGAAGGACCCCGCCGGTCCTCCGCCAACGATAGCGATTGTCCTGGGATGCTGTGATCTCAACATTATTGGAGAACTACACCGGCGCTCGAGACCTCGAGCTTAACCAGAAAGGGTTTAGTTCTCACGGACCAGAGCTGCGCAAATCTGTGGCGAGACTTGCGAGAGCTTCCAGGTCGGCCGAAGTTTATTGAACCTGGTTCAGGCCCTGATAAATTGCCAGTCCGGCGATCACCAGGATCAAGGCTCCGGAAGCTGCGCCCAGCCATTTTACAAATGGGGTGACCTTGTTGAGCTTGGCCATGATCTCTGCCTGTTCCTGCGCCATCCCGGAAGCGGATTCGTCCAGGAAAAGCTGATCGTCCTCATGCATCGTGAGAGTGCTGCGGTAGATGAGGAGGATGACGAGGACAGTCGTCAGTGCACCCCAGAGAATCAGCGGCCACATCAGCATGGACATCATATGCCACCTCGGTGCTGATCTGTCAGATCCTGAGACCCTGCCTTCGCTGGTCGTGGTCCCACAACCGGCATGGAGGGCCCCACGCAGGGATTATAGCTCCAGAATGCAAGCGGAAAAGCTTTTTGTTTTCAGGGCGCGACCATTCGGCCAGTACGGTCATCTAAAGTCTAAGCAGGGGTTCCACGAACCCTTTGACCCGGTTTGCTATAATAAGTAACTGTTTCAAGGAGATATCATGGCAACAACCACCACCCCGACCACCCCAGAAACCAAGCCGAAAGCAGCCCCGATCAACCTGACGCCTAATGCCATCAAGAAGGTTAAAGAGATCATGGCGCAACAGGATCCGGTTCCCGCCGGTTTGCGCGTAGGTGTAGTCGGCGGCGGCTGCTCTGGTTTTTCGTATTCCATGAGCTTTGAAAACAACGCGGGCTTGATGGATAAAACCTTCGACATGGACGGACTGAAGGTCTACGTCGACGCCACGTCCGTGATGTATCTGCAAGGCTGCACCGTGGATTACGTCGAGACCCTGGAGGGCGCGGGCTTCAAGTTTGATAATCCGAACGTGAAGAGCACCTGTGGCTGCGGATCGTCCTTTAACGTTTAACGCTGGACCTGAATTTTCTCGCTAGAAGCCCCATCAGGAAATGGTGGGGCTTTTCTATTGCTGTGGACCTTGCTCCGGCGGAAATGGAGACTGAAAGCCTTGCGGCTGTGGCTGGGATGGGGCCGGAGAGGACATTGTTCCGCCCGGAGATCCAAAAGACGAGCCTTGGCCAAATGCAGACCCTTGGCCAAATGCAGATCCCTGGCCGAAAGAAGAGCCCTGCGTCCCGAATGGCGAGTTTTGCGTGCCTGGCTGGCCTTGCACTCCTTGTTGCATGACGCCAGCCGATTGCATTCCGGGTTGGAATGGGGTTGTAATCAAGCCACCTCCATCCAAAGTGGGATCGTAGATAAACTGCCACTGGTTATAGTGATCTTTCTTGCTGAAGACGCGAATTGATTTTTCTTTGCTGAGGCTGGCTACGCCGAGGATAGGTCCCCCCCCGAAAACTTTTGTGCCCGCGGTGGTAGGCCCCTCCTCGGACTGGCCCGAGACTTTCTGATCCACGCTGCTGGAATCTGTTCCGGCATTCTGGGCCTGATTGCCCTGGGGGGTGGTTGCGGATTGGGGCGAGTTGCCGAAGCTGCTACCAAAAGTGCTCCCGCCGAAACTGGAACCGGGGCTGCCTCCGCCAAATGTGCTTCCGCTATTCCCACCAAAAGCGCTTCCGCCGAATGAGCTGTTGTTGCCGAATGCGCTGCTATTTCCAAGTCCGCCTGGACTTGCTTGTGCGGCGGCCAGGTTTGTCACCGAAGTTGCTCCGGCTATGCTCGATCCGAAAGCCGTCTGAACTTCGCCCATGTGCAGAAGCTTGAAATCTTTGCCCGTGATCGGGTCCTTGTAGCGCCTGCGTAAGAAACGAACGTTGTTGGTGTTTTCCAAGTCTTCAATCTTGGTAGGGTAGCGGCCAAACTTCTTGACGTAGTGCTTGATTGCGCGAGAGTACTGGGTTCCGCGATGAATCATTTCTTCTTCGCGGTCGCGTTTCACCTGCCTGGTGATCAACGGTGCCGCTGCGGTCATAGCAATTGCCAGCAGCGCCACGAAGAGAATGATCGTAATGAGCATGTATCCGCGTTCGTCGCGACCGCGAATGGCGAATCTTGATGGTGTGAACAACTTCATTGCTTCATCAATCGCAAATTGGGAATTGGCACTGGAAAATTTCCAATTACCTATTTCCGATTGCCAATTACATTTTATCCTTGAGTGAGCGGTATGCTCTGCCGGTTATTGGTTAACACATCCTCAATTTCGACCGACATGGGCCCAATGTGCAGAACCTTGTAGCGGCGGTCCACGATTTCGCCTTCGCCTGCAATGAACACATCTTCACCTTGTGAGAGGAAGATTTTCTTCGGTTCACCCGGCCCGCTAGCAAAACCATAAAACTTGAGATTGATGGGCGGCGGCGGTGGAGGGCCTGGTGGCGGCTGAGGCGCTTCGTGCTTAACGACAGCCGATGCTACAGGCTTGGGAAGTTCCGCCTGCGCCAGGAAGATGTTTCTGCCGTTGCCCTGATATTTGGTTTTTTCGCTGAGACTCAGCCAGTCGTAGCGCAGGCTTGGATCGATGGAATGCGGCGCGGAGGTGGCTTTCCTGCTGCTGGTTCTAGCAGCGGTTCCCTTACGAGTAGTGCGAACTGTCCGGGTGGCAGTAACCGCCGGCGTGGCCGTGCTCGCGGCGGCGGGAACGGGACTTGGCCCGGAGAGGAACATGCGGAGCACCAGCACCGTTGCGATTCCCATGAGAACGACCGCAGCGATCAGCTTATTTCGATTCTCGACGCCTACTTTCACCTATGCGACACCCGTATTCAGGTAAGTTTCCATCTTCATTTGCAGCCGGACAACTCCACTTTGTTCGCCAGCAAGTTCAACGCTGTCCACGATGAAGAATGTAGGCGCACGTTCCAGAGAGTTGATGAAGCGAACCAGTTGGAGGTAATCGCCGGCAAGATCAGCATCGATCTCGACCCTTTGCAGCCCCAAAGTTTCGGGATCTTTCATCGAATATTTGAAGCTGCCGATTTTCACTCCATTTTCGGTTGCCAGTTTGCCCAAACTGTCGGAAATTGCCGAATCCTGGGCAGGGAACCGCTTGTTGTAAAAATTTTCAATTTGCTGCTGGGCCACAGGAATTTTCTTATCGATCCCGCGCAACGGCGCGACTTCACGAGTTTTCTGTTGCAACTCTTGCCACAGTTGCTGTGTGTGGGTCTGGCGCGCCGTCGCCGAGCCAATCAGCGGAGAAAAGTAGACCAGCACGACCGCCACGTCCACAAGCGCCATGGCGAGAAGCGCGACCTTGACCTTCCGACGTGTGTCTCGTAAATCCGGCACTAGGGAGTTCCTCCTTGCGCGGTTTGCTCCGGGCTCTCGGGCACGTAGAGCGCGCTGATATCCAACTTCACTGTGTCTCCCTGGTTGCCGCTGTTGGCGGCCTCAGCCGTCTCCTGCTGAATCTCGGTCTGGCGAAAATGCTTGGAGGCTTCCATTTTGCGTACCAGTTCCAGTGCACGCTCGCGCGAATCCCCGGCCACCACCAGCTTGATTGCCAGCTGGTTTTCATTGGTGAGTTCAGGATGGATGGAGACCACATGGACTCGCGGTGGCATGACATCTTCCAAATTCTCGAAGACGCGCGTCCAGGAAAATGCCTTGCGGTAGAAGAGATCGTTTAGAAATTGCGAACGATCGCGAGTGTTGGCATTTTGTGGAGCGTTCATCAGCGCCTGCGCATCGTCGCGTTCCTTATCGCGTTCCGCAATCTGTTGCTCGTATTGACCAATCAAGGCGCGATCTTTTCGCGCCGCCAGCCAGGCATTGAATGTGAGGTAAAGCAGTGCAAGCGTGACAACACCAAGCCCCGCCAACGCACCACCCCATTGGAGCCAGAAGCGCCGCGAATCCTCATACGGCTGAGTCGCGAGATTGATATCCAAACGCATTTAAGAAAGTAGTGCCCCCACCACTCCGGCCATTCTCCACTTGGGCACCGAACCGAAGCTGGACCCAAGCCGCGCGGAGCTGACCAGTTCCTCCACCGGCACTCCGGTTTGAGCGCTGAGGGCCGGAATCGCAGCCGAATCAGCCATTCCCGCGACAAAGATTTTTTCGAGATTCAGGTGATATGTATCCTGAAAGAAAACGATTGAGGGATAGACCTCTTCTCCCAGTTGTTCCCCGGTGATCTTTACTCCCGAGGCATTTTCCAGGGTGCGGAACAGCAGAAGCTGTTGCCCTTGCATGATAGCAATGCTCGCCGTTCGGGCATCCACCTTAACTACCATAACCGGTTTGTCTGCTTGGGTCGCACCTAAGGCCGCCAGCATCGATGGTAAAACCACGCCCGGAGCGTAGCCCGCGTCGCGAAACGCGGATTCGTAATCTTCAATCACGCTGCTCAAGGCAACGGCCGCGATGACCCTCAACCCGCCGCTAGCTGTTTGTGTGTGGTAGGAAACTTTGGCCTTCTCCACGTCGAAAGGCAGCGATTTCTTCAGCCGGAAGCGCACCACTCCCTCCGCCTCCAGGCGGTTGCTAGGAAGCGTTTCAAAGTCCAACAAAGCCACCCGGACCGCGGTATCGGGCAAAACTGCGATCACGTCGCGCGAGCGTCCACTGACTGCCCCCAGCGTCTCGCGAATGACGCGGGACACGCCTTGGCGATCTTTCAGGTTGGATTCCGTAAGATCGGGCACCAGGCTGCCGGGCAACAGTTCACCGGCAGCGCACACCTCAACAACGTCCCTGCGCTCGGACACTCGCCCGGCCAGGACGCGGTCAGCCGCAACCTCGCAGGCCAGCTTAGGTTTGGATTGTGAGCTCAACTTAGACACAACTACCTCTTCTTATAGAACGACGGAATCCTAAGATTTGCAATATCTGGAAGGGCAACCAATGGTACTGACCCAACGCCTAGCGATTGCTCTCAATGAATGTAACTTTATTGATCTCCTTGAGCGTCGTCAGGCCCGTTCTGACGCGGTCGAGAGCGGACTCGCGCAGGAAGCGCATACCTTCTTCCCGGGCAGCGCGACGGATCTCCGAGGTAGGCTTCTTCAACAAGATCATCTCACGAATGCGGTCGCTCAAATCCAGCAGTTCGTGAATGGCAGTACGTCCGCGGAAACCAGTGCCCGCGCACTCGATACAACCTTGTCCTTCATAGAACGGAACTTTCGCCCACTGGTCGGGATCAAGACCACTGGCTTCGAGCGTTTCAGAGTCATAGTCAACCTGTGCCCGACAAGATTCGCAGATCAAACGCACGAGACGTTGGGCAAGAATACAGTTCAACGCCGATACAAAGTTGTAGGGTTCAACGCCCATGTTCAGGAAGCGGCCAATCACATCCACCACGTTGTTGGCGTGAACCGTGGTGAACACGAGGTGACCAGTCAGAGCGGACTGAATGGCGATCTGCGCAGTCTCCGTGTCGCGAATTTCGCCGACCATGATCTTGTCGGGATCGTGGCGCAAAATGGAGCGCAAGCCGCGGGCAAACGTCAGGCCTTTCTTCTCGTTGACTGGAATCTGCGTGATGCCACGAATCTGGTATTCGACCGGATCTTCGATGGTGATGATCTTGTCTTCATCAGTCTTGATCTCATTGACAGCGGCATAGAGTGTCGTGGTTTTGCCGCTGCCCGTGGGCCCGGTTACCAGCACCATCCCATACGGCTCTTTGATGTAGCGGCGGAATTTGCGTAGATCTTCGTCATCAAAGCCGACCACGTCGAGGGTGAGCTTGTGGAACTTCTCGCTCATCGACTCCTTGTCGAGGACGCGGAGGACAGCATCCTCGCCGTGGATCGACGGCATGATCGATACGCGGAAATCGATGGGACGCTCCGGAGTCCCGTATTTCACGCGGAAACGTCCGTCTTGCGGTACCCGGCGCTCGGAAATATCGAGTTCACTCATGACCTTGATGCGGGAGATGATGGTCGAGTGATGCTCTTTGGCGATGGGCGGCATCGCCTGCGTGAGCACGCCGTCAATGCGGAACTTGATGCATACCGAATCGTCGCGAGTCTCGATGTGAATGTCGCTCGCTCTACGCTGGAGGGCAGTAAAAATCGTGGTGTCGACCAGACGAATGATCGGGCTGATGTCGCCCTGGGCCGTCAGCCGATCGATGCTGATGCTTTCGTCGGTCCCTGCTTCATCTTCGCGAACCACATTAAGCGCAAAGCCTTCGCTCGCATCTTCCAGAACCCGCTTGGATTGCTCGGTTTTCTTGAGAATTTCGCTGATCTGGCCGAGCGTGGAAACCTTGGTGATGATGCGCTTGCCGAGCAGCAAGCTGATTTCATCGATCATCATCAACTGGCTGGGATCGGCGATCGCGATCGCGAGCCTGCCGTCTGCCGTTTCTTCCAGCGGCACGAAGTTGTAACGGAACATCAGGTGGACAGGGATTTTCTTGAAGAGGTCGTGGTGCAGTTGAAAATTGTGCAGATCCACGAATTGGCAACGGTATCGTCGCGCGATGTCCTGGGCTTTTTCGAGTTCCTGGTTGGCGACACCGGCAGCCATACGGCCGCCGTTACTCCCGCCCGTCAACGTTGCTTTGTTATCTAACGCGGTTTTGTTGTCCGGTACTGTCGCCATACAATCCTACTGCCACACCCTCGGTCTCAACTAAATGGAGCTGTGTGCGTCTAGTGGATGCTTGAACCCAGGGTAAAGATGGGCAGGTACAGCGAGATCAGTATTCCGCCCACGAAAATCGCCATGATGATCAGAATCACCGGTTCGATCAACGCCATGGCTGCACCCAACGCAGTTTGCACATCCTCCTCGTAAAACTCCGCTACCGAATTCAACATCGCCGGAAGCGCGCCGGTGGATTCACCCACCTCAATCATTTCCACCGAGAGATCCGGAAACATATCTTGTTGTTCCAGACTCTTTGCCAAGGATTGGCCTTCGCGAACACTCACCGCCGCATGGTTAATTCCGTTAAGAATTCGGCGGCTGCTCATGGAAGCGCCTGCCGTTTCCAGAGACGGAACTAGCGGCATTCCTCCTGCGAGCAGGGTGGAAAGCATGCGTGAGAAATTGGCTACCTGATACTTCAGCCACACATCGCCCAGCACGGGCATTCTCAGGATGCCGCGATCCACAGTTTCAGCGCCACGGTCCGTCCGTTTCCACTGCCAGAGCATGAGTATTGCGACGATGGCAACTACAACGACAATCGGCGCATACCGTTGGGCATGTGTGCCGACGTTCAGCATAATGAGCGTTATTGTCGGGAGCTGCGCATCCATGTCCTGATACAGCTTGGCAAACTGCGGCACGACATAGGTGACCAGGAAAATCATCATCGCAAAAACCACGGTCACCAATAGCGCTGGATAAACCATCGACACCGCCAATTTTTTCTTAAACGTCAGGGCCAGACGCTGGAAGGCGATATAGCGGGAGAGCACTTCCTCCATGTTGCCGCTCTTTTCGCCGGCCATCAGCGTGGTCGTATAAATCTTAGGAAAGACTCCCTGGGCCGCGAATGCGTCGGACAGCAATTCTCCGCCTTTGACCCGATCGCGAACGTTCTGCAGCAAAGATTGCAAATAGGGGTTCTTCTGCCTCTTGATAAGCAGATCGAGCGACTGCAGGATCGGCAGCCCGGCCTTGATCAGGGTCAAAAACTGCTGGTTGAAAATCAAAAATTGACTTTGCTTGACTTTCCTCCCGCGGCG
>Ga0187777_10003393_pt1 | contig 10167 bp, 10 predicted proteins | sample 1015_Q2_SP5_10_M_FD_132416 | JGI IMG/M metagenome (GOLD analysis project Ga0187777, IMG submission 132416) | Tropical peat soil microbial communities from peatlands in Department of Meta, Colombia - 1015_Q2_SP5_10_MG | ecosystem: Environmental > Terrestrial > Soil > Wetlands > Peat | place...
CGCATGACGAGCGGGTCTATTTTAGCGACGACTTTTGGATCAACCTGCAGCGCGACTAACATGCTCTTCAGCAAATTTGTGTTGCCACGTCCCATGCGGGTCAATTCGTTGAGTTGATTTGACGTCACTCCAATCTCTTTCGCCGCACGCAGCACTTCGTCCGGCTCGCAGATGTCAGATTCATTGTTCGAACCAATTGCGCTGCGATAAACACTTACCCAATCAGCGATAGCTTTAAGGGCCATTTCGACAAACGGATTAGCCGGAAGTTCGGTTTCACGGTTGATCATAGGCGCCCCCCGTCATCTCTTTTTGGAACAAAGCCTCGCAGGAGGTGTCAATAGGGTCATTGCGCTGGATCAAATTATTCCGGGCCACCGACGGTTTATGGCGTCCAGCGTCCTTGGATAGATGACCGACGATGTCCGCTTTTGGCCTTAGCGGACATGGCCTTTTGCACTGCACATGTCTGCTTTTGACCCAAAGCGGACATCAAAGCCTAATGGTCCGCTACTGATGCGTTAGACCTCAGCCAGCTCGTACGAGAAATAACCACCGCTACTGAGATCAAAATCGCACAGTTGTGAGCGCCGGGCTACGATTTTGGGCCTAGATTACTGTTTCGGCGGTCACGAATTGCAGGGATTTTATGGCCGCCTTCACAGGGGAGAGTGCCATGGAAGGTCAAGCAGTCGGTTGGATCGCAGCAATCATCATTGGTGGTGTTGCTGGCTGGCTCGCTGAGCAGTTCATGAAAAGCCAAATGGGGCTTGTGATGAACATCGTGCTCGGCATCATAGGAGCCGCAGTTGCTAGCTTTTTGCTCAACCTCGTCGGTATTTCACTCGGTGGTTGGCTCGGCTATTTGATTGCTGGCTTCATTGGAGCTTGCATACTTATCTTTGCCGCGCGGGCGATCCGGACCGCATAGGATCGTCGCCTTGAATCAAGGCGGTGGCCAATGCTCAAACCCACAATGGTATCGGGCTAGTTCGGATTTTCCGAGTTGGCTAAAAGAATAAGGGCCGCTGTGCGTGGCAGTGACAGCGGCCCCCTACGCAACAGCCGAGGGGAGGAACCGCTCGACAACCTGCGTGCACTAAGAGTGACATTCGCAGCTATGGCTGGGCTGTGCCGTAGGTCACAAAGTGGTATTGCGCCTTATTGTGACGACCATCACAGCGCGCACGACTTCTTCGCCTATTGTGTACTCAAACGGGGATGCCCGCTTTCTGACAGCCCAGGAGGCGCACATGAGTTTCAATTATCTGACCAACTCTAGCGGCTTCACGCGCATAGCTGCCTATGTGGGGCAGTTGTTAGATGATGCCGTCGATGCACAAATCGAGAGGCTTTCTCAAAACCTGCGTCCAGATCCGGCGAGCAAGTGTTTAAATCGCCCGTGCGAACTAAGCGACCTCATGTCGCGAACAATCGCGCCTTAACCGACTGTGACGTCGGCTGGCGCTTCAAGAAAGGAAAACATTATGCCAAGGAAAGTTTTCCATTCTGTACCCACAAATAATGGATGGAAAGTCGAGAGTAATGGCCGCACCATCTCCATACATCGAACGCAGGCCGGAGCCGAACGAGCCGCTATAAAAGCGGGTCATAAGGTGCGAAAGGCCGGCGGGCTTGCGCAAGCCACTTTGCACAAGGCAAACGGAAGAATCCGTGAGGATCGGAAGTACGGTACTCGGTGAAAACGTCGCAGCTTCCCATTCCCCATCTTTGTATGTTTTGAACTGCAGTTGTTTGTCGCTTAGGAAATTCAGGCCAAGGGTCTCCCTCAATCCCAGCCCTTGCTTCACCAAGAGGCTGCCCTGCAGGCGGCCTCTCTAACTTTCGCTAGCTCGTGTTATTCGATCTCACAGATGTCCGCTATTGGCCCTTAGCGGACATGGGCTTGTGCGTTGCACATATCTGTTTTTGATTCAAAGCGGACATTCTATAGCTACGTCCAGCGTCCGCCTTCGCGAAGAAAGCGGACCACCGTGTGACGTGACCATAAAAATACATATAAATACGACGTGACCATAGAAATACTATGAGCGGCTAAGAAGCTTACTGTCGCTTCAGGCTCAGGATATAGGCGATTATGTCATCTGCATTTGATTTTGAGATTATGAAGTTCGGCATGATTATATGGTTGGATTGAAGGAACACTTTCAGGGAGAGACGTGTGGTGGATGGAAGTTTAGCAATTTCCTCAAAGGTTGGAGGATAGCGATAAAATAACGGAAATGGCGGACGAACTTGATGGCAATCGCCACAAAGCTCTGTCGCCAATCGACGCCCCGCAGCTCTTTCGCCAGACTGAGCGAATGCCGCACTTGACAGCGCTAACCCCACAGTAAGGGCGAAACTAAAGGATACATGATGACGCATGTGTGACGTCGACTATTTCCAAAGCACCAATGAATGGTTTCGCGTTCTTTATGTCAACGTCTTGATCCGTGCCCCGCGTTCAAGTTTGATCAAAATTCTCCGTCATCATCTCGCCAACGCCTTCAAATCCGATTTTTTCCATGATCGTCTCCGGTGCGAACTTCGCAAATTGGACCATCCAATTTGCATCACGCTCGGTGTGGTAGATCAATATCCCAATTTTTTCCGTCCTCACGCTCACTAGAGGATCCTCTATCTTCAGCGGGTTGTCATACCGTCGGCAAAGCACTGCCAAGGGAGCGACCTTGTACAATTAGTGACACACCAACACTGGGGTTTTCGTGTGCGTCAGCACCTTATTTGTAACGCTGCCGAGCACAACTGCGGATAGTCCGCTGCGTCCGTGCGACGCAATGACTATGAGATCGCAGCCCCTGCCTTTGGCCGTTGCAATAATAGCTTGATAGGGTTGTGCGTTCTCTACCTGAATCGTGTCGCAGGACACACCGGCCTGCTTGGCCGCGTTAACTGCGCGATTCAGTACGCTCGCGGCGTGCTTCTTGACCTTCTCATCATGTTTGATGAGTTCCTCAGATGCGCGATTCGCTTGCGTTTCTGAAATGCTGAGCCAGTTGAACGGCTCCTCGACGATAATCACTGTAATTTTGGCGCCCACGGATTTCGCGAGTGTTAATCCATTCGTGACCGCGTGCTCCGCCAACTCCGACCCATCTGTAGGAATGAGAATATGCTGGTACATATTCAACCTCTCAATCATTTGAACGTGCTGCCCTCCGAATAGGCGCTTGTTTCAGATATCCGAACTGAACGGGAAATTTCTTGACGAATATCAATTTACCCGCAACCGTAGTCCGCTCCAATGCGCTAATGATCCAGCGTAGACACAGGACCGATCGGAGTATGAGTTGATCCAGATCAATGTATGGGAAAAACTCGCTGACAGGCTGTACCGTTCGAAAAATTGATTTTAGCCGGGTGGGAGCGGGTTATGCACGCAGTCCTTCGTAGGCGTCGTATTTCAGTACTTTGGCTCGCCGTAGTGGCGATGACATTGTTGGGATCCGCAAGCGGCTGGTCAGATGAGAGGACTGAGGCAGGAGTCCCACTCGAGTTTTGGAAAGGTCACTTCGACCGCGGCAGTGGTGCTTTCCACGACTGGGACAAAGAGAAAGAAATCCCGGCAGTCTGCGCGCGCTGTCATTCGGCCAACGGCGTCCCGGAATACCTAAGGGAAGGCAAGAATGCCCCGGCACAGCATGTCAAGAATGGGTTTGCTTGTACCAACTGCCACGCTGACTTGTTGACCTATGAGCGGTACGTCGTTCCCAAAGTCACTTTCCCTGGCGGGTCGACAATCGACAGCGGCAGCAACGACAGCAATTTGTGTATGACCTGCCATCAGGGCCGGGAGTCAACGGCAAGTGTCAATAAAGCGATTGCCGGATTGAATCCAGATACCCCGGATCCCAAGCTGAACTTCCTTCATGTGCACTATTTTCCGGCTGGCGCGACAAGGTTCGGCACCGAAGTGAAGGTGGCCTACGAGTATGACGGCAAGAAGTACGTCGGCCGTTTCACTCACATGCCAAACGTGAGCTCATGCACAGATTGCCATCAGCCTCACGCCGGTGAACTCAAGATTGACCGATGTGGCGGCTGCCACGACGGCATCAAAACCGCCGCTGATCTTACTAATATTCGCGTGTCGAGCCGGGGTGATTTTGACGGCAACGGAAAAGAAGAGGGGCTCGCTCGTGAGATCGCCAATCTGCAAGCCGAACTTTATGGCGCCATCCAGACCTACGCGAAGACCGTTGGCGGCAAACCGATTGCCTTCACCAAAGTAGCCTTTCCCTATTGGTACGCCGATACGAATGCAAACGGTCGAATTGATCTGGAGGAAGTAAATCCCGCCAACAAATATACCGCCTACACCCCACGGCTCTTGCAGGCCACATATAACTATACCTTCTCACTCCGCGACCCGGGCGGTGCATATCACAACGGCCGCTATGTTTTGCAGCTGCTCTACGATTCGCTCGAAAGCCTTGCGGCGAGCGGCAAGGCGGGCGTCCAAATGGGTGGAAAGGTTCGCCCGTAGTTGTCTGCTAGAACATTACTGTGCGGGCCGCGATTATCCGCTTTTGGCCCAAAGTAGACATTGGATCTGTGCGGCTGAGTGTCCGCTTTTGAGGAAAAGCGGACGTCCGTTTTTGCGCTGCATATGTCCGGTAATAACCCAAAGCGGACAATGCCTACTATCCCACCGAACGCCGAGCGGGCTTCGATGCTCGATAAAACCTTGATTCAGATCAAAGAACGCTGGCGCGGATGAGCGCAAACGAGGTTGTGTGCAATCCGCATCCTGAAAAAGGGAATGGAGGATAGTAACTCTTGCAAACGACACCCGTATTGGTCGAGGCAGAGCTCTCCAATTTTATTGGTGTTCTCACTCTAAATAATCCGGCAAAACACAATTCTCTTAGCAAGCAAGTCCTGGACGAACTTTGCACCGGTCTCCAGAACATGCGCGCACATGATGTGCGGGTAGTGATTCTCAGGGCGCCCGCGGGTTCAAAGGTCTTTTCGTCCGGGCACGATGTTCGAGAGTTGCCGACAAATGGACGCGACCCGCTGACCTACGGTGATCCTCTGCGGCATGCAGTTCGTAAAATCGAGCAGTTTCCGGCACCCGTGATCGCACTGATAGAAGGCAGCGTGTGGGGCGGCGCCTGCGAACTTGTTATGAGCTGTGACATTCTCATCGCGGGCGATGACACTACCTTTGCCATTACCCCGGCAAAGCTCGGTGTACCGTACAACGTCTCGGGAGTGCAAAATTTTCTGAGCACCGGGGGCATGCATCTCTGCAAAGAAATGTTGTTTACTGCCCAGCCGCTATCGGTCGACCGTCTGGTAAACCAAGGGATCGTGAGTTACGCCCTGCCAAGGGACCAGCTAGAAAGTAAGGCCTGGCGTCTGGCGGAGGACATCGCAAAGAATTCCCCCCTTGTCGTAAGTCTTCTCAAGGAGGAATTGAGGCTGCTGTCGAGTGCCCACAACCTGAGTCCTGAAACCTTTGAGAAAGTCCAGTCGATGCGTCGAGAAGTCTACGACAGCAACGACTACCGCGAGGGCATCTTGTCTTTCATTGAGAAACGCGTGCCACAGTTCCGCGGAAATTGACGCATCATCGGGCGTTGATTTGGTGGTAAAGAAGAACTTCACAAGTGACACGGTGCGGTGTGCGCTATTGTCCCAAAGCGGACCTGCCAATCCTCAAGTAAAATGCCAGTATGGATTTAGTACCTTGGATCAAGGCCGCGCGTCCACGCACGCTCCCGCTGTCGCTGACGCCCGTATTTGTCGGCGGCGCTCTGGCCTGGTCAACAAGCCGACAAATCAATCTCTGGGCGCTGTTAGCGGCGTTTCTTGGCAGTATGTTTATTCAGATCGGAACAAACCTGCACAACGACGTGCTCGATTCCGAGCACGGCGGCGATGGGCCAGATCGGGTCGGGCCGCCACGCGTCACCGCTTCAGGGTTGTTGGAGGGGCGGGCGGTTAGGCGCGGTGCCGGCATTTCCTTCGGACTTGCCACAGCTTTCGGAATTTATCTGGTATTCATTGGTGGCTGGCCAATCCTTGTACTTGGTGTCTTGGCTGTTGCGTCAGGATGGGCCTATACCGGAGGCCCGCGACCCGTCGCCTACACACCCTTTGGCGAGATGTTTGTCGTGGCCTTTTTTGGCATTGGCGCGGTCTGCGGGACCTACTGGCTTTGCACGCAATCTCTTAACGTGGCAGCATTGATGAGCGGTCTCGCTCTCGGACTGCTGAGTGGCGCAGTGTTATTGGTCAACAATTTTCGCGACATAAAGGCCGATGCACGCGTCGGCCGGCGGACGCTTGCGATCGTGGCGGGCCCAGAGTTTACGGCTTGGATTTATGCTGGATTTATGCTGCTGCCCTATGCGTTGTTGCCGCTTATCGGCTTCACGACTACGCATGGGTACATATGGCTGACCTTTGCCACGCTGCCGCTGACGATCGTGCTCATTTACCGCTTTATGCAAGAACCGCCCGGCCAGGGATTCAATCAGATATTGCTGCACACCGTCCAAATTCAATTGTTGTTCAGTCTTCTACTAAGCGTCGGTTTGCTGTTTTAGCGCTGTCACTTGTTCGCAGAAGTGTGACCGACCTGCCGCTACATCTCGCTTGCATCAAAGCCGCGGGACAATATAATTCGTAACATGTCGCTTCGCTCGGGGACCTATATCGTTCCAACGAACCGCTGGTATATCGAGCGGACGGTTTGGCTGATCGCCGGATTCGTTCTTCTCGGCAGTACCGCGCTGGCGTTGCTGTTAAACCCAATTTTTATTCTTGGTGTCATCGCAACGGGTCTCGTTTCTATCAATGTTGCTCTGACCGGTTTTTGTCCGATCGGTACCTTGCTTCAATTCGCCGGTTTCACGCCGATGCTGGGCGCCGACGAGCGCTCAAGCTGGAATCTGTATTTCCTCAAGATCGATCGCTGGTATCTCGAGCGACGAATTTATGTGACAGTCGGAATTAACATCACGCTCGGATCAATCCTTTTTCTGACGCACAGCCACTGGTGGTCGGTATTCACTGCATTTGTCGGCGCTGCCATGATCTGGTTCGCGGCAACTGGCTACTGTATTCTTGCGAATATCTTGTATTGGATCGGTGCAGAACCGCGCCTTAATCCGGATGCTTTGCCGTCAGGCCGATGCGCCAATTGTACAATGGCGGCAGTGTGCGTAAGCGGCTAACCAGGTCACGCTTAGCCCAGAGAACAATGTCCGCTTTTGGCCCTTAGCGGACATGCGCTTTCCAGTTACTAGCTAACAACAACCTCTGAATCGCCCCTTGCCAACCGCGTAACGCGCTTCCTGGCGCTCCACGAAGAATTCTTCGTAGGTCATGATCGGTTGGCCGGGATGATTGAGGTTGCGGTGTCGGACGTAAGTCTCGTAGTCCGGCACCCCAACCATCAGGCGCGCCGTCTGGATCGTCCATTGCGTGACGGCAGTTGCGGCCGGCCACGACCTGCTGGTGACGGATTGCGTCGCCTGAACGGTCCATTCCTTCAGCGCGAGGATATCAGGCACGGCTGCCTCCAGTTGCCGCACCGACGAACTCGATCTCAGCCGCGGTCACATCTGTCGTGCCCAGCGCTTTCCAGATCTTGATGACACCGAAGACGATCATCGAGATAACGACGGCGACGAACAGGCCGGCAAGCGTAGCATCGACATAGTCATTAAAAATGACCCTGCTCATTTGCTCGAGGCTCTTCGCCGGCGCCAATACCTTTCCGCCCGCTAGGGCGTCGCTGAATCTGCGCGCATGGCTCAGGAACCCGACCGAAGGATTGGAGCTGAAGACCTTCTCCAGTCCCGCAGTCAGCGTGCAGATAACAAGCCAGGTCGCCGGCACGATTGTGACCAGCGCGTAGCGTTGGTGCTTCATCTTGAACAGCACGACGGTGCAGAGAATGAGCGCGATTGCCGCCAGCATCTGGTTAGCCGTGCCGAATAGTGGCCACATAGTCCAGATTCCACCCAAGGGGTCGACGACACCCTGGTAGAGGAAATAACCCCACAACATGCAGGCCAAAGCCGAGCCGATGATGTTGTTGACCCAGGACTTTGTCTCCTTGAATGCAGGAATCACATTGCCCACGAAATCCTGGATCATAAACCGGCAGACCCGCGTGCCGGCGTCGACCGTCGTCAGGATGAACAAGGCTTCGAACAGGATGGCGAAGTGATACCAGATGCCCATCAAAGCATTGCCGCCGAAGACACCCGAGAGGATGCTTGCCATGCCGACGGCAAGGGTCGGTGCGCCGCCGGTACGCGACAGGATCGTCAGTTCACCAACATCATGTGCAACCTGTGTGAGCATGTCGGGCGTCACGACGAAGCCCCAGTTGGACACAGTCTGCGCGGCCTGCACTGCGGTCGTGCCGATCAGCCCGGCCGAGCTGTTCATCGCGAAATAGACGCCGGGGTGGAGCACCGAGGCGCTGATCATCGCCATGATGGCGACGAAAGACTCCATCAACATGGCGCCATAGCCGATGAAACGGATCTGGTTCTCGTTCTCGATCATCTTGGGCGTTGTTCCGGAGGCGATCAGAGAATGCCAGCCGGAGACGGCGCCACAGGCAATCGTGATGAACAGGAAGGGGAACAGGCTGCCCGCCCAGACCGGGCCGGTGCCGTCGACGAACTTGGTGACGGCGGGCATTTGCAGATCGGGTCTGACCAAGATGATCGCGACCGCTAAAAGCGTCACGACGCCGATTTTCATGAAGGTCGAGAGATAGTCGCGCGGAGCAAGCAATAACCAGACTGGGAGCACCGAAGCGACAAATCCATAGCCGATGATGATGAGCGCAAGGGTAGGACCGGTGAGATCGAAATAGGTTGCAAGCGCGGGTGTTTCCGAAACGGTGCGACCGTAGAACAGCGCAATCATCAGCAGCACAAATCCGATTGCGGACATTTCAAAGATTTGCCCTCGCCGGATGAAGCGGCCGTAAATTCCCATGAAAAGCGCGATCGGAACCGTGCAAGCGACTGTGAAAGTACCCCACGGGCTATGCACAAGCGCTTGAACAACGACCAGCGCCAGAACTGCCAATACGATGATGCATATGAGAAGTATCCCGATGCCGGCAATTGTTCCGGCAACCGGCCCCATCTCGCCTCGCACCATGTCGCCCAATGAACGGCCGTCACGCCGAGTCGACAGGAACAAGACCGTCATATCCTGCACCGCGCCGGCAAAGACCACGCCGGCAAGAATCCAGAGCGTACCGGGCAGGTACCCCATCTGCGCCGCTAAAACAGGACCGACCAATGGTCCGGCGCCCGCTATCGCGGCAAAATGGTGACCGAACAGGACGTAGCGGTTAGTGGGCACATAATCGAGACCATCATTATGACGGAAAGCTGGGGTCAGCCGTGCCGGATTGATCCCCAGCGCGGTGTTTGCGACGAAGAGCGCGTAGAAACGATACGCGATGAAGTAAGTGCAAACTGCCGCGGTTACGAGCCAGGCGGCATTGATATTTTCACCGCGCCCAAGCGCGATAACTGCAAAAGAAAGGACCCCGAGCAAGATCACCGCCGCCCAGAGCAATTTCGATTGAAGACTGTTGTCCTTCACGGCGAGCGTACTCATCTATCCTCTCCGCCATAGGGTGGTGTCGAGAAATGCGATCATTTCCCACGCACGAATTGCGGCCTTGATGAAGATCAATATCTCGGGCCAAAAATCGAGATTTTTTGCCGAGCTTCTGCCGCTCAATGCTGCTGCGCATCCGAACAGGTGTGCCATTTAGTGCCAAAAGCGGGTCCGCTTGCGGCTGTGTAATATGCGCCCGCAGAATGTCCCTGCGGCGCGATTTCTATGGTGCCAGAAGAAATTTGATTGTAGCTAGGTAATGTCCGCTTGCTTTCTGGGGTAAAGCAGACGTCGTGATTCTGTTGCACATGTCCGCTTTTTTTGACCCAAAGCGGACATTGAGTTTGATCCAGATCAATGCGTAGAGCATGTCGTTGCTGTGCGATTTAAACAAAGACCGCAGGAGGGTTTGATGCAAATCCGCAATGCAGCATATGACAGACACCTCGATCTTCTGGATTGTAGAATGACGATGCTCGGTCTTGATCTCTACGCTATCCGGGATGAGCGGATATTCGAAGAGGTGAGGCG
>Ga0187777_10003394_pt1 | contig 10167 bp, 14 predicted proteins | sample 1015_Q2_SP5_10_M_FD_132416 | JGI IMG/M metagenome (GOLD analysis project Ga0187777, IMG submission 132416) | Tropical peat soil microbial communities from peatlands in Department of Meta, Colombia - 1015_Q2_SP5_10_MG | ecosystem: Environmental > Terrestrial > Soil > Wetlands > Peat | place...
CCTACAGAGGAAGAAGGTTTGAAGTTCAAATCTTCTTGAGCGCGCTTCCTCAGACTTCATCGCCGGTCTCTGTGCGGTGCAAGAACAAAACGTTCGCGTGCTACAAAATTAGGCCATCTGGGATTAAAACGAGGCCACCGCGATAATACCGGATCTTACGTAATTAAAAAATCTGCAATGCGTAAGTGATTGGCCTCCAATCGACAGCTGCCAGGCGCTCCGGAGAGCCCAATCGATCAGGCACGAATGTTGATATTAGGCAGTTGAAATGAACGCATCGAAAATCAAAAAAAACAGAATTGCCGAGGATCCAAAGTGTCCTGGAACCCAAAGAGATTGCATGGCCCTTGTTCATTCTTTACCAAACGGACACCGGAAGGATACGAGGGTTGAATGGCAGCGAGGAGAATTGTCGCCACGAATTGGCAAATTAATTTCCGCGGCGGTCCGAGTCTGGGAGCTCAAGCGAGGAATTCGCGCAAGCTGCCTCACCCACACATAGCCTGCCGGAAGGCCTGCCCAGTCACTGAACGAGTATTGCCATCGGCTTTATTGCTTGGTTAGGCCGCCACGCCTCTTGCTCTTCGCAACTTTCCTTTTCGCAGAAAATTCAATCAGCTCTATTGGTGCACCGTCGTGTACAATCATAGCCGAGCGAACGCCTTCGGATGGCGAGCTAATCGGATAAATAACGTTGAACCCGGCAATCGCCTGTTCGATATCATCTACTTCAAACGCGACATGCGGGACCTGCTTGATTAATTCGTGAATCTCGCAATCAGGTTCGAACCGCATCCATTCAATGCCGAATGGGCTTGCCTCGAATCCTCGAACGAACACCTTCAGATGCTTCAAATGGCGTTCTTCGGGATGGGGAACCGATGTCGGTATGCCGAGATGGTGATACCGCCAACCTCTCCCGATGATTGGCGGTGGCTCGTAACCTTGCCGCACTCGGTTGGGTCCTTTCGTGTTCATCGATTTTACATTCGACCGCTAATCTTTGGTGGGAGTCGCCTAACGAGAAAGAGCTGAGCGACCGCTGGCGAAAACTTGGTCAGGCAGCATGATCAATGTCTCTGACCTCAACCTCGACGCCGCCAAATAGCTTGGCTAACAAATTGTAAATCGCGCCGAAAATGACAAAAAAGACAAAACCGAAAACCGCCATGATGACTGGCATGAAAAGATAAATAATCCCAATGACTCTGAGTTGCGGCTTATCGGACACGATCATCGGAATTGCAATGAGCGTGTAAATAAACCCTGTCAAAAAATATAAGGCAGTCAGAACCTTGCTGGATTGCAGAATCGAGATACGAACGATTTGTTTTTTCATATGGGTATGTTTTCCGGTTTTGTTGAGCAGGGTTCAATGCTGCCTGACGAGAATAAGATCGGCGAATCGCCGCTGAGAGAAGACAGCGGCAGCAGCCGCAGGGTAGACGGAACAGCCGCGTAGGATAGCGGCGACTGAGCGGGGCGAAGGAGTCGACAAAGCTGATTCTAAATGCTTAGCGGTTGCGCCAACCGAAACGTCATGGGTGTTCCATGAGGAAAGACGGTGTGGCGTCCATAAATTGCCACGCCACCATTGGTTCGGTAGGCGTTTGGAGCCTGCAGCTCATATGCGCCAGACGTCTTTAGCGGGATCACTCGTCCATCCACCGAAATGGCGGTCATGTCGAGGCTCAGATGGTCCGATTTGCGGAAATCGCCGACTGCTGTTTCGATTTTTGCTTTCGCAGGCGTTCCGGCTTTGAGCACAACCTTGCCGTTAATCACCACATCCCGGGCGAGCCGGATCTCAACACTTCGCCCAACCGTTGAGCGGGCGGAGACCGAGTTCACGGTTTCGACCGCCAGAGTTGTCCCGGCAGGAATGGTGGCAGCAAAGGAAGATGAGTAAGCGCCGATCCAAATGCAGATTAAAAGCAAAAGATACCTATTAGTCTTCATATATGATTAAGGCTCAAAATTGCTGCTAGCTTTCACAAGAATGTGGGAGGGCGCAAGGAATCAACGGCCGCGGAATCGAAAGCCTGCCAATGTGAACCGCAGATGATGGCGATGCGTCCGTCGAGCATGTCCTGCGCGCAACGCGGTAGCCGTTACCTCCAGCGCATGGTTAGATCGTTGTTCCATCACGGTTTCGCTCTCGGCAGCGATTCGCCTATCTTAATTGAAATAGGGCCGAAGTTTTTCGTATTTCTTGTCGCCAACACCTTTTACGTTGCGCAGATCGTCGGCACTTTTGAAAGGGCGCGCGGCGATGATCCGGCCGGCCAATACCGGTCCGACACCAGCAAGATTTTCCAGCTCTGCTTCCGATGCGGTATTGATATCGAGCTTGGATCCAGCAACAGCAGCAGGAGTCGAAGGCGCGCTCGGCGCCACAACAGGTCCGGAAGCAGTCTGTCTGGCGACGTTTGCCATCGGAGACGCCGTCGGTTTCGCAAACGGCCAATCACCTGTCGGCCCCGCGTTTTGTTCAACTCGTTCCGGGTGGAAAAATTGATCGAATGAATCGACTCCTTTGACTTGCGGACCACTCGTCCGCGCAGTCATGCGGCCTTCATTCGCGCCCCAGCCGCCAACTTTTTCGCGTTTGGCTTTTCGTTCGAGAGTTTCCAGTTTCTGCCATTCCTGCCGCGCCGCCGTGATTCCATCCGGGCTCGCCTGAATTCCATGGATGCGCGCCATTCCGTTCTCGACCAACTCTTCCCCGAGATCGCCCGTGGCGGTCTGAACGAGCGCGTAAAAGCGCTTTAGTCTGCTCCGGCCCATCGCATCTTCCCAACAGGTCCGGATGACGAAGGGTCCGACTAGTTTTTCTTTGGTGTACAACTTGGCTAGTTCGCCGAGACTGACCGCCTGGTATGCGCTAATTCCAAAATAGCCCGCCTGCTCGTCAACGCGATCGCGAAACTCGGCGTCGGTTTCCGGGGCATCGACAAAATAAAGGCGAAAAATGTATTCCCTGCCGTTCACGCTGACGTGAAAACTGTCGCCGTCATTCGCGCGTTTAACCAGATACTGACAATTTTGCAGCGTCACCCACGGGCCGCGCGCGCTGAGATTGACAATGGCGAGTTGGAGCGCCGCCAACGCAAGAATTGCCCTAACGAATTGATTCATCACCCCGAGACTTCGAACTGGCTCATCAGTTTGAATGTTTCGTAGCGCTGGTTGATCTCGTCCATTGACAACGTGCGCAGCCGCTCCAGACTGAATTTTTCCACGCAAAAACTGGCGAGGACGCTGCCGTAAATCATTGCCCGCCGTAAATCGCTAAAGTGGACGGTGCCGACATTGCCCGCGAGATAACCGGCGATTCCGCCAGCAAAGGTGTCCCCTGCTCCGGTCGGGTCGTGAATATCTTCGAGCGGATACGCGCCGCAGCTGAAGAATTCGTTCTCGCCAAACAACAGCGCGCCGTGCTCGCCTTTTTTTATCGTGACGAATCGCGGTCCCATCTCGCGGATGCGCCGGCCCGCCTTGATCAGGCTGGTTTCTTTTGTCATCTCGCGCGCTTCGCTGTCGTTCAAAATCAAGAGATCCACCCGGGGCAGGAGCGCGTCGAGATCTTTGCGGGTTGTCTCGATCCACAAATTCATGGTGTCGGCTGCGACAAAATGCGGGTGTTCCATTTGATCGAGAACGTGGAACTGAAGCGCCGGCGCGATGTTGGCCAACAGAACAAAACCGGTCTTGCGATAAGCCGCTGGCAGCGTTGGCTCGAATTTTTCAAAAACATTGAGATCGGTCGAGCGGGTTTCGCGCGTGTTCAGGTCCCAGGCGTATTCGCCCGACCAGCGAAATGTTTTTCCAGACGCGCGCTGCACACCCGCGATGTCGATTTTTCTCGACTTCCAGAAATCGAGCTCGGACTGCGGGAAATCGCTGCCGACAATTCCGACCAATTTCACCGGCGAGAAGAAACTGGCCGCGAGGGCGGCATACGAAGCCGAGCCGCCTAACAAATCGCTATGTTCCTCGACCGGCGTTTTTACCGTATCGAGCGCGATGGAACCGACGATCAAGACAGACATAAAAACTAGGAGCCAGGAGCAAGAAGCTTTCTACAGGCGCGAGCATATTTGGCAATGTCGTTTGCCTGCAACAAGCCTGAAACGATCACGACCCGTTCCGCGCCGGCGGCGATCACTTGCGCGAGATTCTCGAGTTTAATTCCGCCAATGCAAAAAATCGGCAGCGCGACTTCGTGATGGACACGTTTGATGCCGGTCACTCCGATCGGCGTATAATCGGGTTTCGTGGGAGTGGCAAAGATCGGGCCGAAGCCGATGTAATCCGCTCCTTCATTTCGCGCGGCGGCGGCTTGTTCAAGACCATGGGTGGATTTGCCAATGATGATTTCGCGGCCAGCCTTTTTCCGGACGTGCGCGATTAAATCGTCATCCTGGCCAACGTGCACGCCTTCGACCGGCACCCGGCAGGCGATTTCGGCAAAATCGTTCACGATGAACGGAACCGAAGCCGCGAGGGTTATTTCATGCAGTTGACCGGCCAAGTCGATCAGTCGATCGATCGACTGCTGTTTTCCGCGCAATTGGATTACGTCGACTCCTCCTTCGATCATCGATTCGATCACATGGACGGCATTAGAGGCGTCGGTGTACGCTAAATCCAGAATACCGTAGAGGCGACAATCGCTTAGATTTCGCAAAGCCTTATTCGTGCAGCCGGCGGGCAGGCGAACGCCCCAATTCGAAATTCCCAGATGACATGATCCGCTCGACAAAACCAGTGTCGTACCGGCCTTCGCGAAAATCCGCGTTTCGCATCATCGCAGCGTGAAACGGCACCGTCGTTTTGATTCCGCTGATGTAATACTCGTCCAAAGCCCGGCGCATTCGCTCGATGGCCGAAGCGCGGGTCGCGCCGGAGGTCACGAGTTTTGCGATCAACGAATCGTAATAAGGCGGCACGACGTAACCGGTGTAAGCGTGCGAATCGACCCGGACGCCGCGCCCACCGGGCGAATAATAAAACGAAATCCGGCCCGGCGAGGGTTGGAAACCATTAGCTGGATCTTCCGCGTTGATGCGGCATTGGATTGCGTGCGCCCGAGGCTCGCCCCGCGCAACGTGAGGCGAAAGCGCTTCTCCCGCCGCAATCCGGATTTGTTCCTTTACCAGATCGCAGCCGTAAACTTCTTCCGTAATGGTATGCTCGACCTGAATTCGAGTGTTCATTTCCATGAAATAGAAATGCCGGTCGTTATCGACCAGAAATTCGATGGTGCCGGCATTCTCGTACCCGACCGACTTCGCCAGTTTGACCGCGGCGTTTCCCATTTTTTTGCGCAAACCGGGAGTCATCAGCGGCGACGGAGATTCCTCGATCACCTTTTGATTTCGGCGCTGAATCGAACAATCGCGCTCCCCAAGGTGAACGATGTGGCCGTGACTATCGGCGACAATCTGAAATTCAATGTGATGCGGATTGATGATTAGTTTCTCAATGTAAACATTGCCATTTCCGAACGCTTTTTCGGCTTCCATCCGGGCCGCGTGAAGACCGGATTCCAGGCTCGGCTCGTTGTGCGCCATCCGCATCCCCCGGCCGCCGCCGCCTGCGACCGCCTTGATCATCACCGGAAAACCGATTTTTCGCGCGATTTTGACCGCGTGCTTTTCGTCTTCAACGATGCCGTCACTTCCGGGCGTGATCGGCACCCCGGCTTTGCGCGCATGCACCCGAGCGCTGTTCTTATCGCCCATCGCTTGCATCGCCCGCGAAGAGGGCCCGATAAACTTGATGTTACAACTTTCGCATACCTCCGCGAAATGCGGGTTCTCGGCCAGAAAACCGTAGCCGGGATGAATTGCATCGACGTCACCGAGCTCAGCCGCGCTGATGATGCGATCGATTTTTAAATAGCTCTCGGAACTTGGCGCCGCTCCAATGCAGATCGATTCGTCCGCCAATTGGACATGGAGAGAATCGACATCGACATCGGAATAGACGGCGAGTGTTCGCACGCCGAGTTCTTTGCAAGCACGGATGACCCGGAGCGCGATCTCGCCGCGATTGGCAATCAAAACTTTTTCAAACATGACGACGCTAATTCGGCGCGCTCAGGTCCGAGCCGGACCGGCATTGTCGCGCCTGCCATTCATCGAACACGGAAAAGCACCTGACCGAACTGCACCGGCTTGCCATTCTCCGCCACAATTTCCGCAATCACACCGCTGGTCTCCGCTTTGATTTCGTTCATCACTTTCATCGCCTCGATTATGCAAACAACCGTGTCCTCGGTGACTTGCTTGCCGATATCGACAAACGCACTCGATTCCGGCGACGCCGCGCGATAAAACGTCCCGACCATCGGCGAAACAATGTCTTTCAACAAAGCGGTCTCGCCTTTTTCCATCCCTGCGCCAGCGCCTCCGGCGCCCTGTTCGCCGCCAGGCTGCCCAGCCGACCCTACGCCCGCGACCGGCACAGCGATGAGGGGCTGATCACCAGCACCTTTTTGCAGCTTTAATTTGAAGCCATCCTTCTCGATCTCGAAGACCGAGAGGTCGTTCTCCTTCATCAAGTCGATGATGGCTTTGATGTCTTTAATGTCTTTGAGGTCCAAAGCGATTCCAGTGAAGCTGGGCCGTTAGGTAAAGCGGTTTTGCCAGCCAGGTCAAGTCAACGAATGATATCATTTTGTTACTCTCAACGGCTCCGCCCAGTTAGCGCATGAAAGTCTCCAGCGATTTTAGAATCGTCGACGAAACCAATGATTACATTGTGGTCGATAAGCCTCCGTTCCTGCTCACCCATCCAACCAAGCCAACCACGCAACCGACATTGTTGAATGAGCTGCGCAAACTCCTCGCCTTTGAAATGATCAATGCTGGTCAGGTCTCGATCATCAACCGGCTTGATCGGGAAACCAGTGGTCTGGTGTTGGCGGCGAAAACTTCGAGGATGGCCCGGAAGCTTGGTCTCTTGATGCAAAAACGGCGCGTGACCAAAGAATATCTCGCAGTCGTCTGGGGCTGGCCGGATTGGAAAACCAAACTCATTGACGCCCCGCTGGATCGGCAGGGCAAACATCGCAACTCGGCAATTTGGTTGAAACAGGCGATCCACCAATCGGGTGCGGCTGCGCAAACCCGTTTCCAAGCGGAGCTCTGTTTCAGCAAAACAAATCCGGCGGCAACCACCGAAGACAAGTTCGCGCTGATTCGCGCCATCCCGTTGACCGGCCGGACACATCAGATTCGCGTCCATTTATCTTCGTTAGGTCATCCGGTTGTCGGCGATAAAATCTACGGACCCGATGAACAACTTTATCTGCAGTTCATCGAGAGAGGTTGGTCCAGCGAGTTGCAACAAAAACTACTGCTGGCGCGGCACGCGTTGCATTCATCGAGACTGGCGATCGAAGACGTCGGAGATTGGACAAGTCCGTTACCAGGCGATTTAACGGAATTCTGTAGCGGCGGTCTATGACCGGCGGACAAATCACTCTTCGAGATATTTGGGCGCTGATAGAGCGCCGCGACAGATTGCAAACCCGCGAACCGTCCTTATCGTTCGCGCGGCATGAGAATTTGGGGTGCGCTCGTTGGGATACTGATGGTTGTCGTTACACGCGCCTTTGCCGGCAATCCGTTCTCGGCCAGCGCGAACGAGGCCCTGAATCCGCCGCGTTTCGAAATCGCCGCGCAATCCGGTTACTTGTTAGGCGTTTTTGGCAACCCCGACAGCTACGAAATCGGGCCGGAATTTTTGACCGGTCGTGTTCGCTGGGGAGTTGTGAGCGAGGACATATGGTCGCGCGGCTACAACCAATTTTGCCTGACCGGTTTGCTCGAGCCGATTTTTCGCGGCATTGAAAATCATTACTTCGGCATGAACTTCGGCGATCGCTATAATTTCGTCCGGCCGAATAGCCGTTTCGTTCCGTACGCATTTGGAGGACTCGGTCTTGGCTGGATCGATAGCCATCCCGACATGCGTGGGTCGCAGGGACAGGATTTCACGTTTAACATTCTGGCCGCGGTCGGGATTTCCTATCAGATTGACGATCATTGGAAAATCGATGCTGGAATTCTTTATCAGCATCTTTCCAATGGCGGACAAACCGATCCGAATCCGAGCTTGAATCTATTCGGCCCCCAGGTCGGCGTGAGCTATTCGTTTTGACGTGGCTATTCCGGAGGAAAATATCCTAGTCGTTAGGCGAACTCTGTTCGACCAGCTCGGCGATTTTCACGGGCTCAATTTTGAGCCGCGCAAATATCTGGACGCTATTTTGTCGCGCGGAAATAATTTCTTTCTGCCGCGAAGCCAGGCGGAAAACGATCCGTCCCACAAACAGATCATTCCCTATGTGCTGCTTGCCTGCGAAGGCAAGGTTCTTTATTACGTGCGGGGGAAAAAAGCAGGAGAGCAGCGGCTGGTGGCCAAAGGATCCATCGGCATCGGCGGCCACATGAATGAGGGCGATGAGTCGCTTTTTGCCCTCGACGAAGCGGCTTATCGGACGGGTGTGGAGCGCGAAGTCGCTGAGGAAATCAAGATCGAGACCACGTTTAAAGACAGCATTATCGCTCTTCTCAACGATGACACCACCGAAGTTGGGCGGGTCCATCTGGGAATCGTGCACGTTTTCAAATTGAGCGAGCCAAAAGTGGAAAAACGCGAAGCGATGATCACGAATTTGTCGTTCCTCGACCAGAAAGAGCTACTGGCGCGCCGGGAAACGCTCGAGACCTGGTCGCAAATCTGCCTCGATTCGCTCGAGCGATTGCTAGCGTAGCGAGAATCTACAATCGCAATGAAACGCGGCGTAATTACCGGGCTTGCGGCGGCGCTGGCGGTTGAAAGGTCAGATTCACAATCTGCCACTTGCCCACTGGATGGTCGATCGCCATCTGAACCATTGCCGATCCCGACGGATAATTAAAATGGGTGGTAAAAAATCCCCTCGGCTCAAAGAAGTGTGATTCCCAGGTCATGTTTTCTTCTGTTTTAAACGGTTGGACCGGAACTCCGAGCTGCTTTAGCTGGGTAAACAGTTGCTCCTGGTCCGACGGCGGGAGATCAAGCTTTGCCTGCGGACTGAGATTAGCGGCCAGAAACGCCGCATCATAGTTCAAGAAAATGCGGTTGATCGCTTCATGACCAAACGCGCGTCCTTCTTTGTCCATCGCCTGCTTGTGCGAAACGAGATACCACAAGCCACCTCCCACCACTAAAATTAGAACGATAACGATGACAAGGCCTTCGCCCGATGTTTTTGATCGATGATTTTGTGTTTTCATTGGTAACCAAATCCAAGTCCCTTGACGACCGCGCCGTCCCTGATTAGCGCGCCGTGTTGTTGTTTGCCAGTGTAAGCGCCGAAGCGATTTCGTGCATTCACCGCGAAATAAACCACGTAACCATAAAGATGCTGCCCGCTCTGGCCTAGATCGGCCGGCTTTGGGTCACCGTTCCACTCAATGCGCGCGGTGGCGGCGTCAAGCAGTTGCGTGTCGAGCCATTTCATCACAATCTCTTTGTAATCTGTCGGGTACGGCCCGCAGAGCGAGGCATCCGGTGAAGGATTTTCCGCGCACGTACGGGCTGCGGTGCTCATTAACAAAACGCAAATTGACAGCGCAAGCGTTTTCATTGAGCGGATTGTGCGCTCCTTCCGTCGCCGAGTCCAGTTTTGCGGTGAAAAATCGCCATCATTAAGCTCTTGGGCTGAATCTTGCGAACGTTGCTTTTCGATACGGCTCGACTAAGGCTGTCCCCATGTTCGTTCGCACTCTGCTTCTGCTAGTCGCCCTTTCGTTCCTGACGGTTCGTGATTTGCCGGCTCAGGAGGGCCCGCCATCGTCGAGCGCGACAATTGGTTCCACCGCAAATTTCGACCCCGCGAAGGCAACGAAAGATTGGCTGGCAACAGTTCCCGCGGCCGAACGCGCAAAATCGGACGCGTATTTCGAAAGCGGTTATTGGCTGATCCTTTGGAATTTTTTGCTTCTCTCCGCAATTTCCCTTTTTCTTTTGCACTCGCGCATCTCGGCACGACTCCGCGATTTCGCCGAGCGATGCACACGGCTCCAACCCGTGTGCGTGGCGCTGTATGCGTTTCCTGTCATTGCGATCATTTCGCTGCTCAGTTTTCCGCTAGAATTCTATCAATCG
>Ga0187777_10003395_pt1 | contig 10164 bp, 7 predicted proteins | sample 1015_Q2_SP5_10_M_FD_132416 | JGI IMG/M metagenome (GOLD analysis project Ga0187777, IMG submission 132416) | Tropical peat soil microbial communities from peatlands in Department of Meta, Colombia - 1015_Q2_SP5_10_MG | ecosystem: Environmental > Terrestrial > Soil > Wetlands > Peat | place...
CGCCGGTGATCACCATCCAGTCGGCCTGCGCGAGCTCGCGTGCGAGCGCGACCGTCTGCGCGTAGAGCGGGTCGTCGCGCGTCGTCCGCGCGGATCCGAAGATTGCCGCCTTGCGCGCGGCGCGGTACGGCTCGAACACCGCGAACGCGTACCGCATCTCCTTCAACGCCGCGTTCGCGATCTTGAGGTCGCCGCGGTTCGCGCGGTCGCGCGCCAGCCGCACCGCGGAAACGATCATCTCGAACACGAGGTCGGCATCGCGCACGTCGCCGATCTGATCGATCAGCTCCGCGATGCGCTGGTCGAGCTCGGGTTCGCCGGTTCGGTAGCGCGGGAGTCGGGCCACGCAGCCTCAGCCTTCGAGCAGCGGCCGCGCGAGGTCGGCGAGCGACTGCTCGGGCCGCGCGCCGAGATGAGAGATCACTTCGGCCGCGGCCAGCGAGGCGAGCCGCCCACAGGTGCCGAGCGGCAGCTCGTGCGTGAAGCCGTACAAGAAGCCGGCCGCGAAGAGGTCGCCGGCACCGGTGGTGTCGGCGACGTGCGGCACCGGATGCGCATCGATCACATGCACTTCCTCGCCGCGCACGACGACCGAGCCGTGCGCGCCGCGCGTCAGTGCCGCGACCTCGCAGTGACCGACGACGTGTTGCAGTGCTTCGTCGAAGGTGTCGACTTCGTAGAGACCCGTGATCTCCTCTTCGTTGGCGAACAGGATGTCGATGTCGGATTCGACGAGCGCGCGGAACTCGGCCCGGTGGCGCTCGACGCAGAACGGGTCGGAGAGCGTGAGCGCGACGCGGCGATCGGCGCGGTGCGCGAGCTCCGCGGCGCGGCGGATGGCATCCTTCGCCTGTGGTTGGTCCCACAGGTAGCCCTCGAGATACGTGACGGCCGCGCCGGCAACCACCGCTTCGTCGACGATCTCGGGTCCGAGCCGATTCGCGGCACCGAGATGCGTGCACATCGAGCGTTCCGCGTCGGGCGTGACGATGACCAGGCAGCGCCCGGTCGGCACGCCGTCGTTCGCGGGCAACGACTCGAAGTGCACGCCGATGCTGCGGAGATCGTGCGTGAACACCTTGCCGAACGTGTCGTCGGCCACTCGACCGAGAAACGCGGAGCGCCCACCGAACGACGCGATGCCGGCCGCGGTGTTCGCCGCCGATCCGCCCGAGACTTCGCGCGCGGGACCCATCTCGGCGTAGATCGCGTCGGAGTGGGCGGCGTCGACCATCATCATCGTGCCCCGCTCGACGCCGGCCCGCACCACGAAATCGTCGTCCTCGTACGCGAGCACGTCGACGAGAGCGTTGCCCAGTGAGACGACGTCGAACCTGGTCATCCTTGCCTCATCGTGTGGTCGGTCCGAGCATGACGGGGACGAACTCGGTTTCGGGCGGTGGTCGCAAGCGCTTGCCCTCCGTCTGGATCCGGCCGTACAGCGTGGTGCGTTGCGCGAGCGTGCGGCCGATCGGCTCGACGATCGCGCGGAACTCGGCGTCGTCGAGCTCCTGGCCGTGGCTCGCGCCCGCGGCGCGCGAGATGTTCTCGTCCATGAGCGTTCCCCCGAGATCGTTGGCGCCGGCTTGCAGCACCTGCCGCGCCCCTTCGACGCCACACTTGACCCACGACACCTGCACGTTCGGAATCGTCTCCCGGTAGGCGATCCGCCCGACTGCGTGCATCAGCACGACCTCGCGGAACGTGGGACCGCGCCGAGCCTTGCCCTGGATGAAGATCGGCGTTGCCATGTGCACGAACGGCAACGGCACGAACTCGGTGAAGCCGCCCGTGACCTTCTGGAGGTCGCGGGTGCGCACGAGGTGCCGCGCGACGTGCACGGGGCGCTCGACGGTGCCGTGCATGATCGTGACGTTCGACCGCAGGCCGATCTCGTGCGCGGTCCGGTGTGCGAACAGCCATTCCTCGGTGTCGACCTTGTCGGGGCAGATGATCGCCCGCACCTCGTCGTCGAGGATCTCGGCCGCGGTGCCCGGGAGCGTCGCGAGGCCGGCTTCTTGCAACCGCACCAGGTAGTCGTGCAACGGCATTCCGAGCCGGCGCGCCCCTTCGGTCACTTCGAGCGCCGTGAAGCCGTGGACGTGGATCTGCGGTGCAACCTCCTTCACCGCGCGGGCCACGTCGACGTAGTAATCGCCGTCGAAGTCGGGGTGGATGCCGCCCTGCAAACACACCTCGGTCGCGCCGCACTCGACCGCTTCGACGACTCGGCGCTGCATCTCCTCGAGCTCGACGAGGTACGGGTTGCCGCGCAGGTTCAGCGACAACGGCCCCTTGGAGAATGCGCAGAACTTGCAGCGGAACGTGCACACGTTCGTGTAGTTGATGTTGCGGTTGCGCACGAAGGTCACTTCGTCGCCCACGATCTCGCGGCGGAGCTGGTCGGCGACCTCGGCGACGCGCGCCACCTCGGGACCGCGCGCCGACAGCAACGTGACGATCTCGTCGACACCGACCTCTTCGCCCGCGAGCACGCCGTCGAGCACCGCGCCGACCGCGCCCCCCGCACGCGCCGGCACCGGCGCGGGCAGCAACCCCGGCGGCTCGATGTCGTCGCGGCCCGGCGACCACGCGGTGTCGCGCGCCAGGCCTTCGAGATCGGACGCGACGAGCACCGCCGTGCGCACGTCGGGGTGGAGCCACTCCTCCGCGCGTTGCACGTATTCGGGGTAGACGGTGAGTCGTGGCGCGAGCACGAACCCGGCCGCCTCGGTCGCGGCCCGCAGACGATCGAGCGCGGGCCACGGACGCTCCGGGTTCACGTGGTCGATCGTGAGCGGCGACACGCCGCCCCAGTCGTCGATGCCCGCCGCGAGCAGCGGCGCGAGATCGTCGCTGAGGTTCGGCGGCGCTTGCAGATGCACGTCGGCCGGGAGGACGAGCCGCGCGACCGCGATCGACCACAGGAACTCGTCGGTCGGGCACGGCGCGGCGCGATGCATCGCGGTGCCCGGCTTGGGCAGGAAGTTCTGCACGATCACCTCTTGCACATGAGCGTGCTCGAGGTGTGCGTTCGCGATCGCCACGAGCGCGTCGATGCGCTCCGCGCGGGTCTCGCCGATCCCGACGAGGATGCCGGTCGTGAACGGCACGCGCGCCCGGCCGGCCGCGTGCAGGGTGGCGAGCCGGCGCTCGGGCGTCTTGTCGGGCGCGCCGTAGTGCGGGCCGCCCGGCTCGTGCAGGCGCTCGGCGAGTGTTTCGATCATCATCCCTTGCGACGGGCTCACTGCGCGCAGCTGCGCGAGCTCGGCTTCACTCAACGCGCCCGCGTTGGCGTGCGGCAACAAGCCGGTCTCGTCGAGCACACGTTTGGCCACAGCCGCGAGGTAGTCGACCGTCGACACGTACCCGTTGTCGTGCAACCACTGCGCCGCATCGGGATAGCGCGCCTCCGGCGCTTCGCCCAGCGTGAACAATGCTTCGAAGCAGCCGAGCGCGGCGCCGCGCGCGGTCAGCTCGAGCACCGCGTCGGGAAGCAGGTACGGCGAGTCGAGGCGGGCCGGCGGCTTCGCGAACGTGCAGTAGCCGCACCGGTCGCGGCACAGCATCGTGAGCGGGATGAACACCTTCGGCGAGTACGTGATCCGCGTGCCGAACCGCTCGTCGCGGCGGCGCGCGGCCGCCGGCATCAGCTCGGGCAGCGGCATATCGAGCAGGTTGTTGAACGCGCCGGCGGTGAGCACGGGGCGACCCTAGTCCTCGCGCGGACCGCTCCTGATCGCCTACGGGCCGAGTGCCGCTTCGTCACCGAGCCACAGCACCTGCCGGGCGCGGATGCGTGCGCCGGGCAGATCTTCGCCGGCGCGGATGCGCGCGACCGCGTCGCGTTTCTCCTCCCCGGCGACGGTGACCACTGCAAGCACCGCACGCGCGATCGCCGGGAAGGTGAACGTCAGCCGCGGCTGCGGGTGGAGGTCGTCGCCCGTCTCGACGACGAGCCGGACGCGCTCGTCGAGCGCAGGCGACCCCGGAAACAGCGATGCGGTGTGCCCGTCGGGCCCGAGCCCGAGGTGCACGAGGTCGATCGGGGGCGCGGCCGCGATGATCGCGTCGTAGGTGTCGGCACCCGCGCCGACCATCGAGTGAATGGCGTGCGGAGCCACTGCGTCGAGCAAGGTCGCGCGGGCCATGCCCTCGTTCGAATCCGGATGCTCGACGGGCACGATGCGCTCGTCACCGAAGTACACGTCGACGGCGGACCAGTCGAACTGCTCGCGGGCGAGCGCGGCGTAGCAACGGTGTGCGAGGTCACCGCCCGACAACGCAATCGATCGCGGTGCAGTCTCGACGACGAGCCGGGCGAACGCGCGCGGCACGTCGCTCACGACGCGGGTCTGACCGGGAAGCGGCATGTCTGCCATTCTTCCCTGCGTCATGGATCGCCGCACGGTCGACGTCTACGAGCACAACGTTCCCGATTGGATCGAGCATCGCCGCCGCGCCCGCCCATCGACGATCGACGCGTTCGTGCAGCGCACCCCGCCCGGCGTGCGCGCGGATGTCGGTTGCGGCCCGGGGTGGCACAGCGGCGACCTCGGCGCGCCGGTCGTGGCCTTCGATGCCGCGCCCGCGATGGCCGCGAGCGTGCGGGAGCTCGCGCCCGATGCCTGGCCGCTCGTCGCCGACCTGGAACGCCTGCCGTTCCGCGCCGGCGGATTGACCGGCGCGTGGGCACAGAAGTCGTACATGCACATCGCGCCCGAATCGCTTCCCATGGCGCTCGCGGAGATGCACCGCGCGCTTGCGCTCGACGGCGCGCTGCACGTGCAGGTGACGTCGGACCGCAAACAGGAGAACGAAGACGATCGCTTTCCGGGCCGGCACTTCACCTGGTGGCCGGCCGCCCGCCTGCGCGACGTCGTGGAAGGCGCGGGTTTCGTCGTCGACGACTTCGTCGACGACGGCGAGGAATGGATCGACGTCGAGGCGACGCGTGCGCGCATGTTGCCCGACACCGTTGGCCCCGGCATGCGCACGTTGATCGTCGGGCTGAATCCCAGCGTCTACTCGGCGGATACCGGCGTCGGGTTCGCGCGGCCGGGCAACCGGTTCTGGCCCGCCGCGCTCGCGTCGGGACTCGTGACCCGCACGCACGACATCTTCCGCGCACTGCGCGTCGACGGTGTCGGCATGACGAACCTCGTCCGGCGCGCGACGCCGCGGGCCGACGAGCTCACCGCCGGCGAGTACCGCGCCGGAACCGAGCGCCTGCAGCGGCTCGTCGCCTGGCTCCGCCCGGCATCGGTCTGCTTCGTCGGCATCACTGGTTACCGCGTAGCCGTCGACCGTCACGCGCAACTGGGATGGCAGCCCGATCCGTTCGCCGGCGTTCCCGTGTACGTCATGCCGAACACGAGCGGCCTGAACGCGCACGCCAAGCCCGCCGACTTCGCCGAGCACCTGCGCGCCGTCGTGCGCGCTTGAGCGGCGTCACGGCTTGCACTGCGCGGCGAGCGTGCGAAGTCCGGCGACGTCGTCGGCGCTGTAGCTGCGCTTCCCGCTCGGGTTCGCGTACATCGTCTCGTTCGGCGATCGCGCGTGACCGAGACCGGCGATATGGCCCGCCTCGTGCAGGATCACACCGAGGTCCAGCGGGAAGCGCGTGTTCAACACGATCACGCCACCCGTCCACTCGTTCGCGTTCGGCCACGGCGGGCGCGCCGACACCCAGATCCGTCGCCGGCAGCACCGGCGACGAGGCACTCCAGAACACGATCACCTTTCCGGCTTGCGCGCCGGTCGCGGTCGTGGTTCCCGCGTAGGCCCACCGCACCCGGCCGCCACTCGCGGCATTCAGCTGCGCGAACGCGGCCGGCACGGCGGCGACGCGTTCGGGTGACGAAGTACCGGCGCACGCCACACCGCCAGCGCGCCGCGCTCAGAGTCGTGAAGTCGGACACGACCGCGATCACGCGGGGTGGCGTGGCGCGCATCACGGCCGGCGGGCGCGGCGCCGGCACGGCCGTCGGTGCACGGGAGATGGTGATCTCACCCCACACCCGGCGCTGCAATGCCTGCAGCTCGGCGAGCTCGCGCCTCCGCCCCGTGCGCCCTCCCTGGCCCGAAGACCATGAGAACGTGCAGAGGCCAACGCGTCAATCAGTCGAACGCACCGAAATCACGGGCCCGCGACCGGTCTCGGGCCCCACCTTTCCCACCCGCTTCACCGGCAACAGCCGCGCGCTATTTGAGCTCGGTTGCCTTCTTCTCCAGCGTTGCCAGCGCGTCGTGGAACGACTTCGCGAACGCGTCGACGCCCTCACGTTCCAGCGTTGCCGTCACGTCGGCGAAGTCGACGCCTGCACCCGCGAGCCCGTCGATCGCGGCTTGGGCGCCGTCGACGTCCTTGAGGATCGCGTCCGGGAGGAGGTCGGCGTCGCCGAGCGCGAGGACGTCGACCGACGGCTGCGCGAGCGTGTTCACCGTGTGCTGGCCGATCAGGTTGTCGACGTACAGCGTCGGGGAGTAGGCGGGGTTCTTCGTGGAGGTCGACGCCCACAACGGACGCTGCTTGCGCGCGCCGCCGGCTTCGAGTCGTTCCCAGCGCGGCCCGTCGAGCTTCTCCAAGAACATCTGGTAGGCGAGCTTCGCATTCGCGACCGCGGCCCGGCCGCGGAGCGCGTGGCCTTCGGGCAGGCGCCGATCGGTCTCGGTATCGACGCGGCTCACGAAGAACGACGCGACCGATGCGACGCGGCTGAGATCGCCGCCGGCCTGCGCGCGCTGCTCGAGCCCGGCGAGGAACGCTTCGATCACCTGCGCGTAGCGCTCGAGGCTGAAGATCAGCGTGACGTTGACGTTGATGCCGGCCGCGAGCGCCTGGGTGATCGCGGGGAGTCCTTCGACCGTCGCGGGGATCTTGATCATCACGTTGGGCTTGCCGAGCCGATCCCACAATGCCTGCGCTTGTTGCACCGTGCCCGCGGTGTCCCGCGCGAGCTCGGGCGACACCTCGACCGACACGTACCCGTCGTAGGCCTCGAGCCGGTCGTAGGTGGGAAGAAGCACATCCGCGGCGTGCGCGATGTCGGTGGTCACGAGATCCCAGTACGCGTCGGTGGTGGACGCGCCGGCCGCGGTCACCTCGCGTAGCTGCGCGTCGTAGTCGCTGCCCGCGCCCATCGCCTTCTCGAAGATCGTCGGGTTCGACGTCACGCCGCGGATGCCGTGCTCGGCCATCAACTGCGACAGCCCGCCGGTCGCGATCGCGCGCGTCAAATTGTCGTACCAGGGGCTCTGGCCGAAGTCGATGAGCAGGGGGATCGCACTGGCCACGTTTTGCTCCCTTGGTTCAAGTTCCTGCCAGGCCGAGCAACGCAATCGCGCGCTCGACGACATGCTCGGGATCGATCCCGAGCTCGCGCAGCACGACCTCACCCGGCGCCGACGCGCCGAAACGATCGATGCTCACCATGTCGTCCGCGAAGCGCTCCCAACCGAAGCGGACGCCGGCCTCGACGGCCAGCGCCGGCCGTTCGGCAGGCAGCACGTCCTCGCGATATTCGGCCGGCTGCTCCTCGAGCAGCGACCAGGACGGCATCGACACGACGCGCGCGTCGACGCCGCGCGCCGCGAGCTGTTCGCGTGCGGCCACGCACACGGCCACTTCGGAACCGGTCCCGATCAAGACGATGTCGGGAGTCGTGCCCGCTTCGGGCGCGAGCACGTACGCGCCGCGCGCAACGCCGGCGGGCGCGCGCTCGGCGGTGCCGACCAGCACCGGGACCTTCTGGCGGGTGAGGATCAGCGCGGTCGGTCCGTTGCCGTCGAGGTGCACGCGCCACGCGGCGGCAACCTCGTTCGCGTCGGCGGGCCGGATCACCCGCAGGCCCGGCATCGCGCGCAACGACGCGAGCTGCTCGATCGGTTGGTGCGTCGGGCCGTCCTCGCCGACACCGACCGAATCGTGCGTCCATACGAAGCAGACCTTCGCCTGCATGATCGACGCGAGCCGCACCGCGGGCCGCATGTAGTCGCTGAACACGAAGAACGTCCCCACGCACGGAACGAGACCGTTCACGGCCATGCCGTTCGCGGCCGAGCCCATGCCGTGCTCGCGGATGCCGTAGTGGATCAACCGACCGGTCGGCGTCTCCGCGCAGAAGCGGCCGAGGCTCTGCACGTTCATCCCGGTGTTGCCAGTGAGGTCGCCCGACCCGGTGAACAATCCGGGCACGACGTCGACGACGGCCGCGAGCACTTCTTCGATCGCGCTGCGCGTCGCCAGCGACGCGCCGGCCTGCCACGCGGGCAGCTTGCTCTCCCAACCGTGCAACCCTCGGCCGGAGATCGCGCCCTCGAACTCGTCGGGCTTCGGGCGCGCTTCCCAGGCTTCGCGTGCCGCGACGCCGCGCATCCCGGCCTCGCGGTAGAAGAGCACGACGTCGTCGGGCGCGTAGAAGTCTTCCGCGGGCAGGCCGAGGATCTCTTTGACGCGCGCGACCTCGTCGGCGCCGAGCGGGTTGCCGTGCGCGGCCGCGGTGTCCTGCACCTTCGGCGACGGGTACCCGATGTGGGAGCGCAGCACGATCAGCGAGGGCCGCGCCTCTTCCGCGATGCCGGCACGGAACCCCGTCTCGAGTGCGTCGAGATCGTTCGCGACCTCACCGAGCTCGACCACGTGCCAGCCGTACGCACGGAACCGCTCCGGCACGTTGTCGGAGTACGCGAGCGCGGTGTCGCCGTCGATCGTGATGTGGTTGTCGTCGTACACGAACACGATGCGACCGAGCTGCAAGTGCCCGGCGAGCGAAGCGGCTTCGTGACTCACACCCTCCATGAGGTCGCCGTCGCTGCAGATGCCGAAGATGCGGTGATCGCACACGTTGTTTCCGAACCGCGCGCGCAAGTGCGCTTCGGAGATCGCCATGCCGACCGCGTTGGCGAAGCCCTGACCGAGCGGTCCGGTCGTGATCTCCACGCCGGCGGTGTGCCCGTATTCGGGGTGACCCGGCGTCCGCGAGCCCCACTGGCGGAACTCGCGCAGATCGTCGAGCTCGAGGCCGAAGCCCGTGAGGTACAGCATCGAATAGAGCAGCATCGACGCGTGGCCTGCGGAGAGGACGAAGCGATCGCGGTCGGGCCAGTCGGGCGCGCTCGCGTCGTACTTCATGATCCGCGTCCACAACACGTGCGCGAGCGGTGCCAGCGCCATCGGCGTGCCCGGGTGACCGGAGTTGGCCTTCTGCACCGCGTCCATGGCCAGCCCGCGGATCACGTTGATGCCGCGTTGCTCTCCATCGCGCTGCTCCGGATCGCGTTCCTCGTCAGCCACCGTGGCCCCCTTTTCCGCGGTCGCAGCCTATGCCGCGGTCAGCGGCCGAGACGCGCTTGTTACCGCTCGAAAACCGCGAGGCTGGCAGTGAATCCGTGCAAGAAATTACGTCCGCCCACCGGCCCGATCTCGCCCGCGCAGAACGCGCCCGCGAGCGGCACGCTGTCGTAGCAATCGGTGACGGCACCGGCGTCGTGATTCGGCTCCGAGAACATGTGGGTACCGCGCCCGTTGCAGGTGAACAGCAACGCGGCATCACCCGGGACGGGCGCAAGCAGCGTGCGCAGGTCTTCGTCGGCCGCATCGGCGTCACGAACATGGAATTGCACCGTTGTACCCACCGGCACCGCTTCGCTCACGGCGAGCGCGCCGGTGCGCCGGTCGGCGCCGAGCACGTTGCGCACGAGGAAGTCGCCCCGACCGAAGTCGAGCTTGTGCTCGTCGACGACGAGCCCGACGTGCAGGCCGTGGCGCAGGAGCTCTCGTTCCGGCTCGGTCGACGCCTGTACGAGCTCTTGGAGACGTTCCATCGCGGGCCGTCCCGCGAGCTCGTGCACGAGGTTGTGGTCGGCGCGGGTGACCGTGAGCGGCTTGCCGATCGGACGGCAGCCCTGCGAGACGACCGGATGCACCGGCACGTCGTCGGAGCACAACAGCGCGACCGCCCCCGCGGTCAGGATGCGGTCGTCGAGCACCAGCCGGTTGGCGTGCGGCCGCACACCCGCCGATGCGAGGCCGCCGACGACCTGCACGTCCGGCACCCGGGCATTGCACAACGCGAGGAAGTCCGCGACCGGAAACGAGAACGGATCGGCGAGCATGAGCAGCGTGCCGCGGGCAGGCACGTCGTCCGGCCAACCGTCAATCCG
>Ga0187777_10003396_pt1 | contig 10160 bp, 8 predicted proteins | sample 1015_Q2_SP5_10_M_FD_132416 | JGI IMG/M metagenome (GOLD analysis project Ga0187777, IMG submission 132416) | Tropical peat soil microbial communities from peatlands in Department of Meta, Colombia - 1015_Q2_SP5_10_MG | ecosystem: Environmental > Terrestrial > Soil > Wetlands > Peat | place...
CTCGAAAATCTGTTCTGCGATGGACGGCAGGACGCCCTTTTCGCCGGCGCCCTTGACGAAGGTCTCGCGGTGCATCGCCATTTCGGAGGCGATTTTCTTTCCCATCGCGCGCCGCAGAAGATCGGCCTGCCCCATCGAGTAGCCGCCGAGTTCGCGCGCTATGCGCATGACGTCTTCCTGATAGGTCATGACGCCATAGGTCTCGTTCAGGATCGGCTCGAGCAGCGGATGAAGATATTCCGGCGCCTCCTTGCCGTTCTTGCAGGCAATGTATTTCGGAATCGAATCCATCGGTCCCGGGCGATACAGCGCCACGAGGGCGATGAGATCGTGAATCCGGTCGGGTCGCATCTTGCGCAGCAGGTCGCGCATGCCCTGACCTTCGAGCTGGAACACGCCGACGCTGTCGCCACGCGCCAGCATTTCGTAGGCGGCTTTGTCCTCGAACTCGATGTTCTGCGTGTCGAGCGTGATGCCGCGACGCCTGAGCAGTTCCTCCGCCTTGGCGATCACCGTCAACGTCTTGAGGCCGAGGAAATCGAACTTCACAAGTCCGGCCTTTTCGGCGTCCTCATAGTCGAATTGCGTCACCGGCATGTCGGAACGCGGATCGCGATAGAGCGGGACGATCTCGTCGAGCGGCCGGTCGCCGATCACGACGCCCGCAGGATGCGTCGAGGCGTGGCGGTAAAGACCTTCTATCTTCTCGACGATGGTGAACAATTGTTGCGCCGTCGGCTCCTGCTCCGCGATCTGCTGCAATCTCGGTTCCGCCGCGATCGCGTCTTCCATCGAGACCGGCTTGCCCGGAGGGTTGGGGACGAGTTTGGCGATGCGGTCGACGAGGCCGAGCGGCATCTGCAGCACGCGTCCGGCATCGCGCACCGCAGCGCGCGCCTGGAGCGATCCCAGCGCCATGATATGCGCGACGCGGTCGTGACCGTATTTGTCCCGGACGTAGCGCACGACCTCGTCGCGCCGCTCCTGGCAGAAATCGATGTCGAAGTCCGGCATCGAAATGCGTTCGGGGTTGAGGAAGCGCTCGAACAGGAGCCCGAAGCGGATCGGATCGAGATTCGTGATGTCGAGCGCCCAGGCAACGAGCGAGGTTGCGCCGGAGCCGCGCACGCCGACGGGAATCCCCTGAAGGCGGGTCCACTTCATGAAGTCGGAAACGATCAGGAAGTAGCCGGCAAACTTCATCCGGATGATGACGTCGAGCTCGTAGTCGAGCCGATCGAGATAGGTCTTCTCGTCCGCATGCCTGCCGTGTTTGGCGAGACGCGCCGCGAGGCCGGATCCGGCAAGCGCACGCAGCTCTTCTTCGGGCGAGCGCCCCGATTCCGGAATGAACTGCGGCAGGATCGGGTCGCGCTTCTTCGGGCGAAAGGCGCAGCGCCGCGCGATCTCGACCGTGTTTTCGATCGCCTCCGGCAAGTCGGCGAACTGCGCAGCCATTTCCGCGCCGGACTTGAACCGATGCTCGCGCGTCAGCCGGCGCCGGTCCGGCTGCGAGACGAAGGTCGAGTCGGCGATGCACAGGAGCGCATCATGCGCCTCGTACATGTCTTCCTTGCCGAAGTGGACGTCGTTCGTCGCGACCAGCGGCAGATTCCTGGCATAGGCGATGTCGACGAGCTGGTCTTCGACCGCCCGCTCTTCCGCAAGACCGTGCCGCTGCAATTCGATGTAGAGGCGGTCGCCGAACAGAGCGTGGAGCCGGTCGACCGCCGCGCGCGCCGCTTCGGGCTGGCCGTCGATGAGCAGACGGTTGATCGGGCCGCCCGGGCCGCCTGTCAGGACGATCAGACCGTCGGCGTGGTCCTCCAGCATGGCCGGCTTGACGTGCGGCCATTCGCCAGGCTCGGCCTTGAGGAAGGCGGCGCTGAGGAGCTTGGAGAGATTTCGATAGCCCGTATCGTTCTGGACGAGCAGCGCGATGGATGGCGGTTTCCGGCGCATGCCGATGGTTGCAGCGGGCGCGGCTTGCTCCAGCTCGACCGACAGCAGGCTTCCCACGATCGGCTGGACGCCCGACTTCGCCAGCGCGTCGCTGACCTCATACGTCCCGAAAAGGTTGTTGACGTCGGTCACCGCGACGGCGGGCATCGCGTTCTCGCGCGCCAGCTGAGCGAGCTCGGCGGGCCGAATGGCGCCTTCCAGAAGGGAGTAAGCGCTCTTCACCCGCAAATGCACGAAAGCGGTCGGTTTGCGCTCCATCGCCATCCCGATTCGAGGTCATTGCTGCCGGACCAGTATCGGGCCCGCCCCGAGCGGCGCGAGCCAGCGTCTCAGCTCATCCACAGCTAGCTGAGCGTGCTTGCCAGAAAAGCCTGCACGGCCCCCGTCAGGACGAAGGTCGACGCCACGAATAGAATTAGACCTACGCCCGCCGCCACATCCTTGAACCACATCGCCGCTCTCTCCTCTGTCGGACGCGGATGTTCTCATTATGTTCTCTCCCCTGTCAAGAACAAAAGGTGATCGATTTATCGGGTGAGAAACACGGCGGCGCCGGGATCAGGCCACGGCCCGACGGACCTGTTCGATGAACCATTGGGTGCCGGCGTCCGATCCGGTCTCGCGGCGGACGGCGTACACGGGAAGCCGGTGCTGGAGGAACGGCGCCGCGATCACCTGGAGGCCAAGCACCTTTGCCTGACGCCGGGCCAGGCGCAGCGGACAGGTCGCGATCGTGTCGCTGGCCGAGACGATCACCAGCGCCGTCAGCCAGCGCTGGACGGCCGCGACGAACGATATGTCCTCCGCGTCAGGCTCGACCTCGGTGCCCTCCTCCATGCGCGTATCGGCGAAGACATGTCCGGTCTTTCGCCAGGCGTCGAACGAGATGCGGCCCCTGACGGTCGGATGTCCGCGCCGCGCGACGACGCAATAGCGGTCTTCGAACAACAGTTCGGTCGCGAGTCCGGGCGGCACTTCGGGATAGCGGCCGATGGCAAGGTCGATCTCGCCGCGGCGCAGGGCGTCGAGCGGCGAGCGCTGGGTAAGAAATTGTACGTTAAACGACGCCAGCGGTGCGGACTTGCGAAATGTCTGAACGAGCTTGGCGCCGATCAACGCCGTGACGAACTCGGGCGCCACCAGACTGAACCGCCGCGCGCTCCGCGCCGGATCGAACCTGCCTTCCCGTTCCAGAGTTTCGCCCGCCAGGTCGATCAGCGCGTCGATGCGCGGCGCCAGCTCCAGCGCGCGCCGGGTCGCTTCCAGCCCGTGCGATTTGCGAACGAAGAGCGGATCGTCGAACAAGTCGCGCAGACGCGCGAGCGCGTGGCTGACCGCCGACTGGCTGAGACCCAGTTCGCGCGCAACCGCCGTCGTCTGGCGCCTGCGGAGCAACCCGCGGAAAACGAGCAGCAGGCCCCCGTCGAGCCTCCTGATATTATTTAGATCGATATCATTCATGAATCGAATTCAGTAATAGAATTTCGCTCGCGTGACTAGGGTCCCCCTGCGTAAGGGAGCAAGTCATGCGAAATCTTCTTCTCGGATGGGCCGTTGCGACGCTGCTCATCGTTCTCGGCGGCGTGGCGGCGAAGGCCGACGACTGGGGCAATCTCTACGGCTATGTCGACTGGGCGAGCGACTACCGCTTCTACGCCATGAGTTCGAGCAACCGGCAGCCGGTCGCGCAAGCCGGACTGCACTGGTCGATGCCGGACAACTTCTACGCCGGCATTTTCGTCACCGGCGTGCGCTTCAAGGACTACCGGAAAACAAGCTTCGAAACCGACTATTACGGCGGCCGGCACTTCATCTTCGACGGCAACGACCTGAACGTCGAGCTGCTCTACAGCGCCTTTCCGGATTCCGCGGGCCATCCGACCTACACGGCGCCCGGGACGATCTTTCGGACCTACAACTTCTTCGAAGCCTCGTCCGAACTCACCCACACATTCGGCCCCGTTTCGGTCGCGCAGAAGGTCCTCTGGTCGCCCGAGTACGGATCCCATACCGGAACGCTGCTCGGCGTGAACAGCACGCTCACCTACGCGCCCAACGACTGGCTCAAGGCAACTGCCGAGTGGGGTCACCAATGGGTCGAGAACGGCACCGACGTGTCGCACTGGGACGTCGGCGCGACGGCGACTCTGCGCCAGCAGTGGGTGTTCGACCTTCGCTACTACGGAAGCGACGTCTCCGCGGCGCACTGCTTTTTCATGAACTGGTGCAAACCTGCGCTGGTGGGGAAAATCACCTACCAGTTCATCGTACTGTGATCGCGTCAGGCCGGATGGTGCGCGCCGGCGAGCGCGCCGTCGACCAGCTTGCCCTCGTGCAGCACGAGCGAACGGTCCATGCGCGCGGCGAGCTCGACATTATGCGTTGCGACCAGAGCCGCCAGACCCTGGGATCGCACCAGTTCGACAAGGGCGTCGAAAACCCCGCCCGCCGTGCGGCCGTCGAGGTTTCCGGTCGGCTCGTCGGCGAGGAGTATCCGGGGCCGGTTCGCCAGCGCGCGGGCGATCGCCACGCGCTGTTGCTCGCCGCCCGAAAGCTGCGACGGGCGGTGCGAAAGGCGCTCGCCCAGCCCGAGATGGGAGAGAATATGCGCCGCATCGCGCTCCGCCGCCGCGCGCGGCTTTCCGGCGATGCGCTGCGGCATCACCACGTTCTCGAGAGCACTGAATTCCGGCAGCAGATGATGCGCCTGATAGACGAAGCCGATCGTGTCGCGCCGGATGCGCGTGCGCTCGGCGTCGGGCAAGCTGGAGGCGGGCACGCCGCCGACGATCACCTCGCCGCTGCTCGGCGATTCCAGAAGACCGGCCATATGGAGAAGGGATGACTTGCCGGCGCCGGACGGGCCGACCAGCGCGACGAGCTCGCCGGGCATGAGTGTGAGGCTGATGCCGCGGAACACCTCAAGCACGCCGCCTCCTTGCGGATAGGTGCGGGCCACGTCCTTGAGTTCGAGCGCTGGCGCCTCACTCATAGCGCAGCGCCTCGACCGGATCTAGCCGCGCGGCCCGCCAGGACGGATAGAGCGTCGCCAGAAGCGTCAGACCGAGCGCCATCAGAACGACGGCCGTCACCTCGCCGGCATCCATCTCGGCCGGCATGCGGCTGAGAAAGTAGATCTCCGGATTGAAAAGCGTCGTTCCCGTCAACGACGAAAGAAATTGCCGGATGCTTTCGATGTTCGCGCAGAACACTACGCCGATCAAAAGGCCGAGCGCCGTGCCGATGATGCCGATACTCGCGCCCGAGATCAGGAATATCCGCATGACCGCGCCGCGCGTCGCGCCCATGGTGCGCAGGATGGCGATGTCGCCGGATTTGTCCTTCACCAGCATGATGAGGCCCGAGATGATGTTGAACGCCGCGACGACGATGATGAGAGTCAGGATGAGGAACATGACGTTGCGCTCGATCTGGATCGCCTCGAACAGGCTCTGGCTGATCGATTGCCAGCTGCGCACGACGACATGCGGGCCTGCGGCGGCGCTGATCGGTCCGAGCGTCGCGTCGACGTCATCGGGCTTCGCAACCATGATCTCCAATCCCGTCACCGTGTCGCCCATGTTGAAATAGAGCTCGGCCTCGTCGAGCGGCATGAACACGAAGCTGGAATCGTATTCGCTCATGCCGATATCGAAGGTCCCGGCGATCGTGTAGGTCTTGATGCGCGGCGTGACGCCGAAGGGCGTGACGTTGCCGCGCGGCGCGATCAGCGTGATCGTCCCGCCCGGTCCCGTGCCGAGCTTGTGCGCGAGGCGCGCGCCGACGATCACGGCGTCCCCGCCGCGAAACCGGCTGAGTGCGCCGTCGGAGAGCGATTCCGAAACCGACTTCAGAGAGGCGAGATCGCCGGCACGGATGCCGCGCACGAGAACGCCGGGCGAGGTTCCGCCGCCGGAAGCGAGCGCCTGGCCGTCGACGATCGGCGCAACGCGCAGCACGCCGGGCACGGCCCGGATGCGCTGCGCCGCGGCGTCGAAGTCGGCGAGATATCCGCCTTCGCCCTGGACGATCACATGGCCCTGAAGTCCGAGAATCCGGCCCAGCAGCTCGTGGCGGAACCCGTTCATCACCGACATGACGATGATCAGAGTCGCAACGCCCAGGGCTATGCCGGCCAGCGAGAATCCCGCAATGACCGAGACGAAGCTCTCCGCCCGCCGCGCCCGCAGGTAGCGCATCGCGATCGCCCATTCGAAGCCGGCGAATGCGGGCGTGCCGGTGCGCCGCCGGTCGGTTCCGGCATGCGTGGGAGCCAGGGCGCCGCTGGAAACGCCGTGTGACAAGCTTTGATTCGCCATATCGGCTATGTGCCCGGGCTTCGGTTGCAAATCGGCCAATTCCTTCTTACGAAACCTGGGTTAACAGAGCAATTCGCGAGCGCTTCATGTCCCAACGCGCCCTCAGCGTGTCCCGTATGACCGGAAACCGGTCCACTTTCGCCCAATGGTACCAGGCCGTCGTGCGCGAGGCCGACATGGCCGAACCGTCGCCGGTTCGCGGCGCAATGGTGATCAAGCCCTGGGGCTACGGCGTCTGGGAGGAGATGCAGCGCGATCTTGACCGGCGCATCAAGGAGACGGGCCACGAGAACGCCTATTTCCCGCTGTTCATTCCGTTATCCTTCATCGCCAAGGAAGCCGAACACGTCGAAGGTTTCGCCAAGGAGATGGCGGTGGTGACGCACCATCGCCTCAAGAATATCGACGGCAAGCTCGTACCCGACCCGGAGGCCAAGCTCGAAGAACCCTATGTCGTCAGGCCTACCTCGGAGACGATCATCGGCGACGCATTTTCGCGCTGGATCAAGAGCCATCGCGACCTTCCGGTTCTGCTCAACCAATGGGCGAACGTCGTCCGCTGGGAGTTGCGCCCGCGTCTCTTCCTCCGCACGACGGAATTCCTCTGGCAGGAAGGGCACACGGCGCACGCCTCCGAGAAGGATGCCGTCGAAGAGACCATGCGCATGCTCGAAGTCTACCGCGTCTTCGCCGAAGAGACGCTCGCGCTGCCCGTGATCGCCGGCGAGAAACCGGAGAACGAGCGCTTCCCGGGCGCCGTCAACACCTACTCGATCGAAGCGATGATGCAGGACGGGAAGGCCCTTCAAGCGGGAACGTCGCATTTCCTCGGAACGCATTTTGCCGAAGCGCAGAACATCCGGTTCCAGAACGATTCCGGCGAGCTCTCCTACTGCCACACGACGAGCTGGGGCGTCTCGACGCGCATGGTCGGCGGCGTGATCATGACGCATGGCGACGACGATGGCCTGCGCCTGCCGCCTGCGGTCGCGCCGCGGCAGGTCGTCATCGTGCCGATGCTGCGCGACAAGCCGGAGGATGCCCAGGTCCTGGAATTCGCCAACGGCCTCGTCGCCGCGCTGCGCGGCCAGCGTGCTTTCGATGAAAGGCTGCGCGTGCTGCTCGACACGCGATCGACGAAGTCCGCCGACAAGCGCTGGAACTGGGTGCGGCGCGGAGCGCCCATCATCGTGGAGATCGGGCCACGCGATGCGGCCGGCGGTCAGGTCACGTTCATGCGTCGCGACGCGCTGCGCGACGGCGACAAGATCAGGTCCCAGGCGCTGCCCCGCGATGCGTTCGTGGCGCAGGTTCCGGGTCTGCTCGCGGAGATCCAGGCCAACCTGTTCAAGGAGGCCAAGGCGCGTCTCGACGCCAACATCCGGTCGGACATTGCGACCTTCGAAGCGCTCGCCGAATATTTCGGCGCGGCCGGCGACGACGACGATGGCGGCGAATTCAAGGGCTGGGTGCGCGCTTCATGGTGCAAGCCCAGCGGCGCAGAACTCGAGGCGATCGACGTTCGCCTCAAATCGCTCAAACTTACGTTGCGCAACGCGCCGCTCGTCCAGCCGAAAAGCTTTCGTCCCTGCCTCTTCACGGGTAAGCCCGGCGTCGAAGAAGTGCTGATTTCGCGGGCCTATTGAGCGTCACCTGCCGACCGGTTCCATGCCCGTGAAGCCGATGCGTTCAGGCATGGCGTCGATCAATGCCTTGATGTCGACGTCCGGCGGGCGGACTCGGTCGCTGCGGCGCGCCAGAGCGTCGAGGGAAACGGCGGTGTCGGCCCGCTCAGGCCTCTCAGGCGCGTCGCGCAGCGCCTGCTCCGCGTCGTACCAGCGCAGTTTGACGGATCCGTCCGTGCAGGTCGTTCGCTCATCGCCCGAAGCGCCCCAGCGCAATTCGATGCAGTCATAAGGGTCGAAGGACATCGCGAAGAGCCGGTGCATCATATCGTCGAACGTCATCGCGACGGGGCGTTTCGCCGAGTTGAGATAGCTGATCGTGCAGGCCTGCGATTCGTCCGCATAGGCTTTTGCCAGGTCGGATTTCAGGAAATTCCCGTCATAGACGATGCGGGGATCGCGATTCACCCATAGCGCGATCATGTCACGGAGGTCGCGGTAGAACTGCGCCGCGGCTGCGCGGATGCGTGCGTCGCGCGACGGCGTGGCATAGGCCTCCCAGTTGGGGTCGTCTGAACCGAAGATGTTCGCCGGGAGCCGCGCGGGATGCGGCTTGTCGGCCACGCCGTCCTTGATGTCGAGGTCGACATACTGCGCGCGATCGTTGAGGTCGTTGCACAACGTCTTCATGCTCGCGCGCAACTCATAGACCGGATTGAAATCCGTTCGCCCGCCGGACACGGCGACGCGGACATATTCGTAGAATCCGAGTTCCTCGCCCTTGTAGAAGAACCGCGCTTTCCGCACGTCTGCGTCGGGGTTGGCCTCGGTGCCCGCATATTGGACGAGGGAGAAATCGGGGATCTGGTCGTCGCGCGCGTAGACGAGATGCCCGCCGACCAGGTCGCCCGCGTCCCGGTGCGCGCCTACGAGGCGCACCGGCCGCCAATTCTTCAGGCCGCCGCCGAGTTGTGCCGGGCTCTGTCCGAACTGGGCGCCGTAAACGCTGCGCGTGATGGTGAAGTCGGGATGTGCGTCCATGTAGAAGATGCGTCCGACTTCGTCGACCTTCCAGACGATGCCGACATGGCCGTTTACGTCATAGATGACGGTTCCCGGCCTGATCGATCCGGGCCGCAGGGCGGGCGCATAAAAATCCGACGGCAGACCGGACCGCTGCGCGGCGTTCGTCCGATAGGTCGCGGAGTAGACGCTCCCGAGCATCTCCCGAAGCGCCGCGGGCCCATCGATTCCAGGTCCCCTGTCGATGAGCGACCGCCGCGAAAGGACCCGGTTTGACGTGCGCGCGTAACGCAGGTCGCCGGCCTCGCCGCCGACACGTTCGACGTAGCCGAAGGGCAAACCGTTCTTCCAGGCGTAGTAGCCGCGCAGGAGGTACGGCCATTTGGCGCAATCCACATCGATGTCGACGAAGCGGCCGTCGGAGGCGCGAAAGGGATTGTCTTCGTCGCGCAAGCAGCTTTCGGAGGAACTGCAATCGCTGGCACCGATGGCGGCCACGAAGCGCCCGAAGCCGGCTTCGTCCGACTTCGTCCAATGATCGCTCAGAATGCGCCACGCGGCCTGCGCGTTGGCCGTGCACAGGCAGACAACCAATGCAGCGAGAAGGAGCTTTCGCATCGTCCGGCGGGATTGCGCCCCCGCAGACGCTCCGGCCGGTTTGACGCCCTGTCAATCTGGACGACATTTTCTTACGTTAGAAACGAAAGATCGCGTGCTTCGTCGCGGTTTTGCGGCCCTTTAGTCAATGCGGGCCGATCGAAACAATATTGCGACAATTGACTTCGACTTGGCCAGAAATTGCGTGACAGAGGCCGTGAACTACAGTATCAACCACGCCGAACATCAGGCGCCCTAAGAGCGGCCAAGTTCAGGGAGAATGCCGCGTCGAGCGGAAAGAGAGGCCGGGAAACCGGCCTTTCGCTTTTTCGGCGGTATCAGAGATCGAATACCTTGAACGCGATCAGCGCGTAAAAGCCGACCCAGAGAACCATCGCGATGCCGGTGGCAATCAGCGCCTTGCGGCCGAGCATGGGCGACAGGGGCGCGCCGGATTCCGGGTCCCGCTCCGCGCCGAGGCCGACCGGCAGCAGACAGAACAAGGCCAGGAACCACAGGATCGCGAACGTCCCGAACAGGACGACGTTGTGAACGAGGCTGACGATCACGCCTGTTCCAGTTCGACGAGCGTTCCGACGAAATCCTTGGGATGAAGAAAGATCACGGGCTTGCC
>Ga0187777_10003397_pt1 | contig 10159 bp, 10 predicted proteins | sample 1015_Q2_SP5_10_M_FD_132416 | JGI IMG/M metagenome (GOLD analysis project Ga0187777, IMG submission 132416) | Tropical peat soil microbial communities from peatlands in Department of Meta, Colombia - 1015_Q2_SP5_10_MG | ecosystem: Environmental > Terrestrial > Soil > Wetlands > Peat | place...
ACTTCTCTTCGCCCCAGATGAAAGGCGTCCTCGCCGTCAGCGGCGTCATCGGGACGTGGGCGGGCCCGCGCTCGGCCGGCACCGCGTACGTCATGGCGCACCACAAGATCGGCGATGTGGGCGACGGCCAGCTCGGCTCGTGGGGCTTCCCCGAAGGCGGCATGGGTGGCGTCAGCCGCGCGTTGCGCGACGCTGCGATCGCGAACGGCGCGGTCGTGCGCACCGAAGCGCCGGTCGCGCGGATCGACGTGCGCGACGGGCGCGTGCGCGGCGTCACGCTTGCGTCGGGTGAGGAGCTTCGAGCCGATGTCGTGGTCGCCGCGACGCACCCGCAGATCACGTTCTGCGAGCACATCGAGCGCGCGCAGCTGCCGAGCGAGTTCGCCGACCGCATGGAGCGCTGGAAGACGCGCAGTGGCACCGTGAAGGTGAACGTCGCGGTCGACCGCCTGCCGGAGTTCACGGCTCGTCCCGGCTTCGACCCGGAAGTGCACGGCGGCACCATCGTGTTGGCGGATTCGCTCGACGACATCGAAGGCGCGTTCCAGGACGCGGTCGCGGGCCGCGCCGCCGCGCTCCCCTTCGCCGACATCTGCATCCCGAGCGTGTTCGATCGCACGCTCGCACCCGAAGGCCACCACATCGTGTCGATGTTCACGCAGTGGGTGCCGCACACCTACGCGGGCGCACCGGATCGCGACGAGCTCGACGCCTACGCCGATCGCGTGATCGGTCGCGTGGACGCGGTCGCGCCGGGTTTCGCGAGCTCGATCATCCACCGGCAGGTCATCGGGCCGTACGAGATGGAGCACGAGTACGGGCTGCTCGGCGGGAACATCTTCCACGGTGAGCTGTCGCCCGACCAGATGTTCCACATGCGGCCCGCGCCCGGCTACGCCGACTTCCGCACGCCGATCGCCGGCCTCTACCAAGCGAGCAGCGCGACGCACGGCGGCGGCGGCGTGACCGGGATCCCCGGCCTCGAGGCCACCCGTCAGATCATGCGCGATAGACGGAAACCGCGTAGGCGCTCGCGCTCGTGAACGGCTGTTTGCCGAACGAGGCGTAGCGCGCTTCGAGCGAGAGACCCGCGAGCTTCGCCATGAGATCGAGCTCGGGAGGGAAGGCGTAGCGCAGCTTCGCGTGCGACAGCCGGATGCCCTCCTCGGTGATGCGCACCTGGGTGGTGTCGAGCCGTTGCTGCATCGAGTCGTAGATCGTGGCGTCGAGTCGCACGAGATCGACGCTCGCCTCGTGCACCGACACCACCTCACCCTTCTCGATCCGCGAGGTATCGGGTACGAATGCGTGGAGCAGGAAGCACCCGCCCGGCGCGAGGTGCGCGGCAACGTTGCGAAGGCACCGCAGCTGCGCGTCCTGCGTCGTCAGCATGAAGAACGTGTTGAACACGACGAAGATCAGCGCGAACGCGCCGTCCGCCGGCACGTCGGCCATGTCGCCGATGGTCACGGGTATCGCGTCGCCGCCCGGTTTCGTGCGCATCTGGGCGACGATCGCCGGCGAGCTGTCGATTCCGTGCACTTCCACGCCTTTCGCGGCCAGCGGCAGCGCGATCCGGCCGGTGCCGATGCCGAGCTCGAGCGCGCGCCCACCGGAGGCGAGCTCGGCCAACAGCGCCGCTTCGGGCTCCGGATCGGCGTGCCGGTACCACTCGTCGTAGACGTCGGCGATCTGTTCGCCGTAGGTTTCGGGTGTGTACTCGGCCATCACGTCATCGTAGGGAACGAACATGCTCATCGATGCGGCATTGACGACCACTGATCTGCACGCCGTTCCCGAAGCGGCGGCGGCCATCGAAGCCGCGGGGTACGACGGCATCCTGTCGTTCGAAGGTGGACACGACGGCATGTTCCCGTTGTTGCTCGCGGCCGAGCACACCGAACGGGTACAGCTGACGACGGCCGTGGTCATCGCGTTCGCGCGCAATCCGATGACGCTCGCGCAGTCCGCCTACGACCTGAATCTCATGGCGCGCGGGCGGTTCAACCTCGGGCTCGGCACGCAGATCAAGCCGCACATCGAGAAGCGCTTCTCGATGCAATGGTCGAAGCCGGTCGACCGCATGCGCGAGCTGGTGCTCGCGATCCGAGCGATCTGGGCGTGCTGGCACGAAGGGACGAAGCTCGACTTCCGCGGTGAGTTCTATACGCACACGTTGATGACGCCGTTCTTCAGCCCCGGCCCGTCCCCGTACGGTGTGCCGCGGATCTTCCTCGGCGGTGTCGGCCCGCGCATGACCGAGGTGGCCGGCGAGGTCGCCGACGGGTTCATGATCCACCCGTTCTCGACCGAGAAGTTCATGCGCGAGACCACGGTGCCCGCGCTCGAACGGGGCTTGAAGGCCTCGGGCCGGGATCGGTCGCAGCTCGAGATCGCGTTCCCCGCGATGGTCATCGTCGCCGAGAACGACGAGGAGCTGGCGCGCGGTCGTGACGCGATCCGGCCTCGACTCGCGTTCTACGGGTCGACGCCCGCGTACAAGGTCGTGCTCGAAGCGCACGGCTGGGGCGATCTGCAGCCGGAGTTGAACCGCTTGTCGAAGGCGGGCGACTGGGCGACGATGGCGTCGTTGATCACCGACGAGATCGTCGACACGTTCGCGACGTCGGGAACACCGGAGCAGATCGGGCCACGCGTACGTGAACGGTACGGCGACATCGTGCAGCGCGTCTCGTTCGACACGTCCGCGCGCCAGTCGCCCGACCGCGTCGCCCGCATGCTGGAGGGATTGCGATGAAGACGGAGCTCCTGGTCGACGAGCGCGGGTCGGCGATGCGAGCGACGTGGCACGACGACGAGCGCGTGCTCGTGCTCTCGTACTGGCACGACGGTGCATGCGTCGGATCAGTGCACCTGCCGCCCGATGAGGTCACGCGGCTCGGTCGCTACCTGTTCACGGCACTCGCATCAAGCAGCCGAGAGCTGTAGCGCGATCGCGAGACGCGCGATCACGTCGCCGGGCGTTTGCGTCACGTCTTCCCAGGTGACGTGCACGACGCGCCATCCGGCTCGCTCGATCGCGGCGATGCGACGGCGGTCGTGCTTCCAGGACAGCCGGTCGCCGTGCCAGGCGAAGCCGTCGCATTCGCAGACGAGCGCGTGTTCGGGCCACGCGAAGTCGACCCGGTAGCCACCGATCGGAAACTGCACGACCGCTCGTGGCAGCGAGGTGGCGCGGAGAACTCGGGCGAGCTTCACCTCGAGTCGCGACTCGCGCGGGCGCTTGTCCGCCTCCGCAAGGATCCGACGAATGGTCGCCGAGCCGGCGCGCCCCTGGCCGATTCGCTGCGCAAGGACGCGTACCGATGTGAGCCCGAGTCGGCGCGCCCTTTCGAATGCGGTCTCCCATGCCTCGTCACCGACGAATGGCCCACAGTCGACGAGGGTGCGCGTTGCGGCCGTGCATGGGATGTCGTCAACGAACACGCGATCGGTGCGCGCCAACGGCGCGCGGTGCACCGCGACGTCGGGCGCGCTCAAACTGCTGCATCGAGGAATCGTGACGTCGATCCAGGTCGGTCGGGGAAGCTCCAAACGGAGCAGACGCCCGGCCACGAGGTGAGACGCGGCCGCACCGTCACCAGCCCAGAGCGTCACTGCCATGACGCGCTGGCGAGCCGTTATCGGTGCGCCGGCGAGCCGATAGACGCTCGGAAAGACGCGGATCCACCGCCCGCTCTTGAGCCTGCGATCGATCGCCGACGGCGACATCTCGGCCATCGCTTGCGCGCGCGTGATGAGGCCGTATTGCCGTTCGGCCAGGTCTGCCTCGAACATTGCTCCATTACCCCCGGAAACCGGTGCTTTTCGAGCACACTTCGGGGGAGGAGCGGGGGAAACGATGCCGAAGGTATCGCTAGGAGAGTCGCTCGTCCAAGAGCTTGTTCAACACCTGCGCGTTGCCTTTGCCCTGGAGCGACTTCATCAGCTCGCCCATCGCAAAGCCGCGCTTCTTCTTCTGCGCCTTGTCGTCGGCGGCGCGGTACTCGTCGACGAAGCCGGCGTTCGCGGCGAAGAACGCATCGACCGCGGCGGCCAGCGCGGACTCGTCGCTCACCTGCGCGAGCCCCTTCGCCTCCACGATGTCGCGCGGCCACTTCTCCTCGCGCAACGACTCGTCGAGCACGTCCTTCGCCTGGTTGCGGGAGATCGTTCCCGCGGCGACGAGATCGACCAGCTCGGCGAGCATCTCGGCGCTCAATACCGCAGGCGACAAACCCGTCTCGTTGAGGTATGCCAACACGTCCTGGCGCACCCAGTTCGCGATGTCCTTCGCCGTTCCCGTCTTCAGCGCAGCCACCGCGCGCTCGGCATACGTAACGAGTCCCGGGACCGCGACGATGACGCGCGCGTCCTCCTCCCGGATGCCCCAGTCGCGCACGAGCCGCGCCCGCTGTTCCGACGGCAGTTCCGGCATCGACGCCCGCACCTGCGCACGCATCTCCTCCGTCGGCGCGACCGGCACGAGATCCGGTTCGGGGAAGTACCGGTAGTCGTGCGCCTCTTCCTTCGATCGCCCCGAGATCGTGCGGCCGCCCGCTTCGTCCCAGTGCCGCGTCTCCTGCACCACGGACTCGCCGCCCTTGACGAGCCCCCGCTGCCGCTCTGCTTCGTAGTCGATCGCGTGCACCAGTGAACGCAGCGAGTTGAGGTTCTTGATCTCGGCGCGCGTCCCGAGCTCGTTCGATCCCGACGGGCGCACCGACACGTTGGCGTCGACGCGCATCGAGCCCTCTTCCATCTTCACGTCGCTCACACCGATCGCGAGCAGCGCGGCACGCAGCTCCTCGACATAGCGCTTCGCCTGATCGGCGGAGCGGATGTCGGGCTCGCTCACGATCTCGAGCAGCGGCACGCCCGCCCGGTTGTAGTCGACGAGCGAGAAGTCGGCGTCGTGGATGCGCCCCGTCGCGCCGCCCATGTGTGACGACTTGCCGGTGTCCTCTTCCAGATGCGCGCGCGTCACCCCGATGCGCGCACCGTCGACGTCGAGCCAGCCGTCGCACGTGATCGGCAGGTCGTACTGCGACGTCTGATAGTTCTTCGGCATATCGGGATAGAAGTAATTCTTGCGCGAGAACACCGACTCGGCGGGCACGTGCAAGTGCAGCGCCTCGGCGACGCGCAGCGCGTACTCGACGGCCTTCTCGTTGAGCACCGGAAGCGATCCCGGAAGCCCGAGGCACACCGGGCAGATGTTCGTGTTCGGCTCCTCGCCGAACTCGTTGGGGCAGCCGCAGAACATCTTGCTCGCGGTCGCGAGCTCGGCGTGCACCTCGAGGCCGATCACCGTCTCGTACGCAGTCACGGGGACGCCTCCTCGATCGCGCGCGCGACCCGGAACATCACCGGTTCACCCAATGCGGGTGCGATCACCTGCACACCGATCGGCAACCCGGCCGCGTCCGTCCCGAACGGCACCGACATGCCCGGATGGCCCGTGAGGTTCACCGGCACGGTGCACACGTCGCACAGGTACATCGCGAGCGGGTCGGCCGTCTTGGCGCCGATCTCGAACGCGACCGTCGGCGACGTGGGCGCCAGCAGCACGTCGAACTGCTCGTACGCGCGCTCGAAATCGCGGATGATCAACGTGCGGACGCGCTGCGCCTGGCCGTAGTACGCGTCGTAGTAGCCCGCCGACAGCGCGTACGTGCCGAGCATGATGCGCCGCTTCACCTCGCGCCCGAACCCGGCGTCGCGCGTCGCCGCGTTCATGCGCGACACGTCTTCGCCGTCGACGCGCAAGCCGTAACGTACGCCGTCGTAGCGCGCGAGGTTCGACGACGCCTCGGCCGGCGCGATCAAGTAGTACGCGGCGATGCCGTACTGCGTCGACGGCAACGACACCGTGTCGACCTTGGCGCCCGCCGCGCCCAACGCGTCGGCCGCGGCCCGAACCGCGTCGCGCACCGCGGGCTCCAAGCCCTCGCTCCCGATCATCTCCTGGATGAGGCCCACGCGCAGGCCGTTCACATCGGCGCCAGAACCGAGCGACGCACGCGAGCCCGCGATCGACGTCGAGTCACACGGGTCGTGGCCCCAGATCGTCTCGAGCAAGAGCGCGGCATCGTCGACGTTGGCAGCGAAGGGGCCGATCTGATCGAGCGACGACGCGAACGCGATGAGGCCGTAGCGCGACACCGCGCCATACGTCGGCTTCGCGCCGACGACACCGCACAACGCCGCGGGCTGGCGGATCGAGCCGCCGGTGTCGGAGCCGAGCGCGAGCGGCGCGAAGCCCGCGGCGACTGCGGCCGCCGATCCGCCCGAAGAACCGCCCGGCACGAGCGCCAAGTCGTGCGGATTGCGCGTCGGGCCGAACGCGGAGTTCTCCGTCGAGCTGCCCATCGCGAACTCGTCGAGGTTCGTCTTGCCGACGACGACCGCGCCCGCCGCCCGCAGCCGTTCGACGACGGTCGCGTCGTAAGGAGGGCGCCAGCCTTCGAGGATGCGCGACGAGCACGTCGTGGCAATGCCGCGCGTGCACATGTTGTCCTTCAGCGCGACGGGCACACCGGCCAGCGGACCCACGTTCTCACCCCGGTCGACCGCGTCGGCCGCCGCGCGCGCCGCATCGGCCAACACGAGATTGAACGCGTGCACGTCGGCCTCACGCGCGTCGACTCGTGCCAGATGCTCCTCGAGCACGTCGCGGGCCTTCCGCCGCCCGGCCCGAACGTCGGCTGCAATCTCGCGCGCGCTCACGGCGCCTCGCCCAGGATGCGCGGGACGCGGAACTTGTCGTCCTCGGCCGCGGGCGCCGCGGCCAACACTTCGTCGCGCGGCACACCCGCGCGCGCCACGTCGGGGCGGAACACGTTCACGAGCGGAAGCGGGTGCGCGGTCGGCGTCACGTCGTGCGTGTCGAGCGCCGAGACCTCGGCCGCGTAATCGAGGATCGCACCCAGCTCGCCGGTCAGCGCCGCGAGCTCGTCGTCGGAGAGCGCGAGCCGCGCCAGCTTGGCGACGTGCTCGACCTCGGCACGGGTGATGCGATCGGCCACGCGTAGAAGCTATCGGTACGGGTCGAGGGAGCTGAGCGGTAATTGCCACCACTCGCCGGGCGCGGGCGTCCAGTCCGGGTCGGGATAGATGCAGTTGACCGGGCACGCGGGGAGGCACTTGTCGCAACCGCTGCAGAGCTCGGGAATGATCACGACGTCGGCGCCGTGGTTGAAGATCGCACCGAACTGCGGCGGGCAGTGGCGCAGGCAGGCGTCGCAGTTGATGCACTCCGCCATCTCGATGCGCAGCGGCGGGTTCTTCCACTTCGGGTTGCGCTCGTGCTCGGCGATGCGCTCCTGCCTGGAAACCGCGGCCACGGGTGCAGGCTAGACGGCACGTTCCGCGGCTCGACCGCCTCCGAGGGCGTCCCCTACGATGCGCGAGCAGACATCATCAGGAGTCATTTCAGGAGGGCAAGTCGTGGGCGACAAGTACCCGTTCCTTTCCGACCCGTGGTTCGACGCGGCCGACCAGCTCATCAAGGAGCACGCGCCGGAAGCACCGCCCTCGACGAACCTGGTCATGAACCTCGAAGTGGCCGACGGCGACAAGACCGTCACGTTCCACATGGGCTCGAAGGACGGCACAACACTCTTCGGCAAGGGTCCGGCCGACGGCGCCGACCTCACGTTGTCGACCGACATCGACACCGCGCGCGAAGTGTTCATCGCCGGGAATCAGCAGGCCGGCATGCAAGCGTTCATGTCGGGCAAGGTGCGCGTCCAGGGCGACATGACAAAGCTCATGATGGCCCAAGCCGGCGGTGGCGGCGGCACGAGTCCCGCGCTCACCGAAGCCCTCCAGGGCATCACCGAGTAACGCGCGTCTTTACGGGTCGACTCCGCGCTCCGCTCCCCTCCGGTCGCTGCGCTGTCGTCTCCCGTCTTTACGGGTCGACTCCGCGCTCCGCTCCCCTCCGGTCGCTGCGCTGTCGTCTCCCGGTCTTTCAGCTTGCGAGCACGTCGCCGCGCGCGCTGAGGTCGATCATCGGTCGCAGTAGCTCGCCCGGGTCGAATTCCCACAAGCGGGCGAACCACGCGACGTCCTCGCCGCGCAATCGCAAAGGTGGGCCCGGCTTCAACGGACGTCCGTATCCGTTGCCCGGACGCTCGACCGGAGGTCGGCGTGTGGCTCCGTGCGGTGGTCGACGTATCATCTCGACCACCCTGCGTGTTGCCTTCTCGTCATGACAAAACCCCAACTCAAGCCGCCCGGCTGGGGAGAGTCGCCCCGGTCCCTGATCCTGCCCTCCGAGCTGCGCGCGGAGCGTGCGGATCACGAAGGAACATACGACAGGCGAAGTACACCTGCAAGAACCGTCAGTGTGAACATTGCCGCATTTGGCGCGTGCTTGCACAACGTTCGCGGCATTCGGTGCGTATGTCGTAGGCCGCGCGACTCAGGGTCGCACGACCTATGTCGTTGTCGACGACAGCGTCACGACTTGGTCGGAACGAGCTTCGCCGCTTCGACTTCGAGCTCCTTGACCGTCCAGCGATCGGCTTTGTCGATCACCTCGGCGGCTTTCCACGACTGCGCGCGCTGCACCTTGCCGCCCTGGACCATGAAGCACTCGCCCGTTATCGGACACTCTGCAGTCGCGAGGTACGCGACGAACGGCGACACGTTCGCCGGATCCCACACGTCGAAGCCCTCTTCGGGCGCCTTCACGGCGTCGCCGAGGCCGGGCGTCGCCAAGGTGAGCCGCGTGCGGGCGCCGGGCGCGATGGCATTCGAGCGCACGCCGTAGCGGACGAGCTCCTTCGCGCAGACCTGCGAGAAGGTCGCGATCCCGCTCTTGGCCGCGTCGTAGTTCGCCTGCCCGGGGTTCGCGAACAGGCCCGAGGTCGACGTCGTGTGGATGATCGACGCCTTCACCTCTTTTCCGGCCTTGGTCTGTTCGCGCCAGTAGACGGCCGCGTGGTGCGTGGGCGCGAAGTGGCCCTTCAGATGCACGGCGATCACCGCGTCCCACTCGGCCTCGGTCATGTTGATGATCACGCGGTCCCGCAGGATGCCGGCGTTGTTCACGAGCACGTCGAGCCCGCCGTACGTGTCGATCGCTTGCTGGACGAGCCGCTGCGCGCCTTCCCAGTCGGCAACGTTGTCGCCGTTGACGACGGCCTCGCCGCCCATAGCCTTGATGTCGGCAACCGTCTCCATCGCGGCACTGGGATCGCCGCCCTCGCCGTGCATGTCGCCGCCGAGGTCGTTGACGACGACCTTGGCGCCTTCGCTCGCGAAGAGCAGTGCGTGCTCGCGTCCGAGCCCGCGGCCCGCGCCCGTGATGATCGCGATCCGTCCGTCGAGTGCCCCCATGACCGGCTCCGTTCCCTTGTGCCCCTGCGGCTTGTACCCGTACCCGTGCGGCGGGCCGCATCGTAGGGCGTTAGAACGAAACCGTCACCGTGGAGCCCTTGGCCGCCTTGGTGTGCGCGGACGGCGACTGGCTGACGCTGCGCGAGGTCGACGTGAAGCTCCCGGTCGTCGTGATCCGGAAGCCGGCTTGGGTGAGCGTGCTCGTCGCCTCGTCGAGCGTGAGGTTCACCACGTTCGGCACCGGGAGCATCTCCGGCCCCTTGGACACCGTCAGGACGATCGTCGATCCGTAGGGCGCGGGCTGTGACGACCCCGGTTGCATCGCGCTCACCTTGCCGGCCGGAATCGTCGAGTCGAACGCGTCCGGCCCGCGCTGCACCGTGAAGTGCTGCGCTTCGAGGGCGGTCTTGGCGTCGGCATAGCTCATGTTCGTGACATCGGTCGGCACGACGGGCGCGCGGCCTTTGCTGACCTCGATGAACACGACCGTGTCCGGCGGCTGCATCGTCCCGGGCGACGGCGCGATCGCGAGCACCGTGTTCGCAGGCGCGTCGTTGTAGATCGCCTTCGGCGTCGCGCCGTAACGCAGACCCGCGCTGTTGAGCTCGGCGGTCGCGGCGGCGAGTGGCTTCTGCAGGACGTTCGGGACGAGCACCTTCGACGGACCGGCCGAGATCGAGAGCGTGACGCGATGGTTGCTCGTGAACGTGCCCGACCGCGGCGACTGGTCGACGACGTTGCCGGCCGGATCGGGCGCGTTGCGGGCGGGAAGCACGTCGAGCTGAATCCCGGCGCGCGCGGCCGCGGCCCG
>Ga0187777_10003400_pt1 | contig 10155 bp, 11 predicted proteins | sample 1015_Q2_SP5_10_M_FD_132416 | JGI IMG/M metagenome (GOLD analysis project Ga0187777, IMG submission 132416) | Tropical peat soil microbial communities from peatlands in Department of Meta, Colombia - 1015_Q2_SP5_10_MG | ecosystem: Environmental > Terrestrial > Soil > Wetlands > Peat | place...
AATCGAATGTCTTACGGGCCGCTGCGGCGACGTTCCGGCGCGGTCCGAGTTCGAATGGGCGGCATTCTCATGTGTTGGCCGGCCTGCCCCAATCGCCAGTGGTCAGATGCTCGTGCGCCAGACGCCAGCCGTCGCGTTCCTTTCGGAAAACTCGGGTGCCGCGTCCGCTCGCGCCGACCTTGTTTCCGCCTGCTACGCCCGACCACGCGAAATTGTAGATGACCGCAGCAGCAGTATCGGCTTCTTCGACCCATAACGAATCGAGCGTCGAATAATTGTAGCCGCTGATGAGTTTCCAATTTGCGGTCATGTTGGCGGCAAACGCTTCTTTGCCCCATAGCGCCGTACCGTTGCTGTAAAAGAATGTGACGTCGTCGGTCAGCAGCGCCAGAGCGGCGTCGATATCGCGCCGGAGCAACGCATCGACAAAAGCCGCCATGCAGGCCCTCGGCGAGGAAGCCTCCTTTTGCGCGCCCGATATTGCAGACATGACGACTATCTCCTTCTGTAATGTAGTCCGAGAGTACCGCCACGCCCAACAGGAGCCAAAGGACCTGCCGATGCGATCGGTACGGCCGCAGAAAGCGAACGCATAAGATCGACCGCGACGAGGCGGGCGCGACGGTCTAGACTGAATCCGGAGGACGCGATGACCCACCACGTGGCGCATCACTTCGGTGCATTTCTGGCCGTCGGCATCGGCACCTTCACGGCCATCGCGATGGCTATGTGGGTGGTGGTGAACGCCGACAAAGAGCCCGACGACTCCGAAAGCCGGACACACACGAAAATTCCCGGCGGCGCTATCGGCAGAGCACTCGCTCGCACGCGCCGATCGGCGCGTCGGGCCGGACGAGGTCCGGACAGCGCTGCGTAAGCAGGCCGCCCCAAGCTTGACGCGGCGCGGCTCACCACACAGGTTGCGCCGTCGGGGCCCCGTGGCGGAACTGGTAGACGCACCGGACTTAAAATCCGTAGTTCCGAAAGGGACGTGACCGTTCGACTCGGTCCGGGGCCACCAGCCGCGATGTGTTGCCCTCGTGCGCCGGATGCGCCTGATTTTGCATCACAAATAAAACCAGCCGGGGCGTTTCTGGCTAGTGTCGCCGCATGCAAGGACGTTCCTTCCACCCATGAGCGACGAAGGGCCGGACCGTCGGCGAAACATTTTCGACGCCGCCGTTTACCGGCCCCGTCTCCTGATCGGACGGGGCGACGCCCGCCCGCGACTCTACTGCGCCGTCTCGCTGCGCAGGCGCGCCTGCGTCGCCTCCAGGTCGCCCAAGCCGCTTGCGCGATCCTTGCTCTCGCGCGGCCTGATCACGTCCAGCGGATCGCGCAAATCGTCGACATAGCCCAATGAATAGGCGCCGCGGCGATAACCGATCAGCTTGAGCAGATCGACGGGCAAGGTACGCGCCACGTCGGGCGGCACCGAGAGATACTGATTCTCCTCCTGCCGGAGCCAGGAAAGATTGTAGGTGATGTTGATGCCGACGCGCGTCCCGGACGAGCGGTTTGCGCCGCCGGCGTGGTAGACGCTGCCATTGTAGACGAGCACCGAGCCCTTCGTCATTTCCGCCGGGATCGTGTCCTTCTCCTCGAACCGCAGCTTGTCCTCGAAATGGTTGCTCCCGGGGATGACGCGCGTCGCGCCGTTCTCTTCGGTGAAGTCCGTCATGGCCCAGATCGTGTTGCACTGGACCTCGTAGTCCTTGGGGAAGGTGAAGAAGTCGAACGCCCATTGGTCGCGATGGATCTGCTGCGCCGGCTCGCCGGGACCGATGGCGATCACCTGGGTCAGGTGGAGCTGAAAACTGGTGGCGTGCTCGAGCAGCTTGGCCGCCGCGCCGAGGATGAGCGGATGCATCACCAGCGCACGGCATTTGGGCGAGCGTGCGACGAGGCCGCCCGTGCGTTTGGTGCGTCTTCCGGAAAACGCATCGGGACCGAAAGGCGTCGCCTCCATGAAGGGCCGGAGCTCGGCGGCGATCCCGTCCATCTCCTCGCGCGTCAGCACGGAATCGACGATCACCGCGCCGTCGCGCTTGACGATGGCGGCGACCTCCTCGGGCGTTGCGGAAGCGGGCAGATGTTGCAGCGGCATGGGCGCGGTTTCCGGAAGCATCCGGCAGCAGCCTGACGCAGGCCGCAGTCCGGGCGCAAGGGCGTTTGGCGGGAACGCGGCCCGGCCCTACGATGCGCCTGCTCAATTTGAGGTGCGCGCCATGGCCGAAGCCCTGATCCTGATCGACAATCCCGCGCCGTTCGTGCGCCGGCTGACCCTGAACCGCCCGGAAAAGCGCAATGCGCTGTCCAACGCGCTGCGCGGCGAGCTGTTCGCGGCGCTGGAGGCTGGCGATCGCGATCCGGACGTGCGCGTGACGATACTGCGCGGCGCCGGGCCCTGCTTCAGCGCCGGATACGACCTGTCGCGCGACGGCGGACGCCAGCCGATTCCGTTCCACACCGCGGCGGGTGCCGGACAGTGGGCGCGCCATGTCGTGGAGGGTTGCTTCCGGATCTGGGACCTGGCGAAGCCGGTGATCGCCCAGGTCCATGGCTGGTGCCTTGCCGGCGGCTCCGAGCTCGCGACCGCCTGCGATCTCGTCTACGTCGCCGAGGATGCGCAGATCGGCTATCCCCCCGTGCGCATGATGAGTCCGCCGGACAACCAGTTTCACGCCTGGCTCTGCGGTTTGCGTCCCGCCATGGAGATGATGCTGACGGGCGATGCGATGAGCGGTGTCGAGGCGGTGCGGGTCGGTTTCGCCAATCGCGCCTTTGCGGCCGACAAGCTGGAAGCGGAAACGCTGGCGGTGGCGGAACGCATCGCCAAGATCCCGACGGACGTCCAGCAGATGAACAAACGCTCGGTCCACCGCGCCATGGAGATCATGGGCCTGCGCGCCGCGATCCGCGCCGGAACCGAGATCCAGGCGCTGGCCCTGACCACCGAAAGCTCGCGCGAAACTTTCGCCAAGTTCCGCGAAGGCGTCACCAAGGGACTCGATGCACGGGACGCATCCTTCAAGGATTACCGGACCAGGGAGTGATCCTTTGAAAACAGCGATCCTTTGAAAACAAAGAAGGGCCGCCCTTCTCGAGGACGGCCCTTCCATTGTCTTACTGCGGTCCGTTCAGGGCCGCTCAGGCGTCGCGATTAAGCGGCGTTGTCCTCAAAAAGGCTGAGGATCCAGGTCGCGGCTTTCGACGTCCGCAGGTAATGACAATGAGACACTGGATCACCTCCTTTCAAAAATGGGTTGCAGGCGAGCTATAGCCGAATTCGCCCGGACGCGTAAGTGGCACGAAGGCAACATTCCGCGGATTAACGGGCGGACGCGCGCCGCTAGCGGAATTTCGCCGCCACATTGGCCCCGGCGGCAAGCATGGCGTCGTCGGACGTGACCGTCGCCAGGTCGAAGCCGCGTGCGAACATCGCCTTCGCATCGTCGGCGTTGCGGCAATAGATGCCAGTGCGCACGCCGGCTTTTTTGGCCGCCGCGACGATCGTGTCGATCGCCTGCAGCAGGACGGTATCGGCGAGTCCCGCCCGGATGTCGCGCCCCAGCGAGAGCGCAAGATCGGTCGGTCCGACATAGATCATGTCAAGGCTCTTCACCGCGGCGATTTCGGCGACGTTCCTGAGTCCGAGCGCGGATTCGACCTGCACGATCGCCAGCAAGGTCTCGTTCGCCTTCGCGATGTAGTCGGAACCGCCATAGAGCACGGCGCGCTTGGGGCCGACGCTGCGATAGCCGAGCGGTGCATAGCGCGCCGCGCCGACGAATTTTTCGCACTGCTCTCGGGTGTCGACGTTGGGGCAGATGACGCCGTAGGCGCCGGCATCGTAGGCGCGCATGACGTCGCCGGGTTCGTTCCACGGCACGCGGACGAGCGGAACGGTCTGCGTCGTCGAGATCGCGGTCAGCATCGCAACCATCGAAGCGAAATCGATATGGCCGTGCTGCATGTCGACGGTCACGCTGTCCCATCCGTGATGCGCGACGATCTCGGCCGAAAGGATGCACGGCAGCCCCAGCCAGCAATTCGTCGCAGGCTTTCCCTTCGCCCAGATTTCGTGCAGTCGATTCGCCCGCATGCTTCGCCCTCTAACCGTGACCTTTGTGACGGTATCGCGACTCTATACCATCGCCGCCGCGTTTGCGACGCGCGCCGCCCCGGCTAAACTCGATTCGTGGAAAAGCTGTCGACTCAATGCATCATCGCAGGCGGAGGCCCGGCCGGTCTCGTTTGCGGCTATCTGCTGGCGCGTGCCGGCGTCGACGTGATCGTGCTGGAGAAGCACAAGGACTTCCTGCGCGACTTTCGCGGCGACACGATTCATCCCTCGACGCTGCAGCTATTCGACGAGCTGGGCCTGCTTCACGGCCTGCTGTCGCGACAGCACGACGAGGTGGAGACGGTCACGGCCGAAATAGGCCCGGACCGGTTCACCGTCGGCGATTTCACCCATCTGCCGACGCGCTGCAAATACATGGTGCTGATGCCGCAATGGGATTTTCTCGATTTCCTCGCGCGCGAGGCCCAGAAACTCTCCAACTTCCATCTCTTCATGGAGGCGGAAGTGACGCAGCTCCTCGCCCGCGGCAGGCGCATCATGGGAGTGCGCGTCCGCGCACCAGAGGGCGAAGGGGACATCACCGCCAACCTGGTCATCGGCGCGGACGGCCGCCATTCGACCGTGCGCGCGAACGCGGCCCTGCCGGTCAAGAATATCGGCGCGCCCTTCGACGTCCTGTGGATGCGCCTCCCTTTTCAGGCCGGCGATCCGCGCGAGCCCGTCGCGCGGGCGGTCGCCGGAAATTTCTTCATCATGCTCAACCGTCGCGACTACTGGCAGTGCGCGATGATCATTCCCAAGGGCGGATTCGCGGCGCTGAAGGCGGAAGGATTGTCCGGCTTTCGCGCGCGCCTGCGGAGCTGTGCGGGTTTCGCGCGCGACCGCGTCGATGCGATCGAGAGCTTCGACCAGGTCAGCCTTCTGACCGTCACCATCGACAGGTTGAAGCGCTGGTCGCGGCCCGGACTTCTGTGCATCGGCGATGCGGCCCATGCCATGTCGCCGGTCGGCGGCGTCGGCATCAATCTCGCCATACAGGACGCAGTGGCGGCGGCGAACATACTGGGCCCGATCCTGCGCAGGCGTCGCGCCACCGCCGCGGAACTCGGCCGCGTGCAGCAGCGCCGCGAGTTTCCCACCAAAGCCACGCAGTGGTTTCAGGTACAGGTCCAGAAGCGCGTTCTGGCGCGGACTCTCCGCTCCCAGACGACGCCGAAGGCGCCTCTCATTTTACATCTGCTCGATCGCTGGGCCTGGCTGCGCCGATGGCCGGCGCGCTTCATCGGCATGGGCGTGCGGCCCGAGCACGCGGAGCGGAAGAATTTCGTGAAGCGCCGCCGTTAGGCGGTTAAGCTTGCCCGCCGCGGATCCCCGCCGGCCTTCGGTTGGGCAAATTCGGGAGTGGATGAGATGGGCGAACGCGTCGCAAACAAGGTTGCACTGGTCACGGGCGCCGCCTCCGGGCTCGGCGCGGAATCGGCGCGGCGCCTGGCGCGCGAAGGCGCGGCCGTCCTTTTGACCGACCGGTCGGTCGACGCCGGCGAAACCGTCGCCGCCACCATCGAAGCGGCGGGCGGACGCGCGGCGTTCCGCAAGCACGACGTCACGTCGGAAGCCGACTGGCAGGGCGCGGTGGCCGCCGCTGTCGAGCGCTTCGGCCGCCTCGACATTCTCGTCAACAATGCCGGCGTGGCGAGCGGCGCGATGGATCTGATGACTCACTCGCTCGAAGAGTGGCGCCGCATCTTGTCGATCAATCTCGACGGCGTCTTTCTCGGCCATCGCTATGCCGGTCCGGCCATCGCCAGGAGCGGCGGCGGCTCGGTGATCAACCTGTCCTCGATCATGGGCAAGGTGGCCATGCCGGGCGCGGCGGCCTATTGCGCGTCGAAAGGCGGCGTCCTGATGCTGACCAAGGCGGCCGCCCTCGAATGGGCGCCGCTCGGAATCCGCGTCAACTCGATCCATCCCGGTTTCATCGACACGCCGATGGTATCGAACGCGCTGCACCAGGTGGAGAACGGCAACGAGATGCGCGAGATGATCATCACGCGTCACGCGCTCGGACGGCTCGGCGTGCCGCGAGAAATCGCCGATGCGGTGGTGTTTCTGGCGTCCGACGAGTCGAGCTTCATGACGGGGTCCGAGCTCGTCGTCGACGGCGGTTACACGGCGCAATGAGGGCGTACGTTCAGTCGAGGCGGTAGCGCGCCCAATCGATGCCGTAGACGTCGGTTCCGTAATCGTCCGGCCCGGTCATGCGTTTCCAGCCGGTCGCTTCGTAAAATGCGATGGCGCGCCGGTTGGGTACGTCGAGCTTGAGCGTCAGCGGGCAGCCGGTTTCCCGGCGCACATAGTCGACGAGCGCGCGTCCGACACCCAACCGTTGCGCGTTGGGATCGACATAGAGGCAGTGGATGAAATTTTCCGGCTCGAACAGGGACAGGATGCCGAGCAGTGCGCCGCTGGCGAGCGCCAGCCAGACGTCCTCTTCGCCGGCGAATTGCACGAAGTCTTCCGCCTTGAAGTAGCCCTTCGGCCTCCAGGTGAAAGCCTCGCTGCCGGATCTTTCATAGAGCGCCGCGGCATCCGCGATGTCGGCCGCGCTCCGCGCCTTGCGGATCGTGAGTGTCAGCGTGCTGCAAACCGGCCGCGCCATGCTCGCCTACATCTGCGTCGTCCAGCCCTCGACGCCCATCGCCGCCTGGCGCACGGCTTCGGTCAGCGTGGGATGCGCGTGGCTGGTGCGCGCAATGTCTTCGGACGACGCGCCGAATTCGATGGCGAGCGCCGCTTCGGCGATCATGTTGCCGGCTTCGGCGCCGAGGATGTGTACGCCGAGCACGCGGTCGGACTTCGCATCGGCGATGACTTTCGCGAAGCCGTCGGTCGCGGCGATCGTCTTGGCGCGGGCGTTGGCGGTGAACGGGAATTTTCCCACCTTGTAGGCGATGCCGGCGCTTTTCAGTTCTTCTTCGGTCTTGCCGACGCTGGCCACTTCAGGCGCGGTATAGACGACGGCCGGGATGGCGTCGTAGTTGACGTGGCCGGCTTTGCCCGCAATGCGCTCGGCACAGGCGACCGCCTCGTCTTCCGCCTTGTGCGCGAGCATCGGACCTTCACGGCAGTCGCCGATCGCCCAGATGCCGGGAACGTTCGTCGCATAGTGCGCGTCCGTGACGACGCGGCCCCGCGTGTCGAGCGCGACGCCGATCTTGTCGAGGCCGAGATTGTCGACGAACGGGCGGCGGCCGATCGAGACGAGCATGATGTCCGTCTCGATCGTCTTCTTCTCGCCGCCCGCAGACGGCTCGACGGTGACGGACAGCGCCTCGCCCTTCTTTTCGACTCCGACGACTTTGGTCGAGAGCTGGAACTTCATGCCCTGCTTGGTCAGGATGCGCTGAAACTGCTTGCCGACTTCGCCGTCCAGACCGGGCGTTATGCGGTCGAGAAATTCGACGACCGTCACCTCGCTGCCGAGGCGCCGCCACACCGAGCCGAGCTCGAGTCCGATATATCCGCCGCCGACGACAAGCAGACGACTGGGCACGGACGTCAATGTGAGCGCTCCGGTCGAAGACACGATCCGCTCTTCGTCGATCGTCACGCCCGGCACCAGCGCGACATCGGATCCGGTGGCGATGACGATGTGTCGGGTCTCCAGCGTGCGGAGAGTGCCGTCATTGCCCTTCACCTCGACCTTTCCGGGCGCGGCGATACGCGCCTCGCCGACCACGGCCTCGGACTTGTTCTTCTTGAGCAGGAACTCGACGCCGCGGGTGAGTTCGCCGACGACCTTGTCCTTGTGCGCCATCATCGCCGGCAGATCGAGACCGACCTGCACCTTGATGCCGAGCTTGGCGAATTCCTTTCCCGCCTCTTCATAGCGTTCGCTGCTGTGCAGGAGCGCCTTGGAGGGGATGCAGCCGACGTTCAGGCAGGTGCCGCCGAACGCCCCGCGTTTGTCGACGCATGCCGTCTTGAGGCCCAGTTGCCCGAGCCGGATGGCGGCATTGTACCCGCCCGGACCACCGCCGATTACGACTGCGTCAAATGCGTCCGCCATGAATCAGTTCCCGGAATTCGCGAAACCGCCTTATGCGCCGCCGCGCGGTGCGACACAATCGGCCCCTTTGGCGCGAGAACCGATATCCGCCTTTCGGCGTTTCCTTAAGCGATTATTTGGGGCATTCTGGGACATTCCCAGCTGTCCCCCAATGCAGGACGATCCGGAGGATTTCCCATGGCCGCGACTGCCCAAGCCGCCGCGAATTCGAATATCGAAGCCAGGCTCGCCACACTCAGAAGCGACCTCGAAACGTTGCAAAAGGATATCAGGGGGCTGGCCGGCGAAGTCGGCGGCGTTGCGTCGAACCGCGCGAACGACGCGCTCAAAGCGGCGGAAAAGCTCGCGCAGCGCGCTTACGAGCTGGCCGAAGAAACGGCCGACCAGGCCACGAGCTACGGCACCAAGGCGGCAGAGGATCTCGAGGCCTGGACCAACGAGAACGCCGAGACTCTGCGCCAGACCGTGCGCGAGCAGCCATTGACGTCCCTGGCCGTTGCGGTGGGCGTCGGCGCCTTCTTGATGCTGCTTCTGCGTCGCTGATCATGGCTCGATTGGGGGTTAAGGCCGCCGCGGCGGCGGTGCTGGCCTTGATCGGCATCTTGCTGCTGTTCTTCGGCGTCGCGCTTCTCGCCTACGCGCTGGCGACGGCGCTGGCGCCGTCCCTGGGCGTGGCTGGCGGCGCTGCGGTCACCGGCGCGATCTTCGTCGGGCCGCCCTTCGTATGGGCGGTCATCATGTTGTCTCTGCGTCCGCCGCCGCCACCGCCGAAGCCCGCGATAGCGCCGACCGGTTTGTGGATGACCCTGTTCGCCGCCATCGCCAAGGAAACGCCCTGGGTCGCCATCGTCGGCGCCGCGCTGGTCGCTGCCGCGGAAATCTTCATCTCGCATCGGACGCGCAAGAAGTAGTTCAAGGCATGCGGCCGGCCGGCGCGCCGCGCCAACCGGCGACGCGGTAGGCGACGTAGTGGGCGATCGCAATGCCGCGGCGCAGGCGATCGAAATGCGCCACGGGCGTGACGCTGCCAAAGTCCCGCGCGACCAGATCGTGCCGGTCGAGGCGCGTTTCGACAACATAAAGGAGCGGCCGCGACAGCAGCGCCGCATCGGGGCGGGGTGCGTCCGGATAGCGGTATTCTTCGTTGAGCTGCACGATCCGGGACTGCGCCGGAAGATAGAACGAAAACCAGCTCGTCGACTCGTAGTCCGTGGTGAGGATTGCGGCGGCACCGACATTCGCCTCGAGTCGTTGGACATTCTGCGCCACCTGATCGAACCCGACGCCGAGGAGCCGTGCCAGCGGATCGCTGCGGCCGAACGGCACGACGCCGAAAAGCGCTTGCGCATAGACCGCCGCGAGCAGAACGGACGCCACCGGGACCGCCAGACGACGCGACACGCGCCAGACGGGTACGGTCCAGCCGCTCCAGTCCGTGCGCGCGAACGCCTCGGCCGCCGCGAGCGCGAGCGCCGGATAGAGAAAGCACGGCCAATTGCCCTGTATGCGATCGCGCAGCGAGTGGACCAGAAAATAGACGGCGGCGGGCCAGACCAGCGCTGCGAGCAGGAACGTGCCGCTATCTCGGTCGCGGCTCGAAAACGCCAGGTCGAGCGCGGCGAGCGCGAAGATGAAAGGCGTCGCGAGGAGAATCTGCGCGCCCAGGAACTCGGCGAGAAACCGCAGCGTGAAATGGCCGACGCCGATGCGGCTGAACTGGAAGACGAACGTCGTCCAGCCGTGCGCGCCGTTCCAGAACAGATTGGGCGTGAAGACGAGCAGCGCGACACAGCCGCCGAGATAGGGCCAGGGCGTTGCAAACCAGCGCCGTCCCCTGGGCGAAAATAGCATCCAGGCGAGCAGGCCGGCGCCGAGAAAAAAGGCCGTGTACTTCGATAGCAGCGCGAGGCCCGCCGCACCGCCGACACCGAGCCACCAGACACCTTTGCCGCTGTCCAGGACTTTCGCCAGAGCGAAAACGAACGCCGCCGCCGCCACG
>Ga0187777_10003401_pt1 | contig 10154 bp, 8 predicted proteins | sample 1015_Q2_SP5_10_M_FD_132416 | JGI IMG/M metagenome (GOLD analysis project Ga0187777, IMG submission 132416) | Tropical peat soil microbial communities from peatlands in Department of Meta, Colombia - 1015_Q2_SP5_10_MG | ecosystem: Environmental > Terrestrial > Soil > Wetlands > Peat | place...
AGATCTTCAGCCCGATGGCGCGCACCTACGCCTACGCGCTCGCCGGGGCCCTGCTCGCCACCTTCACGGTGACGCCGGTCCTGGCCTCGTTCCTCCTGCCCGACGAGGTCCGCGAGGCCGAGACCATCCTCGTCCGGGCGCTTCGCCGGATCTACCACCCGCTGCTCCACTGGGCGCTGGGCCACCGTGCGGTGGTGATCACGGTCGGCCTCGCCGTGCTGGCCGTCACCGCCGGGCTCATCCCGCGGCTCGGCGGCGAGTTCCTGCCGACCCTCGAAGAGGGCAACCTCTGGATCCGCGCCACGATGCCCCCCACGATCTCCCTCGAGGACGGGATGCCGATCGTCGACCGCATCCGGGCCATCCTGCGAAGCCACCCCGAGGTCGTCACGGTCGTCTCGCAGCACGGCCGGCCCGACGACGGCAGCGACGCGGCGGGCTTCTACAACGCCGAGTTCTTCGTGCCGCTGAAGCCGGAGAGCCAGTGGACGCCCGGCCTGACCAAGGAAAGCTTGATCGCGACCCTGGAGCGGCAATTCGAGGACGCCTTCACCGGGGTGACCTTCAACTTCTCCCAGTACATCCAGGACAACATCGAGGAGGGCCTCTCGGGGATCAAGGGCGCCAACTCCGTGAAGATCGTCGGGCGCGACCTGGCCACGCTCGAGCAGATCGCGACGCAGGTCCTGCCGATCATGGATCAGGTGAAGGGGATCACGGACCTCGGGATCTTCCGCGTCCTAGGACAGCCGAACCTCAACATCGCGGTCGACCGGGAGAAGGCCGCGCGCTACGGCCTCAACTCGGGCGACGTCAACACCGTCGTCCAGGCGGCCCTGGGCGGGACGCAGGCCACCACGATCCTCGAAGACGATCGCCAGTTCGCGCTGATCGCCCGCGTGGCTCCCGAGTACCGGAACAGCCTCGAGCGAGCGCGCCACATCAAGGTCGGGCTCGCGAACAGCGCGGGCCCCAACGCGTACATCCCGCTGAACGAGCTCGCGACGATCACCCTGGACACCGGCGCCTCGTACATCTACCACGAGCGCAACCAGCGGTTCATCCCGATCAAGTTCAGCGTGCGCGGCCGCGACCTCGAGAGTACGGTGGCGGACGCGCAGGCGCAGATCGCGCGGCAGGTGAAGCTCCCGCAGGGCTTCCGGCTCGAATGGGCGGGGGAGTTCGAGGAGCTGCAGCAGGCCAAGCGGCGGCTCGCGGTGATCGTCCCGGTGAGCCTCGCGCTGATCCTGGTGCTGCTCTACGGGCTCTTCAACTCGATGCGCGACAGCTTGCTCGCGCTCGCCGGCATCCCGTTCGCGGTGGCGGGCGGGGTGCTGGCGCTGCTCGCCACCGGCCTGAACTTCAGCATCTCCGCGGCGATCGGCTTCGTCTCGCTGCTCGGCATCTCGGTCATGGACGGCATCTTGATGATCACCTACTACAACGAGGTCATGCACGGCGGTGGCATGTCGAGCACCGACGGCATGTTCCACGCCGCGTCCCAGCGGATGCGCCCCATGCTGATGACGGCGCTGTCGGCCTGCATCGGGCTGGTCCCCGCGGCGATCTCGACCGGGATCGGCAGTCAGGTGCAGCGCCCGCTGGCCACGGTCGTCGTCGGTGGCTTGCTGATCGGCCCGCTCATGCTGCTCGTGGTGGTGCCGCCGCTGCGCATGGTCTTCCTGGGCGCGGGGCACCGCGAGCCGGAGCAAGGAGGCGGGCAATGAGTCCGTGGGGCTGTCTCGTGGTGGTCTTCATGATGGGGACGTTGCCGGGGCATCACAGCTCGGCCCCGTCGGGCTCCGCGGTCCCGGGGTCTTCGGTCAGAGGCGGGCGGCCGGTCGCGGCGGCGAAGGCGCCGGCGCCGGGTCCGGCGGTCGGTCAGGCCCCGAAGACCGGAGGATCGGGTGTGGGCAAGTTCGTGAGCGGAGTCGCGAGCGGTCGGACGGCCAGTCGGAGCAAGGGCAGCTCGAGCGTCAGCGGTACGGGCGTCAGGACAGGACATTGATCTTGGGTGGCTACAGCGGGATCTGCGACGGGATCTGCGACGGGGGGCGGAGGAGGACGCGAATGCACCCATCACGGCATGGATCTGGTTGGCTGGCCCGCCCCGGCTTCGGGGCGGCGGTCGTGTCGGCGGTCGTGGCCCTGCTGGCGGGCTGCGCGGTCGGGCCCGATTTTCACTCACCCGCGCCGCCCAAGACCAGCGGCTACACGCGCGAGCCGCTGAGCGCGCAGACCACGACGGCGGACGTCGCCGGAGGCGAGGCGCAGCGGTTCCGGCTCGACCAGGACGTCATGGACCAGTGGTGGACCCTGTTCCAGTCGCCGGCGCTGAACACGGTGATCGAGAAGGCACTCGCCGCCAACCCGTCGATCGTCTCGGCCCAGGCGGCGCTGCGCCAGGCGCGGGAGCTGGTGGAGGCGCAGCGCGGGTTCTTCTACCCGAACGTGCAGGGGAGCTTCAGCGGGACCCGGCAGCAGACCTCCGGCACCATCGCGCCGGTGCTGAACAACAACAGCTCGACGTTCAACCTGTACACGGCTCAGGTCACCGTGGGCTACTCGATCGACGTGTGGGGGGGCAACCGGCGCCAGGTCGAGTCATTGCAGGCGCAGGCGGACGCCCAGCGGCTGCTGATCCAGGCCACGTCCGTGACGCTGACGGGCAACGTGGTGGGGGCCGCGGTGCAGGAGGCCTCGCTGCGGGCGCAGATCGCGGCGACGCGGGACATCATCGCGATCAGCACGAAGGCCCTCGACCTGCTGCGCAAGCAGTTCGAGCTCGGCTACGTGGCCGGCCTCGACGTGGCCGCCCAGGAGGCGGCGCTGGCCCAGGTGCAGCAGACGCTGCCCCCCTTGCAGAAACAGCTCGAGCAGAACCGGGACCTGCTGGTGGTCCTGGCGGGGCGCTTTCCCTCCGACGATCTCGACGAGCGGTTCGAGCTGGCGGCGCTCCGCCTGCCGCAGGAGCTGCCGGTGAGCCTGCCGTCACGGCTGGTGGCGCAGCGCCCCGACGTGCGCGTGGCCGAGGAGACCCTGCACGCGGCGGGCGCGCAGGTCGGCGTGGCCATCGCGAACCAGCTCCCGCAGTTCACCATCAGCGCGACGTACGGGGGCACCGCCACCGACTTCGCCCAGATGTTCGCGCACAGCAATCCGTACTGGATGGTGGGCGGCACGGCGGTCCAGACGCTCTTCGACGGCAACACCCTGTGGCACCGGCGACGTGCCGCGACCGCCGCGTTCGAGCAGGCGGCGGCCCAGTATCGGAGCACGGTGCTCGGCGCTTTCCAGAACGTCGCGGACACCCTCTACGCGCTCCAGACCGACGCCGACACCCTCGCCGCGGCGGTGGCCGCGGAGCGGGCGGCCAGGAAGACGCTGGACCTCACCCTGAAGCAGCAGCAGCTCGGCTACGTCAACTACCTGGCCTTGCTGACCGCCCAGCAGGCGTACCAGCAGACCGTGATCACCCGGGTGCAGGCCCAGGCCAGCCGGTTCGCCGACACCGCGGCGCTGTTCGTCGCGCTCGGCGGGGGCTGGTGGAACCACCGGGACGAGGCGGCGTCGCCGCCCTCGGAATCCCGGTGAGCGGCCGTCGAATGGAGGGGGGCGCCATGCGCTTCGCGATGCTGATCGCCGTTGCGACCCTGCTGGCCGGCTGTGCGAGCGACGTGCACGTGCTCAACCCGAGGACCGGGGAGACCGCGGTCTGTCCGGCCAGCGCGATGGGCCTGAACCCCTGGTCCCAGCAGGACGCGTGCGTCGCGGAGTACCTGGCCCAGGGGTGGACTCGCTCCACGCACGATTGAAACTCGATCGACCCGAGGAGGACTCGCCGTGAGGAAGCTGACCGTGACGCTCGTCCTGTCGATGGCCGTTGGCAGCCTGGGGGCGGCGTGTGCCCCGATGACCCCCGCCCAGAACCTCGCCTGGGACCGGTGGCGAACCTGCGACCACTTCGTCACGATTCACCTGGTGCAGATCCTGCCGTCGGGCGACGTGGTGGCCACGGGCCGTGAATACGACGCGGCTCCGTTCTCGACGTGCATGCAGGAGGTCCTCGTCCAGCAGCGGAGCCAGGGAGGGGCGATTGGCAGCGCCAGGACGACGGTGAGGGACATCGAGGGTGGAGCCGGAATGAACTAGCGAGCCTTACGGATTCTTAGGGGAATCTTCAGCATCCCTCGTCGACAGTATGAAGCCTCTCGACGTGAGAGCGATACGAATCGTGATGATGGATCGAGACGAACCGTGAAGCGAGTTTCTTTGCCGGCCGACGCCGTGACGGCTATAACAAGACTGTGAGTACGCGCGTGCTCCGTGTCGCGATCGTGCTGCTCCTGCTCCTGGGGGTCGGCGGGCTCACGCCCATGGCCTACGCGAGCCCGCCCGACCCCTCGTGGGTCCGCGGAATCTACGACGACGCGGACGGAGACGACGTCGTCGTCCTCATCACCTCGGCCACGGCGATGACCACGGTCATCCTCGTCGTCGATCTCCGGCCGCTCCCGTGCGTGAGCGGCGTTCCGCAGCACAGCGAAGAGCCCTTCTTCGCTCTCCCGCTCTACCACCTTCAGTCTCGCGCTCCGCCCGCCGCCTGAGTCCGCTCGTCCGCGCGCGCTAGACCTGTAGCTCGCCCGTCGCACTCTCGTCGGGCCGCTCGGCCTGGCCCGGCGCACCAAGACGAGCGGACGGTCTGGCAGTCGCGACGCTGCCCCGCTCGCTCTCGATCCTGATGGCTAGGACGGCGACGGGAATGGCCTCGAGCACGACGTGATGGCCGGACAGGCGTGGTCGCTCCCCCACGGCGGGACCATGCACCCCCGCGTGATGGAGATCGCGCTCACCGGCCCGGAAGAAGAGGGTTGGAGGCATGGGAATTCAGACGAGACGAATCGACAGACTCGGCATGACGTCCCCGGTCGTGGGATTGCTGGTGGCCCTGGTGGTCCTGTCGTCGATCGGGTTCTGGTTCGAGAATCACGCGGGCGCGCTGCCGAGCCCCGCGCAGCCGCCGCTCATGGTCGTGATCCACCAGCAAGGGAGCGACATCACCTTCGAGGCGTATGAGAACGTCGGCACGCTCTGGTCCAGGCCGGGCGCGCTCCGGGCCATCTCCACGCTCCTCGTCACCACCCGGCGCGATCAGATGGGGGCCACGCCCCTCTGGCAGATCGAGACGCCCATGCCGGTGGAGGGCCCGATCCGCTACGGCCGCGTGCCCGTGGGGTTCACGCAGATGATGCCCGGGCGCGGCTCACCGCCGGCGCTCGAGCCGAACCAGCGCTACGTCGTGACCGTCCGGGGCCCCGCCGGCGGCGGCCGGACGTCCTTCACGATCGACGGTGACGGCGCGACGGGGCCGCGGTCGGCCGAGCCTCGCCGGAGGATCGAATCCGGCGGCCTCCTGAGCCGGCGGGGACTGGGTGGCCTCGCGGGAGAGGCCACATGAGCCCCGGCGGCCGCAGCGTCCCGCGGCGCGTGTGGATCGCGGTCGGGGCGGTCGTCCTGGCCGGACTCTTCGCGGTCTTCGCCGCGGGGTCATTGCGCGCGGCGGTCGAGCGGTGGCAGCGCTCCGAGGCTCCAAAGGAGCCCGCGGCGGTGGCGGCCGCGTCGAACGACCCGAATACGATGACGGTCGATGAAGGGCAGCTGCAGCGGATGCGGCTCGAGCCGGTGCAGGTCCGGTCGTTCCAGGTCGAGAAGCGCGCCATCGGGCGCATCGCGTTCAACGAGGACCACACGACGCCGGTGTTCACGGCCTACGCCGGGCGCATCGTCCGTCTCCTGGCCGGACCCGGCGACGAGGTCCGGCCGGGGAGCCCGCTCGCTCAGATCGACACCCCGGATCTGGTCCAGGCGGAGAACGATTTCATCAACGCGGGATCTGCGCTGCAGAAGTCGCGCAACCAGGTGGAGCAGGCCCGGCGCGTCGCGACCCGCGCCCACGATCTGTTCGAGGTGCAGGCGATCGCGGCCAAGGACGTCGAGCAGGCCCAGTCCGATCTGCGCAACGCCGAGCACGACGTGCAGGCCGCCGAGGGGACGTACGCGGCCACTCGCGATCGGCTGCGGATCTTCGGCAAGTCGGACGCGGACGCGGCACAGCTCGAGCAGCGGCGGCAGGTCGACCCGCACATGGTCCTGACGTCGCCGATCGGCGGCACCGTGACCTCCCGCAAGGTCGGCCCCGGGCAGTACGTGAAGCCCGACAACCCGGACCCGCTCTTCACCATCGCCGATCTCTCGACGATGTGGCTGATGGCCAACGTGGCCGAGGCCGACATCCCGCTGGTGCAGGAGGGGCAGATGGTCGAGGTGCAGGTGTCGGCGTATCCGGGCACGTCGTTCCGGGCCCGCATCACCAACGTGGGAGCCGCGGTGGATCCGGTCACCCGCCGGGTCAGCGTGCGGGCCGAGATCGCCAATCCGGGACGGAAGCTCAAGCCCGACATGTTCGCGAGCTTCCGGATCCTGACCGGAGCCCAGGAGCAAGCGGCCGCGGTGCCGACCGGCGCGGTGGTCCGCGACGGCGACGAGGCCGCCGTCTGGGTCGTGTCGGGGCCGCGACGCCTCACCCGCCGCGCCGTCAAGCTGGGCATCGAGCAGGCGGGCGTCGTCCAGATCCTCGCCGGCCTGCGGCCGGGCGAGGAGATCGTCGTCGACGGCGGCGTCTTCCTGAGCAACGAGCTGACCGCCTCGCGCACGCCGCGGAATCCGACCTCCCGGACGGAGTAGGGGGGCGATGCTCAAAGGGATCCTCGAGTTCGCGCTGACGCGACGGGCGATGGTGGTCGCGGTGCTCATCGTCTTCTTCGGCGCCGGGCTCGTGGCCTTCCATCAGCTCAACATCGAGGCCTACCCTGATCCCTCGCCCCCGATGATGGAGATCATCACGCAGAACCCGGGGCAATCGGCCGAGGAGATCGAGCGGTACATCACGATCCCGATCGAGGTGGCGGTCGCCGGGATGCCCGGGCTGCAGTTCGTGCGCTCGATCTCCCTCTACGGCCTGTCCAGCGTCAAGGTCCAGTTCGCCTACGGGACCGACTACTACTTCGACCTGCAGCAGACCCTGAACCGCCTCACGACCGTGAACCTCCCGAACAACGCGCAGCCCGCGATCTCGCCGGAGAGCGCCGTCGGCGAGATCTATCGCTACCAGCTGGTCGGGCCGCCCGGCTACAGCCTCATGGATCTCAAGACCCTCCAAGACTGGGTACTGGAGCGTCGGTTCAAGACCATCGCGGGGGTCAACGACGTCGTCGGGTGGGGCGGGCTCAGCAAGGAGTACCACGTCGAGGTCGACCTGAACAAGCTGGCCGCCTACAACGTGACGCTGCCCCAGGTGATCGCCGCCGTCGCCAACAGCAACCTCAACGTCGGCGCGCGCACCCTCGACATCGGACAGCAGGCCGCCAACGTCAGGGGGATCGGGCTGATCCAGTCGGTCGACGACATCTACAACGTCGTCCTCACCCAGGTGGGCGGCGTGCCCATCCTCCTGCGGGACGTGGCCCGAGCCGAGGTCGGCTTCACGCCCCGCCTCGGCATCTCCGGCCGCGATCACGACAACGACATCGTCCAGGGCATCGTCCTGATGCGCCGGGGCGAGAAGACGCTGGAAGTGCTGGCCCGGATCGAGGCCGAGGTGGAGCGGATCAACCGGGGCAGCCTCCTGCCCAAGGGCGTGAAGATCGTGCCGTACTACGACCGCCGCGAGCTGATCAACATCACCACCCACACGGTCCTGCACAACCTGATCTTCGGCGTCATCCTGGTCTTCGCCATCCAGTGGATGTTCCTCGGAGACCTCCGGAGCGCCCTCGTCGTCTCGGCGACGATCCCGTTCGCCCTGTTCTTCAGCGTCATGGTGCTCGTCCTGCGGGGCGACTCGGCCAACCTGCTCTCGGTGGGCGCGATCGACTTCGGCATCATCGTGGACTCCACCGTGATCATGGTCGAGAACATCTTCCGGCACCTGCGCGAGGGTGGGGAGTCGCTCTCGACGGCACCGGAGGGGACGGTGAGCTGGCTCCGGGGAAAGCGCCGCACGATCCTGCTCAGCGCGATCGAGGTCGACCGGGCCATCTTCTTCTCGGCCGCGATCACGATCGCCGCGTTCATCCCGCTGTTCACGATGCAGGGCGTCGAGGGCCAGATCTTCGCCCCGATGGCGAAGACGTACGGTTACGCGCTGTTCGGGGCGCTCGTGGCCACCTTCACGGTCTCCCCGGTGCTCTCGTCGTTCCTGCTTCCGGAAACCGTGCGGGAGCACGAGACGTGGATCGTGCGCCACCTGCGCGGCGGCTACGTGTGGCTGCTCCACTGGGCGATGCGTCATCGGGTGATTCCCGCCGCGGCGGCGATCGGGCTCCTGGTCGTGACCGGCCTGGTGGTCCCGCGTCTGGGGACGGAGTTCCTGCCCAAGCTGGAGGAGGGGAACCTGTGGATCCGCGCGACGCTGCCGCCCACGATCTCCCTGGAGGCGGGCGAGCCCTACGTGGCGCGGATGCGGGAGGTCCTGCTCCGCTTCCCGGAGGTCATCACGGTCATCTCCCAGCACGGTCGGCCCGACGACGGGACCGATCCGACCGGCTTCTACAACGTGGAGTTCTTCGCGCCGCTGAAGCCGTTCGACCAGTGGCCCCGCGGCCTCACGAAGGAGAAGCTGGTCGATCGCATGCAGCGCGCCCTCGAGAAGGAGTTCGTCGGGGTCGACTTCAACTTCTCCCAGAACATCGAGGACAACGTCGAGGAGGCGGTCTCCGGCGTCAAGGGCGAGAACTCGGTCAAGCTCTTCGGGCCCGACCTGCACGTGCTCCAGGACAAGGGCGAGCAGATCCGGCAGCAGATGGCCTCGGTCCGCGGCGTGGAGGACCTCGGCGTGTTCACCGAGCTGGGCCAGCCCAACCTCCTGGTGCAGGTGGATCGGTCGCGCAGCGCGCGGTACGGCCTGGCCCCGGGCGACGTCAACGCGGTCGTCCAGGCCGCCATCGGCGGCCAGGCGGCCACCCAGATCTTCGAGGGGGAGCGGCAGTTCCCGCTGGTGGTCCGCCTGCTCCCGCAGTACCGCGAGAGCATCGACGCGATCAAGAGCATCATGGTGGCGACCCAGAACCAGACGAGCGGAGGCCAGAGCGGGACCGTGTACGTCCCGCTCCGCGAGGTCTCCAACATCACGCTGGAGTCGGGCGCCTCCTACATCTACCGCGAGAACTACGCCCGTTACCTGCCGATCAAGTTCAGCGTCCGCGGGCGGGACCTCGGGGGCACCGTCGCGGACGCGCAGCGGCGGGTCGACCAGCAGGTGGCGCTGCCGAGCGGCTATCACCCGGAGTGGACCGGGGAGTTCGGCGAGCTCAAGGAGGCGCAGCGGCGGCTGGCCGTGATCGTGCCGCTGAGCCTGCTCCTGATCCTCATCCTGCTCTACAGCATGTTCAATTCGCTGCGCGACAGCCTCCTGGCCCTGACCGGGATCCCGTTCGCGGCCAGCGGCGGGATCCTCGCGCTGTACGTGACGGGGCTGAACTTCAGCATCTCGGCCGCGGTCGGGTTCATCTCGCTCTTCGGTGTGTCGGTGATGGACGGGATCCTGCTGCTGACCTACTACCGTCAGCTGCGCTTCGCCGGGCGCGGTCACGACGACGCCATCCTCCGCGCGGCCGAGGTGCGGATGCGGCCCCGCTTCATGACCGCGCTGTCGGCGTGCATCGGGCTCCTGCCCGCGGCGACCTCGACCGCCATCGGATCCCAGGTGCAGCGGCCCCTGGCCATGGTGGTCGTGGGCGGCATGCTCCTGGTGCCGATCCTCATCTCCTGGGTGCTGCCGGTGATCCTGAGCCTGCTGCTGCCGCGGGGCGCGGGCGGGACCGGGCCGGGGACCGCGGCGCTCGACCTCGAGCCGACGACGTAGGCGCGGGCCATGTCGAGACGAGGAGGGACACCCTGGAACGAGGCCATACGCGAGATCCCATCCGCGTGGCTCGAGGAGGAGGCGCACCAGTCGCCGTCGCCGTACTCGCTGCTGGCCGCGTGGCGCGGCGCCCGGGGCGTGCCGTCGCACGTCATGATCAAGCTGCTGCGGCGACGGCTGCGCGAGGACTACCCGGAGCTGACCAAGACACCCCCGCCGCCGGCAGGGCTGG
>Ga0187777_10003404_pt1 | contig 10149 bp, 8 predicted proteins | sample 1015_Q2_SP5_10_M_FD_132416 | JGI IMG/M metagenome (GOLD analysis project Ga0187777, IMG submission 132416) | Tropical peat soil microbial communities from peatlands in Department of Meta, Colombia - 1015_Q2_SP5_10_MG | ecosystem: Environmental > Terrestrial > Soil > Wetlands > Peat | place...
GAGAAGACTCTGGGTCTGCCATCATTGATCACTAATTCCTCTAGCGTCCCTCCCTTTGAGGAGCAGGCCCGATATACCTGGCGCGAGGACGAATCACTTGATTTGCCTGATATTGCTCAATGCAATGGCCAATCCAGCCAATGGTTCGTCCTAACGCAAAGAGAGCGATTGCGCCACCGGGAGGCAAATTCAGCACGCGAGCCAGCGTGACAAGCCCGAAAAAGATCGTTGGGTATTCGCCGAGCAGCGCGTGTGTTTCCTCGGTGATACGTTGAGCAAGAAGCATCGTGGGGGATTGCGGGTAGATTTGAGTAGTCAGTTCAAGCAGGAGTTTTCCCCGCGGGTCGCCAAATGGATAGAACACAGAACCAAATCCGGGAACCACTTCTCCAAATCCGGGAATGGTTTCGCCACGCTTGAGTAAGTTCGTAATGGACGTACGAACGTTCTCAGGAGACTCAGTTTCTCGCAGAAATGCTTCGATGCGTTCTGTCTGTCCCGCATGCTTGATCCCCTGGAGTGCCGATAACCCGGAACCAACCACTGCGTAGGGTGTTGAGCCAGCGGAGGCGACACAGCGAGCGGTAAAGGTCGTGACATTCAGCTCCTGGTCGGCGCACAAAATAAAGGCAGCCGTCAATAATGCTGTAGCTTGTTCGTCATCAGGTATCCATCCCTGCTGCACCGTGTGTGCAATTCCACCTGTGTATGGCCCGCTTGCAGAAATGATGGCTAACAGTTGCAAAATACGAGCGCCCGTCTGCGCCACGGCTTCTGGACGCAAATCATAGGCGGCGATATCATCAAGCGCCACCAATGGCAAGCAGACTTGAAACGCCTCTAGTGGAGTTAGCCCGGCGAGAGTGGGACATATCTTGTGATAGCGGTCGAGCATACTTTTTGGCAGTGTGCGTGCAAACAACGAGTCTTCTGCCGAAAAATCTCCCGTCCAAATGAGAGCAGCCACTTGCTCGACCGAGCAAGTGGTGGCCAATATCAGTGCATCGTGTCCCCGGTAGTAGAAGCGGTCATCGGTGATCATCGTGATGGCGGATTCCATAACCGGCGTGCCTGCCTGCATCGCGCCTGCGGCCACTCTATCTGGATGACGATATTCTCCCCTGTGCTTCTTGAGCCGCTGCACATCTTCAAAGGGGTACCACCGGCTTCGTTTCTGTCCATCACCTGCTTCTGAGCGAATCAATCCCCGGCTCACATAGGCATAGAGCGTATCCAGGCTGATGCCCAACTCAGCCGCAGCCTCCTGAGCTGTCAAGTAGTGATTCTTCGCCATTTACCAATGATCTCCTCTCACAGTTCGCGTCTGCCTTTTGCCTTGTTCTTCCTACTTTTAACTAGCTTACAATACATTGATCTACAAATCAAGTCAATATGGACATAATTCTTGATGTAGGCAAATTATCAGGGCCTCTTCATGAGAATATATTGATTTACTGAATCAAGATTGACAGCATTATTACTTCCATGTTACAACTTCGATAATGAATAGAGAGATGGTGAACTCACTCGCTGGATTCACCACCTTTGTACCTGTCATCTCTCTTGCAGCAAAGTCCTCTTCCCTTTGTGGAAGCAGGTGTAGATGAAACAACAAGGAGAACCATATGCAAGTGGTTGAAGCACCTGTGGCCGGAGAAGTACGTCACTACCAGATGCTCATTGGGGGCCAATGGGTAGACGCTCAATCGGGCCGCACCTTTGAGAGTATCAATCCGTACAACGGAACGGTCTGGGCGATCGTGCCCGAAGCAGGTCAAGCCGACGTGGACGCCGCGGTTCGTTCTGCTCGCACCGCTTTCGATGAGGGACCGTGGGGCCGCATGACCGGCACCGAGCGTGCCAGGTTGATCCGCCGCCTGGCCGCGCTGCTCGACGAGAACGCGGAACGCCTGGCTACTGTTGAAAGCACTGATAACGGCAAGCTCATCCGCGAGATGGGAGGGCAACTCAAGTCGCTGTCCGAATGGTACTACTACTTCGCCGGTGCAGCGGACAAACTTGAGGGAGAGACCATCCCCAGTGACAAGCCAAACTTTTTCGTCTACACCCGCCGCGAGCCAATTGGAGTGGTCGGGGCTATCACACCCTGGAACTCTCCCTTGCTGCTGATGACCTTCAAGCTAGCTCCCGCGCTTGCCGCTGGCTGCACCTTTGTGGTTAAGCCCTCTGAACATACGCCCGCATCCACACTTGAGTTTGCCAGACTCTTCGCCGAAGCGGGATTCCCTCCCGGCGTCTTTAACGTTGTTACCGGATATGGCCCTGGCACGGGAGGCCCGCTTGTGCGTCATCCAGGGATAGACAAGGTAGCCTTCACCGGGTCAACCGCGACGGGCATCCAGGTGATGAAGGATGCCGCCGATCACCTGGCTCACGTAAGTCTCGAACTGGGTGGCAAGTCACCTAATATCGTTTTCGCCGATGCGGATGAAGGGGTCATCAATGGCGTAGTTGCAGGTATTTTCGCCGCTGGTGGTCAGACCTGTATCGCCGGTTCGCGGCTCTTTGTCGAAGAACGTATCCATGATGAAATTGTCAGTCGCTTAGCGGAGCGCGCGCGTGCCATCAAGTTGGGAGACCCACTGAAGATGGAGACGGAGATGGGACCGGCGGCTTTCAAAGGCCAGCAAGAAAAGGTCAAGCATTACATCGACATGGCACAGCAGGAGGGTGCACAGTTGGTCACTGGAGGGAAGATCCCCACCGACCCGGACTTGGTGCATGGCTTTTTCGTTCAGCCGACCATCTTCACGCAGGTCGATAACCAGATGCGCATTGCCCAGGAAGAGGTTTTTGGCCCGGTGCTTTCAGTGATCCCATTCCAGACAGAAGAAGAGGCTATCCGGCTGGCGAACGAGTCGCGCTATGGCCTTGCTGCAGGAATCTGGACGCGTGATATCCGCAGGGCACATCGGGTCGCACACTCCCTGCGCGCAGGGACCATCTGGATCAATTCGTACCGTACGTTGTCGTTCAATACACCTTTCGGTGGTTACAAAATGAGCGGTATGGGCAGCGAGAACGGCCTGGAGAGCGTGCGCGAGTATACGCACACCAAGGCGATCTGGGTCGAACTCTCTGGCCAGTCTCGTGATCCCTTCAAACTTGGCTGATCGGAGAACTGGCATGAGCACGCAGATGGGACCTCTCAGCGGTTTTCGGGTTCTAGAACTCGGCAATTTGATAGCTGCGCCCTACGCAGGTCGGCTTTTTGCCGAATTCGGCGCCGATGTCATCAAGGTTGAACGACCGGGAACAGGGGATGAACTTCGCCGCTGGCGTCTTTACCAGGGCAACACTTCTCTCTTCTGGTCCTTGCAGGCGCGCAATAAAAAGTCGATTACGCTGGACCTGCGCGCACCAGAGGGACAGGACATCGTGCTTACATTGCTACCAAACGTGGATGTCGTGCTCGAAAACTTCTGTCCAGGTACTTTAGAGAAGTGGAATCTCGGCTACGAGCAGATGAAAGCCGTCAATCCCGACATCATCTTCGTGCGTATTTCTGGTTACGGGCAAACCGGCCCATACCGTGATCGACCTGGTTTCGGTGGTATCGCGGAGGCAATGGGTGGACTGCGCCACCTGACTGGCTACCCTGATCGTCCTCCAACCCGCCTTGGAGTGAGCCTTGGTGACTCACTGGCGGGCATGTTTGGGGCCATTGGTGCTCTTATGGCCTTACTGTACCGCGAGCGCGAACGGGGGAAAAGTCCAAAGGCTTCTTCTGAAGGGTATGGACAGGAGGTGGATGTCGCGTTATATGAATCCGTTTTTGCCATCACCGAGTCGCTCCTCCCTGAGTACGATGGGTATGGCATTATCCGGCAGAGGACCGGTAACATCCTGCCCGGGTTAACCCCCTCGAACATCTATCCCTGCCAGGACAACAGGTGGGTAGTCATCGGCGGGAACGCGGATGGCGTATTCAAACGCTTGATGCAGGCGATTAGTCAAGCGGAGCTTGCGACAGACCCTCGCTTTGGAGACAACCCCGGTAGAACAGGCCACCAGGAGTATCTCGATGGTGTCATCTCAGATTGGACATCACGTCATACGCTCGACGAGGTCATGGAGACCATGAACGAAGCAGGTGTACCGGCTGGGCCTATTTACGATGCTTCTGACATCGTGAACGATCCTCATTTCAGCGCGCGGGCCATGATAGAAGATCATCAGGTCACTATCCTACCAGGCAAGTATCAATCTGTGCGTTTTCCAGGCATTGTGCCAAAGCTGAGTGAGACACCAGGAGAAACGAGGTGGCTCGGGCCAGAACTGGGCCAGCATAACGATGAGGTCTATGGTCAGCTACTTGGTTTCACAACTGAACGGCTCGAGTCTTTGAGACAGGACGGTATCATCTAGATGAACACAGGCACGACAAAGAGCGCTTTCCAGAGGCGATGTGGAGCTTGCACCTGCTTAACACGCGTGCTATGGGTCCTGCGAATACCCTGGCAGGCCTGCAGGCCGGAATTACGCACTTCGATGCCTCTCTTGGCGGTATCGGGGGTTGCCCTTTCATTCCTGGTGCCACTGGGAATATCGCAACCGAAGATCTCGTACATATGTTGCATGAGATGGGCATCGAAACCGGTATAAATCTTGATGTGCTGCTTCGAGAAGGAAGAAAGTTGAGATTGATAGTGGGACACGACCTGGAATCCCAGGTTGCCAGGACTGGCAAGGCTGACACATTACATGCTTTGATGGAATGATGATTGCCGATTCACGTAGAGTCAATTTGGTCAGTGCTGTTTATCTGGCATAGGAGCCTGGTGAAAACCACTGAAGGAGGTGCGAATACTAAACAAATTGTGATGATGCCGTTTATCAGAAACCAAAGAGACTACTTGAAACAAAATGCGCGACAGAAAAAATTCATTGATGAGAATTTAACAAAGGAGAATCAACGATGCCACTCGATCCCCAGGCACAAGCGTTATTAGAGCAAATGAAAGCATTGGGCTTTGTATACTCACCCGAATTGACCGTAACAAGGGCACGAGAAATGGTACAAGCTATGCTGGCCGTTCGACCGGCTGGCGAACCGGTTGCCCATGTCGAGGACAGGTTGATTTCGGGCCAGACGGGTGAAATTCCCATTAGGATATACTCACCAGACGGAAGCGGTCCTTTCCCACTGCTGGTTTTTTTGCACACAGGCGGCTGGATGGTCGGCAACCTGGACAGCCAGGACCCACTGTGCCGTCGTATCACGAATCGTACCGGATGCATTGTCGTTTCGATTGATTACCGGCTCGCACCAGAAAATCCCTTTCCTGCGGCGGTGGAAGATAGCTACGAAGCGACACAATGGATTGCAATCCACGCAGCTGAATTTCATGGTGATACTTCACGCATTGCTATTGTAGGGGATAGCTCAGGCGGGAATATGGCAGCGGTTGTTGCACTTTTGGCTCGTGATCGGGGTGGACCTAAACTGGCGTTTCAAATACTGATGTTTCCTGCAACTGATTTCAGATTGGGCACCCAGTCAATGGAGGACTTCGGTGATGGCTATAACGTCACCAAAGCGCAAATGATCTGGATCAGGAACAATTACCTCCCCAACCCGGCTGACTGGACAAACCCGCTGGCATCGCCATTACTAGCACCTGACCTCTCAGGCTTACCTCCTGCACTCATCATCTATGCAGAGTATGATCCCTTGCGTGATGATGCCGCAGCATATGCCGAACGCTTGAAAGAAGCAGGCGTCCCGGTGAAAGCTTCGCGCTATGATGGGATGATTCACGATTTTCCAGACCTGTTTGAAGAGCCGGGTAACCATTCTTTGGACGAAATCGCTTCAGCTTTGCGAGCAGCTTTCAACTGAGAAGGAGGTTGCAGGTGTCAAGAACGAAGATGATACTACCCCTTCCTTCTCGAAGGCAAGTATCATCTTCTCTTACATACTTATCTAATGCTTTCAGTAATCCTAAATCAACTCCTCAATAGATTTCGCAATCCGCAAATCTTTATTGAGTGTCGCAGCAATACTCAGAATGAATTGCGGCACGAACAATATCAGTACCGTCGTGATCGGCCCGAATGCCTGCAACAAAATCCCCGTCACAGCTAGGCCAATCGGCTCGCTTCCAAAAGCAATCAACCGGAACACGCTATTCACACGCCCTTGCAAGTGATCAGGGATCAATGCAAGACGATAGCCAAACTGCACTGGCAGGAAAATCGGCACAATGATAAAACTTACTGCCGTGGCAACACCTAATATCAACGGGTTAGGCGCAACGGCAAAAAGCAGCCACGTCAACGCCCAGATCCACGTTGAAGCAATCATAATCTGCCCAAAGCTTAAGCGTTTCTGGAGCGGCGTCACCAGAAACGCTCCAACTATGCTACCCACTCCCCCACATGCGAAGATCACACCTATCGTAAAAGCCGATGCATGCTGGCTTTGTGCTATGACAATCAGTATCAGACTATAACCCACAACTGGCGCCATCATCCCACCCGTCAGTAATGCTAAGAAGCGGATCAAGGGTTGCTGCCAGAGCCAGCTAAGTCCCTCTTTGATATCAGCCCACACCTGTAATGGCGCGGGATCCCGCTCTTCTTGAAACTTCGCTTGAATGAAGAGCAACGAAACAACCGAAGCTCCGTAAGAAATCGCATCCGTTAGAAATGGGACCGCTCTGCCAATGCTATACAGAACACCTCCGAATGATGGCCCAATCAATTCAGTAACTGAGTCGATTATCGACTCCTGCGCTACAGCAGATGGGAGTTGCTCTTTCGATACCACATGTGGAAGACAAGCTATATGTGCCAGGCTAAAGAACGTAAACAACGTACCCTCCACCAACGAGACAACATAGATCTGTGCGATCGTAAGCCTGCCAAGAATAAGCGCTAGTGGTATGCTTCCCAGTGCTAGGGCACGCCCTATATCACATGAAATCATCACACGCTTGCGATTCCAGCGATCAACCAGAGCTCCTGCAGGTAGTATGAGCAGCGCAAACGGTAGGCCGCGCATCGCTCCTATCAGCCCTGCTTGTGCAGGAGAGTGCGTGAGAGCCAGCACAAAAAGCGGAAATGCCAGTAGAGAAACACGCGATCCAAGGGCAGAAATCATCTGCCCGCCCCAGAGCAGAACATAATCACGATTGCGCCATAACGGAACAGAACGACTTATCGCTTCTGTCTGTCCCACTCCATTGATCTTTTCATTTGGTGTTACTTGCGCCAGCGACATGGTAATTGCTTCCTTTTTGTCTATTTTAGACATGGTTTAAAATGAGCATAGAAAAAGGTAAATGAGTTTAATCGGTGAACATATTCACATGAAGACATGTAGTGATCAGGCAACAGAGACAAGCAATGAAGTTGATCAATAAGCTATCATGGGAGAGATTCCCGGCGCTACACGCCGAGGGTTAGAATGCGAGGAAGGAAAAGGTAGAAGCTACTTTCAAGTGTTGAGAAATTTTCCAGAACGAACTACTTATCTTTTGAAGATGTACAAGATAAGTCGATACACAGGGTAGCGCCATTTCCTGCCGCGTAAGCCCGGCGTGTACGCCTACGCGGCTGAACGGCTCATCTGGATATTCATGATGATGATGGCCCACTCGGACATTCTCTTCGGTTCAGAGTGGTATGCTGATTGTATTCTCATGCGTAAATGCTAACATTATGGCTTGCGAAATGTCAAGCAAAAGCTCACACGAGTTCTCCACGCAAAACTGTAACTGCTTGTCCTGACAAAAACACGCGATCTCCAGCGCAGCGGACCTTCACAACTCCGCCACGTGAAGATGCTTGATAACCAACCAGTTCGTCCTTACCAAGTCGCTTACTCCAGAAAGGACTTAAGCAGCAATGGGCTGAACCGGTCACCGGGTCCTCATTGACACCAACACCTGGAGCGAAGAAGCGCGACACAAAATCATACTCATCAGAATCGGTAAGACTTGTCACAATAACGCCACGGGCAGCCACAGACTGTAACAATCCAAAGTCCGGTTTGACGCTGCTCACAATATCTTCAGACTCAACCTCGACAAGATAATCAAATTGGTTTTTTCCGGTATATTTCACCGGGACGCCTAGAGATTCGATCAGCCCAGAAGGGGCGATTGTCTGTTTCTCATACGTGGCTGGAAAATTCATTTCGATCCATTTACCCCTTTGAATTGCAGTTAAAAGACCGCTCAGTGTGTGAAAGATCGCATTTTCACCAGTTTCCAGAAGTCCTATTTCCCATAACATGTGTGCGCTCGCAAGGGTAGCATGCCCACACAGTTCAACTTCGACAGCGGGAGTAAACCAGCGCAGGTTGTAACCTTCAGCCTGTTTGAGCAAGAAAGCTGTCTCGGACAGATTCATCTCTCGCGCCACGTTTTGCATCCAGCCATCGTCCTGTAACTCATCCATAATACAAACCCCTGCGGGATTTCCAGAAAATGGTTTGTCTGTAAATGAATCTACCTGATAAATCGTTATTCCCATTGATTACACTCCTTTATACCTGAACATGAAGTCATTGGCTATCATACTGGAAGCTGTTCTGATACTGGAATAGAGCATAAGGTATGAAGAAAGCAGCAGTAAAGAGCCAATAATGTGGATCTCAAGTTAAGACAATCAGCCATGAGAATTGTTCAATGGAGGGTTCTTTTTCGAAGGAAAGAGAAATTCACACGTTGGGTCGTGTTCCTTATAGCGCTCCAAAGCCAGGTCTCTTTGTTGTACTGCATAGCAATACACACACCCATGCGGACAGGTATCATACTCTCCAATATCTTTTGAGGCAAAACAGCCACACTCTTTGCGATTGCCCCTCCGTTCAACTCTTTCCACAATTGTTTTACCAGAAACCCTCTCGATGCGTTCTGCATCCACGCACCTTGCCTCAGCGGTTAATCCCAGTGTGTGAAAGGCTTTCTGAGAACATATTTTCAAAAGCATACCATGAGATCTACTAATTCCAGCCAGCGAAGAGATGAAATTGCGTACTGAGCCTGTTGTCATTGCCTCATGCTCACCCCATGTGAAACCATACTCATGCGCAGCCAAATCCATATTCTTTCGGGTCTTCTTATATACCTGAGCAAAAGAGACAATCACTTCATCAGTGGTTGTCTCGAGAGATCGAGCCAGTTTCTCAAAATTATGAAGATGCCAATCTGGGGGAGTTAAGGAGGAGATCACAATAGGATCATAGCGCCATACAGCTACGTGAGGCCCATACAAGTCAGCTAAAGCTCTCATATGATTGATCGTGTGTGAGAAGTCAATTACTCGATATTCCAGCTCCCGCGGATAGCCTGTGATGGTATGCTGAATAATGAATGGATACCCAATTCTCTTCACTTCTACCTGATGTTTGAGAAATGGCCCAACATTTTTGGTCCAAAATACAAAACCATCCACACTGTCTGGAGTCAAAGTAACTGTGTAGATTTGCTGGTTATACGGGTTAACCATCTTACAATAACCAGCCATCAGACGGTTCATAAACCATTCACCATAGAATGTAGGAATATCGGTTTTATAGCTCGCGGAAATGATCATGGATCTAATGTTACTTCACCAATAACTTACTCAATACTACGATTGCCCTAACTAGCTGCTGCTCGACAAACAGGACGAAAAAGTTCAACACGAGCGGAAAGTATGAACTGAGAAATAGTATACATCGTATCAGTAAGCATAGAAGACTCTCTTTTGATATGAGCGTAGTAAATATTTTCTGCCGCTTTTGAACTGGTACAATTCAAGGCTATGTAGGCTATACTATGAACAATTTCAGTGAGTTTATCTATGAAATGAATGATGAGATAAGATTATCCAAATGAAAAACGTCTTGCCTCAATTCGATCTCTGCAATCATTTTATTGTTTCAGTTGCCTGATGAAAAGAAAACAACCTTGTTGAAGAAAGGTAGTAGATATGCGTCGTATATGCGTATTTTCCGGTTCAAACCCAGGCATACGCCCTGAATACCGGCAGGCCGCACTTTCGCTTGCTCAAGCAATGCTTGTTCGCAGCCTGGGGCTGGTTTATGGAGGAGCAAGTGTGGGTTTAATGGGTGTGATAGCAGATACGGTATTAGCGGGAGGAGGAGAGGTTCAGGGTGTTATCCCACGCGGTCTA
>Ga0187777_10003405_pt1 | contig 10147 bp, 8 predicted proteins | sample 1015_Q2_SP5_10_M_FD_132416 | JGI IMG/M metagenome (GOLD analysis project Ga0187777, IMG submission 132416) | Tropical peat soil microbial communities from peatlands in Department of Meta, Colombia - 1015_Q2_SP5_10_MG | ecosystem: Environmental > Terrestrial > Soil > Wetlands > Peat | place...
AGGACCTCGAGCCCCTTGCTCGTGACCGACGCCCGGAGCACCCGCCGGTGCTTGGGATCAGGGCGGCGTCGAACGAGCCGGCGCCGCTCAAGGCCGGAGATCACGAGATTCATGGCTTGCGGGGTGACGAGCGCCCAGCGCGCGAGCTGCGCGCAGGACAGACCGTCGCGCTCGCGCAGCAGGCTGAGTGTCACGTATTCGGGCGTCGAGACGCCGTGAACCCGGAGCTCCTCATCGAGCCGCGCGCGGAGCCGTCGCTCCACGCGATACACGAGATATCCAACCCGAGGAACCGCCGCCTTCTCCGCTGAGCCGAGCTTGGGGATGGCCACACCGGTCACCGACGCAACATTAGTGCTTACCCCCGGCAGGTACCGCACAGGAACGACCAGAGCATTGACAAGCCGGAAACAACGGGCGACTGCACCCGCTCACGGGCGGCTCCGACTCGTTCCCGCCCGGTCAGTGGTAAGCGCCTGACATAAATCGGCGGCTCTCGGGCCACAATACCCGGGATGCCGCCGATCGCCATCCGAGCAGCGCGTCCCGTCTGGCCGTGGGCCTGCTTGGGCCTAGGCGGGTCGGTTCTGGTCGCGATCGCGGGGCCTCGTCTGGCCGGCGGCCCGGTGCGATGGTGGTTTGATCCATCGCTGGGCGGCGCCGGAGTCGCGATGTTCTACGCCGGGATGATGGCGCTGTCCGTAGCGTGGCTAGCTCTGGGCAGGCTCGCGATCACGACGAGGGACCTGCGGATCGTCGGCGCGGCCTGGTGCCTGCCGCTGCTCCTCACGGCGCCGCTGTTCAGCCAGGATGCGTACAGCTATCTGGCCCAGGGGACGCTCGTGCACGTCGGGATCGACCCGTATCGCCATGCACCGGCAGTGCTCGCGAACGTCGGCCAGGCGCACGTGCTCGGCGCCGTCGATCCGTTCTGGCGCCACACGACGGCGCCTTACGGTCCGCTGTTCCTGGGAATCGTGAGCCTGGTCGTGGCGGTCGCGGGATCGCACCTCGTCCTCGGCGTGCTGCTTATCCGGCTGGTGGACGTAGGCGGGCTCGTGCTGCTCGCGGTGTTCGCCCCGCGGCTCGCCGATGCGCTCGGCGCGGACCCGGCGCGTGCGACGTGGTGGGTGCTGCTCAGCCCGCTAGTGCTGCTCGAGCTCGTGTCGGGGACGCACAACGATCTTTTGATGATTGGCTTGCTGGTCGCCGGCGTCACACTCGCCATCGAGCGCCGCGTACCGTTGGGCATTGCGGTGTGCGCCCTGGCGGCGACGATCAAGCTGCCGGCGGTCGCAGCGATCCCTTTCATCCTCGTTGCCTGCGCCGATCGGAGGACCTGGCTCAAGGGCGTGCTCGTGGGCGCCGGCGTGGTGCTCGCCGTGAGTGTGATCACCGGCCTCGGACTCGGATGGCTTTCGACGACCGTGTTCTCGACGCCGGACAAGGTGCGCCTCGCGATCACGCCGGCGACCGCGCTCGGCTGGACCGTCGCGCAGGTCGTACCGGTCGGCGCGCGGGGCCTGGAGTCAGCTCTAGGTGTCGTCGCGTTCGGGCTGAGCCTCGTGTTCGGAGCCGTGCTGTTGTCGCGCTCGCGTCGTGACAACATGGTGCGCAATCTGGGGATCGCGCTGATCGCGGTGGCGGTATGCGGGCCGGCGGCGTGGCCGTGGTACCTGATCTGGGGGCTCGCCTTGCTGGCCGCGTGTCCCGGGATCCAGGACTCGCGCATGCTCGCGCTCGCGGTCGCCGCGAGCGTGTTCGTGGTCAAGGCCGACGGCGTCCTGGTCTTCCCGCTCCGCACCGCACCGGTATTCGTCGTCCTATATGTCGCGGCGGCCGCCGTCTGGGTGTCGCGCACGCGGTGGTCGGTCGCATCGGGCCGGCGCCGCGTGCGGACCCGGGCGCTCGTCGAGTCCTGATGGTGACGCAGACCGAGGTCCCGCGGATCCGAGCGCCCGAGACGGCGCTGCGGCCGGCGTCGCGCGACCGGCTCTACGACGTCGCCGTGGTGGCTGTGCCCACGGTGGTCGCAATCGCGCTGTGCCTGATCGAGCTGACCGCCCGGAGCCTGTGGCTCGACGAGGCCGCGACTGTCGCGATCGCCGGTCAGCACGGCTCGGAGTTCTGGCACGCGGCGGCGCACGACGGCGGGAACATGCTCGGCTACTACGCGCTGCTGCACGCGCTGGTCGGCTGGTTCGGCGACGGCGCGCTCGTGATCCGGCTGCCGTCGGTGATCGCGGCCGGCGCCGCGGCCGGCGCCGTCGCATTGTTCGGCCTGCGCCTGTTCGACCGGCGAGTGGCGACCGCCGCCGGCCTGCTCACCGCGGTGAGCCTTCCCCTCGTGTTCTGGGGTCAGGACGCACGGGGCTACGTGGCGATGGTGGCGCTGGTGGCGGCATCGTTCGTGGCGTTCACGGCGATGCAGAACGGACGGCGGAGCTCGTGGCTTGCGTATGTCGTCCTCACCACGCTGTCGGTCTACGCGAGCTTCGTCGCGATCTTTGCCGTGCCGGCCCAGCTGGCGGTGCTGTTTTGGCGACCGCGTGGGTGGCGGCGCGTTGCATCGGCGCTGGTGGCGTGTGCCGTATGTTGGATCCCCCTGGCGGTGCTGGCGCTCAGTCGTGGCTCGAACCAGCTGTTCTGGATCGCCCGCCCGAACCTCACGGCAGAGAAGCAGGTCGTACTGGCGCTGACGTCGGCCGGGTTTGAGCCGAACTTCCGCCCGACCGCCGTCGCCGCCGTGCTGGCGGTCTTGACGGTGGCGCTCGTGGTCGTCGCCGCCGTCAGGATCGTCCGCCAACCCCAGTGGGGAGCGCTGGTGGCGTTGTCCTGGCTGGTCGTCCCGCTCGCGTTGATGTGGCTAGAGTCGCTCGTCGGCCAGCCGATCTTCACCGCCCGCAACCTGCTCGTCTCATTGCCCGCGGTGGCGCTGCTGCTCGGCTGGGTGATCATGACCAGCCGAGTCTCGCCGGTGGTCGCGTGGCTCGCGGTCGCGGTGCTGATCGCGCTCCGAGCGGTGGCACTCGCGCCGAGCTATGGCACGTCGCCCGAGAACTGGAGCGCCGCCACCGCGTACGTGTCCGACGCGGTCAGACCAGGCGACTGCATAGCCTTTTATCCGCTCGATGCGTCGATGCCGTTCGACTACTACGCCGGTCGACCGGTGCGTCCCCATGTCGAGCAGTACCAGACGCCGGCGGTTCCGAACGGCTGTCCCCGGGTCTGGCTGGTGGCAAGCCACCAGGGCCTACCGACCGGGACCGCTGCGTCCCGCGCGCACTATGCCCGGTACGTGGCGCTGCGGGAGGGCCTCGCCCGGCGGTATCCGCAGCACAGCACGCGGTCGTTCGGCTACGCCAGCGTGATCTGGGTCTCGCTGTTCAGCCGCTGACCGCCTGCTGCGGCGGCGCGTTTCGGTCGCCGGCGCGTAAAAGGCGGGCACCTGAGGATGGGAGCGGTGTTCCACGGGGCGCTCAGCCGTACGCCGGGCATGGATAACGCGACAACGGAGCGGTTCGGGCGGGACCGTGTCGTGTTAGGCGCGTCATGGCACGGGTTACACGGCACGGTGGGCGCGATCGCGCTCAATTGTCGCGTTTTGCAGGTTCTCTTGGGGCGATCGGATCCCGAGGGACTCGCCTCCCATCCTCGGGTGCCCGCCGTTAAAAACGCCCCACGACCACCTACGGACGCAGCGTCGTGCCGACGAACGTCAGCGCGCTCAGACCAACGAGCGCCACCCCGTTGACCCACAGCAAGGCCGTCCACCATTTCCCGTGGACGTAGCGAGCGACCACGATCACCGCCGGGAACGCGGTGATCAGCAGACGCGGATTCGGCGGTGTGTACTCGGACGTCATCGCGAGCCAGCTGATCCCGAGCGTCCAGACGATCGCCTCGACCGACATCTCGCGCCGGTTGCGAACGACCAGCACCAGCAAGACGATCAGCACGACCGCGCCGATCAGACCGACGACGAGATTGAGGTCGATCGTCGGATGGTTGAAATGACGCAGCGAGATCTGCGAGGCGGTGACCTGCGCGAGATGGACGAGCGCGAACACGTCGGTTTTTTCGCTCCACCCGTCGCGCTGCGCGATGAAGCTCGCGAACGGGGAGCCGGTCCACGCCCACAGGAAGCCGGCGAACGCGCTCACACCAACCACCGACAGCGCCGGCGCGATCAAGCTGCGGCGCGCCGAGTGGTCGGCGAAGCCGCGGCGGCGGAGTTCGAGCGCGGCCGACACCGCGCATACGAGCACGAGCACGAGCGCCTCCGGCTCGGTTGCGGTGGCGACCGCGGCGAGCACGCCGGCCAGCACCCAGCGGCGCTTCTGCAGCGCGAGGATGCACCCGGCGGCGAGCGGCAGCAGGATCCCCTCGGCGTAGACCATCGAGAACACCACCGACCCCGGGAACAAGCAGAAGATCAAAACCGCCTTGCGACCGGCGTGCTCGCCCCACCACCCAGTCGCGAGCCGCTGGACGAGCACGGTCGCGACGAGCCCGCCGATGCCCGAGACGATCACGCCGGCGATCGTGCTCGACAGGATCTCCCAGTGCGCGAACGGGACCACGAACACGTGCGACACCGCCCACACGACCCCCGCGTACACCGGGAAGAAACCGAGTGTGGTCTGGACGTGCGAGACGTGCGTGGGATAGCCGTGATCAGCAAGCATCCGGTACCAGAGCCCGTCCCACTGCGATAGCTCGTGGGTGAACGCGTGATGACGCAGCGTGCCGTTCACGAACGCGACGAGCAGCAACAGGGCGCGCGTCGCCAGATACATGCCGATCGCGAACCGCGCGCTGTAAACCGCCGCCGCGGCCCGATCGCGAGCGCTCCGGGCGAGCGTCCGCGGCGCATCGAGGGTAGGCGACGTCGGCGTGTGGACCAGCGGCTCGGCGTGTTCAGACGCAGTCTCCACGAGCTGAGGAGTCTAGGAGACGCCTAACGCACAACCGCCGCACCACATACAATCGCGCGCCATGTGCCGGCTGTTCGGGATGAGCGGCGGTCAACACGAGGTGCAGGCGACCTTCTGGCTGTTGGACGCGCCGACGAGCCTCGTGGCGCTCAGCGAGACCCAGCCGGACGGCGTCGGGCTCGGAACGTTCGATCCTGACGGCACTCCGTGGGTTTATCGCAAGCCTGTGGCCGCGAGCCGCAGCCAGACGTTCATCGCCGACGCGCACGAGGTCAGCTCGCGAACCTTCCTTGCGCACATCCGCCACGCCACCGCCGGTGAGCCGACGATCGAGAACACCCACCCCTTCGAGCAGCACGGGCGCCTGTTCGCGCACAACGGCGTGCTCGGCGACCTGCCGGCGCTGCGAGAGCGGCTCGGGGCCCACGCCGAACTGGTCAACGGGTCCACCGACTCGGAGCTGTACTTCACGCTGATGACGAGACGGATCGAGGAGCACGACGGTGATGTCGCCGCCGGCATCGCCCACGCGGCCGGCGAGATCGCCGCCGAGATCACGCTCTACTCGCTGAACATGCTGCTGACGACACCGACCGACGTCTGGGCGTTCCGCTACCCCGACACGAACGAGTTGTGGGTCCTCGAGCGCTCGATCGCGGCGCTCGGCGGGCCCGACGGCGGCTTCGATCAACGCGCGGCGTCGGGGATCACGCGCGTGTTCTCCGGACAGCTCTCGATCCGGCCCGCCACCATCATCGCCTCACAGCCGATGGACAGCAACCCGCTGTGGCGGCTGCTCGAGCCCGGCGAGCTGATCCACGTGGACCGGGAACTCCGCGTCACCTCGACGATCGCCGTGCCCGATCCCCCGGCGCAGATGCTCGAGCTCACCGCGCAGGAAGAGGCCGCCCAGCAAGAGGACTCGGCGCAGGGCGCCGGCGCCTGATCAGGCGGCGAAGCGCGCCGCGAGGTCGGCCACCAGCACGGGCACGCCGGCGGATGCTGCGAGGCGCTCCTGCCGGCGCGGCTCGGGGGCGAGCACCAGCATCCGCACCTCCTCGAGCTCCTCGACGGCGTCGAGCGCGACTGCGTGGGGTCGCGCGGCCGCTAGGACGTCGTCGAGCAGTCGTGGCAGCGGCACCAGGCTGGCGTTGACTGGGTCGATCAGCTCCGCCGCGGTCGCGTCCCGCGCCGCGATGAATCGATTCTCGGCGAGCACCTCCTGCGCGGACACGAGCTTCTGCGACGCGAAGCCCTGTTCGAGCTCGAGCCGCGCCAGCGACTGGACGAGCGCGGTCAGCGCCGCCGTCGACGCCAGCCGCGGCTGGGCGTCCATGATCCGGATCTCAACCGTCCCGAGTCGTGGCTGGGGTCGCACGTCCCACCACAGGAACGTCGGCTCGGGGATCGCGCCCGACCGCACAAGCAGATCGACGGTCGCCACCCAATCGCGGTAGCTGTCGAAGCGCCGCGGTATCCCCGTGCGCGGAAATCCCTGGAATAGGATCGTGCGGTTCGACGCCAGCCCGGTCGCGCGCCCGCGCAGCAGTGGCGAGGAGGCCGACAGCGCCAAGAGGAGCGGCAGATGCGCGCGCAGCTGGTTCACCAACCGGATCGCCCGCTGGGGATCCGGCACTCCCACGTGCACGTGGAGCGCGAACGTCGGTTCGCGGCGGGCCAGGTCCCGCGTGGTGCGGTAGATCACCTGGTACCGGCTCGACGGGGATACCTTCGTCGGCTCGGTCATCGGCGCCGGGTGCGTCCCGCATGCCGCCGCTGCCATGCCGAGTCGCGACAGGTCGCGTGCGAGCAGGGATCGCAGCTCGCGCAGCTCGGCGATCGCCTCACGCACGGTTGCGTGCGGCCCGGTCCGGAGCTCGAGCGCGGCCTCGTGTGTCTCCGCCGCGCACCGGCCCGCGAGATCCTCGCCCGCCAGCGCCAGGACCTCGTCGCCTCGCTGAGTCAAGCTCCAGGTCACCGGATCGAGGAGCATCACCTCCTCCTCGATCCCAACCGTGTAGGCCTCAGAGGGTCGCCAGGCCGCCCATCCCGCACCCCCCAGGGGTGCGGCGCGTCCCTTCAGTGTCTCTAGCGCTTCCGTGACCCAAGTTAACCACGGGCGAGTTAACGGCAGTATTAACCAGCGCTGGCGAGACGCTGCGCGGAGGTCGAGCGGCGTGGACGCACGGTTCGGCCTCTGGCCGAGGTGAGCCGCCGGGGCTCGGCGGCGCTCTGGGCGACGGCCCGCGGCTCGGCGATCTCCTCTTGCGCCCCGGCAGCGGCGGCGATCAGCAGCTCAAACAGCGGATCGTGGGCACACAGTCCCTCGGCGTGCCACTGGACGCCGACGACCAGCCGGTCGCCGGGCTTCTCGATTGCCTCGATCGTCCCGTCTTGGGCCCATGCGGTCGCGACCAGCCCCTTCCCGAGCGTCTGCACCGCCTGATGGTGAAACGAGTTGACCTCGAGCGTGGGGCCACCTAGCGTGGCCCGCAGGCGGCTCTGCGACGCTGTCTCGATCCGGTGCGTGGTGACGCTGCCGTGCTCGGGCTGGCGGTGCTCGATGCCGGTGCCCACGACGTCGGGAAGGTGCTGATGGAGGGTTCCGCCGCGCGCCACGTTCAGAACCTGCATGCCCCGGCAGATGCCCAGGATCGGGAGCTTGCGGCGGTCGGCGGCGCGGACAAGGGCAAGCTCGACCGCGTCGACCCGCGGCTCGGTTGGTCCGAGCTCCGGATGAGGCTCGGCGCCATAGACGCTCGGCTGAACGTCGGGGCCGCCGGGCAGGCATACGCCGTCGACCCGATCGAGCAGCGCGGCGATCGCGTCGGGGCGGAGCAGCGGCACGATCACCGGAATGCCGCCGGCGCGCTCGATCGCCTCGGGATACAGCGTGGCCAGCGCCACCTCGAGCTTGGGCGGCTCGCCGTACGCCCGCGCGATGATGTCTTCGGGCCGGCGAAGTTCCGAGGTGGTGATGGCGATCAGAGGGCGAGTGCGCATATGGACATATATTTCGGCCGCGCGCGGCCTCGCTCCATATCCATACGGATAAACATCCGTCCAGACGGTTCGCCCGGAATCAAGAGTCTCGCGGTCGCCGCGGACGTCTAGATCAACGGATGGCGGAGGCGTCAACTCGTGTGCCCCCGGAGCGATGGGTTTCTTACGTGCGTGTGGACAACCGGCTGGGGCTCCGCCGGCGGCGCTATTTGGCCAAACGGACAATCGCTGCTTGATCTCGGGAACGGCTGCGATCCACCGGGCCGGCGGGAAGCGGACCACCCAGCCCGCCACCCCGGTGCTCGACCTCAACGACCGTTGAGCTCGCCGAGCAGAACGTTCCAGCCCTCGACCGAAACCGTTTCGAGCATTCCCATCGGCGTCCACGGGTCGGCGTCGAGCCGGGCGTGGCTCTCGCTGTCTGCGTCGAAGATCAGCAGCACCCGGTGCTCGGAAACGACCTGGCCGAGATGTCCGTCGCCGAGCGGGCCGGCGAGCACCAGAAACCCCTCCTCGGCGAGTGCGTCCATGAATGCGGCGTGCTCGTTCCAGTCGTCCTGATCGCGGAGCGGCCGAGCCTGATCCAGCCCGGCCCGCCTTTCCGGATCATCGCGAACAGCACCCCGACGATCGTACGCCGCGGTGACCCACGCCGGGATGCCCGATGTCGCGGTCGAGAACGTGCGCCCTTCCAAAACCACCGAGACCGTGCGAGGGTTCGGGCCATGAGAGCCAGGAGCTACTTCGCGGCGGTCGACTCCCACACCGAGGGGATGCCGACCCGGGTGATCACGGGCGGGCTCGGCCCGATTCCGGGGAGCTCGATGCAAGAGCGCCGGCTGTACTTCGAGGAGCATCTCGACGATCTAAGGCTCCTGCTGATGCGCGAGCCGCGAGGCCATTCGGCGATGTCGGGCGCGTTTCTGCAACCGCCGACGCGCCCCGACGCGGACTGGGGGGTGCTGTTCGTAGAGGTCTCGGGGCTGCTCCCGATGTGCGGCCACGGAACGATCGGGGTCGCGACCGTGCTGGTCGAGACCGGGATGGTGGCGGTGACCGAGCCCGAGACCGTGATCCGGCTGGACACTCCGGCCGGGCTCGTCGAGGTCACCGTGTCGGTATCCGATGGTCGCGCCGAGCGGGTCCGGCTGCGCAATGTGCCCGCGTTCGTGGCCGCGCTCGACGCCCAGGTCGAGGTCGAGTCGCTGGGAACGATCAGTTACGACATGGCGTTCGGAGGCAACTTCTACGCGCTGATACCGGCAGCATCGGTGGGTCTCGAGCCGGTGCCCGCGAACGCGCCGGAGCTGATCGACCACGGGCTCGAGATCATCTCGGCGATCAACGGGTCGGCGCTGCCCGTGCATCCGATCGATCCGGCGATCCGCGGTTGCAAGCACGTGGTGTTCCACGCGCCGGGCCGCGACGGCGCGGACGCGCGCAATGCAACCGCGATCCACCCGGGGTGGCTCGACCGCTCGCCGTGCGGAACCGGAACCTCGGCGCGGATGGCCGCGCTGCACGCTCGCGGCGAGCTCGCGCTCGGCCAGGAGTTCGTCAACGAGTCGATCATCGGGAGCCGCTTCACCGGCCGCCTGCTGGAGGCGGTCAGCCTCGGCTCGATGCCGGCGGTCGTGCCCGAGGTCAGCGGGCGCGCTTGGATCACCGGCATGAGCCAATACCTGCTCGATCCGACCGACCCGTTCCCGGCGGGCTTCGCGCTCTAGTGCGAGTGGTCGTGATCGGCGGCGGGGCCGTTGGCCTGTGCGTCGCGGAGGCGCTGGCCAGCCGCGGGGCCGCAGTGACGTTATTCGAGCGCGACCGCTGCGGCGCCGGCGCATCGGCCGGGAACGCCGGATGGATAACCCCGTCGCTGGCCGTCCCGGTCCCGGGTCCCGGGGTGATCGGAGCGTCGCTGCGGTGGCTCGTCGATCCGTCCGGGCCGCTCTGGATCCGTCCTACGGCGTCGCCCGCGATGGTGGCGTGGATTGGCCGGTTCCTGATGAGCTGCGCGCGTGCCCCATACCAGCACGGGTTGGTCGCGATGCAACGGGCGGCCGCGCTGGCCGGTCCGGCGTTCCACCGCCTGGCCGAGCGGGGCGTCGAGTTCGAGCTCCACAACGAGCCGTTGTTGTATCCCGCGTTCGAGCAATCGGAGCTCGATCACCTGCTGCACATCGCCGACGAGCTGCGGCGCGCCGGCGTCG
>Ga0187777_10003407_pt1 | contig 10144 bp, 7 predicted proteins | sample 1015_Q2_SP5_10_M_FD_132416 | JGI IMG/M metagenome (GOLD analysis project Ga0187777, IMG submission 132416) | Tropical peat soil microbial communities from peatlands in Department of Meta, Colombia - 1015_Q2_SP5_10_MG | ecosystem: Environmental > Terrestrial > Soil > Wetlands > Peat | place...
GTCTTGGCCATGTCGCCGCCGTTGGCATAGGCCCATTTGAAGAACTTGAGCGCCGACGCCGACGCGGCCGGATCGGACGGCTGCTTGTACATGATGATGTAGGTCGTCGCCGTGATCGGCCAGGAGTCAGCGCCGGGCTGATCGACCAGGATGATGTAGAAGTTGTTCTTCGACGCGCCGTCCCAATCGGCATGCGAAGCGGCCGCGCCGAACGTCGCCAGCGACGGCTCGACGACCTTACCGTCCTTGTTGAGCATGCGGGCGAACTTCAGATGGTTTTGCAGCGCGTATGCATATTCCACATAGCCGATCGCGCCGGACGTTTGCGCGACGTTGCCGGCGACGCCTTCATTGCCCTTCGCACCGATGCCGGTCGGCCAGTCGACCGACGTCGACGCGCCGACGGAACCCTTCCATTCGCCGTTCACGCGGGAGAGGTAGGTCGAGAACACGAACGTCGTGCCGGATCCGTCGGAACGGTGGACCACGGCGATCGCCTGATCGGGCAGGTTCAGCGACGGGTTCAGTTTCTTGATCGCGGGGTCGTTCCAACGCGAAATGTGGCCGAGATAAATATTGGCCAGCGTCGGCCCGTCGAGCACGAGTTGTCCCGCGCCGATGCCCGGGACATTGCAGACGGCCACGATGCCGCCGATGACGGTCGGGAACTGCACCATTCCACCAGCGTTCAGCGCGTTGCCGGTGAGCGGCATGTCCGAGGCGCCGAAGGTGACGGTCTTCGCCTTGATCTGCGCAATTCCGCCGCCCGAGCCGATGGACTGATAGTTCAAGCCCACGCCGCTCACGCCTTTGTAGGCCGCGGCCCACTTGGCGTAGATCGGATAGGGAAACGTCGCGCCAGCGCCGGAGATGTCCGCCGCCAAGGCGCTCGTGACCACCGCCGCGGCTGCAAGTCCCGCGACTGCGACGATCACATTTCTCACAAACTTTTTCATGTGCATTCCTCTGATTGAAGCATTGAGAGTCGTTGTGACCTCAGAATGCCTTCCCCTCACATCTGGAATTGGACGCGCGCGCCCAGTTCGTTGAAGCTCTGACCGATCTGGCTGGCAGGAACCAGCGGATTGGCGCCGGGAGCCGACAGCTTGCGGACGGTGACGATATTGTCGTCGAGCATGATGCGGATGTTCTGGTTCAGGTACCAGTTGATGGCGAGCGCAATGATTCGCTCATCGCCACCCGCGATGCCGGCCTGAGTGATCGCATTGCCCGCGAAGCTCTGGTGCCAGTTCAGATCCGTGTCGCTGTAGCGAACCGCCAGTTCCCAGGCGCCCCAGGAATCGCCGCTAAACGAGAACGGATTTGCGACCTTGGGTCCGTTGAACGAGCCGTACTCGTTGTTCATGGCGCTCGGAGAATACTGACGCGTTTCACCGGTCAATATCCATGTTCCCTCCAAGAACCAACCGGAGAAACTTGGATGGTCGGCCGCCTTCAGTCCACTGGCCATCCGATCCGCGGTGAAGTTCATGTACTCACCGCCGAGGTAGAAGTTCTCTATGTTGCCCGCGGCGTCGAAGCCATAGTAGTCGCCAGTCTTCGCGTTGATCGTGCCGGTGTCGATCAGTCTTGTTCCATCGACACGAATCTCCGGTCGGTCGCGGAAGCGAAGTCCGAGCACAGCTCCAGGTGTGGCCGAACCGGCGCCGCCACTGTAGAGGGCCGCGCCGCCGCTGCCGCCAACTTGAACGTTTGAAACGCCGTCGGACCAGACGCGATAGGCGACGCGTCCGAATGCTTGCGTCTGCTCGTCACCGAAATTGCCGTGGCCAACGTTCGAACCTGTCTTGTTGCCGGTATATGCGCCGCTGATGATCAAATTGTCGCCCGGCATGAAGATATCGGTTTTCTGGAAGGTGCCTTCAACGCCGCGCCGCGAGTCACCACCGCCGAAACTGTCAGCGGCGATGTTTTCGATTTCGGCTCGCTCGAGGAAAATGAGCTGGCCGGAGGAGATGGAGCCGTCGAGCGACTGCACCGGCTCGATGACACCAACGTTAAGACGGAAATTGGGGATGCCGTTGTACTGAACGCGCGCGATGTTGACGAGTGGATCGCCTTCGCCGCCGGTCGGCACGCCCGATGCGCCGGCGCTGCCGCCGTCGGAACCGCCGCCGTTCAAGCGAAGTTCATACCAGAAGTCACTGAAGGCCTTGCCTTCGACACCAAAGTAGGCGCGACGGACGACCGAACCCGATGCGAGATCCTTGAACTGGGCAAAGTTCGTGGGACTCGTCGGGGAATCCTGCATGAACATGGCCGAGTCGAATTGGAACCGCGCGCGGAACGAGAGCGTGAACCGCCCGTCGCCGCTCTTTACGGTCGGACGGCTGTTGTCGAAGGTCCAGCTCGTGTCGTTGAAGTTTTGTTCGAGCGCCGAGAGCCGGTTGTGGTCGGCCACGCGCTTGTCCTGATCGGCGGCCAATTCCGCTTCGAGCGCGGACAGCCGGTCGGCCAGCTCCTGATTTGTCGGACCGGCCGGCGCGGCTGGCGCCGCGGTCGACTGGGTGGCCGCCGCCGTAGCTGGCGCTGCCGCATGATGTTTGGTTTTTGCCAGGCCGGCATCGGTGGACGCGACCAAGGCGACGACCGCGACACCGGCCATCAAGTATGACTTCCCCTGCATGGAACCCCTCATCGAAATGTTCATGGAGAGGGATCGCCGCACGCGCCACGCCCCTCCGCCCGGCGCATCGTTCGCAGCGCGGTGCAACGGAGACGTGACAATTAGGTGAAGCTAATGTGACAGCGTATTTTTTGAGCGCATTCAAGATGCTTGTGCGAGTGAACCGTACTTTCCGCGAAAGAAAACCAGCGGTTCTCCATTCCCAAGCCGCGAAAAGCGCACGACGCGTCCGATGAGAATCGCGTGGTCGCCGGCATCGTGAACGGCTTCGGCCTCGCACTCAAAAACCGAGAGCGCGTCCGCCAGCGCGGGCGGTCCAAGTTCGGTGTCGCTGAGCGCGATCCCGTCAAGGCTGTGATTGCCCTGCTTGGCCAGGCGCGACGAGACGTCCTGGTGCTCCGTGCCCAGAATGCTGACCGTGTAGCTGCGCGCTTTGGTAAACGCGTGGTAACGATCCGACTTCTTGTCCAGGCACCACAGTACGAGCGGAGGCTCGAGCGACACGGACGTGAACGAATTTACCGTTATGCCCATGTGATGCTCGGCACTGGCCGTCGTGGTGATGACCGCGACTCCCGTGGGAAACGAGCCGAGCGCCGTGCGGTAGGCGCGAAGGTCCAGGGTCATGTCATTTCACACTCGGTTAATAGGGGACGGTGCATTCTCGCCTCCACGTTAGGCGAGCCAAAGCACGGCGGAAAGACCGCGCGAACCGCCTTTCGACGGTAATTTGTGTGGGATTGTAGGGCCATGGCCAGCGACGGCGCGGTCGTCATCAAGCGCATCAAGAAGGGCGGGCACGGCGGCCATCACGGCGGCGCGTGGAAGGTCGCCTATGCCGACTTCGTGACGGCGATGATGGCGTTCTTTCTGCTCATGTGGCTGATCAACACTACGACGCCGGAACAGAAGCGCGGCATCGCGGACTATTTCGCCCCACAGAGTATCGCCGAGACGGTCAGCGGCGCCGGCGGCGTCATGGGCGGCAAGGTGATGGGCGAGGACAGCACGCGAGCCGGCGGGGCTGCCTCTGTCTTCCAAAAGAACAGTCCCTCCTCGCCGGCGACGCCGACTCGCTCGAATCAGAACGGCACCACCCATGGCGGCTCCGCCAACGCGACCGGCCAAGGCGCGGAGAGCGCGTCCGACGGACATGCGAACGCCTCCTCGCAGGATGGGGACTTCGCCAAGGCCGCCGAGGCCATCCATCAGGCCATCCAGGACAACCCCGACATCGCCTCGCTCTCCCGACAGGTCATGATCGACAACACACCGGAAGGCCTTCGCATCCAGCTTGTCGACCAGGACGGTCGGCCGATGTTCCAGCAGGGCACCGCCGAACCGATGCCCTACACGAAACGACTGCTCGCCGAGATCGGCAAGATCATCGACCGTCTGCCCAATCGCGTGTCCATCAGCGGCCACACCGAAGCGACGCCCTTCGAGGGGCCAAACGGCATCACCAACTGGGAATTGTCGTCGGCGCGCGCGAACGCTGCCCGTGCCCTGCTGACCTCGGGCGGCCTGGTCCAGGACCGGATTTACGAAGTTGCGGGCAAGGCCGGCTCCGAGCCGCTGTTGCCGGAAGACCCGAACGCGTCCGCGAACCGCCGCCTCAGCATCGTTTTGCTGCGAGAAGCTCCGCCCGTCCCGCCCGGCCATCAACTGTAATCGCAGTTTTTTGGTCTTCGGACTGGCGCAGGGAGCCCGTCCTTTGACATAATTCGAGCCGTGGGGCGCTCGGACAAGACTGTGACAGACCAGAATAACACACGGATTCCGCAGTTCTTTCTGACGCCGGGGGGTCCCTGCCCCTACCTGCCCGGCAAAACCGAACGCAAGGTGTTCGCCCGGCTGACCGGAAACTATGCCCAGCCGCTGAGCGAGGCTCTAACCCACTCCGGCTTTCGTCGCAGCCAGTCCATCGCCTACCGGCCTGCCTGCGAGGGCTGCTCGGCCTGCGTCTCGGTCCGGATCCTCACGGGGGAATTCGAGCTCTCGCGGAACCAAAAGCGCCTGATGCGCCGGAACGACGACCTGGTCCGCACCGAAGTCGTGGCTGAAGCGACGCGCGAGCAGTTTTCGCTTCTGCGCACCTATCTCGACTCCCGCCATGCAGGTGGCGGCATGTCGGACATGGGCCTTTTCGATTATGTCGCGATGGTCGAAGAGACGCCGGTCGACACCCAGATCGTCGAATATCGTCGCCATGGCGCCGACGGAAAGCCGGGGCCGCTCATCGCCTGCGCGCTCACCGACCTTCTGCGCGACGGCATGTCGATGGTCTACAGCTTCTTTCATCCCGGCGAAGACGAGCGCAGCCTGGGCACCTACATGATCCTGGATCATATTCGCGAGGCGCGCAGCCGGGACCTGCCGCACGTCTATCTCGGCTATTGGGTCGAGGGCAGCGAGAAGATGTCCTACAAGACCCGGTTCAAGCCCATGGAAGCTTTGGGCCGCGAAGGCTGGCAGCGCATCTAGTCGCTCGACGAGACGGTCCGGAACATCTGCAGTTCGTCGTAATAGACGCCGTCGACCAGAATCGAGCGCGGCATGCGACCGATGGTGCGAAATCCGTGCCGTTCGTAGAGCCTGATGGCGCGCGCATTCCCCGCTTCGACCGTGAGGGCGACCTGCTCGACGTGCTTTGTCGCGTGGTCGATGAACGCTTCGATGAGCGCATCTGCCATTCCCGTGCCGCGCGCCTCCTGGCGCACGTACATCGACCCCAGATGACCCGTGTGCCGCGTTTTCTTCGACGGCTCCGTCGAGAACGCGGCCATTCCGCACAGGACGCCACCCATCGTGCCGCCGAACCAGACGCGCGCGCCCAACCGTTCGCGCCACTGCTCTAGCGTGAATTTCGCTTCCAGTTCCGGATCGGCGGAAAATGCGGTCGGATGCAGGAGCAGCGCCTCGCGACGCAGCGCCTGCAGCGCCGCGGCATCGTCCGGCGTCAGCCGCGCGACCGTCACGACGCGCCGCCGAAACGAACCTGCCACTCGGCGATCTGATCGTCCGTGATCTTGGCGAAGAGAACGTCGGGCGGATCGATCGACTGGCCGTGCTCGAGCTGGTCGAGGAACTCGCTCATCGGCTCGCCCGGCCAGGGAATGACCTCTGGCGCGTTCTGGATCGCGTGGTGGATCGCCCGCGCCGCGGTCGGCATGACCGGCCAGGCGAGATGACCGAACAGGTGAACCAGATTGAGGCCCATGCGGATGGCCGCGGCCGACCTGGCGCGATCGTTCTTGAAGTGTGTCCACGGCGCGGCGCGCGTGATGTACTCGTTCGCCGCGACCCAGATCGCGCGCAATTCGGCCAGCGCCTTGCGGAACTCGACCGCCTCGAGATGCTCCGTGTACTGTGCAACTCGCCGGTCCAGTTCCGCGATGAGGGCCTTTTCCTCGTCGCCGTACTGACCTTCCGACGGCACCTTGCCGTCGAAGCGCGCGCCGCAGAACTTGGTTACCCGGTTCACGAAGTTGCCGAGAACGTCCGCCAGGTCCTTGTTGATGACGCCGGCGAAATGCTCCCAGGTGAAATTGCTGTCGGCGCTCTCCGGCGCATTCGCCATGAGGTAATAGCGCCAATAATCCGCGGGCAGGATCTCGAGCGCGGAGTCCATGAAGATGCCGCGCCGCGCGGACGTCGATATCTTCTCGTCCTTGTACTGGAGGTAGTTGAAGCCCTTCAGCCGGTCGACCAGCTTCCAGGGTTCGCCCGTCCCCATCATCATCGCGGGGAAGATGATGGTGTGGAACGGCACATTGTCCTTGCCCATGAATTCGAAGTAGGTGACGTCCTTGGCCGCGTCGCCCAGCCACCAGTCGCGCCAGGCCTCCTCGCCCAGCTTGTTCTTGTCTGCCCATTCCTTCGTGGCGCCGATATAAGCGATCGGCGCGTCGAACCAGACGTAGAACACCTTCCCTTTGAGCTGGCCGTCGGCGATGTCGTCCGGAACCGGAAAGCCCCATTCCAGATCGCGCGTGATGCCGCGGTCCTGCAGTCCCTCGTCCAGCCATTTATTCGCGATCGAGGTCACCAGCACGGGCCAGTCGTTCTTGTGGCTCGCGATCCAGCCGCGCAGTTCGCCGACGAACTTCGACTGCTTCAGGAAAAGGTGGCGGCTGTCGCGGATTTCGATGTCTTTGGCGCCGGACACGGCCGAGCGCGGGTCGATCAGGTCGACCGGATCGAGCACGCGCGTGCAGTTCTCGCACTGATCGCCGCGGGCGCGGTCGTAGCCGCAATGCGGGCAGGTTCCGATCACGTATCGGTCCGGCAGGAAGCGGCCGTCCGTCGCCGAATAAGCTTGCTTGGTCGTGCGCACGTCCAGCAGACCGTTCTTCCACAAGGCGCGCGCGAAGCGATCGGTCAATTCATGGTTCTGCGGCGACGACGAGCGGCCGAAGTGATCCCAGGAGAGCCCGAAGCGGTCGCCCAGATCCTTCTGAACCGCATGCCACTTGTCGCAATAATCCTTGACCGCAATGCCGTCCTCGGCCGCCGCCAGTTCGATCGGCGCGCCGTGTTCGTCCGTCGCGCAGATGGCCAGCGTCTCGTAGCCGCGCGCCCGGCAGAAGCGCGCGAACACATCCGCCGGCAGCATGGAGCCCACGAGGTTGCCCAGATGCTTGACGCCGTTGACGCTGGGAATGGCACTGGTGATCAGGACGCGTTTCATAAGGCCGAAGCTGCTCATTAAGGGGTTGCGGAGATTAACTTCCCCGGCGAATCCGTCCACCCTTAAGCACCTTGGGGCAGCATTGCAAAAGCGCCCTTCGGACAGGACCCTATGAGCGACGAGCCGGCGCGCCAGCGCCACTTTCAAGCCAATTTCCAGACCAACCTGATCGCCGGGTTGCTGACCGTCACGCCGCTGATCGTAGTCTGGCTGGTTTTCGACTTTTTTCTCACGACTCTCTCCGACTGGGGACACCCGCTGGCGGTGGAACTGACGATCTTTCTCGACGCGCGCTACCCTGCCCTCAGGCCCTGGCTCGACAACGATGCGGTGCGCTACGCGATCGGCGTCGTCGTGGCCCTGTTGGCGCTTTACACGATCGGCGCTCTGGGCAGCCGCGTCGTCGGCCAGCAACTGATCCTGATGATGGAAAACATCATCACGCGCGTTCCCGGCGTGCACATGGTCTACTCGGCCGCCAAAAAACTGGTCGACGTGCTTCGCCAGAAGCCCGGCACGCACAATGAGCGCGTGGTGCTGATCGACTTTCCGAGTGAAGGTCTGAAGGCCGTCGGTTTCGTGATGCGCACTTTTCCCGACGCGCGGACCGGCGAGCAGCTTGCCGCCGTCTACGTCCCGACGGCGCCGAATCCGACGTCGGGCTATCTCCAGATCGTCCCCTTCGCCCGGCTCGTCCAGACCGACATCCAGGGCGATCAGGCGATGAGCATGATCCTGTCGGGCGGCGCCGTGACGCCGGATGGCGTCTCGCTGCTGGGCAAAGGCTGACCCGTTGCGCCCGAGGTCCGGCCAGCGTATTCCACGCCCAAAGCCGGCTTAGCTCAGTTGGTAGAGCACCTGATTTGTAATCAGGGGGTCACAGGTTCGAGTCCTGTAGCCGGCACCAGATAAAGTGAGGGCGCCGGTCTCCCGGCGCCCTGAAGTAGACGGCGTGTCGTTGCCGCGGCTTACCAGCTCGCGCCGAGAGAAACGCCGACCACGCGCGGGTCTTCGATGAACAGGTTCGTGAAGTTCGACGCGGCCTGGTCCGTGAGCCATTGTCCCGTCGGGTTCTTCTTGTCGAAGATGTTCGTGACGAACGCCCGCACGTACCAGTTCCTGTCTGCCGGATTCAGCTGAACCTGCGCGTTCATCTGGTCCCAGCTGTTCGTCCGGTCTACGATCGGATCGTTCCAAACCCGAGACTCCATGCTCGACTGCCAGTAATAGTCGACGCGTGGAACCAGCGTGAACCCGCCTCCGATCTGTGCCGTGTATTGCGCGCCGATCGAGACCTGGGCGGCGGGCGTGTTGGGCAGTTCATTTCCCTGCAGCGAGCGCCCCGAAATTCCGCGAGACGACGCGATGCCGGTACCCGTGATCACGCCGTCAGGCAGGCCGGTCTTGGTGAAGACTTCGGATGAGTAAACAAAGCCCTTTGACGCCAGGTCGACAGCAACCGACCCGGTCGGGTTCGCGACGCTCACCAGATCGGGCGACGTCGCCGCCGGATTGCAGGTGCCGTAGTTCACGAGCGGTACGCCATATTGCGCGTCGATCGCTGCGTTACCGCCGTTCGGCAGATAGAAGTTGATTTCGTGGAACAGGACATTCGACTCGCCCGGCGTATGTCCCACGGCCGGACCGCCCGGTATCGGCTGAATGACGCAAAGCGCGCCATCCACGAGATCCTTGACCGTGATCGCGTTCGGCGTATTGCCCGAGGGGTTGCGCACGTCGACGAGAAACGCGCGGCCCGCGGCCGATTTGGTGAGACTTATGGTCATGTTGAACGCCAGCTGATCGTTCGGCTGCCACACGAACTCGCCCTCCGCTCCATACAGATGGGCGGGAATGTTGACGTTGAGCGATGAGCGGTTGGCGATCGTCGTGACCTGGTAGTTGATGTAGTTGTAGTACCAGGCATCGAGATTGGCCTGCAGCGTTCCATCCAGCAGCGTGTTCTTGGTGCCGACTTCGACTGCATCCAAAGTGGCGGCCAGATAGTTGCGCGGCGCGGACGGACTGAGGTTCGTCTGATTGAACGTGTTCGTGCCGCCGGCCAGCTCACCCTGGGAGACTGTTGCGTAGACCATGGTCTGGTCCGTCCAGCTGAGCTTCGGCGTCCAGTTCACGTCGACGCGCCCGGTCCACTTGTCCGTTATGTCGTGCAGCCTCTTTCCGCCGGTGAAGAAGCCCGGGTCGGGTACATAGACCGAATTGTATGCGCCGGTCACCACCGATGGCGGCGTGCCGATCGGGAACGGACCCAACAGCTGCGTTGCGGAGCCGACAGCGGGGTTGGGAACCATGGCACTCGTTCGGTCGTCGTTGAAGCGCGCACCGGCAATGACCTTCAACTCATCGGGAATGACTTCCCAGGTTCCCTCGAGGAATCCGGAACGCGTGTGCACGTCACCGTTGCGGTATTCGCCATCGAACGCGCCGATGGTTTGAACGAGAGGACCGGTGTTGATGCCCGTTCCTCCTGCCCAGGCCGTAGCTGTCGTCAGCGCGCCGAGCACGATCGCGCCATACTCGCCGCCTGGGAAGATGACCCAGTATTGGTTGTGATTCCGGAAGTCCATCGTGAACGCGCCGGCCGAGAAGTTCACCGGTCCGTCAAAATTGGTCTGGAAACGGACTTCGCCAGTCCACTCCTCTTCGCCGAACGCATCTTCGTCGAACGATGCCGAGTAAGGAGTCTTGGTCAGGATGCCTTGCTGGTCGACGATTCCGGCGTAGCTCCCGAACGTGCCGTTAAAGTGCGGATTGCTCAGCGGCAGCGCGCCCGGAGAGTTAAAGTA
>Ga0187777_10003408_pt1 | contig 10142 bp, 10 predicted proteins | sample 1015_Q2_SP5_10_M_FD_132416 | JGI IMG/M metagenome (GOLD analysis project Ga0187777, IMG submission 132416) | Tropical peat soil microbial communities from peatlands in Department of Meta, Colombia - 1015_Q2_SP5_10_MG | ecosystem: Environmental > Terrestrial > Soil > Wetlands > Peat | place...
ATATCACAGCCCATCATTCGCGGGGCAGAAAGAGGGCGCGCCCTTGGGTGCCAGGACGCGATTTTCAGGGGTTGCAAAATGAGAGCGATCCGATCGGCGGCCACCATCTGGCGGCGGGCGGAGAAACAATGAGCATCCAGATGACCTCAGGATCGATGCGCATCCCAATCATGCAGGATTTCGTGACTGTGCGCGGTGGCGGCTATTTCTTCGTGCCCGGCAAGAAAGCTGTGGATTTCCTCACCCAATCGTAGGGACCGGCACTTCGAGGCCAAAGGGCTGGTCAAATGATGTCGATCTTTGCCTGGCTATTCATACGACTGCCCCTCGTGTTTTCGCTGTCATTCGCCAGCATGACATTGGGATGGGTGTTTTGGGGATTCAGGTATCTCAATGATCGCGTCGCTTCGCCGGTGGCGCAATCCTTGGACGAATATGCAGGGCAGATTCCTGGTATCGGCGCTTTGCTTGCATCAAATCTCGGCTCGTTTTTTCACGCGTTGGTTGTCATAGGGTTGTTCTTCCTCGGGTTCTTGGTCGCCTACAACCTCTCGGCGCTGCTCAATTGGATCGCATTCCGCTCAGGAATGATGCCGATCCACTATGCAGCCGGCCCGCCGCAAATTCCCGACATCAGAACGCCCACGGTGGACCCCTTTGCTGACGTGAAACGAATTGGCATCGTCTTGGCGGGCGGCGGGGCGAAGGGCGCCTATCAGGCAGGCGCAATGAAGGCAATCTACAGGTTCCTTGCCGAGCACAATGCGCTGGACAAAGTAAAGGTCCTGAGCAGTACGTCGATCGGGTCGTGGAACGCGCTCTTCTGGTTAGCCAATCTGATAAAGCCGCAAAGGAGCTGGCAGGACCAGAGCATCCATGAACTCTGGTGGCGTGCGATAAATGCCAAGTCGCTCGCCGCACCGTCGTGGTATGTACCTGCACTTCGAAATGCCTTCCTGAGCTCCGCGCCCTGGCAAAGGGTTTTTGATCACATCTTCGACCGGGAGGGCGTGAGAGATCAGTTACTGCAAAGCGGCATACACTTTTATATGACACGCTCCAATGTTCGTTCAGCCGAACTGACGTGCGCGACCAACGATCCACATCCGCCACCCATTCCCAAGGTTTCCTACGACACGCTGGATCCCGCCGACCCAGTCAAATTCATGGCCGGCGTAAAAGGCGGCGTGTTCGCTTCGATGGATCTGCCACCACTTTTTCCCTACGCCCGAGAGGGCACTAACCTCTACGAGGATGGCGGTGTCATCGACAATCTGCCAATTCAGTTTCCGGCAAGCCTGAACTGTGACCTGATTTTCATCCTGCCTCTGAATTCCGATTTCGAGCAAACACCCAATCGGTTCTCGATCGTCGCCCGGCTGCTGAGAGTGATGGATGTGCGCCAAGGGGCGCTCGAACGAGGTAGCTTTAAGACGTTATACCTTTACAACGAACTCGCCGCGCTGCGTAACGCGTTGATGGCCGCCCCAGCGCGCCCAGCAGCTACGTCTGGTTCGACACCGCTCGCCACGGCGCTGTCGCGGAAAAATCCACTGATCAATGTTTTCGCCGTGTGCCCATTGAAAACGTTCGTACGCGAGACAATCGATACTGCAGAATTGTGGAAGACCAAGGAAGCCGGGATAGCCTTCGAAGTGATGGAGAAGGCCACTGCAGAATTGCTCCCCGGCTTTCAATTCAAGCCCCAGGATAAGACCAGGGTCGCATTGGTGAGCCGCGCTGGCGGTGTCACGTGGGATGAGCGCTTCTGATGCCTTCCTCTCTTAAAAACTCCACAAAATATCGGTTTACGCCGCAGGATGGGATCACTAATGTTCTGATTCCGTTTGTAAATCGGACTGCCGGCTGAGAGATTTGAACTCCCGACCAACGGTTTACAAAACCGCTGCTCTACCACTGAGCTAAGCCGGCATTGATGAGCATCCACGAGCAGAAAGCCACGCGGGGCGCCGATTGTACTCATCTGGCAACCCTCAGGGCAGTTTTGGCGTCCCGGCTATCTGAGTCCGTGAGGGAGGCGGCGTTACCGGGCCGTGTGATGGCACTGACGGACCAGTGGAGGGGCGCTCAATCTGCCCGGCCGCCGGGCACGGCTGCACAGCGATGTGAGAGCTCACTCCCTGAGCTAACAAATCCTGAATCGGCACCGTCGTAATACCTGGCTGCAACGTGAGATCCACCCAGTAGACGGTCCCCGGCAGATAGTGCTCGGCGACTTCCGCCTTGAATCCCATCTGCCGCACACTCTGCGCGCGCTTCTCGGCGCGAGTACGTTCGCTGAAGAGACCGAGCGAGACACGCCGTCCGCTATCCGCGCTCTCGGGCATCACCAGGGCATCCTTGATGCCGTTGCGCTCGAGGCTGACCAGCATCTTGTCGGTGTCGCTCTCGCTCTTCATACCGCCGATGTACACCCAGTACCCGGCCGACATCTCGCCCGCCTCGGCGCGCTGCCGCGGGTCGAACCCCTTGTCCTGAAGCAGCGCAGCAGCCCGCGCACTGTTGTCGACATCTGCGAAGGGTCCGACGGATAGGCACTTGCCGGGCGGGGCCGAGTTGGTGTCGTTACTCGCGGTCGGGTGCGCGGAGGGAGGCAGTTCATCAACGAGTTTGAGGCGCGGAAGCCGCGAGATTTGTTCGTTTGCGGCCGGCGTTCGCGGCACATCGACCCAGCGGGACCACGCAAAAAACGCCAGGTTCGCAAAGAGCAGCGCAAAGAATACCGTGCGCACGGCGGGATTCTAATTCAACTGCGCCTTACAGGCGCAGTTCGGGCGAGAATCGCCAATCCCCGCAAGACAAGATCGTTAACTTCGACAGACCGGCAGCGCAGTCGAGATCTCACCGCACCTGCCTCGCCACCCGTTAATACCACGAGAGGCTTCCGCCCAAGAACGGTCTGCGCATCCTCGACCGTCCGATCGATGAGCGATGCAGCTGCCGAGCGCGATCCCTGCACGATCGCCTCCCGCGTGGACCGCCCGAGTGAGAAGGATCGAGCCCTCGCACCGCCCCGCGCGCGGCGACGAATACCGTGGGTCTTGGTGAGGAGCGTATCCACCATGAGCTCCGGCGCCGGGATGATGAGACCGCCCCTGTGCCGTCCGTCTGCACCCACCACATCGATCGTCATCGCTGTCCCCACGCCGACCACGCAGACTGGGATGCGGGGATAGAGTTGGTGAGCTGCAACCATGGCTACAAACCGGTCCACCCCGAGCCGCCAGGATTCGAGATAGCCGACCCCTATGCCAGCTCCTCGTCTTGGCACCGTGACGAACCGCACCGCAATGCCTTTGCTGCGCGCCCCGCGAATCAGCGCGCGTCGCAACTTAGCACCGCCAACGTTAGAGATGAGCACGCGATCAATTCCGCGAGCATTCCGTAAGAGGCGCCGGGCGTAATCCCCAGGTCGCCAGCCGGCATGCGCTGCAGCTCGTTGCCGGCCGAGTCGATTCCCATCCAACCGTGCCCACTTGATGCGTGTATTGCCGACATCGACTAAGAGCACTGCCATCAGTGCGCTCTCACGGTGACATCACCCGAGATAAAACGTCTGACGCCCTGGGCGGTCTCAACAAGGAGTGCGCCGTGAACGTCGATGCCACGTGCGAGCCCACGCGCGTTGCCCTCCGCCCCGCTGACATTGATGGCGCGCCCCCTGAGTGCATCCGCGTCGTGCCACTCCGAGAGAAAAGGCTTGAGCCCCTCGCGCTCGAACGTGAGGAGTCCACGGACCGATGCACCCACCAAAGCTGCCGCGAGCTCGTTGCGGGAGGGCAGCGGAAGATTTGTGCTCGCCAGATCCGTCGCCGCGACGTCCGTGTCCCCGATCTTCTTAAGCAATGCAGCGCCCAGCGCCACGTTGAGTCCGATGCCAATCACAACGCAGGCGGGACCTGTGGATTCCGCGCGAAGCTCAATCAGAATGCCTGCAAGCTTGCGGTCGCCAACAAGAAGGTCATTGGGCCACTTGAGTCGCGCACCCTCCACGCCGAGTTTCTTGAGCGCCCGCACGGCGCATACACCGATCACGAGCGAGAGTGCGCCTAAGTCCTCGGGTATGTCGCGGAAGGTCCAGCTGAGCGAAAGACAGATCGCTCCCCCCGGAGGCGCGAACCAGCTCCGCCCGCGCCGTCCCCGACCCGCAGTCTGGTATTCAGCCAGCAGCACTTCAGTCGTGCCGGGAGGCGGGTTCGGGCGCTCGAGCAGCGCGGAGTTGGTCGAACTGATCGACCAGGCAGCCTCTACATCGCCCACGCGCTCGCGCACCTCGCGCGCGAGAGCCTCGCGAACCTTCAAAGCATCCAATGGCTGGCTCGCGTGAGCGCGGCTATAGCCTCTGTTGCGCACGGCGTGAAGCGGGGTACCAAGTAGCGCGAGCGTCCGAGCCGCTTTCCAGACCGCGCTGCGACTCACGCCCAATGATCGTGCGAGCGCTTCACCAGAATGAAACTGTCCATCCGCGAGGCGGGCGAAAACGCGCGCGACGAGCGGCGCTTTAGTACTCGTCTTTCGCAGCCCCGTGCGGTGTTTCCCGGCCACCTCAAGCCTGCCCGCGCCGGGCGCCAAGGAGCCAGAGCCGCCGGGCGCGCGATTCAGTGCCCGCGCGCATGCGGGAGATGTTGCCCCGATGCGTATAGATAATGAGGAGAGCGGCGAGCACTCCGAAGTTGTGAAGCGGCCGGGGATAGCCTCCGAATATGATGGCGATCGCGAGTGCGACCGCCGCCAACATGGACGCGAGCCCAACGTAACCAAAGAGAATCACGGCCACGAGCCAGGTGAGGATCATCGGCACGAGGAGCCACGCGTTGATCCCGAGCACGACACCTATCAGCGTCGCCACTCCCTTGCCGCCCCGGAAGTCGTACCAAATGGGATAGATGTGCCCAACTATCACGGCAAGCCCGCACACCGTGGCGCACCAGGCATGCAGCTCGGGCGCAGCAACACCGATGCCGGGAAGCACCGCGGGGGCCAGGAGTCCGGTTGCCACCCAACCCTTCGCGATATCGATCGCAAGCACCGTGAGCGCCACGGCCTTGCCCTGGGTACGCAGCGCATTGGTGGCCCCCGCATTCCCGCTGCCCAAGGTACGGATGTCCACCCCGCCCGTGAGGCGGGCGATGAGAAGACTCCCGATGACGGAGCCCAAAAGGTAAGCAATGACGCCCTTGACGAAGAGTTCGATCATGAGGGCCTGAAAACGTCCGCGAGCATGCAGCGGACGCTCCCGCCGCCGAGTTTCTCGATGGTCGGGATTGGCACTGCGAGCACCGTGTCGGTGCAACCGGAAAGCTGTGCAAACACTTCGGGACTCAACGCTCGCCGGGCGGTTTCCGACATCACGAGCACGCGGCAGTCCCCGAGCGCCTCGTCCCAGGTGCCGAGCTCGAGCATGTTGCCCGCGAACGCCTCGATCTCAGGATGTCCGATCTCGATGATTTCCCGTCCGCTCGCACGGAGCCGATCGAGCACCCGGGTGCGGTCCTTGACCTCGATCGCCTCGCTACCAACGACGGCCGCACGGCCACCGATCCACATCATCACATTCGTGTGATAGAGCGCTATGCCCTTTCGGTTCGTGGCCGTGAACACAACCGGCTCGTACTCGAGCTGCCGTGCCCAGTCGTTCACGACCTCGGGATGAGTGCGCGGGGAGAGGCAGGCGTAGGCGATGCGCTCCACGTGATCGAGCACGAGGCTGCCTGTGCACTCGAGAAACTTCCCCTGCGCCTCGTAGTGCGTGAGATCGACACGCCTTATCACGCGAAACCCGAGCTCTTTCGCAACCGCATCGATCACTTCCGGCCGCCGTTCGCTCCTTCGGTTCACGCTCGCCATCGGATAGAGAACGAGCGTTCCGTCCTCGTGGAAACTCACCCAGTTGTTGGGGAAGACGGCGTCAGGTTTTACGGGCTTTGCGGTGTCTTCCACTGCACAAACGCTCACGCCCTCCCCGACGAGCGCCCGCGCGAGCTGCTCGAATTCCTCGCGTGCCCGCGCTGGGGCATCGGCGTCCGCCTTAGCCGCTTTTTGCTGAAAGGTGTTGCTCGCGGCAGTTTCCGGGTTCGCTCCGAACGCCCTCGGGCGCACCACCAAGACTGCGTCCGCGCATTGCTGGCGCTTCTTTTGCGGCTCGGAACCGGGTTCGGTTTTCACGGGCATCGACACGCGCCCATTCTCGCACGGACCCTGAAAGACGCGTCGATTTGCGGCTGCGGGATCAGCCCGCGGAGCTACCTGGGCGAATCGCGAGCGTCAGGCGCGCAGCGCGCGGACCTTGTCGCTGCTTCCGGTGGTGGTTTCACCGATGTCGAGCTTGGGCAGGCGCTGGGTGAAATCGAGCGCCTCGCCCGAAAGATAGAACTGGCATTCATTCGCAGGCGCGGGTTTCGCAAAGAGGAACCCCTGCGCGTACGAGCACCCGAGCGAGCGGAGCTTCTCGAGCTGCTGCCAGCCCTCGATGCCCTCCGCAACCACGCCGATGTGAAGGTGCCGCGCCATCGCGATGATTGCGGCCACGATCGCAAGATCGCTCATGTCGGTGACGAGATCGCGGATAAAGCTCCGGTCGATCTTGAGCGTGTCGACGCGCCAGCGCTTGAGGTAGGAGAGGCTCGAGTACCCGGTGCCGAAATCATCGATCGCGATATGCACGCCGAGCTCGCGGAGCTTCCCCACCGCATCCTGGCTCACCTCGCGGGCCTTTGCCTCGCGCCGCTCGAATACCGCGCTCTCGGTGAGTTCCACCTGAAGCATCGAGGGCTCAAAGCCATGGACCTTGCAGTGCTTGGCGATGTTTTCAGCGAGCTTCGAGCGCTGCAGCTGCACCGCCGAGACGTTGATCGCCACGGGCACGAGCTTCCCGCCCTCCTGCCGCCAGCGCACCATGTCCTCGAACACGCGCTTGAGAACGAAATCCCCGATCGGCACGATGAGGCCCGCTTCCTCGGCGACCCGCACGAAGCGCTCGGGCCGCACGTAGCCGTGACTTGGGTGTTTCCAGCGAAGTAGCGCCTCCATCGCGACGACGTGCTTGGTCTCGATATCGACAATAGGCTGATAGTGCACATCGAGCTGGCGGCTCTGCATAGCGGTGCGCAGGCTCGTCTCGATGGCAATGCGCTCCTTCAGCCTCTGATCCATGCTCTTGCTGAAGAGCTGGCAGTTATTGCGGCCGCGATCCTTGGCCTGGTACATGGCGGTATCCGAGTGCCGCAACAGCTCGCCCATGTCGGCGCCATCGCGCGGGTAGAGCGAGACGCCGATGCTGACCGTGGTGACGAGCGTACGGCCATCGATGATCATCGGTGCACAGAGCGCCTGATTGATGCGCGAGGCGGCTTCGGAGACCTGCTGGGAAGTCTTCACGCCCTTAAGCACGACGACGAATTCATCGCCACCCATGCGCACCACCGTGTCCTCGGCGCGCATGGTGGAGCGGATGCGCTGGGCGACGGTCTTCAGCAGCTTGTCGCCAGTCTCATGGCCGCGCGAGTCGTTGATGTGCTTGAAGCGATCGAGATCGAGGAAGAGTACGGCGAGCACCTGATTGTGCGTCTTGGCTTCCTGGATGGCCTCGGGCAGGTGAACCTGAAGATAGAGGCGGTTCGGAAGACCGGTGAGCTGATCGTGATGCGCGAGGTGATCGAGGTGCTGCTGCTTCTCGAGGAGCTTGGTCTCGACGTCGCGGCGCACCGTTATGTCATGCACCGCAATGGCGAGCACCTGCTGTTCGCCGTAGCTGAGCGGATAGCAGTTCGCCTCGACGTTGCGCTCCGAGCCGTCCTTGCATCGGCCGCGCAGCTCGATCGGCCCCTGGGAGCTCGCATCCTCGAGCCTCGCAAGGAGTGCGCGCTCATCCATCCTTCCGGAACTGAAAAGATCCGTGAAGCGCTTTTCCCGAAGCTCCTCGAGCGTGTAGCCGAAGCTCCGCTGCAGAGCCGGGTTCGCGGCCATGATGCGCGCGGTTTCCGGTTCGAGAACCAAGGCCGTCGTCGGCCATTGCTCGATGGCGGCCTGATGGGCCGCGTCAGATTGAGTCAAACCCGGCGCCTTCTGGCGCAGGTAAAAAAAGAGTCCCCCGAAGCAGATCCCCGCCCCGAGAAGGCCAGCCAGAGCACCAAATACAAATGCCAACTGGTTCACACTTTTTTCAAAGACGGTCTCGCGCAGTGTGTCGGAAGCACCGCGCAGGCGGTCGTGCGCCGCGCACAGTTTGGGGGCTTATAAATGAGGGGCCGCGCCCGACCCGGAGATTTCCGGGACGCGTTTTAAGGCAGCCGTTTTGAGTGTCGCCTGAAGAAACCTCAGGGAGACGCTGCGTCCGCGCTCTCGTAGCTCACGCGGCACCTCGAGCCGCGCTCGAGCTCGCAACCAAGACCCGCCTCGAGCACCGCGTTCTCTCCGAACATGACGCCAAGCAGCGCCTTGCTGAAGCGGAACGTTCGCAGGATGGGCGTCGGGTCGGTGGAAGGTTGCCCCGTTTGCTGGTCGACCGAGGGAATGGTGCAGCGCGTGCAGGGCTTTACGAGGCGGAGCGTCACCTCACCGATCGTAATCGAGTCGATACGGTCTTCGGCCCAGGCGGGGAGGCCTTCGAGGACGATATTCGGGCGGAAGCGCTCCATCGGGATCGCCTCGGGTAGGCGTGTGTTGAGATCGGCGAGGGAGGCGGTATTGCAGACGAGTACCGGGTACCCGTCCGCGAATCCCATGGGGGCCGGCACCGTGCCGGCGAAAGCCGGGTTCGCCATGCGCTCGCTCACGGGCGGCACGCGCACGAGACGAATGCCCGCTCCCACAGCTTCCTTAAGCCACTCCGCCGGTACGCTCGGCTGCTCGATGCCGACACAGAAGTCCTTGTGGACCCGCACCCTCACTGGAGCCCCGCGCTCGGTGATTGGCACCCGCACGGCCGGCAGGTTCGGAGCATTCAGTACGAGTGCATCGTCGGTGACCTCAGGGACGATGCGGGCGAGGTGCGGATGGGTACGCTGGCTGAGGAAAAGGCCCTTGGCATCGATGAACATCCACTGCCGGTCCCACTCGAAGCCGGTCGAGACGAGGCGAACGTGCGACTTCGCGATTCCGCGCGTCGACTTCACGGGATAAATGCAAAGACCGGTGAGGGTCGCGAGGGCTTCCTCTGATCGTCTCCTGGCGGGGCGTTTCTTTCGGGACAAGCGCTCCTTGGCCCGCCGGGCGGCAGAGGTCGCTCCACCGCGGAACGAGACGCTCATTCAGTTGCCGGGCGTGCCGGCGACCTTGATGCCGGTGTTGGCAACCTTCGCGGCGAGGAAATCGTAGATTCCCTGATCACCCATGCGGCGGGCATCCGCAAGCTCCCCGCCCTTGGTCGAGTAGAGCACGTGGTTATCCGCATCGAGAACCACCACCGCCGGAATGCCCCGCTCGATCGGATTTCCGTAGCGCTGAGCGATATCGAGGTTCTTGTCGAAGTTACCGACATCGATCTTGACGACGTCGAAGCGACCCTCGATGAGCGAGTGGCTCGTCCCCTGCATCGCCTTATCGAGATCGCGGCAGTCCTTGCACCAGTTGGCGCCAAAGACGAGCAGCACTCTCTTGTGATCCGTTTGTGCCTGTGCGAGCGCATGTTGCACATCGAGCGCAGCGTTCGCCTTCTCATCGTAGGGCCACTCGCCGGCAAAGAGAGCGGCGGTGTAAAGCGCCAGCACTGCAATCAAGGCCGCCCGGCTCATGACGATCTTCCTCCGAAGCGCACGGGATTTGCCCGCTCTTGATCGACGATCGCGTGAATAAATGATCTTACCACCCTGTACCGTTCGCCCCTGAATATGTCCCCTCCCAAGCGATTCGCCGTCATGACAACATCACCGACCGATCCGAGTCGACTCAATATTGCGCATCTCCCGCTAAAGGGAGAAGTCCATATCCCTCACTGGTCCAAGGCCCATGACTCGGGAACACGCCGTGACGCGGAAGAATCCATCGCGTGCTCGCGCCGTAAACCGAATCGCGCATCCGGCGCCGGGCCTACCCGGAAGCCTTACCCCTGCGCGCGGTGGCGTCCGTTTTGGCGAGGATCTCGCGCCACCAGGGTTCATTGTCGAGATACCAGGTCACGGTGG
>Ga0187777_10003409_pt1 | contig 10139 bp, 8 predicted proteins | sample 1015_Q2_SP5_10_M_FD_132416 | JGI IMG/M metagenome (GOLD analysis project Ga0187777, IMG submission 132416) | Tropical peat soil microbial communities from peatlands in Department of Meta, Colombia - 1015_Q2_SP5_10_MG | ecosystem: Environmental > Terrestrial > Soil > Wetlands > Peat | place...
CAGGCCGTTGAGCCAGGTGCGCTGCTCCGGCGTGAACGGCGCCGACTCGGGAATGAATGACGGAATTGGCGGCCGCGGCGTCATGCTCATGCGGCGGCCTCGGCGTCGGTCATGGCCCTGAGCGTGTCGATCTCGTGCCGGCGAACAAAGGCGAGGAACGTCTCCGCGCGCGAGGCGCGATGCCCGAGATAGGCCTTGAGGATGCGCTCGACGGTGCGCGGCGCGTCCTGCGCGGTAACATCGCGATAGAGCTCGCGCCCGAGCGCGGCGTTCGGTCCGAAGCCGCCGCCGACGAGCACGTGATAGCCCTCGACTGGATCGGCCTCCTCGCCCGCCTGCACCTTGCAGGCAAGCAGGCCGATCTCGGAGACGAAATGCTGCGCGCAGGAATGGTGGCAGCCGGTCAGATGGATGTTGACCGGCGTATCGAGCGGCACGCGCGTCTCGCACCAGCGGGCGATCTCCTCGGCGTGGCGCTTGGTGTCGGAAGCCGCGAACTTGCAGCCGGTATTGCCGGTGCAAGCGACGAGGCCGGAACGGATCGGATTGGTGTTGATGGCAAGGCTGAGCGCTTCGATGCGCTCCTGCGCGACGGCAAGCTTCTCGGTCGGCACGCCGGAGATCAACAAATTCTGCCAGACTGTGAGCCGCAAGTCGCCGTCGCCGAGCGTGCGCGCCATCTCGGCAAGCCCGCGCATCTGCGCAGGCGACATGCGCCCGACCGGCAACACGACGCCGATCCAGTTGAGCCCCGGCTGCTTCTGGGCGTGAACGCTGATATGCGCGGTGCGGTCGAAATCCGGCCGCGGCTCGACCGCGCCCGGCACCGCGCGGTCGAGCTTGCGGCCGAGTTTCTCTTCAAGGAGGCCGACGAACTTCTCGACGCCGAGCGCGTCGAGCACGTATTTGAGCCGCGCTTTGGTGCGGTCGGTGCGGTTGCCGTGATCGATGAACAGCCGCACCACCGCATCGGCGACCTTGCAAGCTTCTCCCGGCTCAACCAGCACGCCGGTATCGCGGGCGAAATCATGATGCCCGGTGATGCCGCCGAGGCAGAGCCTGAACCAGATGCCGGGCGCAAGACCGAAGCCTTCGTTCACGCGCACCGCCTGGAAGCCGATGTCGTTGGTGTCTTCCAGCACCGCGATGGTGCCGGCGCCGTCGAAGGCGACGTTGAACTTGCGCGGCAGGCCGTAGAGCGAGCGGTCGTTGAGGATGTGGAAATGCCATTCGCGCGCATAGGGGCGTGTATCGATCAGCTCCTGCGGATCGATGCCCGCCGTCGGCGTGCCGGTCACGTTGCGGATATTGTCGGCGCCGGAGCCACGCGAGCATAGCCCCAGGTCCTGGATCGCCTCGATCATGGCGACGGCATTGCGCGCCTCAACCTCGCGAATCTGCAGGTTGGCGCGCGTGGTCACGTGCGCGTAGCCGCCGCCATAGCGCTCGGCGAGATCGGCAAGGCCGGCGAACTGCGCGGCATTGAGGATGCCGTTCGGGATGCGCAGCCGGCACATATAGGAATTCTGGTTCGGCGCGACATAGAACAGGCCGAAGAAACGCCAGCGAAAATTGTCCGCGGGCTTCGGATATTCGTTCTTGGCCGCGTGCGCCTTCAGCCGTTCATAGGTGTCGAAGGGATGCTGCTCGCGCTTGAACTTCTCCTGATCAGAAAGCTTGCCGCCGGCGGCGAGCGTGCGGTTCTGCGCCTTGAGCCCGGCGGCGTCGGGACCCGTGGGGTCCGCCGGCGCTGCGCCGGCGGGAGCAACAGTCGCGGCACCGGCGACACTCTTTGCCGCCTTGGCGATCTGCACGCCGGCGACGAAGCCCTCAAGGTAGCGCTTCTGCTCCGGGTCGAAATCGCCGGCTGGCCCATCGCCGGCTTGCCCGGAGGCGACCTGTTTGAGGTCGACTTCGGTCATTCGGCTGGCACCCGCGACGGCGCGGTGAGCGGCGCCGGCGCCGTCGTCCGCGGTCGGTGGGTGATGTAGAGCGCGAGCCCGGTGAAGACGAAGCCGCCGAGCAGATTGCCGAGCGTGACCGGGATCTGATTCCACAGCCACCAGTCGGCGACGGTGACCTTGGCGCCCATCATCATCCCGGTCGGGATGATGAACATGTTGACCACGGAATGCTCGAAGCCCTGGGCGAAGAAGATGAAGACCGGCATGTAGGCGCAGGCGATCTTGCCGATCGTCGAGGACGTCGTCATGGCGGCGACGATGGCGAGGCAGACCATCCAGTTGCAGAGGATCGCCTTGACGAAGACGGTGATCATTCCGGCGAAGCCGAGCGCCGCGTAGCCGGTGGTCTTGGCTTCGGCGATGGCGACCATCTTGGCGGCAACGCCGGCGGGGGCGGTGGCGCCGAAATTGGTGAGCGCGATTGCGAGCAGCCCGCCATAGACGACGCTGCCGATCAGATTGCCCAGAAACACCCAGCCCCAATTGGCGAGCATGGTCTTGGGGTCGGCATCGTTCTCGATCCAGGGCAGCGGCAACAAGCCGAAGGCGCCGGTGACGAGATCAAGGCCGAGCAGCACGATGAGGATCAGGCCGACGGGAAAGATCAGCGCGCCGACCAGGGGCTGGCTGGTCTGCACCGAGCCGGTGATGGCGAGGCTCGTCGCCGCGGCGAGGATGCCGCCGGCAAGGCCGCCGCGAATGACGAGGTCAGTCGCCGGCAGCGCGAGCTTGCTGCGCCCCGCATTGACCATCGCGGCGGCGACGTCCACCGGCTTCACGTAATCCATGTCTCGGCTCCCTTGCTGGAGGTCGCCGAGACGCCTTTATGGGTTCCATCAGCAGTTCCCGGCTCTTCTCTTGCTGCAGAGCAGCAAGCCCCGTGCCAGGTTTATCGTGCTGATTTCGCGTGGCTATTTGCGCGGCGGGGGGCACGCAATGCCCGGTAGTGCGGCAGCGCCGTCGAAATCTTGGGCAAGTCCGCCGGACCGCGCGGCGCCAGGCTGCCGCTGTCGATTTGGCCCTCTCCCGTTCGACCGGATGGCGATACAACCTCCCCACCGCGAAAGGAGAACGTCATGCAGTACCTGCTCCTGATCTATGAAAACGAATCCGGCCGGCAGAACATCGACCGCAAAAAGGTGATGGAGGACTACGGCACCTTCACCAAATCCATTATCGACAGCGGCAACTTCAAGGGCGGCGACGGGCTGCAGCCGACATCGACGGCGACGACCGTGCGGGTCAAGAACGGCAAGCCGGTCACCACCCACGGCCCGTTTGCCGAGACGCGCGAGGCGCTGATCGGCTACTACGCCATCGAGGCCAAGGATCTCGATCAGGCGCTGGAGATTGCGGCGCGCGTCCCCGCTGCGAAGACCGGCTCGATCGAGGTCCGCCCGGTCATGGTGTACAACTGACCGGCCGGACGAATGAGCCGGCGCAGCGTGGGGTCAGCCGCAAGCGAGTGTCATGGCGGATCAGATCGACCTTGTGTTCCGCAATGAAAGCGGCCGCGTCCTCGCCACGCTGATCCGGCTCCTCGGCGATTTCGAGCTTGCCGAAGACGCGATGCAGGACGCCTTCGCGGCGGCGCTGACGCAATGGCCGAGCGAAGGCGTCCCGGAAAATCCGCGCGCCTGGCTGGTCAATGTCGGTCGCCACAAGGCGATCGATCGGCTGCGGCGGCACATGCGCTTCCTCGCCAAGCGGCGGCAGATCGAGGCTGACCTCGTCTCCGAGCAGCAGATCGGGCAATGGTTTCCCGATGATGCCGGCGCAGACGAAGGCCTGGAAGACGACGTCCTGCGCCTGATCTTTACCTGCTGCCATCCGGCGCTGCCCGGCGAGGCGCAGATTGCGCTGACGCTGCGGACGGTCTGCGGGCTCACGACCGCGGAAATCGCCAAGGCGTTTCTGGTGTCGGAGAAGACCATGGCGCAGCGCCTGGTGCGCGCCAAGGCCAAGATCCGCGATGCCGGCATTCCCTTTCAGGTGCCGTCGCGCGAGATCGTGGCGGAACGGCTCGACGGCGTGCTGGCCGTGATCTACCTGATCTTCACCGAAGGCTATGCGGCGACGTCCGGCCCCAATCTGATCCGCGCCGAGCTTTGCCGGGAAGCAATCCGCCTCGGCCGACTGCTGGTCGAGCTCATGCCCGATCGGCCCGAGGCCGATTCGTTGTTGGCGCTGATGTTGCTGCACGACGCACGGCGCGAGGCGCGCACCACGCCGGACGGCGACGTGATCCTGCTCGAGTTCCAGGACCGCACGCGCTGGGACAGGGCGCAGATCACCGAGGGCCTAAGCCGCGTCGAATCGGGCTTGCGCGCGCCCGCGCGGCCGGGCACCTACGCGGTGCAGGCGGCGATCGCGGCGCTGCACATGCGCGCGGCGCGATACGAAGAGACCGATTGGCCGCAGATCGCCGCCCTCTATGGCGTGCTGATGCGCATCCACCCCTCCCCGGTGATCGAGCTCAACCACGCGGTCGCAGTGTCCATGGTCGACGGACCCGAACGCGCGCTACAGCTCGTCGACTCGATCGACCGGCGCGGCGAGCTCAACGGCTATCACATGCTCCCCGCCGTGCGCGGCGATCTGCTCCGCCGCATTGGCCGGCGCGAGGAAGCAGCCGCAGCCTATCGGGCGGCGCTGCGCGGCGCCGAGCTCGAGCCGGAGCGACGCTTTCTCACCGCGCGCCTCGCCGAGCTCGCCTGACCGGCGAAAGCCAAAAAATTTCCAGGCCAAAAAATTTTCTCGGCGATGTCGAATCGAGCCGTCCGCACTCGACAGGGTGTGGCGGCGATTGAGCAGGGTGCGCCGCCGCGTGACCGAACGATCCTGCGCCCAAACATCGAGGTTTGGCCATGACGCTCGCTTTTCCGTTCTACACCGCCATCTACGCCGCGCTTCTCGGCGTCCTCGGCGCAATTCTCGCCGTCAATGTCATCATCAACCGGGTCCGCGCCAAGGTCGACGTCGGTGACGGCGGCGTTGCGGCGCTCGCACAGGCAATCCGCGCACACGCAAGCTTCGCCGAGCACACGCCGATTGCGCTTATTCTCGTCGGCCTGGTGGAAGCGTTGGGCTATCCGGGATCGATCGCCATCGCGCTCGGTGGCGTGCTGCTTGCCGCGCGGCTCTTGAGCGCGTGGGGGCTCAATTCGACGCTGCGGCAATCGTTCGGACGACAGGCGGGCGCCGGATTGACGATCCTGGTGATGCTCGCCGCGGCTGCGCTCATCCTCTACGCCGCGGCCAGCCGGCACTGATGATTCTGTCGTCTGCCGCTCACTGACTACTGCGTGGGCCGTTGGACTTTTGAGTTCTCGCCGGTCGAACTTGCCGGCGCTCCACCACGACCGTCGTTGTGGGCTTAGATTTCCGGACATTTTGCCGGCGTGACCTACCTCGCGCTTCTTTTGACTGCGCAAAAAACGGGGGTGCATCTAAAACAGCGCCCTAGGGGGTCCGTGGTCGTGATTGTCTCGAATCTCCCCATCTGGTGCGGGTTTCCCAGCTCTTTCGATTTTTGAGACCAACCCCCCTGCAAAATCTCGCACGCCCGGATACATTATGTTGGGTCACGATCACCTTTTAGGCATACATGATATAGACGTTGACCCTTGCCAGGCGCATCTCGCGGTTGACGTCTTTGGAGATGTGGACCTCCAGTATACCCAGCGCATATTTTCAAGTAGCATTCATGTAGCGGTCGGATAGCGATCAACTAGCTATCAAATAGCAACCAATTAGCAATAATTTCGCGAGACATTGATTTCCTACGGGGCCCCCCGGCTCTTAACGGGAATCAAACCGCAATGCCTAGAGGCTCGAAGCCTGGCGAGCGGCGCGGCGGCCGCAAGCGCCACGGATCGGATCTTAGTCGTCGCGTCGTGCAATCCGACTGCGACGCGTCACGAGTTCCTGCTAATTCTTGCAAGGGATAAAACGCTCCCGGCCGATATCCGGATGGCGATTGCGCGAAAATCGTTTCCAGCAGTCACTTCAAGATCCCTAGAGAGGGACATAGACAAGGCGTTCGGCTCGCTTGTTCCCGAGCCCCGATCAATCGAGTACTCGACGAATGCCGAGCTTGATCGCGCCGACAAATCAGCAGCGCCGACGAATCGCGATGCAAAGAGAATAGGGCCAAAGGCATTCCCGGCGCTCGAACTCCTGTTGAGCATTGCCCAGGATACCACTGCATTAGCAGCGGAACGGCGCAAGGCCGCGTCCGAGGTGGCCGCATATTTTCTGCCGAAATATGCGGGCGGGAAAAAATCCCGTTGTCGGAAGTTTCCGCCTGATCACTGTGGGTTCGTTGTCGATCCTAATCTGGCGATGGAATTGCGGGACTGCAAACTGAGATTGGCTTCCCTGCGGTTTGCGAAGAAGGTTACTCCCCTTACCGTCGCGCTAAGGGCAAGAAAAAATCAGGCGCGTATCATGGCGATCCAGGAGTCGCTACAATGCCCCTGCCCGTCAAAATACAGCGATCAGATGATCGAACTAGACCGGATCCGACTTGAAAGTTTTCGGCTTGAGCGCTGCGCGCAGGAGATACTGACCATTGAAGAGGACTTAGAAGAGGCGCGGCGGATGGCGAGGTATGACAGCTTTTGGCTTGGACCAGAAATAGCCGCGCGGCGGCGACTGGCTCCCCTTCGCAGGAAACGGCGCATACACGAGATACACTGCTTTCATAACGGAGGATACGAGAAACGGCGCATATGGCGCACGGACCGCCCGCCGACCTTAACTTGCGCGGGCATGAATAGGAAACAAGAAGGCCCGCCGCCCTTAACTCGCGCCGAAAGAGTTAGCCTACAATATTTGGCGCTTCTCTATCCGCCCCGACCGCCGAAGGGTCCTGATGCGCGTTCCCTAGCGGGGCATGCGTTCCATCGTCTCTATATCCCGGAGGATCAGCCGAGCGAGCCTCCAGATCTCCTCCTCTCTGACGATCTCACCATTGTTGAGGACCAGCCAACCCTACCCCCCGGAGGGTGCTGAAGTTTACCGCGGGAACATAGCTGGTTGGCGCGGTTGCGACGCTCGGCAGCGCTGACTATTGCGTCGCGTGAAACACGAAAAAAGCTAGACTGCCTGCGGGGTGGGCGGCTGGGCTGCCGAGCACACCAAACCTATAGAGTAGATAGACATGCTGGCGATTGCGACGAGACCCTCATGCGGGGCTTGCAGCGGCATCGCACGTCGACAGGCGCCCCGCCTCGGCAAGCGAACCCCAAGACGCCCGGCGGCGTAGACCAGATAGGCACATCATGCAATATTTGAGCGCACTAGGGCGAGGCCAATCTGGAGACACCGATGTCGGTGCAGACCCTTGGTAGCGAGGTTAACGCAACTCGGTTGGCTCGCGTCTCAAGCGACGCGCTTGCCCATATCCCTGGGGACGATGGCTGGCCGATTGTCGGCAATACATTTTCTATCCTCGCTGACCCCAAGGGCTTTGTCGAGAAACAAGCAAAGCGCTACGGCCTCGTACACCGCATCCGCGCGTTCGGCGCCACCTATGTTGCGCTGCTTGGCCCAGAGGCCAACGAATTGGTGCTGCTAGATCACGAAAAACTATTTTCCTCAGCACTCGGCTGGGGCTTTGTCCTCGATCAAGTATTTCCCCGCGGGCTAATGTTGTTCGATTTCGATGAACATCGCCTGCACCGGCGCGCCCTGTCGGTTGCGTTCAAGTCAGGACCAATGCAGTCCTACCTCACCCAGCTCAACGCGGGGATCGCGAACGGGCTGAAGCAATGGCCAAGTGGCCGAGAATTCAAGTTTTATCCAGCGATTAAGCAGCTCACACTTGATCTAGCGGCAACCTCATTCCTCGGCGCGGAGCTCGGACCTGAGCTCGAAGCGGTCAAACAATCCTTTGTCGCCATGGTCGCCGCGTCGATTGCGGTTATCCGTAAGCCGCTGCCCGGGACGCAATTGAGGCGGGGCGTGCGTGGCCGAGCCTTCATCGTTGACTATTTCAATCGTCAGATTGCACGCCGCCGCGAGCGCGGTGGCGAGGATCTCTTCTCACAGCTGTGCCGGGCGACTTGGGACGATGGCTCGCTATTGTCGAACGCTGATATCGTCGATCATATGAGCTTTCTGATGATGGCGGCTCACGACACGCTGACCTCATCGCTGACCTCATTCGTGTACCAGCTCGCAGCTAATCCTGAATGGCAGAGAAAATTGCGCGACGAGCATCGCGGACTGGGCATTTCGCTCGTTGATCCATTGCCGTTCAACCGGCTCGATGAATTCGAGCAAACCGAAATGGCGTTCAAGGAAGCGATGCGGCTGGCGCCTCCAGTGCCATCGATCCCGCGGCGGGCCGTGCGCGACCTTGTATTCAAAGGTTTCCGAATACCGGCAGGCACGCGCGTGAGCATCAATCCGCTCTTTACTCATCACATGGCGAATATTTGGCCCGAACCGGAACGTTACGATCCTATGCGTTTTAGCTCCGATGCTTCACGCGACCGTCACAAATTTGCTTTCGTTCCCTTCGGGGGCGGCGCCCACATGTGTCTAGGGCTTAATTTCGCTTACATGCAAGCCAAGTGCTTCGCATGGCACTTTTTGAAGAATTTTCAGGTGACAATCGCGCCAGATTATCGACCCGACTGGCGCATGTGGCCAATTCCCCGTCCGCGCGACGGACTCGCTGTCACTCTAGTTCGAGTCTGACGACAACAGGAGCGTTAGCCGTCGGCGGCGCCCCGCTGAGCGCAGGCGCGAGATGCGCTGCTCGTTTGGGTTTGGCTCTGCTTCAACGCGCATGACTTAGAGCGAGCGCGTACTCCCAGATCGTGGGTCAGTAGCCGCTGTCTCTACTTGTATGCGATTTCAGCACCTGGCAATTCAAACAACCGTTTTAAAAACACGAAAATTCCTTGTTTTGGGCTCGCGCTTGTCTCAAACAATCGTTTGAATTTCATCCACGCGTTTGAAACGACGGGAGAGATTCGGATGCCATGGAACAAGCCCGCAATTGCACGGTTCCTAACCGTGGTGGTGTTCGCAGGGGTCGTCGCCGGGCTGTTGTCAAACAGCCACTCAGACCTCGCCACAGAGATGTCGCGGGCCCAGGCCGGCCAAGCGACTCCCGCCTCTGTCAAAGAGAGGCATCTGCTACGCGATGAACACGACCCGATCGCCGATATGGTCGAAAGCCAACTCGCTCCAACGCGTGATGGCTCTCACTCGAAACGATAGCGCGGCCAACCAATCCAAAACCCTCGTACAGCGTGGAGGCAAGCCGCCACCCTGGAATTTGAAGTGCAATATGTTGGCGTTACGAGACTTGATGCGCGACGTCGCCGGTCAGCTTCAGCCAGCTTGTCCAAGCTGCAGCAAAACACTGCGGCTCACGCGGACTATGTCGAGGCCCTGCGGGGAGGAGTTGAGGACTTACGGCTGTAACCAGTGCGGTGTTTGGCTGACAGAAGCTGAGCCCTCAATCGGTCCACGCACTTGAGCTTTCCCTCGAAAATCGGGGTGGGTGTCGCGTAACTGTACAGATCCCTCCTCAGGGCCCCAAGCGCGAACGTCGCCCCCAGCGCTTGGGCCTTCTCTGAGTACGCCGCTATCTTGGCAACTCTCTCCGGAAAGCCAGTCCCTAGCAACTTTATTACGTCGAAAAGCGCGCTGCCGTCGCACCTAGATGACACCGCGCCGCCGCAAGGCGTCGATGCGCTCACTCGAATACCCGCATCCATCGAGAACCTCGTCGGTATCTTGACCGAGTCGCGGTGCGGGTCTCCTGGGCAGCTCCTCGTTGGAACAGATAAAAGGGGCAGCAACCATCTTAAAATCCGCACGCGAAGGATGCTGAACGCTCCATACGCGTCCGCCGTGGCGCACGAAGGGATCGTCGAGTGCAGCGGCGATATCGTTGACGGGAGCCACAGGCACGCGCCCGGCGAAGCGCCCAAGCCACTCGGCGGTGGTACGCTCACCGAGTATCGAGTCGAGCAGTGTATTGAGTTTTTGGCGATTGGCGAGTCGATCTTTAAAGGTGCGAAAATCAGGATGTGCGCTAAGATCAGGCCGCTCGATCAAATTGCACAACTCTGGCCAGAACTTCTCTTTGTTGCACATGACAAAGATATAACCGTCCCGTGTCTGATAAAGTTGGCTGGGGGTGAGGGATGG
>Ga0187777_10003411_pt1 | contig 10138 bp, 9 predicted proteins | sample 1015_Q2_SP5_10_M_FD_132416 | JGI IMG/M metagenome (GOLD analysis project Ga0187777, IMG submission 132416) | Tropical peat soil microbial communities from peatlands in Department of Meta, Colombia - 1015_Q2_SP5_10_MG | ecosystem: Environmental > Terrestrial > Soil > Wetlands > Peat | place...
CAGCAGCAGCTCATTCTCCCGGGCTTCGCTCTGCACGTGGTACACCGTGTCTTCATGCTTGATATCGGTATTGAAGCCAAAGATCATAGGATCGACCCACGTGCAACAATGGTGACCTTACTGCTGGAGACCTTCCTAGGGCTTCGCGCCCTTAGTTGCCATAAATTTTCGGACGGTATCAAGCGGCTCATCGCTTGACACTTCCTCGCTGCGAAATCTAACCTAGATGTTTAACTGTTACTTGGCTGCGAATTATATATAGCTCTCCTATGCCGGACAATTACTTTGCCCGCTACCTGCCGTTACTTATTCATTTTTTCCTGGTAGGGGCGTTAGCTACTGCCATCGTAGTGTTGTCCTGGCTGGTCGGATATCGGCGGCCCACCCGGGCAAAGCTTTCTCCCTATGAATGTGGGATGACCCCCATGGGAGACGCCCGGGAGCGATTCTCGGTGAAGTTCTATCTGGTGGCCATGCTCTTTATTCTGTTCGACGTCGAGGCGGTTTTCCTTTATCCCTGGGCAGTCATCCTGCGCGACCTGAAAATGTTCGGATTTTGGGAAATGCTGGTGTATATCCTGATTGTTCTGGTCGGCTTCTTCTATATCTGGAAAAAAGGTGTTCTCGACTGGGGGCCAGCTTCATCTACAAAAGGTGAGGTATAAGTGCCGCCCGCGCCTCCGATTACCGATCTGGAGCAACTGAAAGCTCATCCTGCCATCGCCCGATTGTTGGCGTGGAATCCTTCCGCGGTAGAAGGCGCCAAGTTCGACCGCGAGGAGATGAGCATCTATGTCGAGCGCTCTTCCCTTCGAGAGGCTTGCGCTTTATTAAGAGATGATTCGGGCTGCCCATTCAATTTCCTGTCTGACGTAACCTGTGTGGATTGGTACCCTGCCGAGCCACGTTTCGAAGTCATTTACCACCTGCTTTCCATTCCACAGAAGGAGCGCGTAAGGCTGAAGGTCAGGCTTAATGGAGACGCGCCGGCTGTTGAGTCAGTGACCTCGGTTTGGCCAGCTGCGAACTTTTTTGAACGCGAGGTCTACGACCTTTTGGGAGTCCGTTTCACTGGGCATCCGTACTTACGACGGATCCAGATGCCGGAAGACTGGGAAGGTCACCCACTACGCAAGGATTATCCAGTGGAGGGATATCGGTAGAACCCATGGCCCATCTCACTACAGTGCCGACCCTCGATCCCGGCCAGGATCGCACCATGATTTTGAACATGGGACCGCAGCACCCATCTACGCATGGTGTGTTGCGGGTGATCCTGGAAATCGATGGCGAAACTGTCATACGGATTATGCCCGACATCGGGTATTTGCATACGGGGATCGAGAAAACCTGCGAGGCCAAGTTCTATCAACAGGTGGTGCCGCTTACGGATCGCATCGATTATCTCTGCCCGCTGACCAACAATCTTTGCTACTGCCTTGCGGTCGAGAAGTTGCTCGGGCTAGAAATCCCTGCCAAAGCGCAATGGATGCGCGTGCTACTGAACGAGTTGACCCGTATCAACTCGCATCTGGTATGGCTCGGCACGCACGCCATGGACATCGGCGCGCTGACGGTCTTCTTATATTGTTTTCGGGAGCGCGAAGATATTCTCCGGCTCTTTGAAGCGGTTAGCGGCCAGCGCATGATGACTTCTTACTTCCGTATCGGCGGACTGGCGCTGGAACCGCCGCTCGATTTCTTTGACCGCGTACGGTCTTTCGTCGATCGTTTCCCTTCCAAGATTGACGAGTACGAAAATCTGCTGACGGCAAATCCCATTTGGTTGATGCGAACCCGAGGCGTGGCGGGAATCACTGCAGAAGATGCTATTGCACTGGGAGCAAGTGGTCCTACGCTGCGCGGCAGCGGCGTCGATTTCGATCTGCGCCGTGACATGCCATATTCGAGCTACGACAAATTCAAATTCAACGTGCCGGTCGCCCAGGAGGGTGACGTATTCGCGCGTTATCAGGTCCGGGTTCAGGAGTTACGCGAGTCGAACAAAATTGTGCAGCAGGCGCTGGACGGAATGCCTTCTGGTCCGATCAAAGCCGATGCTCCCAAAGTGGTCTTGCCCGATCGCGAAAAGATGAAAACCCAGATGGAAGCTCTCATCTATCACTTTAAGATCATTACCGAAGGCTTCTCGGTACCCGCGGGCGAGGTTTACCAGGCCGTGGAATCGCCGCGAGGTGAGATGGGATACTACGTGGTCAGCGATGGCACGGCCAAGCCGTATCGTGTGCATATGCGCTCGGCTTGCTTGGCGAACTTGCAGTTGCTGCCGGCTATGTGCGAAGGGAGATTGATTGCCGACGTGGTAGCCGCCATCGGAAGCATTGATATCGTTTTAGGCGAGATTGATCGCTGATTCCTCTGTGCCCCTCTGCGTCCTCTGTGGTTATGTTTTCACACCGCAGAAACGGAGAATGCAGAGGGAATTCGACAAGAATGAGATTCTCAGACCAATTTGAGGAGCGTTTCGCGGAGATGCTCAAGCATTATCCGATGAAGCGATCGGCGCTCGTCCCGACCCTGCTTTATGCGCAGGATGAGGTCGGCCATCTAAGCGACGAAGTAATCCGGGAGATTGCAGGCCGGGTTGAACTCACCGAACTCGAGGTTCGCAACGTGATCAGCTACTACTCTATGCTGACCACCAAACCTCGCGGACGCTACAACGTGCAGGTGTGCACAAATATTGCATGCCTGCTGCGCGGCGGTGAAGCAATTTTGGACCACTGCAAGGTGAAATTAGGAATCGGTAGCAAGCAAACGACTGCCGACGGCATGTTTTCGCTGGAAGAAGTCGAATGCATCGGCGCTTGCAGTTGGGCTCCTGCGGTACAGGTCAATTATGACTTCCACGAAAATCTCACGCCGGAAAAGATGGACCGAGTCTTGAAAGAATACTTGGAGGAAGGAACGCAGTAGGAGTATCGGTTTGTGATTGTCGAATTTTAGTCGACAGTTTGGCTGATCAACATTCAAAATTCAAAACTCAACAATGGCTCAGCTGGTTTCCCATCCCGACGAAGTAAAGATCGTCTCCAGGCGATTTGGCCTGGGTGCGACCAATATCGATCGCTATTTGGAGCTTGACGGCTACAAAGCCGTGCAAAAGGCGCTCGGAATGTCGCCGGACGAAATCACTAGTCAGGTGAAGGACTCCGGATTGCGGGGACGTGGCGGCGCGGGGTTCAACACTGGATTGAAATGGTCGTTTGTCCCCAAGCAGTCGGCAAAGCCAAAGTACATTCTTTGTAACGGAGATGAGAGCGAACCGGGTACTTGCAAGGACCGTCTCATATTCGAGCACGATCCCCACTCCGTGATCGAAGGTGTCGTCATCGCCGGAATCGCGGTGGGCGCACACTCGGGCTACATCTACATTCGCGGCGAATATCGCTATCTCTCCAACATCATGCAGAAGGCGATCAAAGATGCATACGCGAAGGGCTTTTTGGGCAAGAACATCTTCGGCAGTGGCTACGATTTTGAAGTGTACTGGCATGGTGGCGCTGGAGCCTACGAAGTGGGCGAGGAATCGGCCTTGATGGAGTCGCTCGAGGGCAAGCGCGGCATTCCTCGAATTCGCCCTCCGTTCCCGGCCGTAGTTGGACTCTGGGGTGGCCCTACGGTCATTAATAATGCCGAGACCCTGGCCAGTGTGCCGCACATTATTCTGGGCGGGGCAGATTGGTTTGCCAAACTGGGCCCGCCGAAGAATGGTGGAACCCGGTTATTCTGCCTGAGCGGACACGTGAATAATCCTGGGGTCTATGAACTGCCCATGGGATACAACCTGAAGAAGATGATCTACGACGTGGGCGGCGGAATCCCCAACGGACGCAAGCTGAAGGCGGTGGTTCCGGGTGGATCCAGCTGTCCCCTTCTGAGCGGGGACGAAGTCGATGTCTCCATGGATTTTGATTCCATGATGAAAGCCGGATCCATGCTGGGTTCCGGCGGTGTTGTTATCGTTGATGACTCGACCTGTATGGTGAAATTCGCGCTTCGCATTATGAAGTTCTATCAGCATGAGAGCTGTGGCTGGTGCATTCCATGTCGCGAAGGAACCGATTGGTTGAAGAAGACGCTCACGCGTTTTCATGCGGGGGGCGGCGTGAAGAAGGACATCGACAACATCCAATACTTATCAGAAAACATGCTGGGCCGGACGTTCTGCCCATTGGGCGATGCGGCCGCGATGCCCACAATTTCGATCGTGAAGAAGTTCAGAAAGGAATTTGAAGATCACCTAGACGGCAGACCCTGCCCGTTTGAAAAGGCGGGAGTGGAGAGAGAACCAGTGTTGGTGTGAAAGCTTGTGGAACTCGGTGTCCTCTGTTGTTCGCGTTAAAGGACTCATGACCGCAGAGGCGGAGGTTCATAGCAAGACGAGTTTCGCGAATGACGATTGTTATGCCCGACGTAAACATTACGGTTGACGGAAAGAAAGTCACGGCTCCCGCTGGGACCTTGCTCATTGAGGCCTGCAAGAGCGTAGGCATCGAGGTACCCTCCTTTTGTTATTACCCTAATCTGTCTCTGCAGGGCGCGTGCCGCATGTGTCTCGTGAAAGTCGAGAAGATGCCCAAACTGCAGACCGCGTGCACGACCGTCATCAGTGAAGGCATGATCGTGACCACGGAAAGCGACGAGATCCGACAGGCGCGCAAAGGAATGGTTGAACTGCTCCTCGGCAATCATCCACTGGATTGTCCAGTCTGCGATGCGGGCGGCGAATGTGAATTGCAGGACATGACGTTCTCCTACGGGGCTGCCGAGTCCAAGTTTATCGATACCAAGAACCACCGCGATGAGCAGCAATGGTCGCCGGTCGTTTACTTTGACCGGCCGCGCTGCATTCTTTGTTACCGTTGTGTGCGCATCTGCGGCGAAGGAATGGATGTTTGGGCATTGGGAGTTCAAAACCGGGGAGTCAGTTCGATCATCGCTCCCAACAAAGAAGATCATCTCGAGTGCGAAGAATGCGGGATGTGCATCGACATTTGTCCGGTTGGTGCGCTAACTTCCGGCGCATATCGATACAAGACACGTCCATGGGAGATGAAGCATGTCGGCACCATCTGTGCCCATTGCGGCGACGGCTGCAAAACCACGCTCGGCGTGCGCCGCTCCGACACCGGCATGGACATCGTGCGTGGCGACAATCGAGACAAGAGCGGTATAAATGGCGATTTTCTCTGCATCAAGGGTCGCTATGGTTTTGATTTCGCAGGTCATCCGGATCGTCTCAAACAACCTCTCATCCGGAAGAATGGTCGTCTGGTTCCGGTTACTTGGGAAGAGGCATTTGAGCTGATCGGGAAGAAATTTCGAGAGATCAAAGACAACGAAGATGGAAACATCGGCGTGATTGGCTCAACCCGGACCACCAATGAAGAAAATTATCTGCTTCAAAAGTTTGCACGCGTAGTACTCGGCACGAACAATATTGATCATCACCGCACAGCGGACTTTCCGGCGCTGGCTGCAGCTTTGTCCGGCAAACCGGAGATGACTGCGAGCATGCGAGATGTGGCGCAAGCCCCAGCTATTTTGTTGATCGGCAACGACCCAACAACCCGGCATCCGCTGCTCGCTTGGCAAATTAGGAACAATGTTCGCCTCCGCCGTGCGCGGTTGTATGTGGTCAATGCGAATCTGATCAAGCTGCGCCGGCAGTCAACATCCTTTCTGCAGATCCCGGCCGGCGCGGAAGGTCAGGTTGCAAATTTCCTAGCTGGGGATGACTCCGCCCTAAGCGCCATTAGTAGCACGAACGCCAGCAACGAAGCTTGGGTTACCTTCCGAGAGAAGATCCGGAGCGAGCCGAAACTCGTCATCGTTTTCGGTTCTGAACTTCGCGGCAACGACGTCAGCCATCTAGCAAAGTTCGCTTCGGGCATTCAGGATGGAAAGCTGATTTGTCTCGGCGATTACGCCAACTCGCGCGGCGCCGCCGACATGGGTCTATATCCCGATCTGCTTCCTGGATATCACCGTGTAGCCGAGGTCGGGAAATTCCGCGAGGAGTGGCCGGGAATCCCGCACGAGGCCGGATTGAGCATTCCTCAGATGGTCGAAGCTGCAAAAGCCGGGACCTTGAAAGCACTTTATGTAGTCGGCGCAAATCCGGTAAAAGAATTTGCCGTCGATCCATTTTCGTTTTCCGGGAGCTTTGTGGTCGTGCAGGATATGTTTTTGACTGAAACAGCGGAGATCGCCGACGTAGTTCTGCCGGCGGCAAATGCATACGAGAAGTCAGGGACCTTCACGAACACCTGCGGCGACCTGCAACTTGTGAAGCAAGCGGGTGAAGTCACGGGAACTAAATCTGATTTTGAAATGATCGTCCGCATCGCCGATGCGATGGGCTTTGATGTTCGCAAGCTTGTGCCTTTCGGCCGTGGATCCCGGGCTGACATGGGACAATCTCGCGGTGCGCAATCGGGCGAAGCAGACCGTCATGCCGTCTGGCTAGAAGCGCATGGACTCGAGCCAAAGACGAGCCCGTTCGATCCCATAGCGATTCTCGATGAAGTCCAGCGACTGGTACCCGGATATGATGTTTCGCGAACGAACGTTTTGGCGGGCAATGATCAACACACCTCGTTGTCGAACAGCGGGCCTGGCGCCTTGCAAGATTCGAAGCTGATCATCCCAGCTAACGATGACTTGTTTAGCTCCGGCACGTTGGGCCGGTACTCCCGCATTTTAAATTCGGTCATTGAAAACCAGCACAAGCAGCCGTCTCAAGAAGAAGTGGCAGCAGATTGACTTCGGGTTCGCTCGTAACCGAGCGGATACAGCAGTTCTGAAAGCGAGAATCGTTGAGCATCTCCGCATTCATACTGGTTTCAGTCATTAAAATTGTTATCGCCTTGGCTGTATTGCTCACGGCGGTGGCCTATACGGTCTGGTTGGAGCGCAAAGTTGTCGGACATATTCAGAACCGCTGGGGGCCCAGCCGTGTGGGTCCATTCGGCCTGCTGCAACCGTTGGCGGATGGCCTCAAGTTCATCTTTAAGGAAGATCTCACGCCGCCCCACGTTTATAAGCCGTTATATATCGCGGCGCCGATGATCGCGTTGATTTTTGCACTGACATCAATTTCGGTTATCCCAATCGGCAATTGGGTGAATGTGGGCGGAATCAGCACGCCTCTCCAGATCACCGACGTGAACATTGGCCTACTCATTATTCTCGGTATCACTTCCCTGGGAGTTTATGGAGTGGCTTTGGCGGGGTGGTCATCCAACAGCAAGTACTCGCTTTTGGGGGGATTGCGCGCCAGCGCCCAGATGATCAGCTATGAAGTCGCCCTCGGGCTCTCGTTAATTGGCGTGCTGATCATGGCAGGCAGCTTCAGTTTACGCGACATTGTGGAGGCTCAGGGCGGCACGTTCTGGGGATTTATTCCGCGCTGGAACATTTTCCATGGTCAGATCGTGGCTTTCTTCATTTATCTGACGGCTGCGTATGCCGAAACCAATCGCGTGCCGTTCGATTTACCCGAAGCGGAGACCGAACTAGTGGCAGGGTACCACACCGAATACAGCGCCATGAAATTTGCCATGTTCTTCATGGCCGAATACGCGAACATGATCACCGTGGCGTGCCTGGCGTCGCTTTTGTTTCTTGGTGGCTGGCATGGTCCGCTGGCTGGTCCGCCGATATTGCAGGCGATACTTCCAGTGTTCTGGTTTTTCCTACGGGTATTTGTTTTTCTCTTTATTTATATTTGGGTTCGCGGCACGTTGCCGCGTTTTCGTTACGATCAGTTAATGGCATTTGGGTGGAAGTTCCTGTTGCCGTTAGCCATTGCGAATTTGGTGGTTACAGCATTCATTGTTGCTGTCAGCTCATAAGGTAGTGAGGAGTCAGTCGTCGGGAGCCAGCAGATACCACTACTTACTGAACCCTGACTACTAACTACTGTCTTTATGCTTCATCTGATTTTATTTTCGATTTTCGGCCTTGTTTGCGTCGCAGGAGCGGTCAATATGCTCGTGCAGCGCCATCCCATTAATACTGCTTTATCGCTAGTTGTTGTGATGGGATCGCTGGCGGCGGAATACATGCTGCTGGGCGCAGAATTTGTCGCGGCGATTCAGGTGATAGTCTACGCTGGCGCGGTAATGGTGTTATTCATCTTCGTAATTATGCTTTTGAACGCCGGCGAAGAGGAACGAACGCGCGGCAGCCGCGTAGCTCAGTTGTTTGGAGTTCCGGGAATGTTGATCGGCAGCGCCTTAGTGGCTTGGGTTCTGGTCGAACACTCGGGAACTCAGGCGGTGCCTGCCGGCGCGCTTCCAGGCCCGCCGCGAACAATTGGCTGGCTGCTCTTTCACGATTACCTGCTGCCCTTTGAAATCACTTCGGTGCTGGTGCTGATCGCGATCATGGGAGCCGTCGTGCTGGCCTCACCTCCGCACGCGATTCAGCAGAGCAAGAAGGAGCGCTGATGGTTCCTCTGTCCTACTATCTCGTGCTCAGCGGAATTTTGTTCACGTGTGGCGTGGCAGGATTTCTGATCAAGCGCAATATCATCAGCATCTTCCTTTCCATCGAGCTTATGCTCAACGGCGTCAATCTTTCATTCGTGGCGTTTGCGGCGCAGTGGAAGGCTCTTAGCGGCCAGGTGTTTGTTTTCTTCGTCATGGTCGTGGCCGCGGCTGAGGCCGCGGTCGGATTAGCCATCATCATCGCCGTCTTCCGGACGCGTGAAACATTGAATGTGGACCAGGTGAATCTGCTGAAACTATGACGCCAAATTTACATCTTTGGCTGATTCCCGTGCTGCCTCTCATCGGTGCAGCTCTGAATGGTCTTTTAGGAAGGCGTTTCAGCCGGCAAACGGTCACTGCTATCGCCATAGGCTTCTCGGGCGCAGCATTCGCGCTGTCATCGTGGGTCGCAGTTCAATTCCCTTCCGTCATGACTCCGTACCAGGAAACCCTGACGCAATGGATACGCGCTGGAAGTTTCCGCGCCGACTTTGCTTTCTACCTCGACCAGCTGTCTCTGGTGATGTTGCTAGTGGTCACTGGCGTTGGGTTCCTGATCCACATTTATTCCGTCGGATATATGGCGGAAGAGGGTGGCTTCTATCGTTTCTTCAGCTACCTGAATCTGTTCATGTTTTTCATGCTGACTTTAGTCCTTGCCAATAACTACCTGCTGATGTTCATCGGTTGGGAAGGCGTCGGCCTGGCATCGTATCTGCTGATTGGTTTCTGGTTCACGCGCGACTCTGCGGCTTCCGCCGGAAAAAAAGCGTTCATCGCCAATCGAGTCGGTGATTTCGGTTTCCTGATCGCTTTATTTCTGTTGATCAAGCACTTCGGAACACTCAATTTCGCGCAACTGTTCCCGGGCATTTCGCCGATGAACCCAGAGACCCAGGGAGTCGGCCTGCTGACTTCGATCGCGCTGCTGCTCACGCTCGGAGCTTGCGGCAAGTCGGCGCAGATTCCTCTGTATGTCTGGTTACCTGATGCCATGGAAGGCCCAACGCCGGTGTCGGCGCTGATCCACGCTGCGACCATGGTCACAGCGGGCGTGTACATGATCGCGCGGTCTCACATAATCTTTGACCGTTCTCCAGGCGCTTTAACCGCCGTGGCCATCATCGGCACGCTGACTGCTCTGTTCGCAGCCACCATCGGCATAGCTCAGACCGATATCAAGAAAGTGCTTGCCTACTCAACCATCTCGCAATTGGGATACATGTTTATGGGCTGCGGCGTGGCAGCCTATTCCGCAGGAATTTTCCATTTAATGACGCACGCGTTCTTCAAGGGTCTGTTGTTTCTTGCCGCCGGATCAGTCATTCACTCCATCGGCGGCGAGCAGGACATGCGGAAGATGGGTGGCCTGCGAACCAAAATTCCCTGGACCTTCTGGACGATGACTGCAGCCACAGTTGCCATTGCTGGGATCCCACCGTTCGCCGGTTTCTTCAGCAAAGACGAAATTCTTTGGCAGGCATACTCCAGCGCTCACGGGAGCTGGGTGTATTGGCTGATCGGTGTGATCACGGCCTTCATCACGTCCTTTTATATGTTCCGGCTCTGGTTCTTAACTTTCTTTGGGGAATATCGTGGCGCCGCTTCCCAAGAGCATG
>Ga0187777_10003412_pt1 | contig 10137 bp, 7 predicted proteins | sample 1015_Q2_SP5_10_M_FD_132416 | JGI IMG/M metagenome (GOLD analysis project Ga0187777, IMG submission 132416) | Tropical peat soil microbial communities from peatlands in Department of Meta, Colombia - 1015_Q2_SP5_10_MG | ecosystem: Environmental > Terrestrial > Soil > Wetlands > Peat | place...
CTCGCTGGAAGCCCTAAAAGCATTCACGCTAGGCGATGAACAGCACTCCAGGCTCGAGGACATCGCGGCCATGCCCTTCTATCAACGGGCGATCGAGCTCGATCCAAACTTCGCGTTTGCGCATTTGCGCCTTGGTATCGCTGCCGGTAACACTGGTCAGCCATCACTAGCGACAAAACAAGTGGCCAAGGCTTTCGAGCTGCGTGACCGCACCAGCGAATACGAGCGGCTGTACATCAGCGCCTACTACTACGATGATACCGGGCAAGTTGAAAAGACGATTCAGGCTTGGGAGTTGATGAAGCAGACCTATCCACGAGACGAAGTTTCTCGTATTAATGTGGCGGTCTCGTATCAGCGGCTTGGGCAATATGAAAAGATGATTGAGAATTGTCTGGAGGCGATCCGCCTTGAGCCCGACACACTCAATTGCTATGTTCAGGGCAGCCTTGCTTACCGCGCCCTCGGACGTTTCGATAATTCCGATGCTCTGCTAGCGCAGGCGCAACAACGAAATATCAAGAGCAGCAGCCTTTATCTCTTGTTAGCAGAATCCGCGATTCTGCATGGGGACACTGCAAACGCGGCCCGCATGGAAGAATCGGCAAGAGCTACTCCCGAAGGCGAGTTGCGGGTCTTGGGACTGGAAGCATCTCATGCCGCGGCACTCGGTCAATTGTCGCACGAGAGAGAGTGGCGGGCGCGGGCGGTCGAACGTGCCAAGAGCATGGGTATTGCTGACGTGGCTGCCGATCAGTTGATGGACGAGGCGGAAGCAGAGGTTGCCTTGGGGTACTCTTCTGAGGCTGCTGAGCTAACCAATGCAGCCCTGGCACTATCGCGCGATCCGTCTTTCATCGCCCGAGTTGCATATATCTGCGCTACGGTCGGTCAAGATCAAAAAGCGGAATCGCTGATCGCCGAAGCCCGCCGCGCAAGGCCTGACGATACTTTCATGCAAAACATCTTGGTTCCGGGGGTGGATGCGCGGCTAAAGTTGCGTCACGGGAAAGCAACCGCCGCGGTTCAAACGCTTGCCATTGCCCAGCCCTATGATGACGGCGTCTATTTAGCTACCCACATTTTGCTCGGGGAAGCTGACCTTTCCAGCGGCGACCCGGCGAATGCTATTCACGAGTTCCACAAATACTTAAGCCACCGCGGGCTGCAGCCATTCTCGTTTTATTATCCGCTCGCGCAATTAGGCGTTGCTCGCGGCCTCGCCGCACAGCACGACACGGCCAATGCCCGCACGGCATATCAGGATTTCTTTGCCATGTGGAAAGACGCCGATCCCGACATTCCAGTGCTGAAGCAAGCAAAAGCGGAATACGCCAAGCTGCAGTAAGCCGAAATAGTTGGCGTGGCTACTACTTTCTTTCCGCATCTTTGCGATGCATTTCCGCCTTCACAGATTCCGGAACGCTCATGCAAGAGCGGGGTTGCATGTTTGAACCTGACCAACCGCGCTCGAAACAAAAACGGCCAAGCCGAAAGGCTTGGCCAAGGTGCGGTTTCAGAAATAACGCCGCTGATTATCGCGTTGCGCTAGCCGTCGTACTGGTTTGGCCAGGTGCGGCATTGCCCTGCTTTGTCGGCGTGTTCGGTAGATACTTGGCAACGGTGGCCAGGAATTCATGGCTACCCTTTGGTGCGGGTACATCACCATACAGAATGGTTTTAAAGGGCTCCATCTTCCCGTAAAGCAATCGGGTCTCATCCTTGTCCTGGGTAATAGCGGCGCCGTTCAGGTTGATGCCTGCAAACAGTCCCCGAGCGCGAGAATAACTCAACACCTCGGATTTCATTTTCCAATCGGTGTCCGCTCCGGCATCACGTCCAACCGGGCCTGCCGCGGCGGAGGCGTTCGCGCCCAGCTTAAATTTCGAACTCAGTAAATCGTCCATTCCTTTCTGGTTCATGACCATCAGGACCAGATCTACCGCCTGGCCACCAAGCTGCAAACCCCAGCTTCCACCCGTAATGCTGATCGGGGCCGGCGCACTCCAGCCATGTTGTGTTCTGCAGGTAGCCAAACCTTTTCCATGACTCCCACCGAATCCGACAGCGATTCTTACCATTGACGGAATAATCGCGATACACCGTGCATCGCTGAGTACCTTGTCAGGGATCGATTTGTCCGGCGTGCCCATAACTTCGGTTAAGACGTCCGCCGCCTTGTCCATGCGTTTGACAACCTCTGGCTGATCGGCGTTGGCGTCGTCACTGCCGGTCGTTGATTTGTTGCTCTGTGCCCACCCAAGTGTACAGAGAGTAAGCACAATCGTGCCAAACAGTAACAAGTGTTGCGATAGAGAAAATCTCGTTGGTTTCATTGGCAGAACCTTTTTCTGCGCTCGTGTGAGCACGTAATGGCGTTCTGTCGGATAGTACGGGTCAAGCTGGCATCGTACTATCCGGTCGAGTATGTAGATCGATTGGACGGGAGCTTTAAAACTGAAGGTGAGAGGCTGGAATCATGTGAAGACCACTTCCACATCTCCCTGTTTTTCGAGAATCTCGGCACGTACGGTCCCTGCTTGCCGTTCAAAAGATAAATCCACTCGGCTGTCGGGCGATGCGCAGGTCTCGAATCCAGAGCTGAGGAATGCCTTCGGGCAAATGAGGACGGTGAAAAACGAGCTTGTACCTGCCTGCTGCTCGAGTGCCTCTGCTCGCTGCCGGTCGCCAAAGCCGGCGAACAATCTTGCCGCGGCTCGTTTGGCAGCGTAACCGTAGCCCTGCACCTCGCACAGTCCCTCGTCCCCCGGAAGGACAATTCCCACCGCCGAACACTGTTCCTCGGCCTCCCCAGCCCTGAGGTTCAGGCCTCATCCGCATTTTTTACAAAAATTAACGCGCCGCGGAAAGCTCACGGCGTAGAATGGCCCGAAGCCACTCTCTGCTACTCAATTCCGATTTATTTCTAAAGGAGGATACCGTGAAAGCTGCTGAACCATGTCCGAAAGGGTTTCACACCGTTACTCCCTCACTCTTCGTGCGCAATGCCCGGCAAGCGATTGATTTCTACAAAAAGGCACTGGGCGCCGAGGAAACGGTATGCATGACCGGCCCTGACGGCAAAATTGGACATGCCGAAATAAAAGTCGGCGACTCATTTATTTTCCTAAGCGACGAAAATCCCACTTGGGGCACCAAGTCACCGCAGAGCCTGGGCGGTGCGACTGGCGGTTTGTACCTCTACATTGAAGATGTAGACAAAAGCTTCCAACGGGCGCTGGACGCTGGTGGCCAACTCAAGATGCCCGTCACCGACATGTTCTGGGGCGACCGATTGGGCAGCTTCGTCGATCCTTTCGGCCACAATTGGACCCTGGCTACTCACACCCGTGATGTCTCCATCGAAGATATGAAGGAAGGCGAGAAGAAGTTCTACGCACAGATGGCGCAGCAGCAGGCGCAAAAGAAAACAGCGTAGGATTTCTTGCATCTTGCCCACAGAGGACACGGAGCAAATTCCTGTCCTCTGTGGCTCAGTTTTTCTGAGATACTTTCGCCGTCTTTTGTTGCTCTCCGATCCATTTGTTTACCCTCTCCTCAAGAACGTCAAGCGGCAGAGCTCCGGCGTCCAGCACTTCATCGTGGAAAGTGCGAATATCGAACCTGCCCCCAAGCTCTTTTTTTGCGCGTTCGCGGAGGTCAATAATTTTCAGCTGCCCAACCTTGTACCCCAATGCCTGGCCCGGCCAGGCGATATAACGATCTGTTTCACTTTGCACGTCAGGCTCGTCGATGGCAGAATGCGCGTGGAAGAAATCGACCATCTGCTGCCGGTTCCATTTCTTGTAATGAACGCCCGTATCAACCACCAGCCGGATCGCGCGCAACATCTCATCCTGTAGCCGTCCATAATCGCTGTAAGGATCCTGGTAAAAACCTACTTCCTTCCCGAGCCGTTCCGAATACAGAGCCCACCCTTCAATGAAAGCAGTGAAGAACGCATGCTGGCGAAATGGTGGAAGGGAGGGCATTTCCTGGGCAACCGAAATCTGCATGTGATGTCCCGGGACGCCCTCATGATATGCCGTCGATTCCACCGTGATCAGCTTGCGGTGCTCGTAATCGCCGGTGTTTACCATGACGTGGGCAGGACGAGAACCGTCCGGCGTGCCCGGATTGTAGTGCGTCGCTGCTTCTTTCTCTCGGAACTCCTCGATCGGCATAACCTCTAGTTTTTCGTTTGGCAAATGCCCAAACAGCAGCGGCAATTTTTGCCACATTTCGTCGATGTGCTTGCGATACAAATCCAGAATTTGCTCGCGCGATTGCGCATACAGCCGTTCGTGCAGCTTGGGATCACTGTTGATCGCTTCGTTCAGGCTTTTGATGTCCGGGTAACCCAGCTTCTGCGCGATTGCCAGCATCTGGGCTTCGATTTCCGTCACCTGCTTCAGCCCAAGCTCATGAATTTCCTCTGCACTCATGCTTGTCGTCGTGACTCGCTTTACGGCCAATTCATAGCGCGCCGGGCCGTCCGGCAATGACCATTCCCCCGCTTCGATCCGACCCTTGGGTGCGTAATCTTCCTTCACAAACTGGATGAATTTCGAATAGGAAGGCAGCACAGCGACTCGGATCTGCTCCAACACCGCATCACGCAAACGCTTCTGTTCGTCCACGCCGATTGAGCTGGGAAACTTATTTAAGGGCTGCGCAAACGGAGTCTTTTCCGGCGGCATATCAGCGATTGCCTGTGCCTGCTTCACGACTTTTTCCAGCAGAAATCGCGGCGGCATGAGGCCATCGCTCATGCCTTTTTGCATCTGCACGATATTTTCATCGAACACTCGTGGCACCTGTTTAAGCCGCGAGATGTAATCTTCGTAGTCCTTTACATTTGTAAATGGCAGCAGGGTCACAAACTGTGGCAGTTGAATGTGAATCCCGGAGAACTGATTCACTGGCATTTCCCAAGGCTTGAATTTTGCTTCATCTAATTCCCGCTGCAGTTGCCGAACCATCAAAGTCTTATTCAGTACTTCCTGTTCGGGAAAACCGGTGCTATCGATCGCCTGAAAACGCGCGAAGAATAGTCTGGTTTGCTCCAGGTCTTCATCGATCGCTTTCTGGGAGAAGTCGTCCAGACGATCGTTGTAGCGCTTGTCGCCGACAATGGTGGCGAATTGCGGGTTCGTACGTAGCCGGTATTCCCATTGTTCCGCCAACAAGTCGTTAAGGGCTTTACGTCTTGCCTCCACATCTTTGTTCGTTGTCAACTGTGCAATCAGCGGTGCGCCGCATGCCAGCACGATTAGCATCATGAAAGTTCGCATGTATCTCCTCACACCAACAGCAAGCCTGCTATCTTACGCGATTTCCCTCGCCTGAGGCCCACAGAAGCACAGGGGTCGCGTTCAGCGATCGCTGGCACTTGCGTTCACATGCTGATCTGCAACACCCGCGCAGCGTTCTCGTTATAAACTTTTTTCAGAATCGATTGAGGCAGGCCTAAACCATAGCTTCGCCGCGTCAAAGGTGGCTTGCCAGACCGGCGAGAGGTCAAGTCTTCCAGGCGCGGATTGCACATCGCGCCAATCGCAACGGATGTATAAAACGTCCACAAATGGCAACGCCGCCATTTTCTCAGCGCTTTGTTCCAGGGATTCTCTGCCGCACATTACACTGAGCGCCGGACCGCTTTCTTCCCACGTGTATCCAACCAGGCCTGTGCCGAAATTGCGAACGTGCTCGCGTGAAGGATCACTAACGAATATCGTGAACCAACCCTCATCCTGACCAATGCCAAACGGTCCTTGATCCAACCGGTTTGCGACAGCCGGCGCAGCGCCAAAGTCGTAGCCCTGCCACAAATGGTCGGGCACATCCGCCCACATCAGCTGGGCAGCGATACTGCTGCCCGCGGTGAGCCCTAAGCTTGTTTTTACAAAGTTCCGCCTGCGCATGACAGAAACCTCTTTTTCATTTTTTAAGGAAAATTTCGAGCGTGCCGATATCGGATCTTCGAGCCACTGCTACGAGGCATGGCGGCCATTTGCGCGCAAGGTCAGTGTTCCGTCGGCGTTCAATTTCTGCTGGCACGCCCATTGCACCGGATAGCGCATGCCTTTGACTTCAATTTCTCCTCGCAGCCTTAGCCCCTGCCATTTTGTGCCTTGCGGTAGTACGAATTGCGCCTGCCGCACTTTTCCAGGCAGAGGGTATCCTGCATCGAGGCAGCCGCTCTTTAGCGGCTTCCCATCCCCACTCTCGACGGTGACGCGCAACGCACCCGGAACTCCGGCAATGCCGTCGTTGGCAAATCCCACGATCAATCCCTCGTAGCCGCTATCTTCATAGGCCCAGATGAACGACGGTCTCACGCGATAACCGATACGACGGTTAATTCGGTCAAACCACTTCGGGAATGCCTGATAGTAGCTCGCCAGGTTTTGCGCGCTGATTTGGTGAAAATTCCAGAGCGACCAATAGTTCGCGCCCACATCCATCACGTGCACAATGATGTCATCCGACGGCGAAACGCCCTCATGCGAGGTGACTTTCTCCGGAGCCTGGCCCGGCAAGCCTTGTTCGATCATGACCGCAACCCACGGCGGTCGATTGCTTAGGGCTTCGATCTGCTCATTCTCGATAAAGATCGTGTCGCTGCGAATCCAATTGTTGCTGCGCACTGTGCGGTCAAGAATTTCAGAATTGCCCACCCGGCTGTAGTCGGGCTGCGTATTGGTCACCAGCGGCGTCTTGGTTAAGTGTTCTTGCTGAATCTCCCACATGCGAATCCAGGTGCGTTCTGCGGTCTGGTAGTCCGGAAAAGGACTGTTGCGGAACGGCCAAGTGTGTCCTTCGCCCCAAAATCCGTACATAAATGTGTCGATGAATTCAATCGACGGATTTCCGTTGAACTCCGCCGCCAGTTCTCCAATCAGTTCTTCGAATGCCTGCTGAAAGAAAGGATGGTCGAAGCGAGGCTGATACTTCGTATACGGATTTTTGAGGAACCTCTCTCCTTGCGTCGGTGATTCGCGTGGATCCATAACGAGGTCCACTGTGGGCACTTTTTCCAGTACGAAATCGGGAAGTGCGGGCGAGTGCCGGTAATCCGGAGCGCTCATCTGAATGCGCATTCCGATCCCTTTGCTGCTCTTTTTTGCGAGATCAAAAACCTGCTTCAGATACTCTGGCAGCTCCAGCCGGCCTGGCCTCGGCTGAATCTCGCGCCAGGTAGGACGGATGTAAAGTTTTTGCCCCAGCGGAAACTTAATCAGGTCTTCAATCGCTTGCGGAATGTTGTCCGACTTGATTTCGTCCGTGCCCATATCCGCGGTGATATAAGTGACCAGCCCTTTTCCGTAGCCCGGAACAACGTCTTCTGAAGGAGTCGTCGTCATCACCACTTCATCCGTGGGAATGACGGCATCAGGCGGATATTGTGGAAATGGTCCTTGGTTCAGGCGGTCGGCAACCATGGGCCCAGAGCCGAAATCATATTTGCCCCAGTTGTGGGTGGGTACGAGTCCCTGCGCCGTGCTTCCGAATCCAGCAGCTGCCGCCACTCCAACACTAGTTTTTAGAAAGTCTCTCCGTCTCATCTCTCGTCGCCTCGTCGCACAGCTGGAAATGCAGCTTAAGAGCAAACTGAACCTGTCGTTGCGGTATTACCGTTGACGTGATGACGCCGGCAGCTCCGGGCCCATCGGTGATGAAAGCATCTGGCTGCGAAAACACTGGTTGAGGGCGTTAAACAATTCGGCACGGAATTCAAGATTCACCTGCTCGCGTTGCCGAAGCACCCGGCGGCGCAGTTCGGAACAGGAAAGTCGTTGACGTTGAACCATAGGTTGGGAGTGGGATTGGCGAATGGGAACCCGGAACGGAAGGTGATGATTCCCCCCAGGTGCCATCCGCCAAACACCGCATCGAGCACGCCGCCTTGGTTCAAGAATGTCTGTCCCTTTCCGACTGGCAAGGCGTAATCAACGCTCGTGACCCAACGTGCAGGGTTGCCCCATCCTTGTCCCGCGTTCTCTGCGAGACCGGATGGGCAGAAGAGTCCTTTTGGTGAGCCGTTCCCAAAGAACCGTCCAACGGGTGGTCCCCCAAGCCATCTTTCGCAGCTTTTTACTTGGGTTGTGGCACGATCCGCAGGTACGGCCTGGGAGCCTTCCAGCCGCCCGGATATTTCTGGCGTGCCTGCTCATCAGAAACCGCACCGCTGATGATCACGTCGTCTCCAGGTTTCCAGTTTACCGGCGTCGAAACCGCATGTTTAGCGGTGAGTTGCAACGAGTCTAAAACCCGCAGGATTTCGTCGAAGTTACGGCCAGTGCTCATCGGATAACTGAGCTGTAACTTGATCTTTTTGTCCGGCCCAACCACAAAAACCGTACGCACGGTTGCATTGTCGGCCGGAGTGCGCCCGGCGGACGTCTCGCCGCTCCCAGCCGGTAGCATGTTGTAGAGCTTAGCGATCTTCAATTGCGGATCGCCGATCATTGGGTAGTTCACCCTGTGCCCTTGCGTCTCCTCTATATCTTTCGCCCATCGGCCATGATCGGCAACCGGATCGACACTGAGGCCGATAATTTTGCAATTCCGCTTCACGAATTCCGGCTCCAGTCCTGCCATATAGCCGAGTTCGGTGGTGCAAACTGGAGTGAAATCCTTGGGGTGGGAAAACAAAATTGCCCAGCCGTCGCCAATCCATTCATGAAAGTTAATCGGGCCTTGCGTCGTTTCCGCGCTGAAATTGGGGGCCGTGTCGTTAATACGTAGGCTGCCAGGGGCAGTCTCGGGAACATTGCTCAGAACTCTTGCGGTACTCATGATTCCTCCTTAAATTTGCTTTTCGAATGGGTTTCGCCTCAACTTGCCTCTCGGATGGGATTGGAGCAAAAACGAAGCCCACCCTCGATTCACCGGGTGGGTCTAGAAAAACTCTTGCGTCACCCACACGTCGGCGCCGACGGACAACAACACATCATCGCGCGCAGCGGGCTATTACGCATGAAAATTAGCATACGCGGTGCGCCGAAGGGCCGTCAAACACCCCATGCGTTCCCTTTCTCATGAGAATTCCTTCTACGGGTGCCACACCCTTCTCGCGCTTTTTGCGAGAGGGTGGGATCTTGTCATGTCGGTGTCCCGCCTCAGTTGGGACTGGAGAAAGCGTTCCTCCGTTGGGATAACGGAGCGAACGTATGAGGAAGGAACGGAAGCATTTCACACCAGAAGAAAAAGTAGCCACCCTGAGGCGGCATCTTGTGGACAAAGTACCCGTCTCGGAGCTGTGTGAAGAATTAGGCCTGCGGCCAACAATGTTTGCACGCAGCGGTGGACCAGGTCCTCTAGCGTTCGGCAACGCGCGGCTTACTGATAGGCGCGCCGACCGGCGATGGTTGTTTTGCCGGGAGGAGTGCAAGCAGCGTAACTCCAATCGCGACGAAAATCACAATGTCCTGGGGGCTGTCCTTCCTGTGCATCCCGTGCGCCACGGCCTGCGCCGACATGATTGTCATCGTGAACCCATGGGCAAGGCTTGACAACGCCCCATACAAGATTATTAGGCGATGCTTGGCCGGCTGCTTAACCGCCAACAACAGACAGGGCCCAAGCGCCGTGTTAAGGCTGAGGAACATCGGCATAACGTCGTTATGCCCGTTAAGCCAACTCGAGTGCCACAGAGAGTCGAACAGGAGATAGCCCCAAAAGGAATAAAACAAGCCCAGCAACACTAACAATATCTGTAAGACGCGCTCACGTTTCATACCGTCCTCCATTTTGTGCGATGCAAGGTTTATTACCACCTTCTTTGGTTCAGATTGTGCGAGTGTCGGCTGTGATGCGTCCGATACTGGAACGCTGCGAGCATCCGCAGTGTGAGCAGAATGCTTCTCCCCCTCGAATAGGCTTGCCACAGGAACTGCAAGGCCCAAGGAGAGGCCCTCGGAACACAAAATAAAGGATGAATCCAATCAAATTGGGTATGAGGAAAGCGGCAATCACCCAGGCCCAAGCGGGCATTTGACGCCGTTTTGCGTCCCCATAGATATATCCGAGGGCAAGGAAAAAAGCCGCAGTGAAGACGCCAAACGTCAAGCCAAACCAAAGCGCGTCCGGCATGGTGTTGAGAAATCCTTGGGAAGCAAGTAGGGAGCGGCC
>Ga0187777_10003413_pt1 | contig 10136 bp, 7 predicted proteins | sample 1015_Q2_SP5_10_M_FD_132416 | JGI IMG/M metagenome (GOLD analysis project Ga0187777, IMG submission 132416) | Tropical peat soil microbial communities from peatlands in Department of Meta, Colombia - 1015_Q2_SP5_10_MG | ecosystem: Environmental > Terrestrial > Soil > Wetlands > Peat | place...
CACCTCGACGAGACGGCGGTAGCTTCCACTGACGCCGACCGGGAGCGGCAGGAACACCAGCCCGAACTTGTTGCCGAGGTCCCGCGGGACCGGCTGATCGAGCGGCCGCAGGTTGAACGGCACCATCGCCTGGATCTCGCTTGCTGCGGCGCCACGGTCCCGCAGGTAGTGGCGCAGCCCGCCGCTCAGAGCCGCCAGGAGCACGTCGTTGACCGTGGCGTCGTGCGCGTGAGCGATCTCCTTGACCTGTGCGAGCGACAGCGGCTCGCCCCAGGCCACGCGCCGGCTGGTACCGGGGTCGCCTTTGATCGCGCTGGCCGCATCGGCCGGGGTGAGCAGCAGCCGAGCGGCGGTCGCACCGTCGCGGGCGATCGCGCCGACCAGGCTGGCCGCGTGCAACGGTGCAGTCACTAGGCCGGCCCCCTGCCGGACCGCGGCCACACCCGTGTGCTCGGCGGCCGCGAGGATGCGCTCGGTCGACCGGGCGAGCCCCGGCAGGAACCGCGCAGACCGCGCCCGCGGTCGCTCTGGAGTGGGCGGCGCGATCCCGGCGTTGGGGTCCGAATCGGTCAGCGACAACATCACTCTGGCCAGCGCGATCCCATCCGCGATGCAGTGGTGCATGCGATTGATGATCGCCGCACCGTCGCCGAACCCGTCGACCAGATACGTGTGCCACAGCGGGCGATTCCGGTCGAGCGGCATTGTCATCAGGTCTCCGACGAGCTCCTGCAGGGCACCACGGTCACCCGGCGCAGGAAGCGCGAGGTGGTGCACGTGGTGCTCGAGCGCGTAGTCGGAGTCGTCTTCCCACCGCGGCGCACGCAGCGGGAGGCGGCTTTCGACCACTCGCTGGCGAAAACGCGGGTAGCGGTCGACGAGACGGGTCTGGATGATCTGCTCGACCCGTACCCAGTCGGGCGTCTCGTCGAACAACTCGAGCGAGTTGATCACCATCAGATTCGTCGGCCGGTCCATGTGAAGCCACGCCGTGTCGGCGCTTGAGAGCCGGGCGCTCATTCGTCCTACTGGCCTCTCAGCTGCGGACTGCGAGCGTGATCAGCAGCGCCATGCCGTAGCCGACCGTCGCTGTCCCGAGGACCCACAGTCCCCGGTCAACACGCCGGCGCGTCTTGGGGCTCAGGTCGAGGTCTCCCAATACGCCCCGCACGCCGAGCATCGCGTGGATCGTGACCACGATCAGGAAGGCCGCCTCGAGCACGAAGATCACGGGGTTGGCGATGTAGTTGAGCACCTCTCCGTAGGTCCGCAGTCCGCCCTTCTGGTGGACGATGAAGTGCTGCGCAACGATGTGCATCGTCGCGAGCACCACCAGCGCTATGCCGGTGCCGGCTGTCCAGCGCCACACCCGGCTCGACCGCCCGCGCCGGTATGTCTCGGCGCGAGACTGCGTCGGCGGTTCTTGCTTGGGGGCCTCTATGACGCTCATGACAGTGCTCCCAGAATGTGCAGGGCGGCGAAGATGACGGCGGCGGTCCCGATCGCGGTGCCCGCCCAGAACAGCCCCCGCTCGCGGGTGACGGCGATGCCACTACCGACGAACGCGACCCGGATGCCGTTGAGCCCATGGAACAGGACCGCGGCGATCAGCACGACCTCGAGGGCGAGGAAGCTCTTGGCGGTCACCAGGCTGAGGAAGCTGCTCCAGGCTGAGGAGCCGATCAGCAGCATCGACAGCACGCCGAGGTGCAAGTACAGATAGGCGACGATCACCAGACCGGTGATGCGGTGCAGTGCGAGGGCTCGTCCGCCGTGTCCTCGCCCACGGGGATCGAGCCATCCGCTCTCGGCCGGGCCTGGGCCCTTGTGATGAATCGGGCCATGCTGCTCGCGCTCGGCCGTGCCAGGGATCTCATCGATTGCGCTCATCGTTCGCCCTCCTGGTCGTCGGGACCACCGAACGTCAGCTCGCGCCGCAGCGCCATGATCCGCTCGGCCGGGATCGCTTCGGCGGGGCAGGCTCGCGTGCATTCGAGGCCGACGTGGCAGCGCCACACGCCCTCGGGGCGGCCCGCCCACGCCAGGACGTCTTCGCGGTTGACGCCGCGTGGCTCCTCGAGCAGCCGTTCGGCCGCGGCCAGCGCGGCCGGGCCGACGTACTCGTGCGAGGTGGCGGCGACCGGGCAGGCCGACAGGCACAGGCCGCACTCGATGCAGTCCTCGAGGCGCACGAAGTCGACGGCCGGCGGCGCGGCGCGGTGCTGGTGATGAAGTGGGTGATGGTGAAGCGGGACCGGACCCGGAAGGTCGAGCATGACCTCGTGCCCGCCCTCGAGGTGCACCTGCCCGTTCCCGCCCTCCGCGGGAATCCCGCTCGAGCGGATGATCGGGTGCTCGTGGGGGAAGCGTGCGAAGAAGCCGTTCATCTCGACGACCAGGTCGGTGAGGATCGGCAGGTTCGCGAGCGGCTCGACGGTGATCTCCGCTCCCTGATCCTGGACCGAGCACACGCACCCGAGCTCCTCGCGGCCGTCGACCTGCACGCCACACGTGCCGCACGACGCGTGCAGGCAGGAGAAACGCAGCGCCAGCGAGGGGTCTTTGTGCTGCTTGATCCAGCGCAGCGCGTCGAGCACGGTCGTGTGCGGCCCGACCGGAACCTCGAACTCGTCGAAGCGCTCACCGCCGTCACCGCGCTTGTAGCGGAAGACGCGGAAGCGGCGGGTGTCGTCCTGTCCCGTCTGGGTCACAGCGGGGCCGCCGGCGGGATGTTCCTCTTCGCTCATGGCTATCTCCTCACGCTGCGACCGCTTCGGAGTAGTAAGCAGTGTGCGGTAGCAAGACCGTCTCGTTGGTGCGGCAGGGTTCGTCGATGCCGAGCTTGCCGCAGACCACGTCGGCGCACAGTTCGGCCATCCCGCGCAACGTGGTGGACTTCCCACCCGTGATCGTGACGAACCCCTCGATCCCGTCTTTCTCGGCGTGATCGAAGGTTTGGAAGGTGCGGGACAGCTCGCGCCCCGTGGCCGCGCCGGCCGAGCCGACCAATGGGCGCGCCGCCGACCACGCCGCGCGGCGCTCGGCGTGACGTAGCGCCGGGATCAGCTTCGAGCCCTCCGTATACATGCGCTCGACGTGGTCCTCGGGCACCGACAGATCGTCGGGATCCTCGACTACCCAGGAGGTGGTGCCGACGATCGACAGCCCGCGCTGTGGGACGACGATGTCGCCGTCGCCGGACTTGTGCATTCGGTTGATCACCATGTTGCAGAACCGACCGCGGAGCGCGAGCAGGACGCCCGGTGAAGGCGTCATCGGAACCTGGGCGCCAGCCATCGCTGCGACCTTCTCCGACCACGGCCCGGCGGCATTGACGACGAGATCTGCGTGGACCTCGCCCTCCTTGCCAGTCACGTGGTCGTGTACGGCGGCGCCGGAGACGACGCCGTCGTGGGAGAGCAGGCCGATCACCTCCATGTACGGGCGGATGTCGGCCCCGTTGTGACGCGCAGTGGCGAAGAACCGCAGAATCAGCCGCATCGGATCGACGGTCGCATCCGGGACGCGCACCGCGGCTTTCAGCTCCGGGTTCAGGTTGGGCTCCAGCGCAAGCGCCTGCGCAGCGGTCAGCCGCTGCACCGGGATTCCCGCGCCGGTGCAGCCCTCGACGAGCGGCTCTAGATACTCGAGATCTTCGTCGCACACGGCCACGAACAGCCCGTCGTTGCACTCGAACGTGCCCGGGGCGATGCGTTTCAGGATCATGTTCTCGCGAATGCATTCGACGCCCGCCTCGCGGTCACCGACCGCATAGCGCGCCCCGCTGTGGAGCAGACCGTGGTGACGGCCGCTCGTGCCCGAGGTCACTTCGCCGCGCTCGACGAGCGTGACTCGAAGACCACGAAGCGCCAGATCGTGGGCAAGGCCGCCGCCGGTGGCGCCTCCGCCCACAATCAGTACGTGCGCATCATGTCGAGTGTGCATTATCTCTTCGTCTCGGGTCGATAGTGCGTCCGAGCGCCGGCTCTTACCGGTGTCGTGCGAGCCGGGAGCCCGCCCGTTCGAGCCCCACCCCGATCGCAACGAAGAGGTTCGCGATCGCAAAGACGAGCAGGCCAAATCCGACCGCGCAAAGGATTCCGACGGTCACTGGACCCAGTGCGATCGCGACCAGAAGCGCCGGGACAAGCATTGCGAGGCCGACAAGAAACCAAAGTGCCAGTCTCATCGTGAGTCACCTCCATCGACTGCGTCGGGGGCGTGTGGAGGTGAACGTAAACCGCGGCGGCGACTAGCGAATCCGTGCAATTGCGTGGTCTTGCTGCACGAGACTACTGTGCGGGCACGCACGGGTACGCCACTTCGAGCAGGCACGGTCATACCCCCGCTTGGCGGGCCGGTCAGCTCCCGGCATCCGCAGAAATCCGCAATCGGCGCACACGTTACCCGCGGCAGGAACCGGGGCGCGCCTCGTTGCGTTGCTGCTCGCTGCCGGCAACGCTACGCGCGGAGATATGCGACGACTGCAGCTGCTTCAGATTGAGGCAATGGATCTCCATCGTTTCGAGACGGTGATCTCGGCCGAGGAGTACCAGGCCCTCTGCGTGCTGATCGACCGCGGTGCGGCGGCGCTCCGCGGCCGGGTGATCTGGAACGTCAATTCCACTGCGAGTGGTGGTGGCGTGGCCGAGCTTCTACGCACCTTGCTCGGATACTCGCGCGGCGGCGGCATCGACGCCCGCTGGCTGGTCGTCTCAGGAGGACCGGCATTCTTCGAGGTCACCAAGCGGATCCACAACCACCTCCACGGCTACGACGGAGACGAACGCGGCCTGAGCGAGGCCGAGCGGGCGATCTACGAGGGAACGCTGGCCGAGAACGCAGCCGAGCTGGTGCCGCTGGTCCATCCGCAGGACATCGTGATCCTCCACGATCCGCAGACCGCCGGGCTGGTCGACGCGGTGAGGAGGACCGGAGCGGCGGTGATCTGGCGGTGCCACGTCGGTGTCGACCATCCGAACTCGCGCGTCCACGAGGCGTGGAGCTTCATGCGGCGCTACGTGCGCAACGCCGACGCCTATGTCTTCACGCGCGCGCAGTTCGCCTGGCGCGGGCTCGACCCGCGTAAGGTCGCGGTAATCCACCCGTCGATCGATCCGTTCTCGGCCAAGAACCAGCATCAGACTGATGCGCGGAGCCTGGCGATCCTGATGCGCGCGGGCATCGTGGCCGACGGCGGTCCCGAACATGCGACGTTCACCCGCGGCGATGCGACACCCGGGCGGATCGACCGGGCCGCCACGCTACTCGAAACCAAACCGCTGACTTCGACTGATCGGTTCATCGTCCAGGTCTCTCGATGGGACCAGCTGAAGGACCCGCTCGGGGTGATGGCCGGCTTCAGCCGCTCCATCGCCCACCGCACCGACGCGCATCTCGTGCTCGCCGGGCCCGCGGCGGACTCGGTCACCGATGACCCCGAGGGAGCTGCGGTGCTCGGGCGCGTGAGGGATGCATGGCACCAGCTCCCGCGCGCGATCCAGGGCCGAGTCCACGTGGCGTCACTGCCGATGTCCGACGTCGGGGAGAACGCAGCGATCGTCAACGCGCTCCAGCGGCGAGCGGCGGTCGTCGTTCAGAAGAGCATCGGCGAGGGGTTCGGCCTGACCGTGGCCGAGGCGATGTGGAAGGAACGGGCGGTCGTCGCGAGCGCCGTCGGAGGGATCCAGGACCAGATCATTGACGGGGAATCGGGTGTCCTGCTGTCAGACCCGCACGACCTTGCAGCGTTCGGTAGCGCAGTCGCGGACCTCTTACAGGATCGCGAACGGGCACGACGAATCGGCGTCGCGGCACATGCGCGTATCCGGGATGAGTTCTTGGCGCCGGACCATCTTGGTCGCCACTTCGCGTTGATCGAGCGGGTGGTGTCGGCGCGCGAGGGGGAGCGTGCCATGACGGTATGGGCGCCGCGCAGTGCGGGGGCCTTATGAACGCTGACCATCCGATCCAGTCCTCGGTTGATTACCCCGACCGTCAATTCGCGCCGCGCCGGCACCGGCAGGCTGTGACCCGACGGTGTCAGGCCGAAAATCAGGTCTAACTACTGACGGTTGCTCCTAGTCGTTCACGGATGCGTAACAACGCCCGCCACGCATACCGTGGCGGCGACGAGTCATTCAACCGCCTAGGCCCGAAGCTGCCAGCCCCTGTGGCTGCGCTCGAGGCAGATCCGAGGTGAACCGTGATCTCTCTGGCGAGGTTCTCCATCCGCCGTCCGAAGGCGTCGCTTGCGGCTTGGCTGGTGATCGCCGTCGCCCTCAGTGTGATCGGCTTTGGCGTCGCCGGCACACTCTCGCCCTCGGTCACGGTCGTGCCTGGCACCCAATCCTCGCGCGCCCAGCAGCTTGCCAGCGCACAATTCGGTCCGACGCAGCTGGTGCCGATCCTGCTCGAGGGACCCAAGCAGCAACTCGATCGTCAAGGCCCGAAGCTGGTCGCGGCGCTCTCGAGGCGACCGCAGACGCGCGTTCTGTCCGCGTGGGACGCGGGCACCGCGAGCCCGGGACTGCGACCGACGCCGACCGCCGCGATGATCGTCGTGTCCGTCGATCGGTCCGAGAAGGCCGTCGTGAGGTACGACGAACCTCAGATCGAGCGCCTCGTCGCACACGAGATCGTAGCGCCGGCCCGTGCGTACATCACCGGACAGCCGTCGATCGATCGCGCGCTTAAGGACGCGGCGGTCTCGAATCTCCGCCGTACCGAGCTGATCGCGATCGGGATCCTTTTCCTGCTGCTGCTGATTGGATTGCGCGCTCCGGTGGCGGCACTGCTCGTGACCGCGGTAGGGGCGATCAGCACGATCGCCGGCTTCGGCGAGGTCGCGCTGCTCGGTCACGTGATCACGCTCGATCCCGTCGGCGTCGCCCTGGGGACGATGACCGGGCTCGCGCTCGGGGTGGGGTTCGCGCTGCTGATCCTCGACCGCTTCCACCGCGAAGAGCTCCCGCCGGGGGCGCATCCACGTGACGCCGTGACCGCCGCAACCGCCGAGCTCCAGACGACCGGCAAGGCCGTCCTGATCGGCGGCACCGCGCTCGTGCTCGCGCTTGCGATCGCGGCGATCATCGGACCGACGCAGCTGATGGTCTCGCTCGGCGCCGGGATGCTGACCTGCGCCGCATTCGCCACCGGCGGCGCGGTCGTGGTGATGCCGGCGGCGCTCGTGTTGCTTGGCCGCCGGATCGACGCGTACAGCTTCCCCGCGCCGGCGCCGCTGGCCCGCGCCTGGTCGGACCTGGTCGACGGCGGTAACCGAGTCACCCGGCACGCGGTGTATGCGGGGTTTGCCGCAACCGCGCTGCTGGCGGCGCTTGCCGTGCCGGCGTTCGCGCTCAAGTCCGGCCCGCCCGACGTGAGCCAGCTCCCCTCGAACGCGAAGGCGCGGATCGCGTTCGAGGAGGTCTCGCGTGTGATGGGCCCGGGGTGGGCGACTCCATACAACCTGATCGTCGTCGCCAACGGCCGTCCGATCACGACGCCGGCGCTGCTCGGGAGCCTGTACCGCTTTCAGCTCCAGATCGCCAAGGACGGCACCGTCGAGTCCGTCACCGGGCCGGGTGCGATCAACTCCACCTCCACGCAACTGTCGACGTTCGGCCCACAGCTGAAGCACTCGGCGGCCGTGTCTGACAAGAGCAAGAAGAACCTCCTCCAGCTGATCCAGGGGCTCGGTCAGGCCGGCGCGGGATCCAGCCAGCTTCAGGCCGGCCTCCGGGACGCCTCCAACGGCGCCAACATGCTGCAGGGCGGGTCCGGGCAGGCGCAGTCGGGCGCTTCTCGGCTCCATGCGGGCCTCGCGCAGGCGAACGCGGGGTCAACGCAGCTGAAGACCGGCCTCGATCTGGCGCTCGCCGGCGCGACCGCGCTCAAGAACGGAGCCGGCCAGGCACTCACGGGCTCGACCCAGCTCGAGCGCGGCATCGGCCAGGCGCATCAGGGAGCGAGCCAGAGCGTCGTCGCGCTGAACGGTCTTACGAGTCTCACCGCGAGCACCAACTCCGCGATCTCGCGTGTGCAGAGCCGAGCGCAAGGTGCGAGCGCGGCATTGGATAGCGCGAGCTCGGCGGTCGGGTCGATGACCACGGGCAAGAGCGACCCGAACTATGGAGCCGCGGTGGCGTCGCTCCAAAACGCCGCCGCAGCGCTCGCTGGGCTGACGACGCAGCTGAACGGTGCAGTCGCCGACGCCTCGCAGGCCAAGGCGCTGGCGAGCGGCGTCAGCAAGCAAGCCCCAGCTCTCGTGAGGGGACTCGCGCAGCTTGAGAGCGGCGCCTCGCAGCTCGAGGCCGGGATCAAACAGCTGCGCGACGGTAACGCCCAGCTTGCCACCGGCATGAGCCAGCTGGCGACCGGTGGCGGCCGGCTGACCGGCGGCCTCAGCCAGTTGACCGCGGGGGCGGGCGCGCTCCAGATCGGTCTTGGGCAGCTGACCAACGGAGCCGGACAGCTCGCCTACGGCCTGACGAACGGCGTCGGTCCTGCGGGGCAGCTGGTCACCGGGCTGGGGACGATGCAGGCCGCGGTGGTCAAGGCCCGCGGCCAGATCCCGTCGACCGCACAGCTGAAGCAACTCGAGCAGCAGTCGCCGGGTATCTTCAGCTCCGGTTACTTCGTGCTCGCGGCGGTCGAGGGAGCGCAGGAGCCCGACCGTAACGCCGCAACGTTCACGATCAACCTGCTTCGCGGCGGGACCGCCGGCCAGATCGTGGTCGCCTCGAGGTACAAGTCGAATGACGCTCGAACCGCGGCGCTCGGCACGCGCCTGGTCGCGCTCGCGCGGCAATTCGCCCGGAGCAATAACGTCCAGGTCGCGGTCGGCGGACCCGAGGGCAGCCTTGGCGATCTGACCCGAGTGGCCAAGTCCCGCATCTGGCTGGATGTGATCGTGATCGCGCTGGCGCTGACGCTCGTTCTGGCGCTCGCGCTGCGCGCCGTGCTGCTCCCCGCTGTCGCTACCGTGTTCGGACTGCTTGTGACCGCGGCCTCGTTCGGCGTCCTGCAGGTGCTGTTCAGCGGCTCGAGCCCGCTGCTGGGCGGTCCGGGATACCTCGACCCGATGTCGATCATCGGGATCTTCACGGTCGCGTTCGGGGTCACGACGACGTTCTCGGCGGTGCTGCTGATGAGCGCGCGCGCGGAGTACGTATCTGGGCGCTCGGCCATGTCTGCGGTGCGCATCGGCCTTAGCGAGACGGCCGCCGCGGCGACCGGCGCTGGACTCGTGATGGTCGCCTCGTTGATTCCGTTCCTGACCACGAGCTTCGTGAACGTGCAGCAGTTCGGCATCGGCGTGGCCGTCGCGGTCCTGCTCGACGTGCTCGTCGTGCGTCCGGTGCTGCTTCCGGCCGCGCAGACCCTGCTCGGGCGTTTCGGCTGGTGGCCGACGTCCGGCCCGACACCAGCCCGATCGGCGCCGGACTCCCACCTCCACCGCCGCCCGCCACGTCCGCCTGCCCGCCGCCGACCAGGTGCCGTCCATGAATAGGAGCACATCGATGAGTACGTCCACCGCCACTCAGATGACCTCGACTCTCCCGCAGGACGCGACCCCTGTGTCTGCCGGCTCCCGGTCGCGGACCCTCGGCCAGATGGTCCTCGACGCGGCCGAGCGGTTCGACGGCGTCGCGCTCCAGTATCAACGTGACGGCCAGACGGTCACGACCTCCTACCCAGCGCTTGGCGCGATCAGCACCGAGATCGCGCAAGGCCTGATCGGCATGGGAATCGAGCCGGGGGACCGTGTCGCGATCCTCGGCGCCACCTCTGCGCCGTGGACGCTCGTCGACTGTGGATCGCTCTGCGCGGGCGCCGTCGTCACGCCGATCTATCACACGAACTCTCCCGAGGAATGCGCATACGTGCTCGACCACTCGCAGGCGCGGCTGGTGTTCTGCGAGGACGCAGCTCAGCTGGCGAAGATCGAGCAGGTCAGGGATCGCTGCCCGATGCTTGAGCAGGTCGTGACGTTCAAACCGGCCGGTGACGCGATCACGCTTGACGAGCTCCGACACCGGGGCAGCGACATCCCGCCCGAGCGCGTGTACGAGCGGGTCGCTTCGGCCCGGCCCGGTGACATCGCGACGCTCGTCTACACCTCCGGCACGACCGGG
>Ga0187777_10003416_pt1 | contig 10132 bp, 8 predicted proteins | sample 1015_Q2_SP5_10_M_FD_132416 | JGI IMG/M metagenome (GOLD analysis project Ga0187777, IMG submission 132416) | Tropical peat soil microbial communities from peatlands in Department of Meta, Colombia - 1015_Q2_SP5_10_MG | ecosystem: Environmental > Terrestrial > Soil > Wetlands > Peat | place...
ATGGTAGCGATGATGCCGATGTCACCCCCGGAAATAATCCGGGCTATTACCGGGTACTCGGAGGAGACTGAAACATCAACGTTTCCCGCCGCCAGGTCGTTGACCGGGCCCACGCCGTTCGGGTAGTCTTCCCTGAGGGTTACATTCAGCCCGTTCGCCTCGAAGAACCCCTTCTCCATCGCTACATAGATCAGGGCATTCTGTTCCAGGGCAGGACCGCCGATCAGCACCGTGTCAGGCCGGGGAGCCGGCCGGGCAAACCCGTAACCGGAAAAAAAGATGCCCGCAACGGCCAGAATGACTGCCACAATGACGATTGTCGCTGCTATGTGTCTTTTCATGGGCTTCTCCCGTCGCTGGCTAATCCGATGATGTTCACCGCACCGGGCTTAATGCTCTCAAGAATGTCCGGATATATCGCCGCCCGGAAATCCGGTACCGCCGTGGCGCTGGTCATGTTATTTGCTATCATCCACCGCGACTCGTCCTCCATGGCGGTAACAAGCGACTGGTCAAGGGAGAGGGAGAACTGGTTCTGGTTCCAGACGTTCCCGATGTATTGTGGACTGATGTTCAGCCGTTCCTGTACGATTGCCTTTGCTTCCGCCGGACTGCTCCCGGTGAACGCTGTTGCCGCGTCCAGTGAGCGGAGGAACCGCGACGCCACGGCCCGGTGTCCTGCGATCCAGTCCTTGCGACCGGCAAGGAGGTTGAATGTCGGCTGCCCGCCCTGAGCCGGCCACATGGTGACCGTTTCATTCTGCTGCCGGAGCTCATCTGCCGCAGGCTCTTCGGCTATGAATGCATCGATCTTCCCGGAGCGGAAAGCATCCGTAAATTGTCGGGGGTTGAGATTTACGACCTTCACGTCGCTGACGCTCATATCGTGGAGCGCAAGGAACCTGCCGAGATAGAATTCGGGGATCGTCCGCGGGGTAACCCCCACAGCCCTCCCCTTCAAATCTGAGATCGTGGTGATGCCACGATCGGTCTGGCTGATGATATAGAACCTCTGCGATTCGTCGTGGTTGGCAATTATCGCGATGGCGGTGTTATTACACACCTGCTCTGCAAAAGCATACTCGGACATCGCCGCGATGTCGACCTCGCCTCTCTCCATCGCTTCACCCGCTTCAAGGCCGGTGTCGTAGGACCGGATGGTGACATTCAGGCCGTTGGAACGGAACAGGCCACGGCCATCGGCAATATAGAGGGGTGCGTTGATGATCTCAGGATATACGCCCACGGTGATCTCATCGGGTTTGCCGAAATACCCTGGCAGGAGGCCGGTGAGGAAAGCGGTGCCCAGTCCTGCGACCGCTATCGCCGCGATGATACCGAGGGCAATGAAGATTTTTTTCATGGTGTCCCCGGGTGATTCTGGATCGGCACGGTTGACATAGGATGTAAAAAATAGCGAGCACCGGTTAATTAAATCTCCCTTTCACCCTTTATCCTTGAACCAGGAGGCCCGGACCGTATCTTTCCGGTATCCCTGCCGTTCGACCCGGCTGCGGGATTTTTTTTTAAATCCGTTTTTTTTGCAGAGAATTATCCGGAGGAAATACTTTTGGGAGAATCCGTCGAATAGTAATGACCAGCGTGCCGGAGCGGCACGGGTGGCGGAAGTGGAACCGACGAATTATTCTTTCGCAAACCGGATGAAGACGACCCCGAAATCATTCATCCGGGAAATACTCAAGGTTACCGAAAACCCGGCGATCATCTCGTTTGCAGGAGGACTCCCGAACCCATCTCTCTTTGCGACCCGGGAACTGGCCCGGGCTGCACATGATGTTATCGCAGGTGAGGGGAAGGAAACACTCCAGTACACCACGACCGAGGGATTCCCTCCCCTCCGCCGGTTCATCGCGGATCGGTACCGGAAGAGGCTCGGGATAAACGTCTCCCCGGACGAAATTCTCATAACAAACGGCTCGCAACAGTGTCTCGACCTTATCGGCAAGGTGTTTATCGACAGCGGGAGCAGGGTCGCGATCGAGCGTCCCGGGTATCTCGGGGCAATCCAGGCATTTTCCCTGTACGAGCCTGCGTTCGTGCCAGTCCCGCTCAATGAAGAGGGACCGGATCCCCTTGCGCTCGAAGCGGCGGCCCGGAAGGATCCGCCACGCCTGTTCTACGGAGTCCCGAATTCCCAGAACCCTTCGGGAATAACGTGGTCTGCGGACCGGAGGAGCGATATCGCCGCCATCCTCCGTGAAGCCGGAACGGTCTTTGTCGAAGATGATGCCTATGGTGAACTCAGGTTCGACGGTGCCCCGCTGCCCCCCGTCTTCTCGCTTCTCCAGGGGCAGGGGGTAATGACCGGTTCGTTCTCCAAGATCATCGCACCAGGTCTCCGTGTCGGATGGATCGCAGCGCCGGCAGAGATCATGGAACAGCTCGTCACGGCAAAACAGGCTTCCGATCTCCACTCAAACCATGTAGCCCAGCGGATAATTGCCCGGTACCTCGCGGAGAATCCCCTTGACGACCAGATCCCCCGTATCGTCGGGATGTACCGGAAGCAGAGGGACACCATGGCGGCGTGCGTGGAGCAGTTCTTCCCGGAGGAAGTCTCCTGTACGAGGCCGGACGGGGGGATGTTCCTGTGGGCAGAACTTCCCGAAGAATGTTCGTCGATGGAACTTTTTGCCCGGGCCCTGAAGGAAGGGGTAGCCATCCTGCCGGGAAAACCCTTCTATACCGATGGTGGCGGGGCGAATACGCTCCGGCTCAATTTCTCGAACCAGAGCGAGGACCGGATCCGCGAGGGAATGCACCGGCTCTCCATGGTCCTGAAGGAGTATCTCCGATAGAAAGAACGGCATTAACCCGTTCCTCCAGGACCCGGGATACGGGCGCTCCCCCATCATCATACCACGGCCGGGCTGGACTGATCACGGATGGGCACGCAAAGGTCATTTGGGGAACTCCCCTTGAATCGATCCGATGTGCGACAGCTGCCCTTTGGGAGTTCTGGTCAGCTTTAATGAGCTGGTACGACCAACGATCCTAATGTGAAACGACTGTACCGGTCTTCGCATGAACGGATGGTCGCAGGGATCTGCGGCGGGATCGGGGAATACGCCGATATGGATCCGACAGTCATCCGGCTCGTCTGGGCGGTTGCAAGCCTTCTCTCTCTCGGTGCCGGTATTCTTGCCTATATCATCGCGGTCATTATCATCCCTGAGCAGAAAGACGAGGATCTCCCGGTTGCCCCCGGCCCGGCAGGATCGGAGGGGGAATCCGGCCAGGAAGTCCGGGCGGAACAATAATGCGGATCCTTTTTGTCGTGTGCGGGGAGGGCCTCGGGCATACTTCCCGGTGCCTTCACCTCGGCCACTATCTGCAGGCCCACGGCCACGAGGTCCATTTTGCCGGCTACGGGAAGTCGTACGACTTCATGGACCAGCACCTCTGCCCGAACCTCCACCACACCCACCGCGAGGTCTGCCTCGAGGGGGAGGGGGGGTTCTTCAGTCTCAAAAAGACCCTCTGGCACTCGAAATGGGTCCTCTCGGACATGTGCCGGTCGGTGCTCGATGTCTGCGGCCTTATTAAAAAAGGCGGGTTCGATGTCGTTGTCTGCGACACGATGTATGGCGGGGTGCTTGCGGCGCGGATCAAGCGCGTCCCTGTCGTGTTCATAACCAACCAGAACCACTTTTCCGGGCCGCATGGCGAGATGAATGCTGTCTGGAGCACCCTCAATTTCCTCGTTGCCCGGTACCTCCGGCTCGCCAGCCATATCATCGTGCCGGACTTCCCGCCCCCGGACACGATCTCCGAGTACAATATCGTGATCCCGAAAGGGGAAGAGAACCGGTACAGTTTCACCGGTCCCCTCTTTGACCTGGACAATTCCCGGTACACGTTCATGAAAAAGACGATCTTCACGAGTTTCGGCGGAGAACCGTTCAAGCTCCCGATGTACGAGATGTTCCGGTCGATAGCGGACTGCAGGAAAGACCTCTTCTTCGACGTATTTTATACCGGGCCGACCCTGCCCGAATCCTCGGATAACTTTGCTTCCCACGGGTATGTACCCAACCTCTTCGAACACCTCGCGGAAGCAAAGGCCGCCATCGTGCACGGCGGTCTCACCACCCTTCACGAGGCTCTTCTCTTCGAAAAACCGGTGCTCGTCATCGTTGACCCCAACCATCCCGAACAGCAGAACAATGCCCGGAAGATCGTTGACATGGGGGCCGGGATAGCAGTCGACGGGAGGACGATCAGTTGTGCGCTCCTCGAAGGAAAACTCGCCGAGACGATGGCACTCTCCCAGAAACCGTTCTATTCCCGGTACGGCAGCCTGAACGGGAGGCAGAAGGCAATGGAGATCATCGCGAGGATTGCAGGGAGAAAACGAAATTGATATCTCGCGGGATGATGCATTTTTCCGGGGAGGGGATGTAATTGAAGGAAGCCGGTGAGATCCATTGCATAAGGGTCGAAAGCGAGTTCCGGATCTGCCCTGAATGCGGGTACACCCTCGGGTTCCACACCTCGTTTCTCGATCCGACCGCGGGAAACGATTACCCGGTCAAATCTACGAAGAAACTCTTCCGTGTCATCCTCATCTGCCCGGATTGCGGGTCACGGTACGATGTCGGGTGGAGGGTCTCGCTGAGTGAGGGAGCGCCCTGTTTCGTCGCGCTCCCGGGACCAAAAATCCTCCCCGGGCCCGGCCACTAAAACCGGGGTTCTGCATTTTTTTAAAGGCCCGGATCCTTCTTTCGGGGAGATTATCCGCGGTACGCCTGCGCGGACTTGGACTGCCGCCGGTACCGGTCCCGTATCCCCCCGATAGTCTCGATATCCCCGGTATCCTTGTCGTCACGTATCCTGATGAACCGGGGAAACCGGAGGGCAAACCCGGCCTCGTACGTGGGGCTGACCTGCAGTTCGGAATAGCCCACTTCGAAGACGAGGAACGGCTCGAAGCTCACGCTCCTTCCCGATTTTGCGATGACCCGGTCCTTGAGGGCCGTGTACAGTTCAGCGAGCTGCTCGTCTGAAAACCCGGTCGCGACCCTGCTGAGCGGGATCAGTTTCCCCTCGTCCTGGCAGGCAAGGAGGAACGAGCCGAAGACGTGGGCCCGCTTGCCCTCCCCCCATTCGGCACCTATCACCGCAAGATCGAGCGTATCCACTTCGGGTTTTATCTTGATCCAGTTCTTCCCTCTCTGTCCCGGGGTGTACGGGGAGTCGGGGACCTTGAGCATGATCCCCTCGTGACCTGCCTCCAGAGCTTCGTGGTAGGTTTTCTCGATCTCCTGCTGGCTGTCGCTCGTGACCTGGGGGGCCAGGTATTTTTTCACGACCCCGGTGAGCCGTTTCCGCCGTTCTGCGAATGGCAGGTCGATGAGAGTTTCCCCGTCGAGATAGAGAATATCGAAGACATTGGGGACCATCTCGATTGCCTCCTGCGCCTCGGCGACATCGTGCCTCCGGCGGAACCTGCGGAGCACCGACTGGAACGGCATGGGCCGGCCGTCCTGTATCGCGATGACCTCGCCGTCGAGGATGACATCGTGGTCCGTTGCCCCGAGGAGTTTTTCGACAACGTCGGGGAGTGCACCGGTGACATCCTCCAGCCTCCTCGAGTAGATCTTTGTCTTTGTCCCCTGTTTATGGAACTGGAACCGGGAACCGTCGTACTTGAACTCCGCCGCGATCGCCCCGTGCTCCTGGAGCATCTCCGCAATAGTACCCTGCTGGGCGAGCATCATCCGTACCGGGTGGAACAGGATAATCCGGACGTCAGTGAGTGCATCCGGCCCGGCCTTTGCGAGCCGGGCTACCTCGCCAAGGTCGTTTTTTGCCTGCATCGCATGCTCGACCAGTTTTGGGTCAACGCCGAAAGCCTTTGCAATCGCGTCCCGGACGCTCCCCTCCCCGACGCCAATCCTCAGTTCCTCCATCATGATCCTGGCCAGGTACCTGCCTTCCAGGGGTTCCGCGTTGCTGAAAAGCCGGGCAGCGGTGCGGACCTTCTCCTGCTGGGACCGCTCCCCCTCTTTCGAAGCGATCGCGAGGAGTTCCCGATACACATCGAGGAGTCCGAGGCTCTCGGGAGAGATCGTAGATACCGATTTCGACTGCAGGATCTGTTCTGCTGCCAGGCCCACGTCGCCGGTGCGGTTGATCGTCCCGACAATCTGGCTCTTGTTCAGCTGTTTTTTCTTCACGCCGGTTATCTGTTCCAGGGCATCGATGAGGAGGTTTGGCCCGATGCCGAGCTTTTCCGCGCTCCAGTCGGGAAAGATCCTTCCCATAACGAACCGGACGAAGACCGGGAGTTCCTGGTCGGAGAGACCGGGGAGGGCCCGGCTGATGACGTCGATCATCTCCAGGCGGGAGGATATGCCCTCGAGCTGCTCGCAGATGCGGGAAAATTCCATGAAAAGCATCGGTTTTCTCGCTTCTCTGTTGGGAAACCGGAAGGATTAAGGTTGCCATTCCCTCCGGAAAAACGGCACCCGGACCGGGCAAAACTCCGGAGAGGTTCTTGTTCCGACATACTTAATACCCTGTGGAAGGAGATTTTTGTGCATGGAAGAGGAGTGGCAGCCGGATGCGATCGTACGGGCACGGCTCGATCTCCTCAAGAAAGATTTTTTTGAGTACATCGAAAAAAACAGCGACAAGATCGATGACAATGTCCCGGTCTTTTACGGGCATGTCATCGCCACGCTCGAAAAGACCTTCCCGGAAGTGAACGACGAACTGTACGACCGGTTCATCGATGGGATCACTATAAGGTTCCTCGAGACAAGCAGGAGGTCCGGGGATCTCACCTTCGTCGGGAAACTCTTCGAGCACGCGATCCGGAACAAGCGGAAGCAGACAGGCCGGGCGCTGTATGACATCATGCTCGGGATGAGGATGATCAGCACCGGGAAATATGCAGAGGCGATCGAACAACTCAAGCGGTACCGGAACGTCGATGCCATCATCTGCCCGGCTATCGCGTACTGCCATTTTGTCCTCTCAACCCAGCAGCCTGGCTCGATCGGCCCGGATAACCCCGGCCTCCGCCCCGGCCAGACCGCGCTCGCCGCACGCGAACAGATGGTCGAACTCGTCCGGCTCAACCCGCCCATCAACCGCTTACGGGAGATGGATATTACCGAAGACCCCGGAATCAACAAGATCTTCTGGTTCATGATCAAGCAGGCGATCACGTGGTTCCCCAGCGAACGCGAATTTTTCCGGATCGGCCTTGAGAAGGCCACCCGGGACCAGAAACGGGATATCAAGGAGGAACTCCTCGGGATAGCGATCGAGCGGTTCTTCAACGACATGTATTTCCTGAGGGAGCTGTACAAGCTCAAGCTCGAGAACCGCGATGCAGGCGGGGTTGCCGGGGTCGTAAAACAGATGACCCAGCAGTATCCCGATGACCTCGAACCGATCTATTACGGTCTCAAGCTTTCGATTATGACGGCACGGGTGGAGACCTACTACCGGTTCCGGAAACTGGCGCTCCTGAAAAATATCCCGCCAAGCGCCCTGCTGCTCCTCGATTTTGCGTTCGAGCTCGTGAGCGGGAAGCAGGACGAGGCCCTTGCGTGCCTCGAAGAGATCAAGATAAAACTCGGGGCCCGGCACTATTACGTGATCCTCCTCGAGTTCGTGGCACACGACTTCCTGTCCGACGATGAGAGAAAGGTGAAGCAGGCGAAGAAGGCGATGATCGATTCCATAGACGAGTATTGCATGAGACTTTTGAAGATCCCCGGTATCTAGGTTCGAGGTCCGCGATGAAACAAACCGACCAGCACAAACCCGCGCAGCGGAAGGAAAGGATTCCCGAACAATCGCCCGTGAGGAGCATACGGGTGATGGTCGCGACCGGCAATGCGACCCTGGCCTCCGAACTCAGCGCAGCCCTGAAACGGCTGGGGCACGAACCAATCCTTGCGGGAGGGACCGGAGCTCATGCCCACCTTCCGGAAATCCGGCCCGATATCGCCCTGGTAGACCTCGGGTCACCGGTCCGGCCCGGTGCCCGGACGGATGCCGCGGGCCACGGAAAAAGACAGGACATTCCGGTCATATTTATCGCGCCCCCGGATGACTCCGGGCTGGCTGAACATGCACGGGGCGCAATGACCTACGGGTTCCTCGCGACGCCGGTCAGCGACCGGGAGCTCGGTCTGGCGCTCACGTTCGCGCAGAACCGGTTCGATACCGACCGGGCAGCAAGGCACTCCGAAGTCGATCTCAGGAAATGCAGGGTTCATCTCGAGGCGATGCTCGCGAGGAGCTCTGCGGAACAGAAGAGGTCCGGCAGCCAGCTCCACCGGCTCCTCCATTATATCGAGCTGACCGAACGGAAGCTTGCCACCGATTCGCTTGAGCTCGAACTCCACCGCGACCAGGACGAACCGCCTGTCGGCGAAGAGGCAGTGATCACCGCGGACCAGGATATGAACGTCGTCCTTCTCAACCCGGCAGCAGCCGGAATGCTCGGGTGGAACGGCGACGATGCGTCCGGCAGGCCGGTCGGAGAGGTTTTTGCGGTGGTCGACCGGGATGCCGCAGCTGCCTTGTTCCCCTCGATGGAAGCGATGATCCGGGCCGGCGGGTCTCCGGGGGAGTCCCGCGAGCTTGTCCCGGTCGCTACAAAATCCGGGGAGGACCTGTCCCTTTCGGCCTGGTTTGAGCCGATAATCGACACGGACAACGAGATCGCGGGTATAGTCCTCACGTTCCGGCATACAGACGAAGACCGGAAGAAAGAGCACGATGCGATACGGAGCAGGCAGATCGAGTCCCTCAACATGAAAGTACGCGGGGTTGCCCACGATTTCAACAACATCCTCAGCTCGGTCCTGGCAAATGTCCAGCTCGCCCGGATGGGAGTTCCCGAACATGCCCCCGGCCATGAACGCCTCAATAGCGCCGAAGACGGTATTCTCCGTGCACGCGAGCTTTCGCAGCAGATGCTCACGTATGCAAACGGGTCCGGCACCCGGGCCCGGACGCCGGATATTGCCGGCCTCGTCCGGGATGCCGGGACGTTTGCAGGCAGGGGGTCCCGCTCGAGGTTCGAGTTTTCCCTTCCTGCAGATCTCTGGGGGGCTATTCCCGACGAAGAGGTCATCCGGCTCGTCCTCAACGACCTCTTTCTCTTCCTCGATGGCTCGCAACCGGAGGGAGGGGTAATCAGGATCGCTGGTAGTAATGTCCCGCGGGAATCGGCGGAATCTGACAGCCTGAAGACCGGGGAATATGTCCGGATCAGCCTCCATGCCCCCGGTCTCGTCATCCCCCGGGACGCACTCCCGGATCTCTTCAGGCCGGGCTCGGCGCTCGCGTTTGCGGTCGACCTTTCGCTTGCAGAATCGATGATCAGGAAATCCGGCGGGGTCCTCGATGTGAAATCCGACAAGGGCGCCGGGACGCGGGTGATGCTGTACATTCCCGCCCTGAGAGGACCCGCACCGGCAAGAGCCCAGGACGAAGTGAAGGTCCCCGAAGTACAGAAAGATTCCGGTGCAGGCAGGATTCTCCTGATGGATGACGAGGAGGCCATCCTCTCCGCCACGAGCGAGATGCTCCGTTTCCTCGGTTACGAGGTGGAAACCGCACCCGACGGCGAGACTGCCGTTGACCTCTACCTGAAGGGGAGGGCTGCGCATAAGCCCTTCGATGCCGTGATCCTCGATATCACCGTACCCGGTGGTGTCGGGGCCCAGGAAACCCTGCCGAAACTGGCAGCAGTCGATCCGGGTGTCAGGGCGATCATCTCAAGCGGTTATTCGACGAGCCCGCTTATCACCGACTACCTGTCATTTGGTTTCGCCGCCGCAATCGTCAAACCCTACGGGTTCCTGGAACTCCAGGACGCGCTGGGCCGGGTATTCCCCTGATCTGGCAGCCGGCAGTCCGGCAAAAAAATTCATCCTGCCACGTTATCGGCTTTTAAAAATTTCTTTGGCATTTCCCGGTGTGCGGGGGACCGGGTCTCCCTCTTTTTAGATCTCCAGATACTGCGGGTCGGCGTCCGTTGTACCGCACTGGGTCGCAACCGTTATCGAGGATTCCTGGTAAAAAAGGCCGAGCCCGTCGCGGGCGGAGCTGAGGGCCCGCTCCGGGGTATTGTTGATCTCGC
>Ga0187777_10003418_pt1 | contig 10129 bp, 9 predicted proteins | sample 1015_Q2_SP5_10_M_FD_132416 | JGI IMG/M metagenome (GOLD analysis project Ga0187777, IMG submission 132416) | Tropical peat soil microbial communities from peatlands in Department of Meta, Colombia - 1015_Q2_SP5_10_MG | ecosystem: Environmental > Terrestrial > Soil > Wetlands > Peat | place...
CGCCGCGCACCCCCTGGTGCGCTCCGAGGAGGACGATGACCGCCACGTTGGTGGCGATGAGCAGCACCTTCGGCGCCTCGCCGTAGCCGAACCACACGACGTAGAGGGGGAGGAGCGCGAGCGCGGGGGTGAAGCGGAAGAAGGTCACCCAGGGATCGGCCAGGACTTCCAGACGGGCCGCCCAGCCGGTGAGGAGCCCGAGCAGGATGCCGGCGAGGGAGCCGAGGAGCAGGCCGAGGGCCACCCGCCTCGTGCTCACCGCGATGCTGTCCAGGAGGATGCGCGATTCGACGAGGAACGTCGCCTCCTCGGCCAGCGAGCGCACGGTGGGGAGGAGCTGGACGTTCTCCACGTAGTGGGCGCCGAGCCAGATCCGGTCCGGCAACCGCCCGTGGCCGATCTCCGCCGCGACGGCGTAGAGGACGAGCAGCCCGGCCAGGGCAGCGACCGCCCGTCTCACCCTCGGCGCCAGCATCACCGGACCCAGCGCGTGAGGCGAGCGGTGAGCATCCGCAGGAGAAGGTCCATCGCCCACCCCGCGGCGGCCAGCGCCACGATGCCGACGATGATCACCGCCGGATCGGACCGGGTCTGCAGCCGCGAGGACCACATCCCGCCGCCGACGAGGAGATTTCCCATCCCGTTCTCCGCCATGAGCATCTCCGCCCCCACGGCGGTCATCCAGGCGATGGCCAGCGAGTACCGGAAGCCCCCCAGCACGCTGGGCCCGGCGGCCGGGAGCACCACCCCGGCGAGCAGCAGCCGCCCCCGCGCGCCCAGCGACCGAGCGGCGACCACGTACTTCCGGGCCACGTCGCGCACGCCGTGGTAGGTGGGAATCACCGCGGTGACGGCCACGGCGTAGACGATGGGGATGAGCCGGTGGGCCTCGCTGTGGCCCAGCCAGAGCATGATGTAGGTGATCAGGGCCAGCGGGGGAACCGAGCGGACGAGGATGAAGACCGGATGGAGGTAGTCGTCCGCCCGCCGGCTCCAGCCGATGAGAAGGCCGATCAGGATTCCCAGCGGCAGGCCCACCACCAGGCCGAAGAGGACCCGCGCGGTGCTCACCAGAAGCGCGCCCTGCAGCGTCACCCCCTGCTGGAGGAGCGTGTCCACCTGGTCGCCGGCGTGGTGATGATGCTCCTCCCCGGCGGGGAGGGGGTGAATGCCCGGACCCACCAGCGCGCCGCAGGCCTCCAGGAGGTCTCCGGCGCCCGGGACGATGTCCGGCCGGGCCATCCACGCCGCCGCCAGGGCATAGGCTGCGACGAGCACGGCCAGGGAAGCCAGCCAGAGCAAGGACCGCCGAGCGATGCGCCACCGCCTATCCGCGGATCGTCTCCATCACTTCCCTGTTCTCCACCACTCGCCGCGGATCGCCATGATAGATGATCTCGCCTCGGTCGATGGCGTAGAGCCGGTCCGCCACCCGGGTGGCATTGGCCAGATTCGATTCGGCGATGAGGACGGAGATGTTCATCTCCTTGATCCTCCGCACCGCATCGATGAGCCGGGTCACCACCACCGGGGCCAGGCCTTCGAACGGCTCGTCGAGGAGAAGGATGAACGGGGAGAGCATCATCGCCCGGGCGATGGTCACCATCTTCTTCTGGCCGCCGCTCAGGTTGAGTCCGCGGCGGCCGAGGAGCTCCTTCACCTCGGGGAAGACGGCGAACACCCGCGCGTCGGTCTCCGCCGCCGGCCCGGCGCGACCCGAGGCCTGGGCCAACCAGCGGCAGATCTGGAAGTTCTCCTCCACCGTCAGCTCGGGGAAGAGCCCGCTGTCCTCGGGGGCGTAGCCGATGCCGAGCCGCGCGCGCCGGTGCGGCGGCAGCGTTCCGATCCCCTGGCCCCGGAAGGAGACCTTCCCCGCGCGCAGGGGCAAGAGCCCGATGATGCTGTCGATGGTCGTGGTCTTTCCCGCCCCGTTGCGGCCCACCAGGCAGACCGATTCCTTCTCACCCACCGACAGCGAGACCTGGCGGAGGATCTGCGCCTGGCCCCGGTAGGTGACGATGGACTCGACCTCAAGCATGGCTCGGCCCGAAGACTGCGTCCTTGACCGTCTCGTTCCGGCGGATCTCCTCCGGGCTGCCGCTGGCCAGGATCGCCCCCTGGTGCATGACCACGATCCGATCCGAGTACTTGAAGATGATGTCCATGTCGTGCTCGATGACCACCGCGGTGATCTTCTGTGACCGCACGATGGCGCTGATCACGTCCATGATCGGCGCCTTCTCCCTGGTGCTCACGCCGCTGGTGGGCTCGTCGAGGAAGAGCAGCCGCGGCCGGAGCGCGTAGGCCACCGCCACGTCGAGCAGCTTGCGCTCCCCCTGCGCGATGCCGCCGGCGAGCGTGGAGGCCTTCTCGCCCAGCCCGAACTGGCCAAGGATGGCGTGGGCCTCCTCCCACACCGCGGCGTGCCGGTCGGCCAGCGTCCAGAAGTATCGCGTCATCTTCTCGCGGGCGAAGACGGAGAGCGCCACGTTGTCGAGCAGCGTCAGCTCGTCGAAGAGGTTGACGATCTGGAAGCTGCGCGCGATGCCGGCCTCGATGCGCCGGTGCACCCGCTGGTGGGTGACATCCGCGTCGCGGAGGAGGATCCGCCCGCTGTCGGGGGGAACCAGCCCGCTGATCAGGTTGACCAGGGTGGTCTTCCCGGCGCCGTTGGAGCCGATGAGGGCCACCACCTCGCCCTCCCCGATGGTGAAGTCGACCCGGTCCACGGCGTGGGTGTCGCCGAAGTACTTGGTCAGGGCTCGTGTCTCGAGGAGATTCACGTCAGGAGGTCCGCCTCCGGGCGCGCGCCCAGAGCAGCCGGGCCGTACCCACGATGCCGGTGGGGAGGACCAGCACCAGCACCATCAGGGTGATCCCCAGCAGCGCCTGCCAGTAGACGGTGAAGCCGATGGCATAGGTCTTGAGGTAGTTGAAGACCACGGCGCCGACGATCGGCCCGGTGAAGTTGCGGAATCCGCCCAGCACGGCCATGAAGACGATCTCGCCGGAGAAGGGCCAGTAGAGGATGTCCGGGGTGGTGAGGCCATTGAGGGGAACCCAGAGCGCCCCGGCGATGCCGGTGAAGACGCCGGAGAGGAGGAAGGCGACGAAACGGTAGGCGCGCACCCGCAGCCCCACGAAGCGGGCCCGCGTCTCGTTGTCCCGGATGGCCTGCAGCGCCTTCCCGAAGGGGGAGTGGACCACCACCCACATCACCGCCACGCAGGCGATGAACACGGCCAGCACGTAATAGTAGTAGCCGTGGGTGAGGAAGCGGATCTTGTCGTCGCCCTCGGCCATCCCCACTCCGAGCAGCTTCGGGGTCGGCACGCGGAGCCCGTCCGTCCCGCCGGTCACCCAGAAGAACTTGAAGGCCAGGCTCCACAGCACCTGGGAGAGGGCCAGGGTGAGGATGCTGAAGAAGATGCGCGTGTAGCGCACGCAGACGTAGCCGAAGAGGGCGGTCACCAGCGCGCTCGCCGCCACCGCCCCGAGGATGAACAGCTCCATCGACTCGACGCGGAGGTACTTGACCATGAACGCCACCGCGTAGGCGCCGACGCCGAAGTAGGCGGAGTGGCCGAAGGAGAGGAGCCCGCTGTAGCCGAGGAGCAGATTGAAGCCGAGGACGGCGATGGCCATCACCAGCCCGTAGGCGATGAGGATGCTCTGGTAGGGATCGAGCACCCAGGGCAGGACGGCCAGCACCACGGCGATGGCCGCCGCCCAGAGGACGATCCGGAGCGGCGAGCGCGTTTCCGGGGCGGCGGGCGCGCTGGTCATGCCGTCCGGCCGAACAGCCCTGCGGGCCTCACGAAGAGCACGCCTGCGGCGATGACGTAGAGTACCGCCAGCTCCATCTCCGGGAAGAGGCTGATCCCGATCTCCCGGATGACGCCCACGATGAACGCCCCGACCAGCGCCCCTTCCAGGCTCCCCAGGCCCCCGATGACCACCACGATGAAGGAGAGGACCAGCGCGTCCACTCCCATCCCCAGCACCGCCGGCTGGCTGGGCGCGATGATCGCCCCGCCCAGCCCGGCCATGAAGCAGCCGATGGTGAAGGCCTCGACGTAGACCAGGTTGACGTTGACGCCCAGAGCGGAGGCCCGGCGCATGTCCTGGGAGGTGGCCCGGAGCACCACGCCGAACTTGGTGCGGTAGACGAACGCCCAGAGGAAGAGAGCGGCCAGCACGCCGGTGGCGATGACCAGGAGGTTGTACCGGGGGTAGATGAACTCGCCGACGTGGAGGCTGCCCACCTTCTCGAAGAGGACGCTGGCCGAGATCGGATAGGGCCCCCACAGGAATCGGAGCAGGTCCTCGAGGAGCATGAGCAGGCCGAAGGTGACCAGGAGCTGGTACTCCTCGGGCCGCCGGTAGAACCGCCGGAGCAGGGTGGGCTCGACCACCGCCCCGATGGCCGCCGCGGCCACCGCCCCGATGGGCACGAGCAGGAAGAGCCAGGCCGAGGACGATCCGGCGAACCACACCCCCACCGCCGAGGCGGTGGTGAACGCGCCGATGGCGAAGAGGTTGCCGTGGGCGAGGTTGACGATCCTCATCACGCCGTAGATGAGGCTCAGGCCCCCGGCGATGAGAAAGAGGACCGACGCGTAGAGAAGGGCGTTGAAGAGGTGGACGGTGAGGATGTCCACCGGAGCGGGCTAGGCCTTCATCTGCGGCCAGGTCTGCTCGATCCAGGTGTAGGTCGAGGTCGGCTCACCCTTCGGCCAGCCGGGGGGCGCGGTGATGTTCCGGATGGGAATGGTGATGATCCGGTTCGGATCGAGGATGGGGAACGGGTACTCGGGCACGTTCTTGCTGAACCCGGTGATGGCGTCCTTGTAGCCCTGGTGGTTGTCCGGGCGGATGTACACGTAGCCGCCCGGCCCGGCGATCATCATCCCCTCCAGCTGGCTGATGATCGCGTCGTCGTCGGGCCAGCCTCCGGTCAGCTTGTTCGCCTTCTCCAGGGCGGTCTTGAGCGCGTAGGTCGCGGTGTACGCGCCCTCGGCCTGGAAGTTGGGGTACTCGTTCCACCGGGCCTTGTACTTCTCGACGAAGGTCTTGTTCAGCGGCCAGCGATTCCCGGCCGGGTAGGTGAAGTAGTAGTTGGCGTGAACCCCGGTGAGCACCCCCTCCGGATGGTCCTTGCCGATGGACTGCGGCGCCGAGCCGAGCGCCAGCGTGGTGGCGACCTTCATCTTGTCGAACAGCCCGTACTGGAGCGCCTGCTTGTAGAAGGCGACGTAGTCGCCGCCCCAGAGCGAGGTCACCAGGAGCTCCGGCTTCGCCGCCAGCGTCTTGGTGATGTGCGGTGTGAAGTCGGTGGAGAACAGCTTCGGCCAGGCCTCGGAGACGCTCTTGGCGTTGGGGAGGAGCTTCTTGGTGACGATGCCGAAGTGGTCGAAGCAGTTCCGGCCGTAGGCGTAATCGGGATGGATGTTGGCGTAGGTCTTGATGTTGGGCCACGTCTGGGCGACGCCCACCGCGCAGGTCGAGCCGTCCGCCGACTGGATGTTGGTGATGCGGAAGATGTAGCGCGGGTTGGGGACCGCCTTGTCGAAGAGGAAGTCCGTGCAGCCGTCGATGAAGATGGTGAGGAGCTTCAACTCCTCGGCCACCGGACCCAGCGCCGGGGTGTTGCCGCTGGAGGTGATTCCCATGAACATGTCGATGTGCTCGGACAGCTTGAGGCGCCGCATCTCCTTGGTGTTGGCGTCGGTGCCGGCCGCCTCGTCGGCCTTGAGGATCTCGATCTTCCGCTTCCCGAGCAGACCCCCCTGGGCGTTGATCTCCTCGGCGGCGAGGACGTTGCCCTTGTACATCGGCTCACCGAGGACCGCGCCGGCGCCGGTGAAGAACGTCATGTGGCCGATCTTGAAGGGCTTGTCCGGGATGGTGCCCTTCGGTTTCTCCTGGGCCTGGGCGATCCCGGCCAGGCCCGCTCCGGCGACAGAACCCACGGCCATGGCCGCGGTGGTGACGCCGAGCTGAGAGAGGAAATCCCGACGCGTCGGTCGATTGGACATGGTGTGCCTCCTCGTCCGCTGCCGCAGGGTCTCTCGCGCGGGTAGCACACGGCGCGTTTGAAAGTCAACGCGGCCCCTGTTCGCCCGGGGCAGGGTCACGTATGTTGACGCCCTCCAACGCGGACGGTGCGGAATGGTTCAGCGGGCCCTGATGGGGATCGCCCAGACGCTCCGCGGCATCGGCGCCGCCCTTCGCTCCCAGAAAAAGGTCCTCTGGGGGGTGGTGGCCGCGGTTTCCCTGTTCAATCTCGCCGCCCCCGTCCTCGTTCTCTCCGTGGCCCGCCGGCCTCCGGATTTCATCACCTTCAATCCCTGGCTCCGGCGATTACCCGAGTACCTGGTTTCGGAGGAGCCCCTGGGGAAGAAGCTGTCCTTCCTCTCCAACATGGCCATCGGCTGGGTCAGCGCGGACAACGGGGGCGAGGGCATCGAGTGGGGCTTCATCCTCGACACGCCGACGCTGGTTCGCATCCTCCTCACCTCGCTCGTCTTCGGCAGCTTCTTCGCCCTGTGGTTCTACCGGCGCCAGCAGGGAGCGGCCTGCGGCGTGGCCTTCAAGGCGGCCCGCCCGGCCGGCGTGGCCGGTGCGGTGACCAGCGTCCTCGGCCTCACCACCGGGCCCTGCACGCTGGCCGGCTGCGGCGTTCCCGTGCTTCCCGTCCTCGGGCTGGCCTTCACCGGCCTGTCCAGCGGAACGCTCACCCTCTTTTCCGAGGCGTCGCGGATCAGCATCATTGTCGTCCTCTGCCTGATGAGCATCGCGGTCCTGTGGCTGGGCTGGCACGCCGGGTCCACCCCGCGCGCGGCGCCGAGCCCCGCCTAGAGAGGAGGCATCCGGTGGCCCTCGAGTACGCGTTCGAGCTGGCGTCCTCCAGCATCCGCTGCGGCCGGGGAGTCACCCGGGAGGTGGGGATGGACCTGGCCGAGATGAAGGCGCAGCGGGTGATGGTGCTCACCGACCCGCGGGTGGCCAGGCTCCGCCCGGTGGCCACGGTCGTGGAGAGCCTGCGAGACAACCGCATCGTCTTCGAGCTCTTCGACCGCGTCCGCGTCGAGCCGACCGACGTTTCCTTCCGCGAGGCGATCGACTTCGCCGCCCAGGGCGGCTTCGACGCCTTCGTGGCCGTCGGCGGCGGGTCGACCATGGACACCGCCAAGGCGGCGAACCTCTACTCCACCCATCCGGCCGACTTCCTCGACTACGTCAACGCGCCCATCGGCAAGGGGAAGCCGGTCCCCGGCCCGCTCAAGCCGCTCATCGCCGTCCCCACCACGGCCGGAACGGGGAGCGAGACCACCGGCGTGGCCATCTTCGACCACACCCCGCTCCACGCCAAGACGGGCATCGCCCACCGGCGGCTCAAGCCGCTCCTCGGGATCCTCGATCCGGACAACACCCGCTCCATGCCGCCCCAGGTGGCGGTGACGAGCGGGTTCGACGTCCTCAGCCACGCCATCGAGTCCTTCACCGCCTTGCCCTTCCATCGCCGGCCGCGGCCCGAGCGACCCGTGCTCCGCCCGGCCTACCAGGGCTCGAACCCGATCAGCGACGTCTGGTCGCTGGAGGCGCTGCGCTGGGTCTCCAAGTACTTCGTCCGGGCCGTCGAGGATCCGGACGATGACGAGGCGCGCGAGAAGATGCAGCTCGCCGCCAGCTACGCCGGGGTGGGATTCGGAAACGCCGGGGTGCACCTTCCCCACGGAATGTCCTATCCGGTCTCGGGCATGGTGCGCGACTTCCGGCCGGAGGGCTTCCCGGTCGATCACCCCATCGTGCCGCACGGGATGTCGGTCATCCTCAATGCGCCCGCGGTCTTCCGCTTCACCGCCCAGGCCTGCCCGGATCGACACCTGGTGGCGGCGGAGATCCTCGGCGCCGACGTGTCGCGCGCCAGACAGGAGGACGCCGGCCAGATCCTCTCCGACCGCCTGGTGGCGATCATGCAGCGTCTGAAGATCCCCAACGGGCTGAGCGCGGTGGGCTACTCGGCATCGGACATCCCGGCCCTGGTCCAGGGAACTCTTCCCCAGGCCCGGGTGACCAAGCTCTCACCGCGGCCGGTGGACGAGACGGATCTGGCGCACCTGTTCGAGGACGCGCTTCACGGCTGGTGAAGCGGGCGATCGACGCGTGCGTCGGGGAGGCTGGCGGCTCCAACGTCGGTTGGCAGGTGGAGCGGGTCGCCCGGCCGGGCCCGGCGCCTGCCCCGGACGAGGCAGGTGCCGCGCTCCGGAAGGATCACTTCGCCGCCGGATGCTTCTCGTCGTAGATCTGCCGGCTGACCTGGTTCTCCTCCTGGTTCAGCTGGCGCTGCTCGGGCTTGGTGATGTGCCCGCCATGCTGGGCGGCCATGGCCCGCTCCTGCTGCCGGATGGCGTGGTCTTCCTGGTGGAGCTGCTTGGCCTGGCCCTTGGTCAATTTTCCGTCCTCGACGCCCTCGTGGATGCGGCGGTTCTGGTTGTTCAGCCGGGAGTTGACCTCGGCGCGGCGAGGATGGTCCTGCTTCCAGTCGCCGGCGTGGGCTGCTCCGGAGACCAGCAAGGCCGCGATGGCCGCCGACACGTTCTTGTACATCGTTCGATCTCCTTCGTGTGATCTCGTGCGTCGAGTGATTGGACGATCGAACCCGCACCGACTTCAAACGTTGCACCGGGACACGACGCTCACCGGCGTACACCGGACGCGGCGCGCGCACTTCGGGCCACGGGTCGCCGCGGACCTGCCGCGCTACATCCCGTCGGATCGAGCCTTGGCCGGGAGCGTCCCGACCATCGGGCTCAGGTCCGACCCGGCCCACGGCCAGCTCGTTGCGGCCGGCCACCAGGCCGGCTTCTGCCCGAGATAGAGCGACGCCGGGAGCTGCACCGTGCCGGAGCTCCACTCGGTGGCATGGTGGAAGTAGTCGTAGTTCCCGGTGCGGAGCAGCGTCTGCACGGCGACGTCGGCCTGGCCCTGGCCGCCGTTGCCCTGCCCGAGCTCGTAGATCGAGGGCGGGTCGCTGCTCGTGTAATTGTCGTAGATCTGCGTCACGCCGTCGGTACCGAGGACGTTCCCCACCACGTTCATGCCCACCGCGCCGCCCTGGAGCTCGAGGGTGGTGATGTTTCCCGTCCGCGCCAGCGGCGAGTCGGCCACCTGGGGCGAGGCGAACACGGAGGAGGAGGTGTTCCGGAAGAAGGTGAAGTAGCCGGCGTTCCCGTGGGTGCTGGTGGCGCCCATGTGCGGAGCGAGGTTGCCCTCGATGAGCTCCATGTGGGGGAAGGCGCAGTGGGCGTCGATGTTCACCTCTTGCCAGGTGTTGTCCGCCCAGGAGTTGTCCGCGTAGTTGTAGCCGACGACGTTGCCGCCGCCGCTGACCATGAACAGGATGGGCTTGTTCATGTACCGGGCGATGTTGTTCTCCACCAGGTTGTCGGCGGAGAAGCAGCCGAGCACGATGCCGTAGCAATCCGTGCCGAACCCGTAGTTCGCCGAGTACATGAAGGCGCTGTCGCGGACTACGCACCGGTAGGCCGCGCCGAGGCGGACGTGCATTCCCCCGTTGGTCTGGTCGGTCTGCACGTCCTTGACCCAGCAGAAGGCGGCGTTGGCGATGTCGATCCCGCCGGCCGACTGGCCGTCGTACGACCCGGCCGTTCCGCCCTGGAGGTGCACGCTCTCGATTCCCGCCCAGCTCACCGTCGGGCTGCTGTTCAGCTTGAAGGCCTGCGCCAGCGTCGGGCTGCCCGCCTGGTAGCTCCAGTGCAGCGCCGCCCCGAGGCCGAGGGTTCCGGCCGCGGTGTCGACCTGGGTCACCTGCACGGCCTGGGCGATGGAGCGGTACGACCCGCCGTTCTGACTCCGCTTGTAGTAGAGGCAATCGCCGACGACGACCGGTGAGACATCGACCTGGTCGACGACGATCAGATCGCCGACCTGGAAGCTGGAGGCGGCCGCACCGACGGTGATCGACGTGCTGTCCTTCGCTGCGTCGGCCGTCAGGGGAACGCCGGGGCCGTTGCCGCTGTAGCAGACCTGATCGCGCTCGGTGCCGATGGCGAGCACGGTTCCACCGTTGCTCGTCACGGTGGTCGGACCGCCGGCTCCGGAG
>Ga0187777_10003420_pt1 | contig 10125 bp, 9 predicted proteins | sample 1015_Q2_SP5_10_M_FD_132416 | JGI IMG/M metagenome (GOLD analysis project Ga0187777, IMG submission 132416) | Tropical peat soil microbial communities from peatlands in Department of Meta, Colombia - 1015_Q2_SP5_10_MG | ecosystem: Environmental > Terrestrial > Soil > Wetlands > Peat | place...
ACGCTGCCGGCAGCGTGATCGTCAAGCACGTCGTCGGAAATTCCGATCTGGTCAGAGGTGGAACGAGCTGGCAGAGCATCGTTGAGAGCACGAAGTTGCTGGTCATGCTCGGTGGAGTCCCGACTCGTAACACGCAGGTCACGCCCGGAGGTGTTGGAGAGCACACGACCATCGGTTGGCTCGCTCGAGCGAAAGCGGCCGGTGTTACGTTCTGCAATATCAGTCCGATGCGCGACGATGTGGCGGCGGAGCTCGGAGCGGAATGGCTCGCGCCCCGACCGAACAGCGACACAGCCCTGATGCTCGCGATCGCTCACACATTGGTCGCTGAACGCCTACACGACGAATCATTCCTGGAACGCTATTGCGTCGGTTTCGACAGATTTCGTGATTACCTCCTGGGCCGTGAAGATGGTGTAGTGAAGGACGCTTCCTGGGCGGCTGCGCTCACCGAACTTCCCGCGCCTACGATCCGCACTTTGGCGCGGCGCATGGCAAGCTCGCGAACCTTTGTCATGGCGAACTGGTCGCTGCAGCGTAGTGACCATGGCGAGCAGGCTTTCTGGATCGTGATTGCGCTCGCTGCGATGCTCGGTCAGATCGGCTTACCGGGCGGCGGATTCGGATTCGGCTACGGCAGCATGGAAGGGCTTTCCGGCGAACGGCCGGCTGTAACGGTGCCGACTCCAAGTACCGGTCAGAACCCGGTCCACAGCTATATACCCGTCGCGCGAATTGCAGACATGCTGCTTAGTCCCGGGCAGCCGTACCAGTACGACGGCCACGATCTGACCTTTCCCGACATCCGGATTGTATATTGGTGCGGCGGCAACCCGTTTCATCATCATCAGGACCTGAACCGCTTGCTGCTCGCATGGCGCCGTCCCGAGACAATAGTCGTTCATGAACCGTGGTGGACCGCAACCGCGCGCCATGCGGATATCGTGCTGCCGGCTACGACCACGCTGGAACGCGACGACATTGGCGCAAGTTCATACGATCGCTTCATCGTCGCGATGAAGCAGTCAATCGCTCCGGTCGACCAGGCTCGCGATGATTTCGCAATATTTAGCGATCTGGCGGACCGCTTCGGCGTCCGTACTTCATTTACGGAAGGGCGCACTGCCGCGGAGTTTCTGCGCCATCTATACGAAGCCGCGCGAGAGCGTGCCGCGCGCAGGAAGATGGACTGGCCATCTTTCGACGAATTTTGGAAACGTGGCTACCTTGAACTACCGGCAGCAGCAAAGAAGCACGTAGCATTCGAAGATTTCCGCTGCGATCCTGAGCGTCATCGATTAGCCACGCCCTCAGGCCGGATAGAAATCTTTTCTTCGAGGATTGCAAGCTTCGGCTACGAGGATTGTCCGGGACATCCGACCTGGTTTGAACCGGCGGAATGGCTGGGCAGCGCGAAAGTACGGGAGTATCCGTTGCATCTGCTGACGACGCAGCCGGCTGCGCGCCTTCATGGACAAATGGATATGGGCCGCGTGAGCCAGCAAAGCAAAGTCGCAGGGCGCGAGCCGATCCGAATCAGTCCCGTCGACGCCGAGCAGCGTGGCATTCGCGACGGCGACGTCGTGCGAGTGTTCAATGAACGGGGAGCGATCCTGGCAGGGGCGGTTGTGACTGACAATCTGCGTCCCGGCGTGACGCAGATTCCGACTGGCGCGTGGTACGACCCCGACGAGCCCGGACTGCCCGGCGCGCTGGACAAGCACGGCAATCCCAACGTTCTGACGCTGGACAAGGGAACGTCGCGACTGGCGCAGGGCCCGAGTGCGCAAACCACGCTCGTGGAAGTCAAAAAGTACGTTGGCGCGCTGCCGCCCGTCAGCGCCTTCGACCCGCCGACAATCGCCGAATCTCGGACGCAATAGTCATTTTTCAAATCTGACCTGGCCAATTTATGGACGGACTCGAAGAAATGTACGCTCGCAACGTGGTGCTGCCGATTCAGCACTACGGCCTGTTGAAACGCGATGACGTGAGCCAGCCGGTACGGCGACTCATGATGGCTATTCTCACCGACGCTCTGGACTGTCTGAACGGCCGCGCAGTAGATGCAAAAGGCGGAGCCAAAATACAGGAAGCGCACCGCGCAGCGGAATGGGTTCTGCAGGAGAAAGATACATACCTGTTCTCGTTTAACTCGGTGTGTGAAACGCTCGGCATTGACCCCGATGCTCTCCGGCAAGCGATCAGGACCTGGAACCCGCGGGAGCGGCGCCTGGCGGCGTGGTTCCATGTGGTTGCGCCAGAGATGAAAGTTGAAGTCCGGCGCGTTCGACGCCGACGGCCTCAATCGCCCGCATCGCGGGTTCCCGTGTTCCGTCGAAGCTCGGACCCGAGCGTGTCGATAGCGCAGACCGCTGAAAATCGGAGGCGTGACGATGCCGCTGAGCGCCTGTGAGACGATGAGGCGGCGGCTCCATCTGAGCCAACGAAGTGATGACCATAAGGAGATTCCCATGCCGCATTGGTTTGAAGACAACTCCCGGTCGATCGGCCACACGCCGCTGGTGCGGCTCAATCGAGTCATCGATGGAGCATGTGCAACGGTGCTCGCCAAGGTCGAAGGCCGCAACCCGGCGTATTCGGTCAAATGCCGCATCGGCGCCGCTATGGTATGGGATGCCGAGAAGCGCGGCCTCCTTGGTCCGGGCAAGGAGCTGGTCGAGCCCACCAGCGGCAATACCGGTATCGCGCTCGCGTTTGTCGCCGCGGCGCGGCGGGTGCCGTTGACGCTGACCATACCGGAAACGATGAGCATCGAGCGGCGGCGTCTGCTCGTCGCCTATGGCGCGAAACTCGTTCTCACAGACGGCGCGCGCGGGATGATCGGAGCAGTCGCCCGCGCCGAGGAGATCGCGGCATCCGCGCCGAATCGGTACGTGCTGTTGCAACAGTTCAACAACCCTTCCAATCCGGCGATTCACGAAGCGACTACCGGTCCGGAAATCTGGGACGACACCGCCGGTGCGGTGGATATTTTCGTATCAGGCGTCGGCACCGGCGGCACCATCACGGGCGTGTCGCGGTTCATCAAGCGAACCAAGGGTAAGCCGATCGTTTCGATCGCGGTCGAGCCTGCCGCCAGCGCCGTGCTTACACAGCAACGCGCGGGAGAGCCGCTGAAGCCTTCCGGGCACAGAATCCAGGGAATTGGTGCGGGATTCGTCCCGAAGATTCTGGATCTGTCGCTCGTCGATGAGATCGAACGAGTGACAAATGAGGAGGCGTTCGAATATGCACGCCGGCTTACCCGCGAGGAGGGAATCCTCTCGGGCATTTCGAGCGGAGCGGCAGTCGCCGTAGCCGCTCGGATTGCGAAGCGGCCCGAGAACGCCGGCAAAACGATCGTCACGATTCTGCCGGATTCCGGTGAACGCTACTTGAGCACGACGCTCTTCGATGACGCCGCAGAAGGGGCCTCGCGCGCGGCATGAGCACCACCTATCGCGAGAATGCGAATTCGGATTCGCACGCGCCGTGGCAACTCGATCGCTTGGTCGCGGAATTGCGGGTCTCGCGCGCGGCCTCCCAGCAAAGCCGCAATGAAAAGGGCATCCGAGAGATGCCCTCGAACGAGGCGCTCCGTTCGATCATCGAGGGATTGTTCGCGGCGCTGTTCCCTGCGCATTTCGGCCGTCCCGATTTGAGCGAAGAAGGGATCGATTACTTTGTCGGACAGACTCTCGACGCGACATTGCGCGAATTGCAGATACAGGTGCAGCGCGAATTGCAGTTTGAGGGGCATCCTCGCGATGGGAGCGAAAGTCCGAGGGCGCGCGCATTCGAGATAACTCGCGAGTTCGCTTTACGTCTGCCGCGCGTGCGTGCATTGCTGGAAAAGGACATCCAGGCCGCATATCAGGGCGATCCGGCTGCGAAGAGCATCGAGGAGGTTCGCTTCTGTTATCCGGGCATTACTGCCATCACGAACCATCGCCTTGCGCATGAACTCTACCAATTGGGAGTTCCGTTGCTCGCACGATTCATCGCGGAATCGGCGCATTCGGCGACCGGCATCGATATCCATCCGGGCGCGCAGATTGACGAAAGCTTTTTCATCGATCACGGCACCGGAGTGGTAATCGGAGAGACCGCCCGTATTGGAAAGCGCGTGCGTCTTTATCAGGCGGTTACACTGGGTGCGAAGCTTTTTCCCGTCAATGCGAGCGATGGGACGCTGGTCAAAGGCGTCGCACGCCATCCGATCGTCGAGGATGACGTAGTGATTTACGCAGGAGCGACAATTCTCGGCCGCATTACCATCGGCCGTGGATCGACGATTGGCGGCAATGTCTGGATCACCTCCGACATACCAGCTGGAAGCCGCGTCACCCAGGCGCTTGCGCGCAGTGCCTCATTCGACGACGGTGCCGGCATCTAAAGGAGACTACCGAAAACCATGCGCGTCATAAGCCGTGTCGAACGGGAACTGCAGCACGCGCAATGGAAGTTCTACGACGATTGGGTGGGGCTTCTGAGCGAGCTCGCCAACAGCCTCTTTGCCAGCCCCGAGGTTGGCACGTCGGTGCGGCGCTCCACAAAGATCGCGCTCAAATGGCAGTGCCTGGGCTCGGCGATCGCAGAAGCGTTTTCCGCCGCGTGGTGGCCGGCGATCGGGCTGCCCTCGGCAGCGGAGTTGACCGAGCTGCGCGCCGAGATCGTGGCACTTCGCGACGAACTGGCTGCCAATCGAGGCCTCGAGCAATTCGTCTGCCGCTACAAGAACCAAGACTATATAACCCATGTTTCGCAGGGGGTGATTGAGAATGTCATCGACAATTCAGACCACTAGCAGTGAACGTTTCGCACGTTGCGTAGAAGTGTCGAAACGCGTCCGTTGGGACATCGACCGTGATGTGATTCGGGGGCGCGTCTTTGACTTGACGCAAAAGTTCCTTCCCGATGGACTTTCCAAAGTTGAAGAGCTGAATTTCTTGACGACCGAAGAAAAGCGATTTTTGAGTCAGATCCAGGGCCGCACCTACGCCAACGTATTTGCTCTCGTCGAGCGCTATATTGACGCAAAGATTCTCGAACTCAGCCGTGATTACGCGCTGGGCGATCAAAATGCCCTCGAAGCCCTGGTCCGTTTCACTGACGAAGAACTGAAACACCAGGAGCTTTTTCGTCGTATCGAGCACCTCGCCAGCGAACAGGCGCTGCCGGGGTACACTTTCGCGTGGGATCCCAATGAAGTTGCCAGAGCGATTCTGAGCAAGAGCACCTGGGCAGTGCTGCTCTTAACTTTGCATATCGAGCTCTTCACTCAGCTGCACTACAAGGAGAGCATCGAGCCGGATGAGAACCTTTCTCCATTGTTCAAGGACGTCTTTCTTTATCATTGGAGAGAAGAAAGCCAACACGCCGTTATCGATGAGCTCGAATTGAAAAGAATTGATGCCCGCATGTCACCCGAGGCCAAAGACAGAGCGGTCGATGAGTTTCTCGAACTGGTTGGCGCAGTCGATGGGATTCTGCAAGCGCAAGCAGCGGCGGATGCGAAATATTTCCTTGCGACGTGCGGACGCTCCCTGCCGGACTCTGAAGGCGACGAAGTAAGGGCCGGGCTGCTGAAAGCTTACCGATGGCAGTACATCATTTCGGGTGCAAGCCATCCCCATCTTTTGAAAGTGCTCGCAGGCCTGCTCGATCAACGACAGACCAAGCGCATTATCGACGCGCTGGCGACGCTCTCGTGAGTCGGACACACGAACTGCGCTCCAGTCGCGCACGACGTCAGGCGTCGGGGCGTGCATGGAGCATAGACGTCAATCCAGAGAGCAATCACAAAAGAGGTTAACAAGGAATGCCGGAAAACAGCCGACCACTGGCGCCGCACACGCTGAGCGTTCGTGCCGCGCGAACCTTATCGACACCGACGCTTACCGTCCCGCAGATGGTTGCGGAGACACCGCGATGGCTGCTTCAGCTGATTCCCTGGGTGAACGTGCCCGGCGGTGTGTATCAGATAAACCGGCGGCGCATCGTTTTGCGCCAAAGCGATCGGATCGCGGCGGACATTACCGATGACAAGGCACGAATCGAGCCCGGAGCATTGCGCGCCTTGTCTTTACTCCGCCCGGCAGACGACGCCTTGCTCGAATCAATCACCGAGTTGCTGGTGGAGGAACGGCGCGATGCGGGAGAGGATATTTACAAGGAAGGCGACGCCGGTCAAAAGTTCTACATCATCGTGCGCGGCAAAGTCGAAATTGCGACCACCGATGCGCACGGCGAGAAGCTTCGCCTGGCCCTTTATGGAGATGGCGACTTTTTCGGCGAGACTGCCTTTCTGAATGACTGGCGGCACACGACTACCGCACAGACTCTGACACCAACCGTATTTCTGACCCTGGAACGCGCGCGCTTCCGGGCGCTGCTCGGTTCGTCGCCCGCGCTGCAGGCGAGTTTCGAAGCGCTGGTTCGCGCGCGCGAAGGTGAACCGCGTCATAACGAGTATGGCGAGGCCGGAATCGAAATCGCTTCTTACGGCGAAAACGAAGAACCAGAGTTGCAGCGTACTTTTGTCGATTATGACGAGACGCCTCGGCAAATACATCTCCGAACGATCCAGGCGGTTATCCGACTGCATACGCGGACGACCGACTTATACAATAACGTATATGACCAACTGCGCGAGCAGCTTCGTCTGACGATCGAGGGCATCAAGGAGCGAGAAGAGTCCGAGATTCTCAACGATCCGGAGCACGGGCTGCTGCACGTCGCGCCGTTCACGCAGCGCTTGCGGACGCGTTCGGGCCCTCCAACCCCGGACGATCTCGACGACCTGCTTACGCGTGTCTGGAAGGAGCCGGCATTTTTCCTCGCACATCCGCGCGCGATCGCGGCCTTTGGCCGCGAATGTACGCGGCGCGGCGTGCCGCCGCCGACAGTCCAGCTTTTCGGGTCCCCGTTTTGACCTGGCGAGGGGTGCCGCTGGTTCCATCGGACAAGGTGCCGATCAATCGCAGTGCCGGCGCACGGGTCCCGCATGTCACAAACCGCGGCGTGGAGAGCTCCGCGGGTCTCAGCAGCATATTGCTTCTGCGCGTCGGCGAAGCGAAGCAGGGGGTCGTTGGACTTCATCAAATCGGCCTGCCGGGCGAGCAGTTGCCCGGGCTTTCAGTGCGGTTCATGGGCATCGACAACTATTCGACCGCTTCATATCTTGTGACGCTCTACTTTGGCTCCGCCATACTGACCGAGGATGCCCTCGCGATTCTCGAGAACGTCGAGGTCGGCAACTATCATGACTACGAGGAGTAGGGCTCTCGGCACGACGACGGAAGCGGAACCCAATTTTAAGCAGCTTAGCGGTGAGAGACTTGATCTGATCGCCGCCAAGTTGCTGGATGAAGGTCTGACGTGGCCCGCCCACCCGGCGGCCGCAGTGCCGAGCCCTGCTGTATCGACCGCGAGAGTTGATACCGCCGAACGGTCCCGGTCTTTGGCGACAGAGGGAGTGATTCCGTTGATTGCCGTTCCTGAACGGGCCGCTCGCCTCGATGCGGCGAGTATTTCGACAATCCCGAACATCCCGTCGAGCACGCTATCCTCCGAGGCCGCGTCGGCAGCGTCCTCAGACCTTGGTCCATTCTCCGGCAAATGCCAAGAGCGTGCAGACCTGCCCTTCAAGCTCGACGTTCCCGGTGGCGCGCTGCCACGATTGTTCGACGATCCTGGGGCCTCACGACTAGTAGAGGAGCCGATCCAGACCGCGTCGTACTACTTTCTCAAGCCAGTTCTGGCAGAACCTCCTATTGGCGCGACGCCGCAGATTTCGCGCCAGGCCTTCGACGTCAATGAGATTCGGCGCGATTTCCCGATTTTGAGCGAGCGCGTACACGGGAAAGAGCTGGTGTGGCTCGATAATGCGGCAACAACGCAAAAACCCAACGCGGTCATTCATCGGATCGTCGAGTACTACGAGCATGAGTACTCCAATGTACATCGGGGCGCTCACACTCTGGCGGCGCGATCGACCGAAGCCTACGAAGAGGCGCGCAAAAAGCTACAGCGCTTTATTGGTGCGAGCTCCCCGAACGAGATCGTCTTTGTTCGCGGCACGACAGAGGGAATCAATTTCGTCTCCGCCAGCTTTGGCCGCAAGTTCGTCGGTGAGGGCGACGAGATTGTTCTTTCCACCCTTGAGCATCACTCGAACATCGTGCCGTGGCAGTTTCTCGCCAAGCAGGTCGGCGCGACGATCCGCGTAGTTCCTGTAACCGATCGCGGTGAGGTGCTGCTCGAGGATTTTGACCAGACCCTCAGCACTCGCACGCGGCTCGTGGCGCTTACTCACGTCTCCAACGCGCTGGGTACCGTCCTGCCTGTGGCCGAAATGATTCAGATCGCCCATCGGCGGGGCGCCTGGGTGCTGATTGACGGGGCTCAGGCGGTCTCTCATTTCGCGGTGAACGTGCAGAACCTGGATGCGGATTTTTACGTTCTATCGGGGCACAAGATGTTTGGACCGAGCGCGATCGGAGTTCTCTATGGAAAAAAGGCTCTGCTTGATGAGATGCCGCCGTGGCAAGGAGGCGGCAACATGATCCGCCGCGTCACGTTCGAGCACAGCACCTTCGCCGACCCGCCGGGACGCTTCGAGGCCGGCACGGCAGCGCTGGCGCCCGCGGTAGGATTAGGTGCCGCCGCGGACTATCTCATGCGTATCGGAATGGAGAATATCGAGCGCTACGAGCACGAACTGGTCAACTACGCCACCGAAAGGCTTGGCAGCATCGCGGGCGTGAGATTGATCGGCATCGCTCCCAATAAGGCGAGTGTCGTTTCCTTCGTGACCGAATCGATTCCTGCAGAAGAGATGGGAAAAATTCTCGACCAGGAAGGCATTGCGGTACGCGCCGGTCATCACTGCGCACAGCCGACGATGGATCGTTTCGGGCTCGAGGCTACCGTGAGGCCCTCGCTTGCGATGTACAATACGCACGATGAGATCGACCGTCTGGAGCGGGCGGTGCGCCGAGCGTTGCAAAGATAGGCAATGCGGGGAATACCCGCGCCGGCGAACACGCTTCGCGGGGAAGTCTGTGCCACTTTTTACAGGGGAGCTATGGACAGTTCCAAGTTAGGGAATCATGTTGAGAGGCGCGGGGAGCGAGTATCGTCGGTCTATGTGCCTCCGCTCCAGCTCACGAAAGGACAGCCACCACCCATCGCTGCGAACGGCGGTTTATCGTACATGTCGCTCGATCGAGACGGAGATGCAGGAACCTTGTCAGCGACCGAGGACGCGCTTCGCCTGATTGCGAAGGGGACGGGCCAGGCGATTATCGACATGATCGAGAAGGCGCCCGCTGGCCCGATAAAGACCAAGTGGGGCGTAGGGTTCCGCAGCTACGATGAATGCCTGGAATTTATTCGGGCAAACAAGATCGAAGCTCCCGAAGGCGGCGTAGCACTCCCGCTTCGCTACACCATTTACGAGGAGCCATCCTATTCCATCGTCCCGTCCAACACTCTCTGGAAGGATCCAGCGCGCGCGGCCGAGGCAAAAGCGTTGCGCAAGGAAGAGCAGGATGTGGGGCGGCGAGGCCTGTATTTTCCGCAGGTGCTGCGCGACGCTCGACGAATTGGGGAATACTACCCAGGTCTCTCGCCCAACAGCCCCGAGTGCATGGACAAGCTGGGCCTTTCACTCGGGTACTGTGAGTCCAAATGCAGAAATTTTTACGACGCCGCCGAAGTAGAACGCGTATTTTACCCCGAAATGGAGAGGCTCCTGTTGGAGTTTTTCCAGGGCGCGACCGATGCGCTCGTGTACAACCACGACGTGTTTGACAAGGATTACAAGGGCGATCGCACCGAGGACCAAGCCGGAAAGAACCCAGGTGTGAACGCCAACTACGCCTATATCGTCCATAACGATCTGAACGACAACAGCGGGCGCGTGCGTTGCCGCGAGGTGCTTACGAAGAACCTGCGGAACTTCGGGCGCGAGTAGGACTACACGGAAGAACAGGCCGACGCGAAGATGTCGCGGGGGTTCATGTCGATCAACCTAGCCAAGCCGATGGAGACTGTGCGCCAGAATCCTTTCGTGCTCTGTGCGTGGCCCTCCTTCGCCGACCAGCCCTACATCACCAA
>Ga0187777_10003421_pt1 | contig 10124 bp, 10 predicted proteins | sample 1015_Q2_SP5_10_M_FD_132416 | JGI IMG/M metagenome (GOLD analysis project Ga0187777, IMG submission 132416) | Tropical peat soil microbial communities from peatlands in Department of Meta, Colombia - 1015_Q2_SP5_10_MG | ecosystem: Environmental > Terrestrial > Soil > Wetlands > Peat | place...
CTCGCGGCGAGCCCGTGTGGCACGAGACGCTCGTCGGCGCGCTCGTGTCGGTTGGCTACACGCACCAGGCGGCCCGGCAGGCGCTCGCGCGGAGCGTCCGCGACGGCTGGCTCGAGAGTTCGCGCCACGGTCGCCGGGCCAGGGTCTCGCTGAGCTCCCGGACCGCGGACCTGCTGAGGACCGGCGCAGAGCGGATCTACTCGTTCGGGTCGCCATGGCGTTGGGACGGCCGGTGGCTCGTGCTGGTGTTGCGCGTCCCCGAGGCGCGTCGCGAGGTCCGCCACCAGCTCCGGACCCGCCTGGCCTGGGCCGGGCTCGGGTCGATGGGCGGTGGCGTGTGGCTGACGCCGCACGTCGAGCGCGAGGCCGAGCTCCGTGATGCGGTGTTGAGTGCGCCGGCGGCGGAGGCGACCTCGTTCGTGGCCTCGCTCGGCGCGGTCGGGCGGGTGGAGGACGTGGTGGCGGCCGCGTGGGACCTCGACTCGGTGCGTTCCGCGTACGAGGCGTTCACCGAGGATTTCGCCGGGATTCGCCCATCCTCGGACGAGGCCTGCTTTCGCATCCAGACGCTGCTGGTGCACGCTTGGCGGAAGTTCCCGTTCGTGGATCCCGATCTTCCGTCCGAGCTGCTGCCGGCGGGCTGGCCGCGCCGGCGCGCCCACGAGCTGTTCACCGGCCGGCACGGGCGGTGGCGGGAGCCGGCGCGGTCGTTTTTCGAGTCGCTCGAACCCGGCCGGTCGCCGACGGCCGCGGAGGCGGCCTGAACGCCTTGGCGCCGGGCAGCCGCGCCGGCAACCCGCGCGGCGGCGCGGGCGCTTGGGAACTAACTCCCTCTATAGACGTAGTTTCTTCCCAAGCGGTTGTGAACATTCGGGGATGACCCGGAAGTTTGCGTTTCCAAGCTCGGGGCGTGGAAAATCCCGTAGCGCCTTTCCCGATGACCGGTGCGTGCGTTGGGTCGGAAACTCAGACGCGGACGGCGATAGGCGGCTTCGGCGCGGACTCGCCGGCGGTGGTGACGGCGGCGGCGAGTGAACCAATCCCGCACGAGCTCATCGCGGCGCCGGGCCATCCGCCCGGCGCCGTTTGCATCTGCACGCGCGGTAGGCTCGGACAGCGTGCCGCGCGCGACTCTCACCCTTCCGACCGGCGAGCTCGAGTTGCTCGAAATCCCGGGCGATTCCGATGGAGCGGCCCTCGTGCTCCTGCACGAGGGACTCGGGTCGGTGGGCTTGTGGCGGGGCTTTCCGGAGCGACTCGCGGCGGCCACCGGCCGGCGGACGGTGGCGTTCTCGCGTTACGGCCACGGGCAGTCGGATGCGCCGCCCAACCCACGAACCCCGTCGTTCATGCACGAGGAGGCGCTCGAGGTCCTGCCCGAGCTCCTCGCCGATCTCGGTCTTGCGCAGCCCGTGCTCGTCGGCCACAGCGATGGCGCCTCGATCGCACTCATCTACGCCGCGCATCATCCGGTCTCCGCCGTCGTCGCGATCGCGCCGCACGTGTTCGTCGAGGAGATGTGCCTCGTCGAGATCCGCTATGCCCGCGACGCCTACGAAGCCGGCGAGCTTCGCGACAAGATGGCGCGCCACCACCGCGACCCCGACGCTGCGTTCTTCGGATGGAATGGCGTGTGGCTCGATCCGGAGTTCCCGAACTGGAGCATCACGGACGAGCTCGAGCGGATCTCCTGCCCGCTGTTGCTGATCCAGGGCGAGCGTGATCAGTACGGGACGATGGCGCAGCTCGACGCGATCGAGCGGCTCGCCGCCGGCCCGGTGCGGCGCCTGCACCTCGACTGCCAGCACTCGCCCCCGACCGAACTGCCGGAGGAGACCGCACACGCGATCGCCGGATTCGTAGATGGCCTGACACGGGTGGCCGAGGAGAGCTACGACGGACCGGGAGCCCAAGAACTCGTCCCGCAATACGTGGCCGAGATCCGCGCGATGTACCCGGACTGGACGCCTGACGTCCCACCCCGCCTGACGCCTGAGGACGTCGAGCCTCCAAAAGGCCGCTGGCTCGTCGCCTACCGCGACTCGAAACCCGTCGGCTGCGCCGCGCTCAAGCGCCTGGACCCGACCACCGCCGAGATCAAACGGGTGTACGTCGCACCGGAGGCTCGGGGCCGCGGCGTCGCCCGCGCGCTTCTGGCCCGCCTCGAGGAGATTGCCCGCGACTTCGGGTACACGACGCTGCGCATGGACACCGGGGCCAAACAACCCGCGTCGGTGGCGCTGTTCAGCTCGATCGGGTACGAGCAGATCGCCGACTACAACGGGAACCCGGTCGCGGCGTACTGGTTCGAGAAGCGGCTCGCGTGACCTCGACGCCCGAGCATCCGACTCCCGAGCATCGCATCACGATCAGACGCGCCGGTCAGCGCGACACCGAGGCGATCGCGCCGTTGCTGGGCCAGCTCGGCTACCCCGCGTCCGCGCTCGAGCTCGGGGAGCGGCTCGAGCGGCTCACCGATCACCCGGACGCCGAGGTGCTGGTTGCCGAGCTCGACGGCGAGGTCGTAGGTGTCGCCGCCTACCACCTTGTCGACCTGCTCGAGCGGCCCGATCCGCAATGCCGGATCACCGCGCTCGTGGTCGACGACCGGTATCGGCGCAGGGGCGTGGCGTACGCGCTCCTGCACGCGATCGAGGAGTCCGCCCGCGACGTCGGCTGTTTCAGGCTCGAGGTCACGACCAGGCCCGAGCGGGCCGAGGCGCTCGCGTTCTTCCGCGCCGCCGGCTTCGACGAGCGCCCGCGCCGGCTGACCAAGCCGCTCGTGCATGACTCGCTTAGCGATCTCTGACTAAGATCAGAGAATGACCCCGGGCATCCTCGTGGACCAGGTCCGGAGCTTCAATCGGATCGTGACTCAGCGCGTCGGGGCGCTCGACGACCGGTACCTCGGCCGCGACCGGCCGCTCGGCCAGGACCGCGTGCTGTGGGAGATCGGGACCGAGGGATGCGAAGTGCGGGCGCTCAGGTCGCGGCTCGGCCTCGACGCCGGACACCTCAGCCGGCTGCTGCGCGCGCTCGAGGACGCCGGTCTGATCCTCACGAAGCCGAGCCGTGACGATGGCCGCATCCGCGTCGCCCAGTTGACCGCTAACGGACTCAACGAGCGCGCCATGCTGGACTGCCGCAGTGACGACCTGGCCGAGTCGATCCTGGCGCCGCTCGACGCCGGCCAGCGCGACGAGCTGATCGCCGCGATGAAGACGGTCAAGCGCCTGCTCACGACCGCCGCGATCGAGATTCGGCGTGTCGACCCCGACGGCGCCGACGCCAGGAGTTGCGTGCGGGCCTACTTCGCCGAGCTCGACCGGCGCTCCGAGCAAGGCTTCGACGCCACCGCGGGAATCTCCGCCGAGCCCCACGAGGTGACCCCTCCCGCCGGCCTGTTCTTGATCGCCTACCTGAACGGCGGACCCGCGGGGTGCGGCGCGGTCAAGCACCATCCGGAACAGCCGTCGGAGATCAAGCGAATGTGGGTGGCGGAGCCCGCGCGTGGACTGGGGATCGCCCGACGGATCCTGGCCGAGCTCGAGGCCGACGCCGTGCGCAGCGGCGCGCGGACCGCACGGCTGGAGACGAATCGAGCCCTGCGAGAGGCGATCGCGCTGTACCGGTCCGCCGGCTACCTCGAGGTGCCGGCGTTCAACGACGAGCCGTTCGCGCACCATTGGTTCGAGAAGCAACTGCCGGCGGCCGGCTGATCCTGGCAACCTCCGGACGGTGCGGCTGACGTTCCTCGGTTCGGGCGATGCGTTCGCCGGCGGCGGACGCTTTCAGGCCTGTCTGCACCTGGCCGGCGGCGCCGAGCCGCTGCTGCTCGACTGCGGCGCGACCGCGCTCGTCGCGCTCAAACGAGCAGAGATCGACCCGTCCTCGCTCGGGTTCGTCGCGCTCAGCCATCTCCACGGAGACCACTTCGCCGGGCTGCCCTGGCTGATCCTCGACGGACAGTTCTCCAAGCGTACGAGGCCGCTCCGGATCGCCGGCCCGGTCGGCGTCGCCGAGCGCGTCAACCGCACGTTCGACGCCCTGTACCCCGGTGCCGTCGAGGCCGTGCGCGCGTTCGAGACCACCTTCGGCGAGTTCTCCGAGAGGACTCCGTACGAGCTCGGGCCTGCCCGGATCACCCCGTTCGAGGTCCGCCACTCGAGCGGCGCGCCGTCGTACGCCCTTCGGATCGAGTACGGCGGGAAGGTGATCGCCTACTCAGGGGACACCGAGTGGACGGATGCGCTCTTCGACGCAGCCGACGGCACCGATCTGTTCGTGTGCGAGTGCAACTTCTTCGACCTGAACGCGCCCGGCCACCTCGACTACGTGACGCTCGCAGGGAAACGGCCGCAGATCGACTGCGCCCGCATCGTGATCACGCACATGAGCGAGCAGATGCTCGCGCGCTCCGGCGACGTCGAGCTCGAGATGGCCGCCGACGGCGCGGTGATCTCGCTGTGAAGGCGCTCGTCGCGCTGCTCGTCCTCGGGCTCGCCGCGACGACGCCGCGCACGCGCGGGTGCTGCACGTCGGCACAGGGCAGCAGTACCAAAGGCCCTGCCAGGCGATCGCGCCCCCCACATCGATGCCGCCGGCCGCAACAGCGAGGGGAAGGCAATCTGGACGACAACCAGGAGGGGATCCTCGCCGCTGACAACCCGTCGAGCAACATCGTGATCGACTCCTCGGTGTTCGCGCGCAACGGCGCCGGCGACGGCTTCTCGCACAACATCTACATCAACCACGTCCGCAGCTTCACACTGCGCTACAGCTACTCGACCGACGCGCGCGTCGGGCACCTGGTCAAGTCGCGCGCGCTGCGCAACTACATCCCGTACGACCGACCCACGGTGAGGAAGGCGACCTGAACCCAGGTGTTCGCCGAGAACGACATCAGCGCGGGCAGCACTGGGTTCGTGTCGCAGGCCACAGCACGAATCCGCCACGACTGCATCACGAGCGATCCGGGTTCAACGACTCAAGACACTATGACTACGCGCTAATCGCAGTGCCCGCATGCCGCCACAAAGGCATACACCCGGGAACGGCGCACGGCTTCTCGCTGAGGGCCGCTTCCAATACGTCCCGGTCGCCGGCCACGCAAAGCGCACCGACGGCGGCACGATCGCCGGCGCGTTCGGCGACTAGCCGTGCCCGAGTAACGCCCGAGAGGACTGCTCCGCGGTCACGACCGTCACCGGGACCCCGAGTGCTTCCACGCGTGAGGGAACGTCTCGATGGAGCCACTTGGACACGCGCTGCGGAAGGGTCGAGACGATCACCTCGTCGACATCCGTGGTCTCCATCAGCTGACGTACCGCCTCCACAGGATCGGAGTCTCCGATCACGGCGTTGACATGTCCGACGGCCGCCTGCTCGAGCAGGGGCACCGCCAGCTCGACGACCACCTGAGCTTCGTCGGTGTCCGGGTCCCAGTATGGCCTCGGGACCAACAGCGTCATTCGGCAGCGGCCGGCGCGGGCGCGCCGGCTCACCTCTTGGAGCAGCCGCGGCGTCGCCGCGGTTCGGTACGCAACAACCAGGACGTGCGGCTCAGGCTCAGCCACGGCTCGATCGTACCGCCGTTATCTACCCGTCCACGTGGGCGGGCGCTTCTGGAGGAATGCGCTCATCCCCTCCTGGGCGTCGGCGGCGAGCGCGTTCTCGGTCATCACGGCCTTGGTTCGCTCGTAGGCGTCGTGCTCGACCCTTTCGACCTGGTCGTAGAACGCGCGCTTGCCAATCGCGACGGTGTACGAGCTCGAACGTGCGATCGCGTCGACCAACTCGGCCACGGCCGCATCCAGTTCGGACGCGGGGACGACGCGGTTGACGAGACCCCAGTCGAGGGCGGTCGCGGCGTCGATCGTCTCGCCCGTCAGAAGCATCTCCATCGCCCGCTTGCGCCCGACAGCGCGCGACACGGGCACCATCGGCGTCGAGCAGAACAGCCCGATCTTGACGCCGGGCGTGCCGAACCGCGCCTCGTTCGCCGCGACAGCCAGGTCGCACGCCGCCACGAGCTGGCACCCGGCGGCGGTCGCGATCCCGTGCACTTTCGCGATCACCGGCTGTGGCAGGTCGTGGATCGTCTCCATCATCACCGTGCAGACCTCGAACAGATGGGCGAAGAACGCCTCGTCGCGGTCGATCATCTCCGACAGGTCGTGGCCGGCCGAGAACGCCGGCCCAGCGCCCTCGATCACGATCGCCCGCACGGAATCGCGCTCGGACACGTCGCGCAGCGCCGCGATCAGCTCCTCCATCAGCTCCAGCGACAGCGCGTTGCGCTTGTCGGGGCGGTTGAGCGTGATCCGCGCCGAAGCCTCCTGCAAGGCGACCGCCACGTTTCGGTGTTCGATCCCGGGCGCCGAGCTCACCACACCAGGTTACCGCGGGCGACGAGTCCACGGCGGCTGTGAGGATTGATGTTGCTATTCGCGATGCCGCCACAGCAGCGCGCTGACGAGAGTCGCCACGATCACGAACGCGGCGGCGCCACCCAGCGTCGCGACGCCAGGTACTCCACCAGGAGATGCCACCCGACCGCAGTCATCCGGTCGGGTCCGGCTGCACCGCCGAGATCTGAATGCCCTCGGAGGTTCGCTCGCTGACCCCGGTGATGTGCCACCCGTCTTCGATCAGGCGCGCGATCTCTCGATCGCCGTCGTTGCTCCTGACCAGGAGTCGCACACCGCGCTCCGCAGACTCCAGCCCATGAGTCGCGGATCGCTCGGCCAACAGGCCGTCACGCAGAACGAGCCGCCGGTCCGCGTGCTCGACCGGACCACTCGTGATGGTCGCAGAACATGACCGCCGCCCCGTCGTGCGCACGCTTCGCGACAAGCCGCCACAGCGTCTCGCGCGCTTGCGCATCGAGGCTGGCGAATGGCTCGTCGATAACCTGCTCACTGCTCTCGTGCGGCTCGAGCCCCCTCAGCCTCACCTGATGGCGCAAATACTCCGCCGCCGACAGCGCCGGGGGAGTGAGCCGCTCGGGCATGAGGCCGAGCCCGAATCCGCGCCCGCTGCGCCCGCGGCCCGAGCGCGTGCACCGGCCACCCCGGCGCAGGGCGCTCACGCCCCAACGTGCCTGCGGTTCCGCGCCACCGCCAGGGGCCGCGAACACGACTGTGATGCCGTCCGCCCACGCCGCCGCCCCCCACACATAGTTGCCGGTTGGCAGGCCGAGCCACAGCCCGCGAGTCGGCGAGAGTTAGCATGGGCCCCCTCGTGAGCGAGGTTGAGGTTTCCCGGGAGCAGGGCATGAACGGGCCGGAGCCGAACGCGGCCGGACATGCAGCCAAGGCGCCGCCGTCAGGCGCCGCCGACCATCCCACCAAGGACTCCGCGGCACGACAACACTCATCGGTCGCGGGCGTGGTCGGGGCCACGATCGCCGCCCAGGGAGTCAGGGACGCGTTTGGCATCCTCGGCAGCGGCAACCTGGTCGTGACCAACGCGCTCGTCCGGCACGGCGCGCGCTTCCACCACGCCCGCCACGAGAGCAGCGCGGTCTGCATGGCCGACGGCTACGCCCGCGTGACCGGTCGGGTGGGCGTGGCGAGCGTGCATCAGGGACCGGGGCTGACCAACGCGATGACCGGCCTTGCCGAGGCGGCCAAGAGTCGGACGCCGGTGCTGGTACTCGCGGGCGAGACGCCGGCGGCGGCGCTGACCTCGAACTTCCGGATCGATCAGCACGACCTGGTCGAGTCGGTCGGCGCGATCGCCGACCGCGTGCACAGTGCGAAGACCGCCGCCGACGACGCCGCACGCGCGTACCAGCGCGCGGTCACAGAGCGTCGGCCCGTGGTCCTGATGCTGCCGATCGACATCCAGCCGCAGCCGGCCGTCCAGACCGAGCCGTCCCAGCCCCCGCTCCCACCGCTGCACGCCCCCCGGCCGGCACCCGAAGCGATCACCGACGCAGTCGACCTCATCATCCAAGCCGAGCGACCCGCGATCATCGCCGGCCGGGGCGCAGTGCTCGCGAATGCCGGCACGGAGCTCGAACGCCTCGGCGAGACGATCGGCGCGATCCTGGCGACGTCCGCGCCGGCCAACGGCCTGTTCGCGCGGCTTCCGTTCGCGCTCGGAATCTCCGGGGGTTTCGCCAGCCCATTCGCCGCCCGGATCCTCCCGGAGGCCGACGTCGTGCTGGTGTTCGGCGCGTCGGTCAACCATTGGACGACGAAGCACGGCGCGATGATCGGCCCCGACACCCGCGTGATCCAGGTCGACGTCGAGCCGCGGGCGATCGGGCGCAACCGCCCCGCCGACCTCGCCATCATCGCCGACGCCAGGGCGGCCGCCCACGCGCTGGCCGCCGAGCTCCGCGACCGAGAACACACCAACCAGGGCTTCCGCACGGCCGAAATCGCGGACCAGATCGCAAGCGGCAGCTGGCGCCACGACCGCTACGAGGACGCCTCGACCGCCGAGTGGATCGACCCGCGCACGATGAGCATCGCGCTCAACGAACTGCTTCCACCAGACCGTGCCGTGGCGGTCGACTCGGGACACTTCCTCGGGTACCCGTCGATGTTCCTCGATGTGCCCGACGCGCGCTCGTGGCTGTTCCCGAACGGGTTTCAGGCGGTCGGGTTGGGGCTCGGCAACGCGATCGGCGCGGCGATCGCCATGCCCGACCGGCCGACGGTCGCAGCGATCGGCGACGGCGGTGCGTTCATGGCGCTCGCGGAGCTCGAGACGGCGGCCCGTCTGAAGCTGACGCTACTCGTCGTGATCTACGACGATGCGGCGTACGGCGCGGAGGTCCACCACTTCGCGCCGATGGGGCACGACGTCTCGCTCGTCCGGTTCCCCGACGCCGACCTGGCCGGGATCGCCCGGGCCGCCGGCGCCAAGGCCGCGACCGTTCGCCGGGTCGACGATCTCGACGTCGTCACCGAGTGGCTCCTCAACCCGCACGGCCCGCTGGTCCTCGACGTAAAGGTCGACCCGACGATCTGCGCGGAGTGGCTCGAGGAAGCCTTCCGCGCCGGCTGAGACCCCGCCCGCCACGAGCGCCGACACGATAGGAGCGCAGAACATGTCCACCACCCAGACCGCCGCCCTGCTCGAGGCCGTTGCCGACGGCAGCGTCGAGATCGTCGACTGCACACAGCCTCTCAGCGAGTCGACGCCGGTGATCCAGCTCCCGCCGCCGTTCGCGAACACCCCGGGGCTCTCCCGCGAGGAGATCAGCCACTACGACGACCGCGGTCCCGCCTGGGCCTGGTACACGCTGACGATCGGCGAACACGTCGGAACGCATCTGGACGCGCCGATCCACTGGGTCACGGGCAAGGATGGGGCCGACGTCGGCTCGCTCGGCCCGAGCCAGCTGATCGGGCCGGCGTGCGTGATCGACAAGACCACCGAGACCGAGGCCGACAACGGCTATCTGCTGACGGTCGCCGACCTCGAGGCGTGGGAGGACGACAACGGCCGGATCCCCGACGGCGCCTGGGTGCTGCTGCGCACCGGCTGGCAGTCCCGGGCCCAGGACCAGAACGCATTCCTCAACGCCGGCGACACCGGACCGCAGACGCCGGGGCCAGATGTCGAGGCCTCGCGGTGGCTCGCAGAAACCCGCCAGATCCTCGGCTTCGGCACGGAGACCGTCGGGATCGACGCCGGTGATCCAGCTCCCGCCGCCGTTCGCCAACACCCCGGGGCTCTCGCGCGAGGCGATCAGCCACTACGACGACCGCGGTCCCGCCTGGGCCTGGTACACGCTGACGATCGGCGAACACGTCGGCACGCATCTGGACGCGCCGATCCACTGGGTCACGGGCAAGGACGGGGCCGACGTCGGCTCGCTCGGCCCGGGCCAGCTGATCGGGCCGGCGTGCGTGATCGACAAGACCACCGAAACCGAGGCCGACAACGGCTACCTGCTGACGGTCGCCGACCTCGAGGCCTGGGAGGCCGACAACGGCCGGATCCCCGACGGCGCGTGGGTGCTGCTGCGCACCGGCTGGCAGTCCCGCGCCCAGGACCAGGACGCATTCCTCAACGCCGGCGACACCGGACCGCAGACGCCGGGGCCAGATGTCGAGGCCTCCCGGTGGCTCGCAGAAACCCGCCAGATCCTCGGCTTCGGCACC
>Ga0187777_10003423_pt1 | contig 10119 bp, 10 predicted proteins | sample 1015_Q2_SP5_10_M_FD_132416 | JGI IMG/M metagenome (GOLD analysis project Ga0187777, IMG submission 132416) | Tropical peat soil microbial communities from peatlands in Department of Meta, Colombia - 1015_Q2_SP5_10_MG | ecosystem: Environmental > Terrestrial > Soil > Wetlands > Peat | place...
CGGGGTGCTCGGCGACGACGTGGCGGCGCTCGGTCGGGAGATCGTGGATCGGCTGCTCGACCCCCACGCGCCCGCCGCCGGGATCATTCGGCGATTCTCCAACTGACACGGACGCGCAACTCTTCGTTGCATGTTCGACCTCGCCGTGTTACGGTCACGGCTATCCGCAACCAACGGTTGCATAAGGGAAGGAGCCCGAATGACCACCACCGGCCGCCGACCCACCCTGGAGGAGGAGCCCGCAGTGCACGAGCCCATCGAACGTGAGATCAGCATCGACGCGCCGGTCGACGTGGTGTGGCGCACGGTGACCGAGCCCGAGGAGATCTCGCGCTGGTTCGCCCACGAGGTCGACCTGGTCGCCGAGCCCGGATACGAGGGGTCCCTCACCTTCGTGAACGAGAACACCGAGCGGGCGACGACCTTCAACGTCACCGTGCAGTCCGTCGACCCCGAGCGGACGTTCTCCTACCGCTGGCTGCACGACACGGGCGACGAGCCTCGCGACGGCAATTCGGTGCTCGTCGTGTTCACGCTGACGCCCGAGGGCGACGGCACGCGGCTCCGGGTCGTCGAGACGGGTGTCGAGCGCATGGCGTGGCCGGCCGACGAGCGGGACCGGTACGTGCGCGAACACCTCGAGGGCTGGTCGACGTTCCTCGGCCGGCTCCGGTCCTACGCGCCACGGTCGGCGGCGCGCTGAACCGCGTGCGCGACGCCGACGACGACCAGTTGTGGGCGGCGGTGGCCGACCCGAGCCGCCGGCGCGTCCTCGACGCGCTCGTGACCCTCGGCGAGGCCACGCCGACCGCGCTGGCCAAGGACCTGCCGTTCACCCGGCAGGCCGTCTCCAAGCATCTCGCGATCCTGTTGCGCGCGGGCATCGTCACCGAACGGCGCGTCGGGCGCGAGGTCCGCTACACGGTGCAGCCGGAGCGGCTCGCCGAGGCCGCCGCCGCGGTTGCCGCGGCGGCCGCCCGCTGGGACGCGCGGCTGCTCGCCATCAAGCGGATCGCCGAGGCGGCGCATGGGGAGGAGCGGGCGACCGCGCTCGTCAAGGCGCGGCACCCACCTTCGAGGCGGGACCCGGCGGCGGATCGAGGCTCAACAGGACGGGAGCACGGGGCTTCTGGTTGAAGTCGAAGTCGCGCGTGAGCGTGCCGAGCCGGGGCTCGTCCTCGCGCACGTCGGGGCGCGGATCGGGACGCCCGTCGGTGGCGGGGTCGAGTCTCGCCCGGCCGAGGAACACGTCCTCGATGAACTTGAGGTACGCGTCGTGACTCAGGATCTGGTGGTCGACGTACCCGCGCTTCGCGTACGGCGAGATGACGAGTCCGGGGACGCGCAACCCGTAGCCGTTCCCGTCGACCGCGGGTGGGACGACGTGGTCGTAGAACCCGCCCCAGTCGTCCCACGACACGAAGATCGCCGTGGACGGCCAGTCGGGCCCGCGCATCACGGCGTTCACGAGGCCGGTCACCCACGCCTGGCCCTGGTGCAGGCTCGCGGGCGGGTGCTCGGAGTCACGCTGGCTCGGCGTGATCCACGACACCGCGGGGAGCGTGCCGCGCCGGGCCTGCGCGAGGAACTGGCTGGTGGGCCGGATGTTCCCGAGCTGGTGATCCTGCTGCACGTCGGTGAACGTCGGGAGCGGGTTCCAGATCCCCGGCGTCTTGTAGCTCTGCGGCTCGGGTGCGCACGTCGCGGCGTCGTCCTCGCAATCGGGCTGCGATCCGGTCTCCACGTAGTAGCCCCAGCTCACCCCGTGCGTGTACAGCAGGTACGTGATGTCGGTCCAGGCGAACGAGACGGGTGCGGTTCCCGTCGCCATCGCCTGGTCGACGTACCGCTGCATCCGTGCGGGTGTGTAGGGCCCGACGATCTCGTTCGTGCAGCTCGCGGGCGCCGACGACGCACACCGCGCTGACCACGCCGACACCATGTAGAGGTGCGCGGGGAGGCTCCACGAGTCGACCGGCTCGAAGAGGTGATCGTCGAGCACGAAGTCCTTCGCGTACTTCCAGTAGTTCGGGATCTCGCGCGCGTCGTGGTAGCCCATCACGTCGGGCGTGCTGGTCTCGGCACACGCGGGATCCTGGGCGACACTGCATCCCCGGGCGCTGCGCTCTGCGACGGCGAGGAAGCCGTTCATCGAACCACCGGCGATGTCGTCGAGTGCAGCGGCGTGACTGTGCGCGGCGCCCCCGTTGATGTCGGCGCTGTCGTGGTACGGGGCCTGGCAGGTGCCGGTGGTCGGGTCCGGCGAACACACTGTGAACGTGCCGTCGTGCTCGGGGATGCCGTCGGCACCGGGATAGGTCCCGAAGTACGAGTCGAACGAGCGGTTCTCCTGCATGATGATCACGACGTGCTTGATCTTCGCCAGGCCCGACGGCGCGCGAGCGGACGCGCCCGCGGACCGCGCGGTCACCGAGCTCGCACCGAGACCGACGAGCGCGAGCACGAGCACGAACGCGGCCGTGATGCGGTGGGCGTGCATGCCCTCCCGTTGCAGGGGCACCGGCCGACCGTACGTCCGGGACGGGCGCGGCGGGCCGCGGCTTCAGCTCTCGTTCAGCCCATCAGCTCACCGGGCCGGACCGGGGCCGAAGTGATCTCGACACCGAGGCGTTGCCCGGCGCGTCGCGCCGTCGAGCGCGGTGCGGTCGAGCGCAGTCGCCGTCACGCCGAGCCCTCGTCGGTGATGCCGGCGAAGTTCACGCGCAGTGAGATCTCGTCGGTGCCGCGCACCAGCTCGACGTTCAGCGCTCCGTCGGGGTCGAGGTCGTCGAGCAGCGCGAAGAGCTGGTCGACGGTGGTGAGCGGCCGGCCTTCCGCCGCCACCACGAGATCGCCGCGCCGGATCCCCGCCCGCGCCGCGGGGCTGCCCTCCTCGACGCCCTGCACGAGCAAGCCGTCCCGCTCGGGCAGGCCGACGGCCGCGCGCAGGCGTCGGGCGGCCTGCGTCGGCGCGAGCGCGACACCGAGGCGGAGGTGCGTTGGTTCCTCACCACGACCGAGGGCATCGACGCGGGCGCGCAGGGCATCGGTCGCGGGCACCGCGAGGTAGAAGCCGTCACCGAGCCGGTGCGTGTTGATCGCGAGCAGCCGGCCCTCGCTGTCGACCACGGGGCTCCCCGACGAGCCCCGGCCGAGGAGCGCGGTGTGCTCCAGGCCGTCGCCGATCAGCCGGCCGGTCGGGCTCCGGAACGCGCGCCCGAGCCCCGAGACCGTACCCACCGTGACCCGGAGGCCGGACCCCGCGACGTTCACGACCGTCCACACCGGGGTGCCGACACCGACCGGGGCATCGACGCCCCACGCGATCGGCGCTCCGCCACCGGTATCGGCGGTGACGACGGCCAGGTCGCCGTCGGCGTCCACGCCCGCGACCGACCCCGCGACGGTCCGGCCGGAGGCAAAGGTGATCGCGACCTCGGGACCACGGACGTTGTGGGCGTTCGTCACCACCACGCCGTCGGCGACGACGACGCCGGCGCCCCGGCCCGGCCCCCGGCCGACCCTGACCACCGCGGCCCCGGCCCGATCGACGACCCGGGCGGCGGCATCCTGCAAGTCCTGGATGACTGACACGTGCGGAACCTCCTGGTAGCCTGAGGTAGCTTGTCGTTTGCAAGCTACCAGGCTAAAGGTAGCGAGAGGACGGCGTAGCGAGAAGACGGCGCAGCGAGAACGCCCGACGCGAGAGGCGAGCAGGAGGTGGGCACGGTGGGACCCGAGGCCGAGGTCGGAGCCGATCCCACGCCGCTCGAGGTCACCCTCGGGCGCGTCGGCGACCGGTGGTCGCTGCTCGTCGTCGACGCGCTGCTCGACGAGCCGCGCCGCTTCAACGAGCTCCAGGCCGCCATCTCGGGCATCGCGACCAACGTGCTCGCACAGCGTCTCCGGCACCTCGCGGCCGAAGGCGTCGTGCTCGCCCGTCCCTACTCGGCCCGGCCACTCCGGTACACCTACGAGCTCACGCGCGCGGGCCACGAGCTCGCCGGTGCGCTCCGGCTCCTCGCCCAGTGGAGCAGCGCGTACGAGACGGGCGGCGCACCCACCCACGCGGCGTGCGGCACCCCGCTCGACGCGCGCTGGTACTGCCCCACGTGCGAGCACGAGGTCGACGACGCCGACGCCGCGACCCTGCTCTACGTGTAGACGCGCCCGGCGGCGCCGCCGCTACGAGGAGAGCTCGGCGCGCAAGAAGCCCACGACCGCTTCCGCCGAGGGGTACGAACCGGTGATGCCCGAGCTCACGTAGCCGAGGTCGGTGACGAGCGTGACGCCGCTCACGTATGCGGCGGCGTCGCTGCAGAGGAACGCGAGCGGGCCCGCCTGCTCGTCGGGCGTCGACGCCTCGGTGCTGGTCTCGTCGCGGTAGTCCTTGCCGTGCCCGAGCCACAGTTCGGCGTTGGCCCGCGCCAGCGGGGTGTCGGTGGGGCCGGGAAGGATGCAATTGATGCGGATGCCCTGCTGCAGTAGCGGAAACGCCTGCGCGGCGATGTACCCGCAGATCGCCTGCTTGCTGAACATGTAGTCGGCCCGACCGGGGTGCTGTGCGATCCACTCGGCGCCACTGTCGAAGTCGGGCGTGGCGAGGTAGTCCTTCACCAGGTCGAGGTTGACCTCCCACCCGAGGCCCGCCGCCGACGAGATCATGGCGATGGCCGAGCCGCGCGGCAGCATCCCCGCCCCGACCATCCGGTCGATCAGGTGACGGTGCCCGAGGAAGTTGATCTTCTCGATGCCGGGCGTGCCGTCGGCCACGCCGGCGCACGAGAAGAGCGCGTGCACCGGACCACCACACTCGTCGACCGCGGCGTCGATGCTGTCCTTGTCCGCGAGGTTCACCGAGATCGCCTTCACTCCCGACAGCGTGACCTCGGCGTAGTCCATGACCACGACCTCGGCGCCGAGGTCCTGCACGAGCGCCGCGGTCGCCGCCCCCATGCCGGTGGCGCCGCCGACGACCAGGGCGCGCTTGCCCTCGTATCGGAACGAGCTGCTGTCCATTTCGGAACCTCCGTCCTTCCCGGGGGGAAGCTGGCAACGACATCGACGCGCACCGGAGCGACCAGCGCGGCGATGGAGTATTCCACGTTCTGCTGTACCTTCTCTCTCGCGTGCGGGACCTCGACGGCAAGGTCGCGGTGATCACCGGGGCCGGGAGCGGGATCGGCGCCGGAGTGGCGCGGGCGTGCGCCGACGCGGGGATGGACGTCGCGGTCGTCGACCTCGACGTCGAGCGGGCCGCGGCGGTGGCCTCCGGCATCCGTGATCGCGGCGGGCGGGCCGAGTCGTTCGGCGTCGACGTGAGCGACCAGGAGGCGGTCGAGACCCTGGCCGCCTCGGTGTTCGAGCGCTTCGGCGGGTGCCACCTGCTGCACAACAACGCCGGCGTGTGCCCGGTGGGCCGGGCCTGGGACCACTCGGCTGCGGAGTGGCAGCACGTGGTCGGCGTCAACCTGATGGGGGTCGTGAACGGCGCGACCGCGTTCGCGCCGCGGCTCATCGAGCAGGGCGGGGAAGCGCACGTCGTGAACACCGCGTCGGCGGCGGCGCTGCGCTTCGTGCCCGCGAGCGCGCTGTACAACACGACCAAGTTCGCGGTGCTCGGGTACACCGAGAGCCTGCGATACGAGCTCGCGCCGCACGGGATCGGCGTGAGCGCGCTGTGCCCCGGCGGCGTCGACACGAACATCGCCGACACGCTGCACGGCACCGTCGGCCCCCGGCGGGACGAAGCCGACGTGGGCGTGCTCCTCGCGGAGCTCACGACCGTCGACGTCTCTCACATCACGATGATCACGCCCGACCAGGTCGGCGCGCTCGTCCTCGAAGGCGTACGCAACGACGACGCGTACATCGTGACCCACCCGGGCTCGCGCGCCGACGTCGCCGCCCGGGCCGAGAGCATCGACGCCGCCTACGCCGCACAGCGCGAGCGCCACCCCGAGCTGCCCTGAGCTCGCGGCGCAGGGCATGCGGGTCGCTTCCCTCGCGCTCGTCGCATCGGCGCTGTTGCTCGCCGGCTGCGCGTCCTCGGCCTCGAGCGCGCCGCGCGATCGCGCCGCGCCGGCCCCCACGACGACCGCGAGCCCGACCTCCACGACGGCGCCGCCCACGACGGTGCCGACGACGACGAGCGCGGCTCCGGCCCCGAAGGTCTTCCCTCCGGGCACGTTCGACCACACCGACGCGCTCCTCGAGCAGCGCGTGCAGTCGGCCGGGCTGGCGAGCGGCATGATCCGGATCGTCGCCGCCGATGGTCAGGTGATCCACGAGCACGCGGTCGGAGGCATGTCGGGCGCGACCCCGTTGTCGGTGGCGTCGTCGTCGAAGTGGCTCACCGCCGCCACGCTCATGACCTTCGTCGATCGGCACGCCATCGGCCTCGACGACGACATCTCGAAGTGGTTGCCCGAGTTCGCGGGCTCGAACCCGCCGATCACCGTGCACGAGCTCCTCGACCACACGTCGGGCGTGCACGACAACCCGTGCCAGGGCGACGGCACCCCGCTCGCGACGTGCGTGCGCACGCTGGCGGTGTCGCCCCGCCAGTTCGCGGCGGGATCGGCCTTCTCCTACGGCAACTCGCCATTCCTCGTCGTCGGGCGCCTCGTCGAGGTCCTCGGCGGCGCCGACTTCGCGACCGTCGTCCGGCAGCAGCTCACCGGACCGTTGGGCATGGACCACACGACGTGGCCCGGCGCGCCGAGCGCGCCGAATCCCGCGTTCGGCGCCAGCATCACCGTCGACGACTACGGGAAGTTCCTCGACATGCTCCTGCACCAAGGCGTCTCGAACGGGACGCGCGTGCTCTCGGCCGACGCCGTGCACCAGATCGTCTCGAACCAAGTGGCGGGCTACGACACGTCGCAGGACTACTCCGTGGGCATCACGAAGATCCCTCGCTACGGGCTCGGCTGCTGGATCGACGTGCAGGAACCGTCGGGCGCGACCGCGGTCGTGAGTGGGAACGGAGGCGAGGGCTTCTACCCGTGGGTCGACTACACGACGCAGACCTGGGGCATCGTCGGCGTGCAGGACGAGCGCGGCGCGCAGGTCGCGGTGCCGGCCTCGCAGGTGGTCGAGGTCGAGGCGCGCACCGCCGTCGCGCGCTGAGCCACCGAGCCGAGCTCGCGCCGATCGCGAGCGCTCGGCGCGTGCGGCGGCTGCTTCAGCCGAAGCGAACCGGCACTGCGGTGGGTCCGCGCTCGTACATGCCGATGATCCTCGGCGGGGGCGCGTCGGGGTCGAGCCGGAGGTTCGGCAGCCGCGTCACAAGCGCGGCGATCGCGGTGGAGATCTCGGCGCGCGCGACGTGCATCCCGAGACAGATGTGCGCGCCGCCGCCGAACCCCAGGTGAGGCTGCAGCGGACGCGACGGGTCGAACTCGTCGGGCTGCTCCCAGCGCACCGGATCGCGGTTCGCGGCCGCCAGGCAGACGTGCATGACCGCACCCGCCGGCATCGCCACTCCCGCCAGCTCGGTGTCGCACGCGACGAATCGGCTGAACATGGGGTCGGTCGGCGTCCACCGCAACGACTCCTCGACGACGGGCCGCAGCACGTCGGCGTCGGCGCGGAGGGCGTCGAGCCACTCCGGCTTCCCGAGCAGGCCGACCATCGTGATGCCCATCTGCTTCCAGGTGGTCCCCGAACCCGCGGCCAGCAGCAGGAAGGCGAACCCGAGGATCTCGTCGTCGGTCAATCGGTGCACCGCGCCGTCCTCGTCGGCGACCTCGGCGGCGACGAGCACGCTGATGAGGTCGTCGCGCGGCTCGGCCCGGCGCGCCGCCACGATCGGGTCGACGATGCGCAGGAACTCGCCGAGGCCGACTCCGTCGGACGTGACCGCGGCACGGATGTCGAGCGCGTCCTCGACGGAGATACCGAAGCTGCCGGTGATGGTCAAGAGCGGGATCGCGGAGAAGAACTCGACGTTCAGGTCGGCGCGGCCGTTCGGCTCGAACCGGTCGATCAGCGCGTGCACGGCGCGCTGGATCCAGTGTTCGATCCACCACCGCGCCTGCTTCGGGACGAACGACGGCTGCACGAGCGCGCGGTAGCGGCGATGCTCGGCTCCGTCCATGTAGAGGATGCTGGCGTTGATGCCACCGGAATCGGGCGGGCGTGACAGGAACGTCTCGGTGTCGCGGAACACCGCGTCGCAAGTCGCGTAGTCGAACGCCGAGAAGTGCGGCAGGTCCGGGAACGGCAGTCCCTGGAAGAAGGCGTCGCCGTGGTAGCCCACGAGCGGGCCGACGATTCCCTCGTGGACCGGCCCCGTCTCGCGGAGCCGGTGGAACGCGGGATACGGGTCGTCCTCGAACGAGCCGCCGCGCGTCGCGTACACGTTGCTCCGGAGATCGAACAGGCGGCGAAGGCGCGCGGGATCGAGGGCGTCGAAGTCCTGGGTGGTCATCGACCGCTCAGTCGCGCGACCCGGCCTTCCGTCCGGTCATCACGTTGAACCCCTGGACGAGGTACGTCGGCAAGGTGCGCTCCGCCTGGGACTCCGCCCGGGCGAGCGACCCGCTCCCGGAACCGGGCTGGCACATCCAGAAGACGTCGTCGCGGATCCCTTCGAAGCACAGGTCGGCCACTTCGGACAGCGGCGCGAACGCGATCTCCTGCCCCGCCGCCTTGGCCCGCTCGAGCATCGGGGTCAACGAGTCGCGGCCCTCCGATGCCGGGGGCGCGCCCGGGCGGTCGTAGCGCGCCTGGCGGTTGCGGCCCGGACGCCAGATGCCGGTGTTCAACATGCCCGGCGTCCGGGTGGACGGGTACAGCAGGTGCGCCGTCACCTTGGCGTCGAGCTCACGCAGCTGGCCCCAGAGGCACTCCGTGAGGCAGGTGACCGCGGCCTTGGTGGTCGCGTAGATGGCGCTGTGGATCAAGGGTGTGAAGCCGCCGTTGCCCGACGTCGTGTTGACGACCGCACCCTCGGTGTCCTGGGCGAGCATCGTGGGCACGAAGGCGTTGATCCCGTTGACCACGCCCATCACGTTCACGTCGAGCGACCAACGCCAGTCGTTCACGTGGTGCTCCCAGAACTGGCCCTCCGACGCCGAACCCACCCCCGCGTTGTTGCAGACGACGTGCACCGCACCGAACGCGTCGAGCGCGCGGTCGCGCAACGCCTCGACCGACTCGAGCTCCGTCACGTCGGTCACGACGCCGATGACGTCGCGGCCCTGGTCCTTGAATTCGGCGGTGGTGCGGTCGACGAGCGCGGCGTCGATGTCGGCAACGACGGCCTTCATGCCCTCGTCGGTGAATCGCTCGACCAGCGCCTTGCCGATGCCGCCGCCACTCCCGGTGACGACGGCGACCTTGCCGGCGAAGTCCTTCATGTGTCCCCCTGGGGAGTCGGGCCCGGCGAAGGGCCGGGTCAGGCGGAAGCAGCGACGCGCTTCGGGTCGGGCACGCCGGGGTTGGTGCCCTCGTGGTACTCGACGAACTCGATCAGGTAACCGTCGGCATTCTCGACGAACGCGACGGTGACGGGCCAGCGGTCGAGGCGGCTCGGCGCGGTCATCGATCGGCAGCCGGCACCGACGGCGCGGTCGTAGAGCGCCTGGCAGTCGCTCGTGTTCACGTAGAGCTTCCACATCGCGTTGCCCATGTCGATCGGGCGGTCGTCGTTCAGCTTCTGCGCGAGCTGCAGACGGCTCCCCCCGTGCGGCGACTGCAGGATCGCCTCCTTCACCTCGGGGATGTCGGTCCGGCTCACGAGCGGGACACCCACGACGTCGCGCCAGAACTCGATCGCACGGTCGAGGTCGCTCACGTAGATGCAGTACTGCGACAGGATCGACACGAGGTGGCCGCCGACCGCGGCCTGCCCGGGATCGGGCACGCCCGGGTTGGTGCCCTCGTGGTACTCCACGAGCTCGATCAAGTAGCCGTCGGGATCGTGCACGAACGCGATCGTCACCGGCCACCGATCGGTCCGTGCCGGCGCGGCGACCGACTCGCAGCCCGCCTCCACTGCGCGGTCGTACAGCGCCTGGCAGTCGCTCGTGTTCACGTAGAGCTTCCACATCGCGTTGCCCATGTCGATCGGGCGGTCGTCGTTCAGCTTCTGCGCGAGCTGCAGACGGCTCC
>Ga0187777_10003424_pt1 | contig 10118 bp, 9 predicted proteins | sample 1015_Q2_SP5_10_M_FD_132416 | JGI IMG/M metagenome (GOLD analysis project Ga0187777, IMG submission 132416) | Tropical peat soil microbial communities from peatlands in Department of Meta, Colombia - 1015_Q2_SP5_10_MG | ecosystem: Environmental > Terrestrial > Soil > Wetlands > Peat | place...
GCCGTAGGGGTTGAAGCGGCCGAACCCGCCCGAGGTGTACGTGACACCGAGCTCCTCGAGGCGCTTCACGCCGTCGGCACTGAACGAGTCGACGCTCGTCGCGTAGACGTCGAAGGGCTCACGTGTTGTCCCGTACTCGTCGCGCAGGTGCTGCAGGCGTGTGACCCACTCGGTGATCTCCTCCTGCGATCCGCCCGCCGCCATCCAGCCGTCGCACGACCGGGCGGCGCGCCGGAGGTTGGCGTCGGAGTGGCCGCCGATCATGATCGGCAGCGGGCGGTCGGGCACCGGGTTCAGCTTGATGGCCGGGAAGTCGTAGAACTCGCCGTGGAACTCGAAGTAGCCGCCCGCTGACAGGCCGCGCACGACGTCGATGCACTCGTCGAACCGTTTGCCCCGCCGCTCCCAGGGCAACCCGACGATCTCGTAGTCGTCGGGCCACGGGCTCGAACCAACCCCGAGCACGAAGCGGCTGCCGGTGAGGACGGCGAGCGACGTCGCTTCCTTCGCCAGCACGACCGGGTGCCGCATCGGCATCTTGAGCACGAAGGTGTGGAACTCGATGCGCTCGGTGACCGCCGCCATCGCCGCGATCGCGGCGAAGGGCTCGAGGAACGGTTTGTTCTCGAGGAACTCGCGCGTGCCGTCGAAGTTGTACGGGTACCTCGACGACGACGTGCGCGGGTAGGCGATGCTGTCGGGGACGGCGACGCTGTCGAAACCGACCTCCTCTGCCGCGCGCGCGAGCGGTACGTAGAACTCGGGGTCGATCATCGCCACGGTCGTCGTGAACTTCACGGGATCATGCTCGCGATCGACTCCGACCAGCGGTCGGAGGTCCCGAAGTGCGTGTCGAGCACCGCCGCTCGCTTCCAGTAGCGCTGCACGTCGAGCTCCCACGTGTACCCGATGCCGCCGTGCACCTGGATGCACGCCTTGGCGTTGGCGAGCGCCGCCTCGCCGCCCATGATCTTGGCGACCACTGCGGCACGACGCGGATCCTCGTCGCTCTTGCCGTCGAGCGCGCAGGCAGCTCCGTACACCGCGGCGCGCGCGACCTCGGCACGCACCAGCATGTCGGCGATCATGTGCTTCACCGCCTGGAACGAGCCGATCGGCCGGTCGAACTGCTCCCGCTCCTTTGCGTAGGCGGTGGCGAGCTCGACCGTGCGCGCCGCGACGCCGAGTTGCAGCGCGCTGGTGAGCACGAGCCCGTCGTCGCGAACGCGCGCCGCGAGCTCGGGTCCGCCGACCGGTTCGCCCGAGGGCAACGGCTCCGGCACCCAGCGCACGGGCGTGAGCGCGTCGAGGGGGCGCGTCGCGTCGACACCCGCGAGCACCGCCGGGTCCACCCTCCGCACGCCCGTCGCATCGAGCACCAGCAGGGCGTCGAGGTCGGCGGGGTGTTCGAGCACGACCATGCCGTCGTCGGCCTCGACCAACCCGACGACGGCGGTGCCGGTGGCCGCCTCCGGGAGGACGCCGGCCGCCAGCTCGGTGGCCACGAGCGGCCCGGGCACGAGCGCGCGGCCGAGCTCCTCGAACACGAGCACCGCCTCGGCCGTGCCGAGCCCGAGCCCACCGTCGTCCTCCGGGACCCGCAGCGCGAAGACGCCGGTGTCGCCGAGCTCCTGCCAGCGCTTTCGGTCGAGACGCGCGCCGGCGTCTTCGATCTCGCGGACCACCTCGGGCGGGAACCGGCCCTCGCAGAACGCGCGGATGCCGTCCTGGAGGGAGACCTGATCGTCGGTGAGCTCGAAGTCCACGCGCCTCACCGCTCCCGCGGCAGGCCGAGCACCCGCTCGCCGACGATGTTGCGCTGCACCTGCGACGTGCCTGCGGCGATGCTCATGCGGATGGCCCACATCAACGCCTGTACGTGACGGCCGCTCGGCAGGCCGGCGAAGTCGTCGAGCGACAACGACGCACGGTCGAGCAGGTGCATGGCGATCTCGCCGAGCCGGTACCGCAGCTCGGTGAACGCGAGCTTGAACACGCTGCCGCCCACGCCGACGGCGCCGGTGCGCTGCGCCTGCGAGATGTTCCGCTTCGTGAGGGCCCAGAGCGCGTCGAGCTCGGCCGACACGTGGCCCACGTCGCGGCGGAGGCTCGCGTCGTCCCATCGCGCCGCGCCGTTGGTCGTGAGCTGCTTGGCGAGGTCGACGAGGTCGCGAACGAGCTCCTGGGTCTGCATCACATCGGCGACGAACGCCGTGCCGCGCTCGAAGCTGAGCGTGACGTTCGCGACACGCCACCCGTCGTCCTCTTCACCCACACGGTTCTCGACCGGGACGCGCACGTCGTCGAGGAAGACCTCGCAGAACTCGGTCGTGCCCTCCATCGCGCGGAGCGGTCGCACGTCGATCCCGGGCCGGTCCATCGGCACGATGAGCCACGTGATGCCGGCCTGCTTCTTCACGTCGGGGTTCGTACGCACGAGCATCTCGCAGTAGTCGGCGACGTTCCCGAAGCTCGTCCAGATCTTCTGCCCGTCGACGACGTACTCGTCGCCGTCACGGACGGCCCGCGTGCGCAGGCTCGCGAGGTCGGAGCCGGCGTTGGGCTCCGAGAACCCCTGGCACCAGACCTCCTCGCCCCGCAACATCGCCGGCAGGTGCTTCGCCTTCTGTTCGGGCGATCCCTCGGCGATGAGCGTCGGGCCGGCGTGGAGCTGGGCGACGAAGTTGCACCCCACGTAGGGCGCGCGCGCCCGCTCGGTCTCCTCGATGTAGATGAGGTGCTCGGTGGGCGTGGCGCCGCGGCCGCCGTACTCGGCCGGCCAGTTGATGCCCGCGTACCCCGCGTCGTGGAGCATGCGCTGCCAGCCGGTGTCGTACGCGCGGCGCCCCTCCCAGTCGGTGGGGTCGGGCTCCGGCGGCAACGACGGCACCGCCTCCTCGAGCCACCGCCGCAGCTCGGCGCGGAATTCCTGCTCCTCCTCCGTGTACCGCAGGTCCATGCGGCCCGGAGCGTACCGCCCACCCCCGAACCAGCCCCGAACTTGCGTCAGGAGCCGACGTACAGGGTCGGTTGCTGACGCAACTTCGCCCCGGGCCGAGGGTCAGGACAACTGCGTGCGGAGGTCACGCTTCAGCACCTTGCCGCTCGGGTTGCGCGGCAGGACGTCGACGAGCTCGAGCTGCTCGGGCAGCTTCTGAGGTGCGAGATCGGCCGCCTTCAGGTGCTCGGTCATCTCGAGGAACGTGAACGTCTCGCCTTCGGTGCACACGACGACCGCACACGCCCGCTCGCCGCTCGCCGGATCGGGCAGGCCGATGACCGCGACGTCGGCGACGCTCGGGTGCGTGAAGAGCAGGTCCTCGATCTCCTTCGCCGAGATGTTCTCACCCTTGCGGATGATGATGTCCTTCAGGCGACCGGTGATGACCACGTAACCCTCGTCGTCGATCACGCCGAGGTCACCGGTGCGGAACCACCGGTTGCCCTGGGCGTCGACGGTGAACGCGTCGGCGTCGAGCGACGAGTCGAGATAGCCCCGGCACAGCTGCGCGCCGCGCACCTGCAGCTCGCCCTCCTCGCCGGCGCGGCCGACCTCCCCGTCGACGGTGATCACGCGCAGCTCGACGCCGGGACACGCCTTTCCCTCGGTGGTGGCCTTCTTCTCGTCGGGACTGTCGAGCGGCATCATCGTGTTGATCGGCGACTCCGTGAGCCCCCAGCCCGCGATCGCGGGCGCGCCCATCTCGCGCATCAGCTCGCCGTGGATGGTCGGGGGCTTCGGCGCGCCGCCGCCCGCGAACACGCGCACCTCGGGGAACAGCGGCACGCCCGGCTGCCGCCGCTGGGCCGCGAGGTACGCCTGCCAGAACACGGTGCCGGCGGGCGCCACGGTGACGCTCTGCCGCGCGAGGAACGCGGGCGACTCGGATGGGCTGAAGATCTCGACCAGCAACAGCTCGGCACCCGTCTCCATCGTGTTGAACATCCACACGACGCCACCGACGTGGGTGATCGGGAACACGACGGCCACGCGGTCGGCGGCGTCGCAGCGCAGCGACCACTGCATACCGAGGTTGGCGGCGGCGATGCTCGAGTCGGTGTGGAGCGCGCCCTTCGGGTCGGCGACGGTGCCCGACGTGTAGAAGATCCAGCGCAGCTGGCTGCCGTCGCCGCTCGCGGGCGGCCCCAACGTCGACGGATCGCCCTCGGGCAGGTCGGGATCGGCGACGAGGATCTCGACGTCGAGCTCCGCGGTCGCCTCGCGCGCCATCGTTGCGTAGTCGACGTTGCGGAACGTGCCCGGCACGACGAGGAGTCGGCAGCGCGTCTGGTGCGTGATGAAGCCGACCTCACGGTGACGGTAGATCGGCAGGATCGGGTTCTGGACCGCGCCGAGCCGCGCCAACGCACCGATCAGCACGAACGCCTCGATGCGCGACGGCAGGATCCACGAAACGTTCGTGCCCTCGCCGACGCCCTGCGCCGCCATCCCCGCGGCGACGCGCTCGCACCAGGCGTGGAACTCGGCGTAGGTCCACGTGCGGTCCTGCTCGTCGACCGCCATCACCTTGTCGGGAGTGCGGGCCACGCGTTCCTCGACGAGGTGCCAGAGACTCTTGCCCGCCGTCTCGATGCTGTCCGGCATCGGCCAGGGCCGGCCCGGCGCGGTCTCCGTGGTCACGCGATGGTGAGCACGCCGCGAGCGATCGTGCCGCTCTCCATGGCGTGGATCGCCGCCTCGAACTCGGCCATCGGGTAGGTGACCGACACGAGCTCGTCGAGCAGGATCTCGCCGCGGCGGTAGAGGTCGATGATCAGCGGGATGTCGCGCTGCGGGGAGATGGTGCCGTAGCGGCAGCCGATGATCCCCCGATCGACCTGGGTGAGGCGCTGGTACAGCCCGTGGAACTCGGTGGTCATTCCGGACACGCCGATCACCACGCACGTCCCGCCCCAGTCGAGCACTTCGAGCGCGTTGTTCGTGACCTGCGGGAACGCGACGCAGTCGAACGCCCAGTCGACCCCTCCGGCGTTGAACGGGCCGCGCGCCTCCTCGTCGCTGAAGGGCACGATCGCCGCGATCGCGTCGACGATGTCGTCGCGCGAGCCGTCGAGGAAGTCGGTGGCGCCGAACTGCTTGGCGAGCGCCTCCTTGTCGGCGGCCACGTCGACGGCGATGATGCGCCGTGCGCCGCGCAGCTTGAGGGCCTGGATCACGTTGAGCCCGACGCCGCCCACACCGAACACCGCGGCGGTCTGCCCCAGCGCGACGTTCGCGCGGTTGAGCACCGCGCCCATGCCGGTGACGACCCCGCAACCCACGAGGGCGGCGGACGTGAGCGGCACGTCGTCGGGGATCTTGACCGCCTGGATGTCGCGCACCACGGTGCGGTCGGCGAACACCGAGGCGCCGGCGAAGTTGTTGACGCCTCGCCCCTCGAGCGTGAAGATCTCGGCGGCGTTCCCGAGCGTCTTGCGACACGACGTGGGCCGACCGTCGTTGCACTGCGCGCACATGCCGCACGCGGCGAGGGTTGCGATGATCACGTGGTCACCCGGCGCCACGTGGGTGACGGCTTCGCCGACCTCGGCGACGATCCCGGCGCCTTCGTGACCGCAGACCGCCGGCGTCGGCCAGGGGTAGAGGCCGGACATGAACGACAGGTCGCTGTGGCACATGCCGGCAGCCACGATGTCGACGACGACCTCGCGCGGCCCCGGTGCCCGCAGCTCCAAGCCCTCGACGAGCGTGGTCGAGTCGCCGTCGTAGACGATCCCTCGCATGGGGGCCCCCCTTCGTGGGCGAAAGGTGGAGGAGTGCCGCGGGATCGTAGCAGCGGCCACCTGACGCGCCGCCGGCCGCGCGAGCACCTGCGAGAGTTGCGCGCGACGCGCCGAACGCAGCGAGTCGGCACGCGTGCGTTCCAAATCGCTGCCCCTTGTCGGGTCGTCGCTCGGCTCAGGCGTAGCAGCGGATCTCGATGAGGTGGCCGCTCGGATCGTCGAGGTAGACGGCCTTGCCGCGGCCGCGAGCGCCGTCCTCCTCGCCGGGCCCGCGCATGTTGCCGACGGCGTGGAACGAGTCGCCGTACGGGATCGCGCGATCGCGCACGCGCGCGAAGGCGGCGTTGAACTCGTCTGCGGCCATCGCGAACGCGAGGTGGTAGCCGCCGCCGGTACCCCACGGCGCGAGCTGGAGCGTGAGATCCGGCGTGACGCGGATGACGGAGAACGGCTCGCGTTCACCGTCGTGAGTGAAACCGAGCACGTCCGTGTAGAAGGTGACACTGCGCTCGACGTCGTTGACCGGCAGGATCAGGTGATCGAGCGTGACGGGCATCGGACCTCCGTTTCGTGACGAGAGCATTCAGCGGGCGTTCGGCCGGTCAGCAAACCGCGAATAGAGTGCCACCGTGCTGAAGCGCCGATCGGCCAAGGGAGGCCTGGGCTCCTCGGAGGGACAGGCCTGGACCGGTGCTGCCGAGATCAACTACGTCGAGATGAGCTTCGCCCGGGTTCCGATCTTCAAGGCGTGCTCACGCGACGAGCTGATACGGGTCGCTCGTGTCACGCGCATCCGTGAGCACCTCGACGGTGACGACATCATCCAGGAGGGCGCCAAGGGCCGCGATTTCTTCGTGCTCCTCGAGGGCACGGCGCGCGTGACGCGTGGTGGCCAGGCGGTGGCCAGCCTCGAACGCGGCGACTTCTTCGGCGAGCTCGCGCTGTTCGACCCCGCGCCGCGGAACGCGACGGTCACCGCGGTCGGCAAGGTGCGCCTCGCGGTGCTCACGCAGCCCGAGTTCCACGAGGTGCTGAAGGAGGAGACGATCCGCGACAGCATCCTCGCCGGCATGGCGCGTCGACTGCACGAGCTCGACAGCCGGGCGGTCGAGTAACCGGGTCAGAAACCCGGGGGCGGCTGGTAGCCGCCGAGCACCGGCGCCATGAGCTGCGCGGCCCGGATGGCGCGGCGCTCGTGGTACCAGGGCGCGACGATCTGCATCCCCACCGGCAGCCCGGCCGCGGTGCGGCCGATCGGCACCACCACCGCCGGCAGGCCGAGCACGCCGATGAACCCGAGCCACGACAGGAGGTCGAGGTGCGAATGGGTCTCGTCGTCGATGTCGATCGTGCGCTCGAACAGGCTCCCCTCGTGGTCGTGCGGGATCGCCGCCGTGCCCATGACCGGGCAGAGGAGGAGGTCGTGGTGCTCGAACCAGTGATGCCACTCCTGCCGCAAGTCGTGCCGCTGCATGTCGCCGCGCAGCCATTGGAGGTGCGACGGCCCGATCCCGGCATCGTCGTCGACGTCCTCGGCGAGCGTCGGCGCGATCGCGCCGCTGATCAACGTGATGAAGACCGCGACCTGATCGACGAACTCGACGTTGGGATGCGAGTCGTGAACACGGGTGCCCGCGTCGGCGAGACGGTCGAGCGCGTTGCCGAGCATCGCCCGGTACTCGCGGTCGACGAACGCGGCGTCGTCGTCGAACCACACGCCCACGTTCAGATCGGCGAGCGAGTGCTCCTCGGCGAGCGGGAGCTCGAGCCGCCACGCGACCGCGCGGTCCGGGTCGGGGCCCGCGAGCTGCGTGAGCAGCAGGTCGAGGTCGTCGGCCGACCTTGCGATCGGGCCGAACACGTTGATGTCGACGTCGAGCGTGCCGCCCTTGGTGTGGTCGAGGTAACCGCGCTGCGAGATCACTCCCCACGTGGGCTTCAGCCCGTAGACGCCACAGCAGTGCGACGGGATACGCACCGACCCGCCGATGTCGGTTCCGAGCTCGAAGCTGGTGAACCCCGCGGCCACCGCGGCGGCCGCGCCCCCCGACGACCCGCCCGTGATGCGGTCGAGGGCCCAGGGGTTGTTGGTGGTGCCGAACAACTCGTTGTAGGTCTGGATGTCGCCCGACCACTTCGGCAAGTTGGTCTTGCCGAACACGATCGCACCGGCCGCCTTGAGACGGGCAACGGCGGGCGCGTCGTGTGCCGGCACGTGCTCCGCGAGCTCCTTGGCGCCGCCCGTCGAGCGCACGCCCTCGGTCTCGATCGCGTCCTTGATCGTGCAGGGCAACCCGTGCAGCGGGCCGACATTCGCGCCGAGCGTGATGAGCTCGTCGGCAGCCGCCGCGGCCTCGCGGGCGCGCTCCAGGTTGAGCGTCACGACCGCGTTGACGTCCTGGTCGAGGCGCTCGATCCGGTCCACGTAGCACTCGAGCAGGTCACGGCTCGAGAGCTTGCCTGCTTTGATCGCTGCCGCCTGCTCCTGCGCGGGCCACGTCGCGACGCCTTCGTCCACCTCGTGCTCCCCTCGGTACCTGCCGGTAGTCTCACAGTGTGTCAGAAGCGCGAGCAGCGCAACCCGTGGTCGACGGGTGGTTCACCGTCGACACCGAACCGCACCTCATCGGCGCGAAGTGCCCGGTGTGCGGCACCATCGTGTTCCCGCCGCGCGACGGCGCCTGCCCGAACCCGGCCTGCGACGCCGACGAGCTCGGGCGCGTACCCCTGTCGCGCCGGGGCCGCGTGTGGTCCTACACCGAGAACCACTACCCGCCGCCGGCCCCCTACGTGGCCGCCGACCCGTTCGAGCCGTACGCGCTCGCCGCGGTCGAGCTCGCCGACGAGGGCCTGGTCGTCCTCGGGCCGGTCGCCAAGGGCGTGAGGGCCGACGCGTTGCAGGTGGGCATGGAGATGCAGGTGTCGGTGGAAGTGCTGTCCCACGACGAGGAACACGACTCGCTCGTCTACGTGTGGGAGCCGGTGACGTGAGCGGAGGCCGCGACATCGCCGTCCTCGGCGTCGGGATGCACCCGTGGGGCAAGTGGGGCAACGATTTCACGGAGTACGGCCTCGTCGCCGCGCGCCGTGCGCTGACCGACGCCAGGCTCGCGTGGCGCGACATCCAGTACGTCGCCGGCGCCGACACGATCCGCAACGGGTACCCCGGTTTCGTGGCGGGAGCCACGTTCGCGCAGAAGCTGGGCTGGACCGGCGTGCGGGTGTCGTCGAGCTACGCGGCGTGTGCATCAGGCGCGCACGCGCTGCAGAGCGCGCGCGCACAGATCCTCGCCGGGTTCTGCGACGTCGCCCTCGTCGTCGGCGCCGACACCACGCCGAAGGGCTTCTTCGCGCCCGTCGGGGGTGAGCGCACCAGTGACCCCGACTGGCTCCGCTTCCGTGTCCTCGGCGCGACGAACCCCACCTACTTCGCGCTGTACGCGCGCCGCCGGATGGACCTGTACGGCGCCACCAGCGACGACTTCGCCCGGGTGAAGGTGAAGAATTCGCGGCACGGGCTGGAGAACCCCAATGCGCGATTCCGCAAGGAGAACTCGGTCGACGACGTGCTCGCGTCGCCGATCGTCGCCGACCCGCTCCGGTTGCTCGACATCTGCGCGACCTCCGACGGCGGCGCGGCGATGGTCGTCAGCAGCATGGACTTCGCCCGCCGGCACGTCGGCAGCACCAACAGCGTCCCACGCGTGACCGCAGTTTCCACGGTGACACCGACGTACCCCCAACACGTCCTCGAGCTCCCCGACTTCGCCACCGACTCCACCGCAGTGGTTTCGCCGCCACCGCGCGGTTTCCGCGACTCGATCGCGTGGACCGCGTACGAGGAAGCGGGCGTCGGCCCCGACGAGCTCAGCCTGGCCGAGGTCTACGACCTGTCCACCGCGCTCGAGCTCGACTGGTACGAGAACATCGGGCTCTGCGGTGAGGGCGAGGCCGAGAGCCTGCTGCGTTCCGGTGCCACGACGGTGGGAGGCCGGATCCCGGTGAACCCGAGCGGCGGGCTCGCGTGCTTCGGCGAGGCGATCCCCGCGCAGGCGATCGCGCAGGTGTGCGAGGTCGTCTGGCAGCTGCGCGGCCAGGCCAACGGCCGGCAGGTGGAGGGCGCCACGGTCGGAGTCACCGCCAACCAGGGACTGTTCGGTCACGGCTCCTCCGTGATCGTGAGCACGTAGGAGGCGTCCGTCGCGAGCACCGCGAGCGGAGGCGCCGCCGAGCGAACGGCCGCGGCGCAGACACCCAGCGCCGCAGTGAGCGAGGACAGCAGGTAGGAGCGAGCAATGGCAGCCGAGGCTTACATCGTCGATGCGGTCCGTACGCCGGTCGGACGGCGTGGGGGCGCGCTGTCGCAGGTGCAC
>Ga0187777_10003425_pt1 | contig 10118 bp, 8 predicted proteins | sample 1015_Q2_SP5_10_M_FD_132416 | JGI IMG/M metagenome (GOLD analysis project Ga0187777, IMG submission 132416) | Tropical peat soil microbial communities from peatlands in Department of Meta, Colombia - 1015_Q2_SP5_10_MG | ecosystem: Environmental > Terrestrial > Soil > Wetlands > Peat | place...
GATCGCCCTTTGCCTTCGCCATCCCGCCTCTCTCCCCTTACTATCCCTTGTCGGCCGCACCGTCGCACTTCTTCCCGTCCGCGTGGTCATGGACGATCGCGTGCCCCTGCTGCCGCAGCTCGGCTCGGACCAGGGAAGTGGGGGCGCCGCAGTGGGGACAAAGCAGCTTCCCCGGCCAGAGCGCCTCGACTTCCTCCTGCGCCTTCAGGGCGAGCCCGTCGAGGTAGTCCGCCGCCTGCTTCAGCCGCTGGCGCAGGTGTGCCAGCCGGCGCGCCTGGGCCTGGAGGATCCCGCTGCGCGCACGGCGGTCGTCGAGCAGTTCCTTCAGCCACCGGGTGAGTGTCGCGCGATCGGCTCCCCGAAGCTCGAACTCGATCCGGTTGGCCTCCTCGTCCGACACCACGACGGCGAAAATAAGGCGAAACTTGGCACGGCGCAAGTCGGGCGGTCTCTGCGACGGCAGTTGGCGCGTCTGGGCGATCGCTGCGACCCTGTGGGTGGGATCCTGTTTCTGGTGCGCCCGGCAGAATTCGAATCTGCAACCTTCGGCTCCGGAGGCCGACGCTCTATCCAGTTGAGCTACGGGCGCACGGGATCGGCCGGGCCGGCCGATCCGATCGGAGTCTAGCACGAACCCGCCCGGCCGGACGCCTCAGGAAGGCGACTGGCGGGCGGCGGACAGCGCTCCGCCGAAGCGAATGCCCGCCTTGTGCAGCAGCGCCAGCGGCGGCTCGCCTCCGGCGAAGACGAACACGTAGTCGTTGGCCAGCTCCTGCCGACCCCCGCCCGCTTCGAGCACCGCGCTGGTCGGGGTGATCTGGGCCACGGTCGAGGACATCAGGCCGCGCACCCGCCCGTTCTCCAGCAGCCGGGCGAGGCGGTCCTCGTTCTTCCTCTTGATGCGGACGAGCTTCTCGCGGCGGTAGGAGAGGGTGACCTCGTTGCCGCGCTGGCGGGCCAGGCCGATCGCCGCCTCGACCGCGCTGTCTCCCCCGCCCACGATCAGCAGCCGCTGGTGCTGGTACGACTCGGCGTCGAGCAGCCGGTACATCACCTTCGGCAGCTGCTCACCGGGCACCCCCAGCTTGCGAGGCGTGCCGCGGCGGCCCAGCGCGAGCACCAGGAAGCGCGAGCGGACGGTCCCGGCGGCGCTGCGGACCTCGAAGAGCTCTCCGCTGCGGCGGACGTCCTCCACCCGCTCGCCGAAGCGCACCGCCAGCGGCGCGTCCTTGACCAGCCTCTGCAGAAGCCCGAGCAGGTCCTCCTTCGTGTACTCGGCCTCGCGCAGGCGGCCCAGTACCGGGACCTCGACCGGCTGCACCAGCACCAGCTTGCGCCGCGGGTAGTGGTTGATGGTCCCGCCCAGGTCCGACTCCTGCTCCAGGACCACGTGCGACAGCCCTTTCTCCCCCGCCGCCGCGGCCGCCGCCAGGCCTGCTGGACCGGCACCCACCACCGCGACGTCGAACACGTCGGGGCCGGCGACGCCACGCGGCGACGCAGCGCGCTCCGCGATCCGCTCGACGGCCCGCACGGCCTGCGCCACCGCGTTGCTCACCAGCGCCATGCCGCTCAGCTCTCCGACCACGAACAGGCCCGCCACCGAGCTCTCCTGCCAGGCGTCGACCAGCGGGATGTCCTCCCGCTCGCGCACGTCGCCGAGGCCGATCTCGATGGCGCCCACCGGGCAGGCGATGGCGCACCGGCCGTGGCCGATGCAGCGCAGGGCATTCACCACCCGGGCGGTGCCGCCGACCACCGCCAGCACGTCACCCTCGGGGCAGGCCGGTACGCACGAGCCGCAGCCGATGCAGCGGGTGGCGTCGATGAACGGGTACTGGGCCAGGGGCCGATCGGTGCCGAGGCGCGCCGCCTCCTCCAGCCGGACGCGTCCGACCAGGCGGCGACGGCGGAACGACAGCAGGTACGGCAGCACGATCGCCGCCGCCACCACCAGCGCCAGCGGCCAGGTCAGCGCGTCCCAGGGCATCGCCGCCTCAGAACTGGTAGCCGAGCTCGAGGAAGCCTCGGGGGCCCTTGAGGTCGTCCCCGCTGCCGTACTCGGCGTCGGCCTGCAGGTAGAGGCGGTGGCCCAGGTCGGCTCGACCCAGCAGGCGCAGCCACTGCGTCGCGCGGTGCGCGGTGGTCGGCGTCAGCGGGCTGATCTCGGCTGGCTTGATGTCGTAGAACGAGTACCCGTAGGAGAGGTCGAGCGAGTGTCCGCCGTGCAGCCGGCGGCCGAGGGCGGCGGTGACGAGACCGCCCTGGGTGTAGCCGTTCGAGAAGCCGGTGCCGTCGACGCGGGCCGCGAAGCCCGCGAAGAGATTGGCGTGTCGCACTCCGGCGTTGGCGAACCAGGCGTTCGCCAGGTTCAGGTCGGGGTGCAGCGGGTCCTGCTCCTTCAGGTTCATGCCGAAGCCGGCGGTGGCGCCGAACCCGCCGGCCTTCGTGTAGTTGAGCCCGCCGCGGATACCCTGGTGCAGGAGGTTGTCGAACACCTCGCTCGGGACGTCGCGGTTCTGGTAGTAGCGGTAGTTGCGTCGACCGTCGTAGGCGGCGAAGGCGGTGACGGACGTCGAGAGCTGCAGGTTCGCCGACAGCGAGACGTTCGAGAACTGATAGCTCTTGCCGGTCAGCTCCTGGCGCCAGCCGTGGTTGAGGTCGAGCTCCGCCCGCTCGAACAGCCAGAAGCGCCGGCCGCTTCCGAACCGGCTCTCGAGGCTCAGGTACTCGCGGCTGGTGTCGCCGTTGGCGTTCTCGCGCACGTAGGCCAGCATGACATCGTAGCCGCCCGTCCCGTAGCGCCCGGCCGGCAGCAGCCGGACGAAGCCGCCGTACTTCGAGCCGACACCCCCGAAGTTGAGGGTCTCGATCTCGGCGACCCGGCCTCCGAACGCCCCCAACTGGAGGTGGTCGAGCAGCCGAAAGCGGAAGATCCCCCCGTCGAGGTACCCGATCCCCACGAAGCGGTAGATGCCGACGCGGCCGACCTCGAAACCGATGCGGTCCGAGGCAGGCGCGTAGCGCAAGGCCAGCTCGTAGAGCCGGTCGGTGCGCTCGCTCTGCGGCGTCTGCGGGCTGAGCTCGAAGGCGCGGCTCGTCTGCCGCCCGCTCAGACGGGCCACCACGCTGAACGGCTGGCCCCCGATGTCGTCGAGCCGCAGGTCGAGCCGGGTGGTGAACTGGGAGAAGTCGAGGGCCGTGTCGGTCTGGTCCCACACGTGGTAATACCCGACCGAGGCGAAGCCCCGCAGCCGCGCCCACGGCGCGGCGGCCGGCGCGGCGGTCGCGGGCGGCACGAAGGCGGCGGTCGGGGACGTCGCCGCAGGCGCCGGAGCCGGCGCGGGCGTGGCGGCGCTGTCGGGTGCGGGTGCGGCGGCTCGCGGCGCGGCGACCGGCACCACCACCTCGCCGACCCGGACCGGCCGCGTCTCGGAGACCACCTTGCACGAGGCGGACTGCTCGGCGACGTAGACGACCTCCAGCTCGGCCACGGCGGCCTGGCCGTCCATCACCCGCAGCCGGTCGCCGACGGCGAGACCCTGCGCGCGGCCGGCGTCGAGGTAGACGTTCGTCGCGGTGCGGTAGCGCACCTTGTAGCTCGGCACGGCGGCGGCGAGAGCCGCCGAGACGAGGGCGACGAGGAGCGTCTGCACGGCGGGCTTCAATCGTCTCATCGCCTCCCCCTCACGGCAGGCGGGGCGGACGACGGCGCCGCGCGTCGCCGCCCGCGTCTCCCCACGAGCTCGTGTTGTGGCACTGCGCGCAGTTGGTGCCTCGGCCTTCGGACGGGTGACTCGGGGGGTAGTCCTTGCGGTGGCAGGAGTAGCAGTCGGTGGGCGTGCCCGCGTAGCCGCCGGCATGGCAGGCGGTGCACGCCAGTCGGGTGTGGGCTCCGGTCAGGGGGAAGCGGGTCTTGTTGTGGTCGAACGTCGCCGGCTGCCAGGCGTTGGTGCTGTGGCAGACCTGGCACTGGGTCGGGAAGCCCGCCTGCTGGTGGTTCGGGTTGTTGGTGCCGGCCCAGTCCTTCTGGTGGCACGAGTAGCAGTCGGTGGGCGTCCCCGCGTAGCGGCCGCCTGCGTGGCACACGGTGCAGGCGACGCTGGCGTGGGCGCCGGTCAACGGGAAGCCTGTCTGGTTGTGATCGAACGTCGCCGGCTGCCAGGCGTTGGTGTTGTGGCACACCTGGCACTGGGTCGGGAAGCCCGCCTGCTGGTGGTTCGGGTTGGTCGTGCCCGCGTAGTCCTTCTGGTGGCACGAGTAGCAGTCGGTTGGCGTCCCTGCGAAACGGCCTCCGGGGTGGCAGCTGGCGCAGGTCACGTTGATGTGGGCGCCGGTCAGGGGGAACCCGGTCTGGCTGTGGTCGAACTTCGCGGGCTGCCAGGCGTTCGTGTTGTGGCAGGACTCGCACTGGGTCGGGAAGCCCGCCTGCTGGTGGTTGGGGCTGGTGGTGGCGGCGTAGTCCTTCTGGTGGCAGCTGACACAGGCGGTGGAGAGGCCCGTGTAGACGCCGCCAGAGTGACAGCGCGCGCAGGCGAGACCCGCGTGCCCGCCGGTGAGGGGGAAGGCGGCGGGGTGGGAGAAGGTCGCCTCGTGCCAGCTGCTGGCCACCACGCTGTGGCAGTCCTCGCACCGCCGCCCGAACCCGGCCTGCACGTGGTTGGGACTGGTCGTCTGCAGGTAGGTCTGGTAGTGGCAGTTGCCGCACTCCGCCGGCGTGTTCGCGTACTCGTAGGGGCGCTGGTTGCGGTGGCAGGCGGTGCAGTCCAGCCGGGCGTGGACGGCCATCAGCGGGAAGCGCGTGCGGTTGTGGACCTGGAACATCTCGCGCTGGTTCGTCCAGGTGGTCGGCGTGTGGCACGCCTCGCACCGGAAACCGAGCTCGCCGCGGTGGGCGTCCTTGTGGCAGTCCGCGCAGGCCGTCCCCACCTGCGCGAACACCAGCGAGCGGTGGCAGCCGCGGCAGGAGACCTGCGCGTGCGCCGACTCCAAGACGAAGCCCGTGGCGTCGTGCCTGAAGGCCGGCGCCTTCAGCAGCGGCGTCCACTTGTCGGGCGTGTGGCACTGGCCGCAGTCGACCTTCAGGTCGCCGTGGGGCTGCTCGCGGTTCGCCTGGCCGCGCAGGGCCAGCCCGGAGACGAGCAGGATGATGGGAGCGCCGGCAGCGACGAGGAACGAGCGTCTCATGGCTGTTCTCCCTTCGCGGGCCGCCCGGTTGGGCCGTGGCAGCCGCTGCAGGTGATCGGCAGCGGTTTGTAGCGGACGAAGCTCGCTTCCGCCCGCGACTCCGACCGGTGGCAGGCCGCGCAGGCGAGCCTCGCGTGGGCCCCGTCGAGCGCATAGCGCGAGTCGCGCTGGTGGTCGAAGCGCGCCGGCCTCATGGCGACGGTGCCGTGACAGCGCTCGCAGGCGGTGGCGCCGCCGGCCGCGAACTGGCCGGCGTGCGCATCGCGGTGACAGCTCTCGCACGCCCGTTTGAGCCCGGTGAAGCGCAGCACCGCCGGGCCGCTGCCCCGCGGCGGGAGGTGGCAGCCGTTGCAGCCGACCGTGCCGTGGCGTCCGTCCAGCGCATAGCCGGTCGAGCCGTGGTCGAAGGCCACCTGCCTCCACGACTCGACCCGGTGACACACCTCGCAGCCGGAGCGCTCGACCAGCCGCGCCAGCTCGCCGTGGTGCGGGTCGGCGTGGCACTCCGCGCAGCGCCGGGCGGCCAGCCGCAGCGGCATGGCGACCCCCGGCGCGCGCTCAGCGGTCTTGTGACAGGCGTCGCAGGCCACCGCCAGGTGCGCTCCGGTCAGCGGGTAGGCGGTCCGCGCGTGCTCCTCCACGCCGAAGCGCGCCGGCCGGTACCCGTTCACGTCGTGACAGCGTTCGCATCGACCGGCCTCGACCGTGCGCGCGGGCTCTCCGGCGTGCGGGTCACGGTGGCAGTCCGTGCAGTACCGGAAGGCGACTCGCAGCGGCCGCCCCGGCGGGTGGCACCGCTCACAAGCGACCGCGGCGTGGCGTCCCTCGAGCGGGTAGCGGGTGCGGGCGTGATCGAACCCGCCGGTGGGCCGACCGTGCCAGCTCAGCATGGTGTGGCAGCTGCCGCAGCCGGTGCCGAGCCGTCCGCGGTGGATGTCCTCGTGGCAGCCGACGCAGTCGCTGCCCGCGACCGTCCGGAAAGCCACGAAGGTCTTCCCCGGCTGCGCCGGGTCGGGCTGACGCCGGCCGTGGCACCGGTCGCAGGCGACCCCGGCGTGCCGGCCGCTGAGCGGCCAGCGCGTGCGTGCGTGGTCGAAGCCGGCGGCCGGTTTCCAGGCGACCTGGCCGTGACAGTCGCTGCAGGCGCGGCCTTTGAACTGTCCCCGGTGCTCGTCGGCGTGGCAGGCGCCGCAGGCGGTGGAGGCGCCGACGTACACGGGCGGCCTGTGGCACCGCTCGCAGGCGAGCGGCGCGTGCCGGCCCTCGAGGCGGTGGCCCGTCAGCGCGTGGTCGAAGCCCCGCCGTCCCTGCTGGCCCCAGTAGACGAGCTCGAAATCGCGCCCCTGGTGCTCGACGTGGCAGTGCTTGCAGTCGCCGTAGTCGGGCCTGGCGTGCAGACCCCGGCCGGCGGCGATCCGCAGCTGCAGGGCCTTGTGACAGGCCAGGCACTTCTCCGTCGCCACCCCGCGGCTGCTGTCGTGGCAGCGCAGGCAGCTGGCGCTGCCCTCCAGCTCCGCGTGCACGCGGCTGAGCGGCCCGGGCGAGATCTGCGCACCCGCGGAGACGGCGACGAGGAGAACGAGCAACCCGGCCGACCCGACCGGGCCGCGCCTCACGACCAGGACCGCCAGCCGTATCCGGTGGCGAGAGCCACCGCGACGTGCACCGCCAGGAACACGTACATCACCACCGCGAACGGCTTGTGCAGCACGTGCCAGTAGTGGAACAGCGAGTGCAGCCGGTCCCACACCCGGATCCGCCTGCGGACGTGCGCCTTCTGCCTCACCACCCGCTCGAACTCGCGGAAGACGGTGGGTGGCACGGAACGGCAGCTGCCGGCGAAGCCGCGGACCGCCGAGCGCAGGCGCAGGTCGTCGGTCACGATCCCGACCAGGCCCCCGAGCACGCCGGGCCGGGCGCCGCCGCCAGGCAGCGCGTCGAGCTGCGCCAGCTGCGCCTCGCTGAGGCCGAACCGCGTGCGCAGCAGGGCCGCCAGCTCGCGGTCCTGCCGCTCGAGGTCCGCGAGCGCCAGCTCCTCGCCGGCGCGCGTGCGCGGGATCTGCAGGTAGAGATAGCGGCCCAGCACACCGCTGGCGGCCACCAGCACCATCGACCAGAAGCTGAGCGCCACCAGCCCCTGCACCTTGAATGCGCTGTGCAGCACCACCAGCAGCGGCCCGAACACACCGAGGTAGATGTGCCCGTCGAGCCAGAGACTGAGCGGCCCCGCGCGGCGCAGCATCGGCACCCGCTTGCGCACCGAGTAGGCCAGCATCGTCACCAGCATGGCGGTGCCGGCGACGCCGAGGGCGTGGCCCACCCGGCCTCCGGCCTTGTAGTCCCAGTAGCCCGCGTGGTGCGCCCGCTCGCCGAGCGGCGTCGCGTAGTACGAGGCCCCGCGCACGAACAGCCAGGCGACGACCGCGAAGGACGCCAGGTACGCCGTGATCAGGAGGCACCGCGCAGCCGAGGGTTTCATGCTGCTCGCTGAGTTTGCCTGCCTGGAGAGGTTAGATCCTTGTGAGTGATATCACAGGGGATGCAAAGCAATCGTCAAAGCATTGTGCACCACGCAACGAAGCGTGCGCACCCGCAAATCGGTGACTCGCGAGTACGATGGGACGGCTGGGCCCATCCCCGGAGGAACGCATGAGAAAGACGCCGCTGGTCGCCTCTGCCCTGATCGTGCTCGCCCTCGCCGCCGCTGCCTTCGCCCAGACCTGGACGGAGCCGAAGAGCGGCACCGCCTTCGACGTCTCGAAGGACGGGATGACGCTCCTCGGTGCCGGGCTGCGGGTGAAGAAGGTCCTGTTCACCTTCAAGGCGTACGCGGTCGGCTTCTACGTGGACGACGCCGCGCTGCGCGGCCCGCTGGCCGCCTTCAAGGGCCGGACGAGCTCGCCCGAGTTCTACCAGGCGCTGCACACCGGCGACTTCCGCAAGGAGGTGGTGCTCCACTTCCTGCGCAACATCGGCCAGAAGACGATCCAGGACGCGATGCGCGAGTCGCTGGCCGGGGCCGACCCCAAGACGCTCGACGAGTTCATCTCGTACTTCCCGCAGGTGAAGGAGGGCGAGCAGTGCGTGCTCCGCTGGGCGCCCGGCGGGACGCTGGAGTCGGTCATGGCCGGCCAGGCCAAGCCGCCGATCGCCAGCCGGGCCTTCGCCGAGCGGCTGTTCGGCCTCTACGTCGGCTCGCAGCCGATCCAGGCGGACATCAAGGCGGACGTCGTCGCCCGCGCGAAGGACGTGCTGAAGTGAACGGCCTCAGGGCCTGAACGTGGCCGAGCGGGCGATTCCGGCGCGGTGAAGGAGGAAGCGCAGCGCCGTCCACAGGGTGCCGAGCCCGTAGACGACCCCCTGGCGGAAGCCGACCGAGGAGGCGTCGGCGAAGTAGCGGCTGGCGACCGGCACCTCGACCACGGGCAGGCCGAAGTGCACGGCCTGGAAGATGACCTCGGTGTCGAACACGAAGCCGTTGGCGTTGCGCAGGAACGGCACCGTCTCCAGGAAGCGGCGGCTGTAGGCGCGGTAGCCGGTGTGGCACTCGGTGAAGCGCCGGCGCATGGCCAGGTTCTCGAGGGTGGTCAGCAGGCGGTTGGCGAGGCGCTTCCACAGCGGCATGCCCCCGCGCCGGGCGGCCCCCGGCACCAGCATGCGCGAGCCGAGCACCATGTCGGCCCGGCCCTCGCGGATCGGCCGGATCATCTCGGGGATGATGGCCGGGTCGTACTGGCCGTCGGGGTGCAGCATCACCACGATGGTCGCCCCGTCGCGCAGCGCCTCCATGTAGCAGGTCTTCTGGTTGCCGCCGTACCCGACGTTGTGGGGGTGGCGGATGGCCTTCACCGGCGCCGTCACCGGCAGGGCGCGCGCCTTCTCGACGGTGTCGTCCCGGGAGTGGTCGTCGACCACCACGATCTCGTCGAAGTACCCCTGCGGGATGGCGCGGACGGTGTCCTCGATGGTCCGCGCCGCGTTGTAGGCGGGCATGACGATGACGATCTTCTCGGGCATCGCCTGCTTCCCGCCGCTCGCCTTATCCGCCGGCGTTGCCATGGCGGCGCATTCTAGCAGCCCGCCGGGAGTGCTAGTCTGGTCGCGGATGCTCCTCGATTCGCTCTTCTCTCGACGCATCGTCATCCTGAGCGGGAAGGGCGGCGTCGGCAAGAGCACCGTCGGCGCCGCGCTCTGCCTGGCCGCCCGCGACCGCGGCCGGCGCGTGCTGCTGGTCGAGGTGGCGGCGCCCCTCGAGGCGGCGCGGCTGCTGCGCGGCACGCCCTCGCGCGGCCGGGAGACCGAGGTGCTGCCCGGCTTCTGGAGCGTCAACCTCGACCCCGCCGCGGTGATGGACGAGTACGTCCGCCACGTGGTCAGGGTGGAGATGCTGGCGCGCCGCATCCTGGACAGCCCGGTCTACCACCGGTTCCTGGCCGCGGCGCCCGGCCTCAAGGAGCTGATGGTCCTGGGCAAGATCATGATGCTCGAGGACGCGAGGGTGCGCTTCTCCAGGACGCCGGTCTGGGACCTGATCGTGGTGGACGCCCCCGCCACCGGGCACGGCCTCGCCTTCCTGAAGGTGCCGCTGGCCGCCAGCTCGGCGGTGCCGATCGGACCCGTGGGCGCGAACGCGCGGCGGATCCTCAACCTCATCCGCGATCCTGGCCGGACGGCGCTGCTGGTCGTCGGCGTACCCGAGGAGATGGCGGTGGTGGAGGGCCTGCAGTTCCAGGAGCTGGCGCAGGAGGAGCTGCAGATGAAGCCGGCCGCCTTCGTGCTGAACGCCTGCCACGAGCGGCGCTTCAGCGACGCCGAGGAGGCGGAGGTGCTCCGCATGACGGCCTCCGGCGAGAGCGGCGAGATCCAGCCCGGTGTCCCGCTGCCGGCGGCGCTGCGGGCGGCCCGCCGGCAGATCCGCCGCCGCAAGCTGA
>Ga0187777_10003426_pt1 | contig 10115 bp, 11 predicted proteins | sample 1015_Q2_SP5_10_M_FD_132416 | JGI IMG/M metagenome (GOLD analysis project Ga0187777, IMG submission 132416) | Tropical peat soil microbial communities from peatlands in Department of Meta, Colombia - 1015_Q2_SP5_10_MG | ecosystem: Environmental > Terrestrial > Soil > Wetlands > Peat | place...
GCCCGACGACTTCCCGCTGCTCTTCTACCGCGAGCCGACTGCGCCCGACATGACGGTCGAGCCCGGAGAGCTCGACCTCGAGGAGATCGCCGGGGTGCCGCTGTTCTGGACGACCGGCACGGGGCTCTCGGCGGAGCCGAGCCGCTCGGCGACGCTGGGGGCGCTCGAGGCGCGCGGGCGGCGTGCGATCACGATCCACGACCTCGACTATCGCCCGGGCTTCTGGGAGTCCGAGCGCGAGGCCGGCCGGTGGGGGCGCAAGGCGGTGGAGCTCGCCACGGTCGCGGTCGGCGGCCGCACCGAGGCGGCGCCGATCGTCGGCGACCGCCCGGCGGCCGACACCGCGAGCGCGCTGCTCGACCTCGGCGTCGAGCTCGCGATCGTGAAGCTCGGGCCGGAGGGGGTCCTGGCGGCGACGAACGACGAGCAGGTGACGCTGCCGCCGGTGCCGGTGACGGTGCTGAACGGGCTCGGTGCCGGCGACGCCTTCGGCGGCGCGCTGTGCCACGGGCTGCTGTCGGGCTGGGAGCTCGAGCGGACGCTGCGCTTCGCGAACGCCGCGGGCGCGCTGGTCGCGTCGCGGCTCGGCTGCGCGGACGACATGCCGACCGCCGACGAGGTGGACGCGCTCCTCGCCTCGGTGTCCGCCCCGGTCACGGACTGAAGCGCCACCCGGGGCCAGGCACGGGTACGAGAGCGTGACGAAAGCGCGCCGAATGTGTGCCGATCGTCCGGGCGCGCTTGCCTGATCCCGGTCGCCGCCGCGAGAATTAGTGCGTTGCCCGTTGCAGGACGGTGGGCGCGGGAGGTGCCAGGCGCCGTTAGGGGACCGTCACGTCTGCCGCCGGACGGCTCGCGAGGCAAGGCTCAGCCCGTGACGAACGCCGGGTCGGTCGTGACGTGCCACGCGCGCACCGGGCCCGCCATCACGTTCAGGTAGTAGCTCTCGTGCCGCGCGCCGGCGGCGACCGGGTGATAGCCGCGCGGGACGAGCACGACGTCGCCGTCGCCGACGGCGATCGACTCGTCGAGCTCTCGGTCGTCCGTGTACACGCGCTGGAACGCGAACCCGTCCCCCGGACGGAGGCGGTGGTAGTACGTCTCCTCGAGCAGCGTCTCGCGCGGCGGATCGTCGACGTCGTGCTTGTGCGGCGGATAGCTCGACCAGTGCGCCGCCGGAGAGTGAACCTCGGTCACGAGCAGCGACTCGGCCGGCTGGTCCTCCATCAGAACGTGGTAGATGAAGCGCGCCTCGGCGCCGGTGCCGCGCTCCTCGTAGCGCGCCCCGGAGGGCTCGAGCAGCCGCAGCTCCGCGCCGGTCGCCGCCGGTGCCGTGCAGACCGCGAAGTCGTCTCCCTCCGCCGACCATTCGACTCCCGGCGGGACGTAGAGCGCGGTCGGCGGCCCCCCGTCGAACGCCGAGTCGCGCCCGCCCACTTCGCGCCACTCTCGCCCGCCGGCAGCGAGGTTCGCCCGCCCCGAGAGCACGACCACGCACGTCTCGCGATCGTCGAGGCGCTGAGCGACGCTGCCGTCGCGGTAGACGGCGAAGCCGACGTAGGTCCAGCCCGCCGATTCCGGCGTCACGCGAAGGACACAGCCGTCGGCCTCGGGGTCGTGAGAGTGCACTACGAGCTGCGCCACGGAGTTCGCAGATCGTAGAGTCGCGGCGTGGGCACTGTCAGGGTGACGGCAGCGCAGGCGCTCGTCCGGTTCCTCGCGGCTCAGCACGTCGAGCGCGACGGCATCCGACAGCGGTTCTTCGGCGGCTGCTTCGGGATCTTCGGCCACGGCAACGTCGCCGGCCTCGGCGAGGCGCTGCTCGCGCACGCCGACCTCCTCCGTTACCACGCTGCGCGGAACGAGCAGGGGATGGTGCACGCCGCCGTCGGCTACGCGCGGATGAAGAACCGGCTTGGTGCGTTCGCGTGCACCTCGTCGATCGGCCCGGGAGCGACGAACATGGTGACCGGCGCGGCACTCGCCACGATCAACCGCCTGCCGGTGCTGCTCCTGCCCGGCGACGTCTTCAGCACACATCTCCCCGATCCCGTGCTGCAGCAGCTCGAGAGCAGCGCCGCCGGCGACGTCTCGGTGAACGACTGCTTCCGCCCTGTGTCGCGCTACTTCGACCGCATCTGGCGGCCGGAGCAGGTGATCTCGGCGGCGATGCAGGCGATGCGCGTGCTCACGAGCCCGGCCGACACCGGCGCGGTGACGCTCGCGTTCCCGCAGGACGTTCAGGCAGAGGCGTTCGACTGCCCGGAGGAGTTCCTCGCCGAGCGCACGTGGCACGTCTCGCGCGCGCCGGCGGATGCGGAGTCACTGGCACGGGCGGTCGAGGCCATCAGCAGCGCGAACAGGCCGCTGATCGTCGCCGGCGGCGGTGTCATCTACTCGGACGCCTGCGATCAGCTTCGCACCTTCTGCGACGCGACCGGTATCCCGGTCGGCGAGACGCAGGCGGGCAAGGGATCGCTGCCGTACGACCACCCGTCGTGCCTCGGCGCGATCGGGACGACGGGGACGTTCGCGGCCAACCGCGTCGCGGGCGAGGCCGACGTGGTGATCGGGATCGGGACGCGCTACAGCGACTTCACGACCGCCTCGAAGACCGCGTTCCGCGATCGCGGCGTTCGCTTCGTCAATGTCAACGTCGCCGATTTCGACGCGGCGAAGCAGAGCGGCGTGCGGGTCGTCGCGGACGCGCGCGCGGCGCTGGAGCAGCTGACCGACGCGCTCGGTGGCTGGTCGGTCGAGGACGACTACCGCGCGCAGGCAGCGCGTCTGAATCGCGAGTGGGACGACGAGGTGGCGCGTCTCTACACGCTCGGGCACGGGCCGCTGCCGGCGCAGAGCGAGGTGCTCGGCGCGGTGAACGATGCCTCCGCGCCCACGGACGTCGTCGTGTGCGCGGCGGGCTCGATGCCGGGCGACCTCCACAAGCTGTGGCGGACGCGCGACCCGAAGGGCTACCACGTCGAGTACGGGTATTCGTGCATGGGCTACGAGATCGCGGGCGGCCTCGGCGTGAAGCTGGCGGCGCCGGAGCGCGAGGTGTTCGTCCTCGTCGGCGACGGGTCGTACCTGATGCTCTCGAGCGAGCTCGTGACTGCGGTCCAGGAGGGCGTGAAGCTGACCGTCGTGCTGGTCGACAGCCACGGCTTCAACTCGATCGGGGCGCTGTCGCGGTCGGTCGGGCTGGACGGCTTCGGCACCCAGCTCCGCTACGCCGGCAACGGGGCGCCGGTGCTCGACGGCGACGCGGCGCCCCCCGAACAGCTGCCGGTCGACCTGGCGGCGAACGCGGCCTCGCTCGGAGTCGAGACGGTGCGCGTCGAGTCGGTCGAGGCGCTGCGGGAGGCGCTGGATGCAGCGAAGCAAGCGACGCAGACGACGGTGATCGTCGTCGAGGTCGACCGCTACGCGGGCGTGCCCGGCTACGAGAGTTGGTGGGACGTCCCGGTCGCCGAGGTCTCGGAGCGGCCGGCGGTCCAGCGCGCCCGCGCCGAGTACGAGGCCGCACGCGGGGCGGAGCGACGACTTCTGTAACCGTTTCCTGGTGACTGGACGCGGCCGGAAGGGGCACCGCGTGAACCCGGCAAACAAGCGCGACGAAGAGTTCCGTGACGGTTTCGCGGTAAGTCGTAACCCTTTCCTGGTGAGGAGACGTGTCCCCGGCGGCCCTGGCCGGGCGCGGCCGGTGATCGGCTAGGCGCCCTGCTCGCGCGAGGTGCGCCGCCGCAGGCGATCGCGAAGCGCCGACCCCAGCGCGTGCTCGCCGGGCGCCTCGGGCCCCGGCCCGGGCCCGGCCTCAGGCTCCTCGCCCGCCCGCTGGTTCCAGAGGTCGATGTTCAGCCGGTCGATCTCGTCGACGAGCATCGTGATCGCCTTCCCGGCCGCGCGAACCTCCTCGCGGTCGTCCGTCGCGAGCCCCGCGCCCCACGCCCGGAGCAGCTCGATCTGCTCAGAGTCGAGCCGGCCCGCCATGAGGCGACGCTATCAACGCCGATCGACGAGCGCGGCCGTCGTCCACAGGGCTCCGGCGGCGCACGCTCAAACGGCGTCGTGCCAGGTGATTGGCTGTGGATAACCGCTGTGGGAAAGCACGCGCAGGTTGCCCGCGGGAGGACGCGGTCGCACGATCGTGCCCCGTCGCACGATCGGCGTCAAGGTCAGGGTTGTATGACCACCGGCGTGCCGAGCGGGGTCACCGCGAAGAGCCTGATGATCACGTCGTTCGGCAGCCGGATACAGCCGTGGGACACGGGCTGGCCGATCGAGAACGTCTCGTTCGTGCCGTGGATGCCGATCGGGCCGCCGTCGCGCCACGAGCGCAGGACGTTCGAGAACGCGGAGATGCCGAGCGCGCGCGGACCGTACGCACCGGTCGCCGGGTTGACGACGAACCGCTGCGTCACGAAGAACGTGCCGAGCGGCGTCGGCGTCGACGGCTTGCCGATCGCGGCCGGCGTCCGCAGCACGACGTGCCCCGCCCGATACAGCGTGAGCTGATGCGCCGACACGTCGACGACGATCCGTACGCGGAGCTTCGTGGTCGTGACGTCGACGGAGCGAACCCAGCCCGTCGTGCCGTTGGGCCAGTGCGCCAGCCGCACGCGATACCACGTCGCGCCGTTGCACAGCCGTTCGCGCGCGAGGATCGACAGCGTCGTCGGGAACCCGTACGGATCCTCGAGGGGCAACGTGAGGAACGCGCCCCGGCCGGGACTGCGATAGGCGTGCGTCGCGGTCGTCACACGGGCGGCGAACGTCTGCAGCGGGGTCGCGAGCGCCTTCGTCGCCGGGGCGCAGGCACCCGGCCGCGCGAGCGCACCACGCGTCGCGCCCGCCGCGACCGCGAGCGGGAGCAGGATCGCGATTGCGATCGTGCGTTTCACTGCCGGAGCGTAGGTGAGAGTCGGTCAGACGTCGAGCGGCTCGGGCTCGTCGCCCGACCGCTTCAGCTTCAGCGTCGCCACCGTCAGTGCGCCAAGCGCGAGGAGCGCGATCGCGCTCCTGTTCGGCTTCTTGGTCTCGCGGTCGACCGACGGCATGGAGCTGCGCGCCTTCATCTTGATGACCTTCTTCCATCCCTGCCACGCGATGTAGCCCATCACCGCGTTCCGGCGATTGAAGACTTCGTTCGTACGTCTAGGAGGACGCATACCTGGACTCTAAACCGTTGCGCGCTTCCGGTTCGGCAGGTGGATCGCCCGGCCCAGCGCGACCAGGCCGGCCTCCTTGACCGCCTCGGAGAGCGTCGGGTGCGCGGCCATGCCGTCGGCCACGGTCTCGACGGTCGACTCCGCGTCGATCGCGACGACGCCGGCCTCGATCAGGTCGGTCACGTGCGGCCCGACCATGACGATGCCGAGCAGCTCGCCGTAGCGGGTCTCGTGGATCGACTTCACCCACCCGACCGTCTCCGCCTGCATCACGGCGCGGGCGTTCGCAACCCATGGAAACGTCCCGACGGAGACGTCGTCGCCGTACTGCTCGCGCGCCTCGGCCTCGGTCAGCCCGACGCCGGCGACCTCCGGGTCGGTGTAGATCGGCCGCGGCACCGCACGGTTGTTCACGATCGCGTCGTGCCCGCATGCGTTCTCGGCGGCGACCTCGCCCTCGCGGAACGCCGTGTGGGCGAGCTGCCAGTAGCCGGCACAGTCGCCGACCGCGTAGATGTGGCCGACCGACGTGCGGCGGTGCTCGTCGGTCGCGATGCCCTTGCGCGAGTCGAACTCGACGCCGGCAGCCTCGAGCCCGATGCCCTCGACGAGCGGGCCGCGGCCGACCGACACGAGCATCAGGTCGCACTCGACGAACTCGCCGTCACCGAACGACACGTTGAGAGCGTTGCCGCGCTGTTCGACCCACGAGCACTGTTTGCCGAGCTGCAGCGTGATGCCGCGCTTGCCGAATGCCTTCGCGAGCTCCTTCGCCGCGTCCGCGTCCTCCTGCGGGATCAGCGTGTCGAGCATCTCGATGATCGTCACCTCGGAGCCGAAGCGGTTGAAGATCGAGGCGAACTCGCAGCCGATGATGCCGCCGCCGAGGATGACGAGCCGTCTCGGGACCTCGGTCTGCGCGAGCAGGCCCGTGGAGTCGACGCAGAGATCGGACTCGAGCCCCGGGATCGGCGGGCGCAGCGGGAACGACCCGGTCGCGATCACCGCCGAGCGGAAGCGCATGTCCTCACCGCCCGCGACCCCGATCGTGTTCGCGTCGGTGAACGTCCCGTGCCCCTTCACCCACTCGACGCCGTTCGTCTTGAACAGGCCGGCGACACCCTGGGTCATCTGGCGGCTGACCGCCGACTTCCACTCGTTCGAGGCGGCGAAGTCGAGCCGCGGCTGCTCGACCCGGACGCCGAGCTTCTCGAACACCTCGTTCGCCTGGTGCAGGAACTGCGCGGTCTGGACCCAGGCCTTGGTCGGGATGCAGCCGACGCGAAGGCACGTACCGCCGAGCTCCGGCTCCTTCTCGATGCACGCGACGCTCGCGCCGAGCTGTGCGGCGCGGATCGCGGCCGTGTATCCGCCGGGGCCTCCGCCCAGGACGGCGACGTCGACTTCCATCTCGCTCTCCCTCGCTTCCGTATGGCTGCCGTCGGCGATGCTAGTACACCCATCCGCAAGTTCCGGCCGGTTCCCGGCGGTGTCTCGGCGTCCGTGGGAGCGTCCTCGGTAGCCCCGGTAGCACCGCTACCGGGGCTACCTGCGTCCTTCCCACGACCGATGATCCAGTCGCCGGCTAACCGACCAAACTTCCGGACGGGCGTACTAGCGCCCGCTCACGTCACGAGGACGAGCTTGCCGAACTTGCCGCCGGCCGCAAACGCGTCGTAGGCCGCCTGCGCCTCGTCGAGCGGGAACGTCCGCTCCACCGGCACCCCGATGCTGCCCCGCTCCGCGAGCGGAAGCACGTGACGCCCGACGCGTTGGACGACCAGCGCCTTCTCCTCGAGCCGTCGCGCCCGGAGGGTCGAGCTCGAGATCCGGCCGCGCGCCCGCATCAGCAGGCCCAGCTCGAGCGTCACGCACGATCCGGCGCCCATCCCGATCACCACGATGCGCCCGCCGACTGCGAGCCGGCCGAGGTCGTCGGCGACGTGGTCGCCGCCGACGAGCTCGAGGATCACGTCGTACTCGCCATCGACGATGGTGTCGGCGCCGAGCGCCTCGAGCCGCTCTGCGTTGTGGCGTGCGAGCGCGGTGACGCGCGCGCCGGCGGCGACCCCCAGCTGCACGCCGGCACTGCCGACACCGCCCGCGGCGCCGCGCACGAGCAGGCGCTCGCCTGCGGCGAGACCGGCCTGCGCGAACAACGCGTCGTGAGCGGTTGCGAACACCTCCATGAAGCCGCCCGCCTCGGCATCCGAGAACCGGGCCGGCGCGGGGAGAGCGTGACGCTCGTGCACCGTCGTCAGCTCGGCGTGGCCGCCGCCGCCGACTAGCGCCATCACCCGATCGCCGACGGCGAAGTCGCGAACGCCTCGTCCGAGCGCAACCGCCTCGCCGACGCACTCGAGCCCCGGGATGTCGGGCGGGGCTCCTGGCGGTGCGGGGTAGCCGCCCGCCCGCTGGGCGAGGTCGGCGCCGTTGATGCCCGCCGCGCGAACGCGAACGAGCAGCTCGCCGACGCCCGGCTCCGGATCGGGGCGTTCCTCGATCTCGAGCCGGCCGTCGGAGATGATCGCCGCGCGCATCTGTGTGCCATCGTATGGCTGTGCGTCATCTGCGCCGGTGGCTCGTATCGGCGACCGTGCTCGTCGCGCTCGGCGCGGCCGCGACCGTCGCCGCGGCGCCCGTCTCCTTCCGGGCGTGCCCCGCCTCCCATCTCAGCGCCAAGACCGGGGGCCGGCCGTTTCCCGTCTCCCTGCTGGGTGTCAGCCACCTCACGTGCGCCAGCGCCCTGAAGGCGCTGCGGGCCGGCTCCTTCTTTCTCACCCCTGCCGACCCGATCTTCTCGACGCCCGGCTTTCACTGCACCTCGCCGATCGGGCCGCCGCGACCCGGTCCGACCCGTTACGTCGTCTGCCGAAACGCCCAAGAGGCGTTCCGGTTCCACGGCGTCGACTGACGGCCGGGAGCCGTCCCGAGGGACGGCTCCCGGCCAGCCCGGCACCTAGGCCGGGACGGCGGTCGACAGGCGCTCTTTCATGACCTCGGCTGCCCGTCCGAAGGTCGTTCCGTACTCGAGGCCGAAGTTCTCGGCGTCGACGCGGCTCATGATGTCGCTGCTCCCCTTCAGCGTCCCGAGCGCTTCGCGCAACGTCAACGGCTCCTGGTCGCCCGAGATGTCCTCATCCAGCGACTCCGCGACGAAGGCGTGCTCGGCGAAGTACTTCCGCGTCACCGTATAACCGTGCAACTGGTCCTCCTTCGGTGCGTGCGAACGGGTCGCCAACCTAGCAACGACCGCGTTCCCCGAATGAGGGATTTGACGGCGGGTGCTCGCGATTTGGCATGGTTCGCCCGTGAGACTCGACGGCATCCATCACGTCACCTGCATCACCGGCGACGCGCCGCAGAACGTCGACTTCTACGCGCACGCGCTCGGGCTGCGAATGGTCAAGAAGACCGTCAACCAGGACGACCCGACCGTCTACCACCTCTTCTACGCCGACGAGAACGGCTCTCCCGGCGCCGACATCACGTTCTTCGAGTACCCGGGCCTGCCCCGGGGCCTCGCCGGCCACGGGATGGTGCACCGCATCGTCTTCCGCGTCGGCTCCGAGGACGCCCTCGACTTCTGGGAGGGAAGGGTCGGCGGAACGCGTGCGGAGGGGTCGCTCGTCTTCGAGGACCCGGAAGGGCTGTCGCTCGAGCTCGCGGTCGACACGTCGCACGACGAACCGCTCGTCGCCTCGCACCCCGAGGTCCCCGCCGAGCACGCGCTGCGCGGCTTCGCCGGAGTACGCGCATACAGCGCGGCGCCCGGGACCAGTGCGCCGTTCCTCACCGCGCTCGGCTTCGAGCCCGGCTGGAGCTCGCACGGCGAGTCGCGGGAGAGCTTCTACGTCTACGACCCGCCGCCTGCGCCCCGCGCGCGGAACGGCGCCGGGACGGTGCACCACGTCGCCTGGTCGGCGCCGACCGACGACCACGCCGCCTGGGTCCAGCGCGTCGCCGAGGCCGGGGGCCATCCGACGCCGGTGATCGACCGCTTCTGGTTCCGCTCGATCTACTTCCGCGAGCCGAGCGGCGTCCTCTTCGAGATCGCGTCGCTCGGGCCGGGGTTCCAGATCGACGAGGACCCGGATCACCTCGGCGAGAAGCTGATCCTGCCGCCGGCCTACGAGCACCTGCGCGCCGAGATCGAGCCGCGCCTCACGCCGCTGCCGAACCCTCGCGAGCTCGTGTGACGGTCCGCGAGCGGCCCGCCTCCGGCGAGGCCGAAGGGGCGCTCGTCCTCTTCCACGGGCGCGGCGCAGACGAGAACGACCTCTTCCCGCTGCTCGATGTGCTCGACCCCGACCGAAGGCTGCACGGCTACACCCCGCGCGGGCCGTTGCGGCTGCCTCCGGGCGGCGCGCACTGGTACATCGTCCCCCGCGTCGGCTTCCCCGATCCGGCGACGTTCCACGCGACGTACGACGAGGTCTCGGCCTGGCTCGACAGCCTGCCGTACGAGCGCGTCGTGCTCGGCGGCTTCTCGCAGGGCGCGGTCATGTCGTACACGTTCGGGCTCGGTCGCGGCCGCCGCCGGCCCGTGGCGATCCTCGCGTTCTCGGGCTTCGTCCCACAGGTCGACGGCTTCGAGCTCGACCTCGACCCGCCGCTGCCGCCGGTGACGATCGCCCACGGCACGCTCGACCCGGTGATCCCCGTCGAGTTCGGCCGCGCCGCGCGCGACCTGTTGACCGGCGCGGGCGCCGACGTGCTCTACCGCGAATCGCCGATTCCGCACACGATCGACCCGCGCGCGGTCGAAGACGCACGGCGGCGGCTGGCCGAGGCGATCTAGAAGCGCTTGAGCATGGTGAACGCCCCGTGCTCGTCCGCAACCTGCTCGAAGCCGTTCCGCTCGTAGAAGGCAACGGCGGCGGAGTCGTGCTCGACGCTCAGCGAGATGCTCGGGTACCCGCCCGCGCGCGCCTGCTCGAGCAGCGC